>CENZ01059832.1_pt1 | contig 217905 bp, 214 predicted proteins | sample 361341 | NCBI WGS metagenome assembly CENZ01 (sample SAMEA2619782, study PRJEB7988) | marine metagenome | biome: marine biome (ENVO:00000447); feature: deep chlorophyll maximum layer (ENVO:xxxxxxxx); material: "saline water (ENVO:00002010), including plankton (ENVO:xxxxxxxx)" | depth 50 m
GGTCCACATATCTTGAGATTTCTTTCCGCTTCTATCTAATCTTGGATATAGAGAAATAATCTTATCTTTGCCAGAGACTGCCCAAGGGTAAAAAATAAAATTATCGGACACTTCTTGAGATTTTAACCATTCAATAGAATAGGGTGTTGGATCAAAAGCAAATATCTTAGATTGATTTTTTGCTATAAAATCTAACTCAAAACTAATATCATCTCCTACACCAAAAACATAAATAATCGAGTTTTTACCTATATTTTTTTTATAATAATTCCAACCAGCCGGACCTTGTCCTTCACAAAGGATTTTTATGTCATTTTTCACCCATATTTCAACCCCAATAAGTCTTTTGAGAAAAAGTTTTATAACCCAGTAGATATGGCTAGACTTAATTCTTTTTTTTAGACGGCTAGATTTTATTTTTTTCTTTAAAAGCTCTATAGTCGAAAATTTTACTTTAGCTATTGTCACTATAATATATCTATTCCCAAACTAAGCATCTTGCATTACATGCAATACCAGCGTTTGTTCCATCACCTTGAACCGCCTCAACCTGCCACCAATTTGTAAATTCATCCTTTGTAACTCGACAACTTACTAAATCTTCCGGCCCATCCATTCGATCAACCTCTATTCTGGAGATAAAGCAAACAGAATTAGATGAATCAGCTAAAATTTTTGAATCTATAGCTGGCCCTGGCCTTTCTGACCCCCCAACACCTGAAACCCTTCCTAACCATACGTCTAAAGTCAATTCTTCTGTAACTGACAGATTATTTATATTCTCACTAACTGATTGGTCAACAGAAAGATAACTAACTGTTAGAAAACTAGTTAAAGAAGCTACTAAAATTGCGATAATAATTGATTTCATATTATTTTACTCCTAAAGAATAATATTATTTATTATAAACTTTAACCCCCTAAGCTTATTTGAGCAATAAGCTTTTCGTATTTTCATTAAATTAAATATAATATTTATGTATGAGTGATAAATTACATAGAAAAATTAAAAGTTATGTCTTAAGACCAGGAAGAATAACTGAAAGTCAAAGAAAGGCTATCGAAACTCTTATGCCCTTATATGGCGTAAAAAAAATAAATAAGCGTATTGACCTACAAAAAGAATTTAAAAATAATTTCCCTATATTTATCAATATAGGTTTTGGGGATGGAGAAGAAATAGTAAACCTATCAACCCAAAACTCAGAAATAAATTACATAGGAATAGAAGTACACTCGCCTGGAGTAGGCCGCCTACTTTCTTCAATAGATAGGCTAAAAATTAAAAATATTAGAATTATTAAAGCAGATGCCTTAGAAGTAGTTAGAGATATGATTAGTGATGCTAGTATCGAAGGAGTTAATATTTTTTTTCCTGACCCTTGGCCAAAAAAGAAGCATCATAAGAGAAGAATTATACAAAAGAAATTTGTTGGTGAAATATTTAGAATCTTAAAAAACGAGGGTAAATTCTATATTTGTACTGACTGGAATCACTATGCATCACATATCGAAAATGTCATGAGTGAATTTGAATTTTTCAAAAAAATAACTAAGCTATCTTATAGGCCTGATACAAAGTTTGAGAGAAGAGGAATAAGGCTAGGTCATAAAATAATAAACTTTGAATATAAAAAATACTTTACTTAAATTAAAGCATTAAACGCTTTTTTTAAGTCTGATATTTCTACAGATATTTTCCCATTTACTTCGCCTAAAGGAATTGATTGAAGGACTGCGCCGACACAGGGGCCAAAAACACACAATCCGTTGGAAATCTTAAATCTAGCTCCATGTGATTGACATTGAATCAAGCTATAATCATTTGTAAGAAAATCATCTTTCTGGAGATTTAATGGATGTCCTGCATGAGGACAAGAATTTAAATAACCATAAACTGAATAACCACTTCTTACAACAAAAAAACTCATTGGCCATGACATGCCTTCCCAACTAAATTCCTTGCTCCCAGGATCAGATATTTCTTCTATAGAGCAGAGATGAATAAATCCATTTGTAGTATCTTTATTGAGCATTTTTAAGTATCTTCTTCAGATAATATTCTAACTGACATTTAGTCAAAAAAGTAAAAAATTGAAAAACGATAGAGCTTGGAAAGATATTTTATTAAATAGGAAAATGCTTATCTGTATTTTCCAAGGCTTCTCTTCAGGTATGCCTTTGTATGTGCTTATACAGCTAGTTCCAGCGTGGCTGAGAAGCGAAGGAATAGATCTAGCAACCATAGGTTTATTTAACCTAGTAATGATCCCCTATGCATGGAAATTTATTTGGGCGCCATTACTTGATCGCTATAAGCTTCCTTTCCTTGGTAGAAGAAGAGGCTGGTCATTGATTAGTCAATTAATGCTTTTATTATCAATAAGCTGCTTAGGATTCATCAACCCCTCTTTAGAGCTTAAAACAGCTGTATGTTTAGTTTTTGCTACCTCTTTTTTTAGCGCAACACAAGACATCGTATTAGATGCATATAGAAGAGAGATACTGGAAGATGACGAACTAGGAATTGGAAATTCAATTTTCATTAACGCATATCGAATATCTTCTCTTATTCCAGGCTCCTTTGCATTAATTCTTTCAGACATTATGCCTTGGGCTAGCGTTTATCCTATCGTTGGACTATTCATGATAGTTGGAATTATTACGACCCTACTTGTTGCTGAATCAGCGAATGATAATATATCTCCAAACTCCCTAAAAGAAGCAGTAATAGATCCATTTGCAGAATTTTTTTCTAGAAAAGGTGGTCTAAAAAGTGCTTTCTCTATAATTGCATTTATGTTGCTATATAAATTAGGAGATAGCATGGCAACAGCTTTAGCTACTCCTTTCTATATAGACCTAGGATTTAGCTTAACTGAGATAGGAACAGTAGCAAAATTCTCAGCACTATGGGCATCAATTCTTGGAACAATAATTGGTGGCCTAGCAATGCTTAAGCTATCGATCAATAGAGCTTTATGGTTATTCGGATTAGTGCAAATCATATCTATATTAGGTTTTGCTATTCTAGCTAAAATAGGCAACAGCATCCCAGCTTTATTTGCTGCTGTTAGCTTCGAATATTTAGGAGTTAGTCTTGGCACAGTTGCATTAACAGCGTTTATTGCTAAACAGACAAGCTTGAGCTTTACTGCTACTCAATTTGCTTTACTAACTAGTATAATGGTAATACCTAGAACTTTTGCTAATGCAAGTACTGGTTTTATTATAGACGCTCTAGGATATTTTAATTTTTTTATAATATGCACTATAGCTGCAATTCCAGGAATGCTTCTTCTTTTTATTGTTGCCCCATGGAATGAAAAAAACTAAAGATTCTTAAGACTATAATTAATTATTAACGGAGCATGGTCAGAAAAGAATTTCTTTCTGTAAATTACCGCTTTTAGAATTTTACTTTTTAGATTTTCTGAAACTAATTGATAATCTATTCTCCAGCCAACATTTTTTTCTCTAGCACGGCCTCTATTTGACCACCATGAATATTCATCTGCTTTATTATTAGTTTCTCTAAAAGCATCTATATATCCTAGATTATTAATTATCCTATCCATCCACTCTCTCTCTTCAGGTAGAAATCCAGAATTTTTCTTATTACCTCTCCAATTTTTTAAATCTATTTGCTTATGGGCTATATTAAAATCTCCACAAAATATATATGAAAATTTATTTTTTTTAATAGAATCTAAATGATTTTCAAAAAAATCTAAGAATCTATATTTTACCGCTTGTCTTTTATCCCCAGAAGACCCTGAAGGGAAATAAACACTTGCAACTGCGACTTTATTAAACCTTATCTCAATGTATCTTCCTTCTATATCAAACTCATCCTCGCCTAAACCATAAATAATTTTTTTAGGCTTTATTTTGCTATAGATACAAACCCCACTATAACCAGGCTTTTTAGCCTCAAGTATATAACGATGATACCCTTCTCTGATAAAAGGAGCGCTATCAATCTGATGCGTTTGAGCCTTAAGCTCTTGGATACACAGAATATCTGCTCTTTGCCTTACAAACCATTCGAAGAAGCCCTTCCTTGTGGCCGAACGTATTCCATTGGCATTAAAACTAATTATTTTCAACTAAGTCGCCTAATTGTTATATATTTTTTATACCATAAAATAGAAAAAAATGTATCATAGTAAAGAAAAATAAGTAACTAGATGAAAGAATATCAAAAAAAATTTATAGAAATCTCGCTTGAATCAGGGGCTTTAAAGTTTGGAAGATTCGAGCTTAAATCAGGGCGAGTTAGTCCCTATTTCTTTAATGCTGGTATGTTCTCTGAAGGATTGTCCTTATCTAAAGTAGCTGATTGTTACGCGGCTAAAATAGCAAGCTTAAAAATGAACTTTGATATGCTATTTGGCCCAGCTTATAAAGGCATAGGTCTTGTAAGTGTTACCTCGGTCGCATTAGCTAGAGATCATAAATTAAATTTTCCATTCGCATATAATCGTAAAGAGAGAAAAAATCATGGAGAGGGAGGTATGTCGGTTGGCTCCCCCATAAAGGGGAAAGTACTTATACTAGATGATGTTATAACCGCTGGCACAGCTATTAAACAAAGTATTGAAATAATAAAAAAAGCTGGAGCTGAACCAATAGGGGTTCTAGTAGCTCTAGATCGAGAAGAAGTAGCAGATAATAAAAATCTCTCAGCAGTTGAGCAACTACAAAGAGATATTGACCTAAAAGTTAAATCAATTATTAATTTAAGAGACCTTATTAAGCATGTTCATTCAAGTAAAGAATTTGAAAAATTAATTCCTAAAATCCTAGATTACCAAGAAAGATATGGAGTGAATAACTAGGAGCTACCAGTATGACCAAACCCTCCGGAACCTCGCTCACTTTCCTCAAATGAATCAACGATTTCAAAATTACTTTGAATGATTGGAACTATTACTAACTGGGCTATCCTCTCACCAGGTGATATTTCAAAAGTCGTATCTCCCCTATTCCAACAAGAAATAAGGATCTCACCTTGATAATCTGAGTCTATTAAACCAACTAGATTCCCCAAGACTACACCATGTTTATGTCCTAAGCCAGATCTAGGAAGAATAAGCGCTGCAAGATTCTGATCGGCCAAATGAATAGCAAAACCTGTCTTAATAAGATCACATGATCCAGGGGAGAGCTTAAATGGAGCATCGATACAAGCCCTAAGATCTATTCCAGCAGATCCAGATGTAGCGAGCTCAGGGAGAGGTATAGAGTCTCCTAGACGCTTATCAAGAATTTTAAGCTTTATATCTTTCATAAAAAACTATGCAATACTATCATTTGACAACTGTTGATTAATTCTAGTCTCATTGTATCTTTCTGCAATTAATTTAATTAATTTTTTTGCAAGAATTGGTTTTGAAGTTTGATCTAGCTCAACAACTTTATCACCATATATCACAGATAAAGAATTTAACTCTTGATCAAATCCATGATCTGGCCCTACTTTATTTGCAGCTATCATATCTAAACTTTTTTTAGCTATCTTTTCTTTAGCATAACGCATGACGTCTGCTGTCTCTGCTGCAAAACCTATTGTAAATGGTCCTTTATCTCTTGCAGATACGCTAGTTAAAATATCTGGAGATGGCTTAAGATCTAAGCTTAAATCTGAGTTTTTTCTCTTTATCTTCTCTAAAGAAGTTGATTTGGCTTGATAGTCAGAAACTGCTGCACAACCAATAAATATATCAATATCATCAATAAGCTTTTGGACCTCAGAATACATTTCTTCTGCTGTCTCAACATTTACTCTATTGACACCTGCTGGCGTCTCTAATGAAACAGGGCCACTCACAATCGTAACCTTAGCCCCAGACTCTCTTGCTGCCAATGCTAATGAATAACCCATCTTGCCTGAGCTTCTATTTGTGATATACCTAATAGGATCAATTGGCTCTCTAGTTGGTCCAGCAGTAATCACAATATTAAGACCAGCTAGTGCTTTTTTATCCAAAATAATAGGTTGTTTATAAACTTGTGAAACTATCTCATCTGGCTCCATCATTCTACCGTAACCAATTTCCCCACATGCCTGATCTCCATAAACTGGACCTAAAAGGCTTACACCTCTCTTTCTGAGTAATTTGCAATTAGACTCAACAGCCTTGTTTGACCACATAACTTTATTCATAGCAGGAACAACAATTATAGGTGCTTCAGTAGCTAAGCATAAAGTAGTAAGTAAATCAGCTGCTAATCCGGAAGCTAAAGACCCAATACAGTGAGCTGTTGCAGGTGCAATAAGTACAATATCTGCCCACCTAGCTAAATCTATATGTGTCATAGTTGATTCTGCGGACTCATCCCAAAGATTATTTCTAACGGGCCTAGATGAAACATTCTGGAATGTAGCTGACGAGATAAATTCTTCAGCGCCTTTTGTCATAACTACCTGAACATCTGAGCCATTTTTACGAAGTAGTTTGACTATTTCAAGGCTTTTATAAGCCGCAATACCTCCAGTTACACCAAGAAGTATATTCGGGCTTGAGTCATTAATCTCCTGATCACTCATATATATATAAGTCCTAAAAAAATATTTTTACTATTATAACCTAAGTTTTTGATATATTAACTAGATATAAATCTTAACAGCATGTATAGTTTTCATCCTTTAAATTTAAATATAGAGCAAATCGTTATGTCTAGAGTGTGTCAAATAACAGGCAAAAAACCAATGGCAGGAAATAATGTTTCCCATGCCCATAATAAGACTCGTAGACGTTTTCTACCAAACCTTCATACCCAAAGATTTTGGCTTGAAGAGGAGAAAAAATTCATAAAGCTAAAGGTTTCTAGAAAAGGCATGCGAATTATAGATAAGTTAGGTACTAAAGAAATTGTAAGAAGGCTCCGAGAAAAAGGCGAAGTATTATAAAAAAAGGGATGTAAAATGAGAGAGAAAATTAGATTAATGTCTTCTGCTAAAACAGGACACTATTATACAACTACTAAGAACAAGCGATTGCACCCTGAAAAAATGGAAACTAAAAAGTATGATCCTACTATCAGGAAACATGTATCTTATAAAGAAACAAAAATAAAGTAGTAGTTATTAAAGCTCTATATGCCTGAGCTACCTGAAGTAGAAACAGCCAAAAGAGGTCTTGAGCCTTCCCTAGTAAATCAAGTCTTTGATGATATTTTTATTCACCAAGGAAATCTTCGATGGCCTATTCAAAAAAATATAAAATCTTTACTAAGGCATAAAAAAATTCTCTCCTTAAGTAGAAGAGGAAAATATCTTCTAATAAATCTTGAGAATGGCTCTTTAATAATTCATTTAGGGATGTCTGGTAGTTTAAAATTTTCAAGTAAAAGCTCAATTAAACACAAACATGATCATGTGATATTTAAGTTCTGTTCTGACTCATATCTAATATTTAATGACCCTAGAAGATTTGGAAGTATACATTTCTCTAAAGAACTAAATTCTTTCTGGTTAATCAAAAACCTCGGTGTCGAGCCACTTTCAGATGAATTTAACATAGATTACCTATGGAAAAAATGTAACAACAGCAAAACCTCTATAAAACAATTATTAATGAATCATAAAGTAGTTGTTGGCGTAGGTAATATCTATGCTAGCGAGTCTCTTTTTTATGCTGGCATCAACCCAAGGAAGGTTGCTCACAAAATTAGTAAAAAAAGACTAAGCCTACTTATTACAGAAATTAGAATAACTTTATCAAAGGCTATCAAACTAGGCGGCTCCAGCATAAGAGACTTTACCAATAGTAATGGAAAAATGGGGTACTTCCAACAATCCTTGGCAGTCTACAATAGAGAGAATGAGCCTTGTTTTAAATGTAATACAAAAATTAAAAGAGTAATACTTGGACAAAGATCTAGTTTTTATTGCTACAAGTGTCAAAAATAGCTTTTCTTGCTAAAATATAAAAATGAGTACAACTAATCTTTTTTTCTTTATAGGTGCTATATGCGGTATAGCTATTTATAGTATTTGGTGCTCTATAGAGATACACACCCTCTATAAAAAAAAGGGTATGGATGAAAGTAGTAGTGGCAAGTTATCGGATTATGTAATTAGCGGGCTATTCTTGCATTTATTTTTTTGTATGTTTACTGCTTTTATTTGCGGTTTTTTATTTCACCTCTTAGTTAATTTTATTCCTAATTAGTTACTTCTAAAAACCTTGGTTCTCCGTGTCCTCTAGGGTCTGATGAAGCATCCAAATCACCAGTCTCAAAATTCCAGGTAACAACATTCATATTTCCATAACTCCTATTTAGAGGCCTTAAAGAGTGGCCCTTATCTTCTAAAGCTTTAATTTCATCATTACTAAATGCATCAGGCTCATACTGAATTAAATCAGGAAAAAATTGATGATGAAAACGAGGAACCGAAGTAATAAACTCAGCAGATTCACCGCGACTCCACTCTAGAGCAGATAGTAAAACCATCGTAATAATTCTACTGCCTCCAGGAGTTCCTAAAGCGGCTATACCTTCACCATTAACTAGTATAGTTGGCGTCATGCTTGATAACATTCTTTTGCCTGGTGCTATTTCGTTAGCCTCAAAACCAATCAATTCGTACCCATTTGGAGTTCCTGGTTTAATAGAAAAATCATCCATCTCATTATTCAAAATAACTCCAGTTCCATGAGGAACAAATCCGCTTCCGTAGCTAAAATTGATTGACTGAGTAGCAGAAACAATATTACCGTCAGTATCAATTATTGAAAAATGACTAGTTTGATCGCCTACTGAATTCTCAATATTAGTAGTACTTGGCAATAAATTACTAGCTGTTGATTTATTTATATTGATACTTGCCCTCTGACCAGCTGCATACCTTTTATCTACTAATAAGTCTATAGGTACATCAATAAAATCTGTATCTCCCAAATATTGTGCTCTATCCCTATAAGCTCTTCGCATTGCTTCTACAATTAAATGATATCTAGAAGAAGAATCTAGATTATTGATTGGATAACCTGAAAGAATATTTAAAATATTAATTAAAGCTATCCCACCAGATGAAGGTGGTGGTGGGGCTATAATTTTCATATTTTGAAAAGATCCAATTATTGGCTCTCTCTCTTTTATTGTATATGAAGACAAATCATCAAGTGACCAGATTCCCGAATTAGAAGTAACACCTTCTACTAATTTCTTAGCTACTTCTCCTTTATAAAAACCATCAGAACCTTCTTCTGCAAGAAGCCTTAAGGTATTAGCCAGATCTTTTTGTATAATAAGAGTTCCCTCAGTTGGCATAACCTCATTGGGCATAAAAATTTTCTTGGCTTCTCTATTCATAATACTAGTTTTTCTTTCTAAGAGCTCTATCATTGCAGCATAAGCTGGAAAGCCATTTTCTGCATACCTAATTGCAGGCAAGAGAGACACAGAAAGTGGAAGTTTGCCATAATATTTTGCGATATGATCTAATGAGGCAGGCAAACCTGGAATGCCAGAAGATAATGGCCCATCTCTAGACGCTCTTGGAATAGGATCTCCTGCCTCATCAAGATACATATTTTTTGAAGCACCAGATGGTGCAACTTCTCTTCCATCAATCATAATTTGAAATCCATCTTCAGATCTATGTAAAAGAAAAAAACCTCCGCCACCTAAACCAGATCCATATGGCTCTACAACGCTTAAAGCAGCGCTTACTGCAATAGCTGCATCAAAAGCATTACCTCCTTGCTCTAAAACTTCTATACCAGCTTTGCTAGCTAAAGGATGAGCACTAGCTACAGCAGCCTCATTCGGAGAATTCTCAAAAGAGGATGCTATAAAAGGTGCTAATATAAATGAAATAAATAAAAAAGATTTCGAATTCTTCATTTTTTTGATCTAATTTTTTCACTAAGCCTTAATGCTACTATGGGATGAAGGAATTTTGAAACATCACCATCTAAAAGAGCTAACTCTTTGACATGCGATGATGAGATAGATTTATATTTTTCAGATGTTGAAAGAAAAACTGTTTCAATACTTGGAGCTAATTGTTTATTTAAAGTAGCTAAATCGTACTCATACTCATAATCAGAAATAGATCTAATTCCCCTTATCATTACAGTAATTTTATTTTCTTTAGCTAAAGACACAGTTAAACCTCTATATGAGATCACCTTGACTAATGGTAAATCAGAAAAGATATCCTTTACCATTGCAACACGCTCTTTAGTAGAAAAAAAAAGATCTTTACCAGGCTTGTCTGCAACAGCGATAAAAACTTCACTAAAAAAAATGGATGCCCTTCTAACAATATCTTCATGGCCTTTCGTAAAGGGATCAAAACTTCCAGGATACATTGCTTTTTCTTTCATAAGCTCATTTATTATAACACTATGTTGACTTACTATACTTTAATAATCCATATTCTACTTTAGAAGATATGGAAAACTTAATTAATTCATATTTATTTAATAAATCACTATTATCATAAAAAAAAGATTCCTTAGTTTTTCTTTTTTCTCTTTCTACATAAACATAACCTGTTCTAGTAAGCCATTTTGGTAAAATATTAAGTATGGGTAATAATGGATAGCTATAAGGAGGGTCTAAAAATATTATATTAAATTTTTTTAATACTTTATTCTCTAAAATACTTCTAGTATCACCAAGAATAATTTTAGCATTTGCATCAAGTAGTTTTGAATAATCTTTGATAGAAATAACTATATCTTTCTCATTATCTATGAAGTACACCTCTTTCGCTCCTCTAGATAAAGACTCAAACCCTAGTGAGCCGCTACCAGCAAAAGCATCCAAACAATTAGCATCGACAATCTCATCTCTTAACCAGTTAAAGATTGTCTCCCTAACCCTAATTGGAGTTGGCCTAATATCTTTAATTGATGGAAAAGAGATAAATCTTGACCTCCATTTACCACCAATAAGTTTAATCTGATTTTTATTTTTTTTCCTCTGCATAAAGTTTTGATAACTTTTTCTTTTTTCTACTCAAGAAGTATACTTAACTTCTATTGCGGATTCTCTGAATTAAAAATAAAGTAAAAATAGCTAACCTTAATATATAAGATACTGATTATTAAGGATTAAATATAAATATTATATTCTAAGCTACACTTTTTTAGCACTCTAGTATTGTGAGTGCTAAAATAATAACCATTGTAATCAATGAGATACGTATTTTGGAAAAATTACTTACAGTTAGAGAGGCTGAAACTGTTCTTAGTGCCCCTATAGGTAGTCTGGATCAGTACTTAAGTGCGGCTGGTAGAATACCTGTATTGACTAAAGAAGAGGAATTTCAACTAGCTAATGATTTCAGAAGCTCTAATGATTTGAATGCCGCACAGAAGCTTGTCCTTTCACATCTGAGATTTGTAGTCCATATAGCTAAGGGATACTCGGGATATGGCTTACCAATAGGAGACCTAATACAGGAAGGTAATATAGGCTTAATGAAAGCAGTAAAAAGATTCAACCCTGATGTAGGTGTTCGTCTCATAGCTTTCGCAGTACACTGGATTAGAGCAGAGATCCATGAATATGTTTTGAGAAACTGGAAACTCGTTAAAGTAGCTACAACTAAAGCACAAAGAAAACTTTTCTTTAACCTAAGGAAAGCTAAGAGTAATCTAGGATGGCTTACATATGACGAGACAAAATCTATTGCAAAAGACCTAGGTGTTACTGAAAAAGAAGTTAGCGAGATGGAAAAAAGACTTTCTTCCCACGATATATCATTCGACCCTACACCATCAGATGAAGATGAAATCTCTCCGTCTGCTCTACTATCTAGTAACGATGCGGATCCTGCTGAATTACTTGAAACAAAAGATGCATATGACTACTCATATAAAAAACTAGTTGATTCGCTAAATAAACTAGACGAAAGAAGTCGTGATATTGTTTCAAGACGTTGGTTAAAAAATGATAAGGACACTCTACATGATCTTGCTAAAGAATATAGTATTTCTGCTGAAAGAATCAGGCAAATAGAGACAAATGCAATGAAAAAACTAAAAGAGCTTATGCTATAAGGCTTAATTCAAAAGTAATCAATGCCAGTGCCATTTAAGGAGCAATAACCATTAGGATTTTTAGCTAGATATTGTTGATGATAATTTTCTGCATAAAAAAATTCTGAATACCTCACAATCTCAGTAGTTATTTTTCCAAAAGCTGATTTCATCAGTATATCTGAGTATCTAACTTTTGATTTATTAGCAAAATAATTTTGTTCTTCATTATAAGTTATGATTATAGATCTATACTGACTTCCTATATCAGCTCCCTGCCTCATACCTTGAGTAGGATCATGAGACTCCCAAAATATTTTTAGTAATTTCTCGTAGGATATCTCTAATGGGAAATAAATTATTAGAACGACTTCAGAATGGCCTGTAAGCCCACTACAAACCTCTTTATAAGTAGGGTTATCCGATTCTCCAGCCGAATAACCTACTGCTGTTGAATAAACTCCAGGCAATTGCCAAAAAATTTTCTCAGCTCCCCAGAAACAACCTAAGCCAAACAAAGCTAGTGCAGACTCTTGAGGATAAGGTGAAACAAAAGACTTACCGTTTAAAAAATGATTACTTATCACTATATTTCAAAATATCTATAAAGTCAGATACTTACTCCTGGAGCAGGTAGACCTGAAGAACCCATTAGATAATTATCAATCCTCCTAGCCACTCCTCTGCCTTCGTTAATAGCCCAAACAACTAATGACTGACCTCTTCTGCAATCTCCAGCAACAAATAATCCCGGTGTACTAGAACTATAATCTCCATGGTTAGATTTATAATTTTGCTTTTCATCATAACTAATATTTAATTTATCTGATAAGTAAGTCTCAGGGCCTAAAAAACCCATTGATAAGAAAACTAAATCGGCTTCTATCTCTTTCTCAGTATTAGCTATTTCAGACATATTAAATTTTCCATCTTTATATTCCCATTTAATAGAAACTATTTGAAGGGCTTTTAAAGCCCCATTATCATCACCAATAAATTTTTTAGTTAGTAAACTATAACGCCTAGGCTCATAGTTAAATTTAGCTTTAGCTTCTTCATGAGAATAATCAGTTCTAAAAATGGTTGGCCAAAGTGGCCAAGGATTATCATCTGCTCTAGTAGTAGGAGGCTTTTCAAGTAGCTCTAAATTAGTAATTGAGCTACATCCATGTCTTAGGGAGGTTCCAATACAATCAGCTCCTGTATCTCCCCCGCCTATAACAATCACTTTTTTATTTTTAGGGCTTATAAATTTTTTATCTTTAAAATTACTATTTATCAAACTCTTTGTATTAGCAGTGAGGAAATCCATAGCAAAATGTATTCCATTTAAATCTCTTCCGGGAATATTTAAATCTCTTGGCCTTGTTGAGCCTGTCGCTAATAAAACAGCATCAAAATTCTTGAATAATGCTTTTGGATCAATATCCTTGCCTATGTCAGAATTTATATGAAATATAACTCCTGACTCTTTCATTAGCTTAATCCTTCTTTCAACAACACCTTTATCAAGCTTCATATTAGGTATACCATACATAAGAAGTCCGCCTATACGATCCTCTCTCTCAAAAATCTCTACATTATGTCCCACACTATTTAGTTGGTCAGCAGCCGCTAAACCACATGGGCCCGAACCTACTATCGCTATTTTCTTACCAGAATTAGCCTTAATGGTATTTCTCTTAACCCAGCCTTCTTCAAAGCCCTTATCTATTATCGCATTCTCAATATTTTTTATAGTAACTGCTGGATCAGTTATACCTAATACGCACGAACCTTCACACGGTGCAGGGCATGTTCTGCCAGTAAATTCTGGAAAATTATTAGTCTTATGAAGCCTATCCAAGGCCTCTTTCCATCTCCCCTGATATACAAGGTCATTCCATTCGGGAATTAGATTATCGATAGGGCAACCTGTATGAGACTGGCAAAAAGGTACACCGCAATCCATACACCTTGCTCCTTGGCGCTTAAGATTCTTTTCTATAGGATCTGTATAAATCTCATTGAAATCTTCTAGGCGATTTAATGGCTCCCTATAAGGTACAGTCTTTCTAGTATACTCTTTAAAACCTGTTGGCTTTCCCATAATATGTCCTAAATACCTACTGGTGAATGTGTTTTAATATTTACTTGGATCTCACTCTCTTCATCATGCTTTTTTCTCTCAAATAAAACTCTTTTATAGTCTGTTGGCATCACTTTTACAAACTCACTAAGCACCTCTGGCCATGAATCTAAGACTTTTTTCGCTTGAGAAGAGTCTGTAAATTTTTTATGTAGCTCAATAAATTCTCTTAATTCTATAAGATCTTCCTCATCCTCGACTGGATCTAGATCAACTGTACTTAAGTTACATTTCGATCTAAAGTTTTTATCAACATCCCAAACATATGCTATACCTCCTGACATTCCAGCAGCAAAATTTCTACCAGTGGGACCTAGAATGACTGCTCTTCCTCCTGTCATATACTCACAAGCATGGTCACCAACACCCTCAACTACAGCCTTAGCGCCACTATTTCTAACACAAAATCTTTCGGCAGCTATACCCCTAAAAAAAGCTCTTCCAGCGGTAGCCCCATAGAGAGCAACATTTCCTATTAAAATATTTTCTTCTGGTTTGAATGTACTATCTTTTGGAGGGTAAATAATGATTCTTCCTCCGGAAAGACCCTTGCCTACATAATCATTACTATCTCCCTCTAGCTCTAGAGTTATCCCTCTAGCTAAAAAAGCGCCCAAACTTTGTCCTGCAGATCCATTAAACTTTATATTAATTGTATTTATAGGTAACGATCTTTCTCCCCAAACCTTTACAACATTATGGCTCAACATAGTACCAACAGCTCTATTTGTATTAAAGATATCCATCTCAAGCTTAACGTTGCTTCCATGATGAATAGCTGGTTGAGCCATTTCAATCAATTTATTATCGAGCGCCTTATCTAAACCGTGGTCCTGCTTGATTGAACAAAAAACATCATTCCCTTCAGTGTTGTTTGCTGGCATTAAAATAGGAGAGAGATCTATTCCGTCTGATTTCCAGTGATCAATCGCCTCTCTAGTTTCTAATAAGTCGGTCCTACCTATAATATCGTCTATTTTATTAAAGCCAAGCTCTGACATAATCTCCCTAGCTTCTTCTGCTACCATAAATAAATAATTAACAACATGATCTGGTTTACCAGCAAACTTTTTTCTCAAAGCTGGATCTTGCGTAGCTATACCTACAGGACATGTATTTAGATGACACTTACGCATCATAATACAACCAAGAGCAATTAATGGACCCGTTGAAAATCCCATCTCTTCAGCTCCAAGAATTGCAGCTATGATTACATCTCTACCTGTTTTAAGTCCACCATCTGTCTGTAATACGACTCGACTTCTTAAGTTATTTAAAACTAATGTCTGATGAGTTTCTGCTATACCTAGCTCTAATGGAAGACCCGCATGCTTAATACTTGTGAGAGGAGAAGCGCCAGTTCCACCTGAATCTCCAGAAATTAAAATATGATCAGCATGAGCTTTAGCAACTCCAGCTGCGATTGTACCAACCCCAACTTCAGATACCAGCTTGACGCTAATTCTAGCGTCTGGATTAGAATTTTTTAGATCATGTATAAGCTGAGCTAAATCCTCTATCGAATAAATATCATGGTGCGGAGGAGGGCTTATTAAACCAACACCAGGAGTAGAATATCTGATTTTTGCAATTATCTCGTCTACCTTTCTACCTGGTAACTCTCCTCCCTCTCCTGGCTTCGCTCCTTGAGCCATTTTTATTTGTAGTTCGTCAGCATTAGTTAAATACCAAGCAGTTACTCCAAATCTTCCAGAAGCTATTTGTTTTATTGCTGATCTTTTTGAATCTCCAGAGGGCATTTCTTGAAAACGATCAGGATCTTCTCCCCCTTCTCCAGTATTACTTTTACCGCCTAGTCTATTCATCGCTATAGCAAGGGACTCATGGGACTCAGCAGAAATTGAACCGTAACTCATAGCACCGGTACAAAATCGCTTAACTATATCAGTTGCTGGTTCTACTTCATCTATGGAAATAGAGGGGTAAACATTTTTCTTAAACCTTAAAAGACCCCTAAGAGTACAATTAGATTTGCTCTCATCATTAGATCTATTAGAAAAAATCTTATATGAATCCTTACTATCGGTTTTTGCCGCATCCTGTAGAGAGGAAATAACAATAGGATCCCATGCGTGCTTCTCACCCGTGCTTCTCCAATGAAATTCACCTGGATTAGGTAACTTGGATAAGCTTTTAGCAGGAATATTTGTAAATGCTAACTCATGTCTTCTCAATGACTCTTTCTCTAAAATAGAGAAGTTAACACCTTGAAGCCTGGAGGCTGTCCCAGTAAAACAGTAATTAATAACATCATCAGCTAAACCTAGAGCCTCGAATATTTGCGCCCCCTTATATGACTGAAGTGTAGATATGCCCATCTTTGCCATTACTTTTAATATGCCCTTATTGACACCTTTTCTATAAGCAGAAACAATACTCTCTTCATCGGGATGTCTTGATTCATCCACTAGCCCTTCTTTCTTAGCTAACCATAAAGATTCAAAAGCTAAATAAGGATTAATAGCATCTGCACCATAGCCTATCAATAAACAGTGGTGATGGACCTCTCTAGCTTCTCCAGTCTCAATTACTATACCTATTCTTGTTCGTTTTGTTTTCTTAATTAAATGATGATGGACAGCGCCGCAAGCTACAAGACTGCTTAAAGATAGCCTATCTTTAGAAATCAATTTATCAGATAGAATTATAATCTTATAATCTTGATCTATCGCCTCCTCTGCTTCCTTACATATACTTTTTAAGGCTTCAGTATATGTATAATCTTTCTTATTATTTGGATAAGTTATATCGATAACCTTTGATTTCCAGCCTTTATGATTAATCTTCTTTAAAGACTCCATTTCGTTATTAGATACGATTGGCTGAGTTAACTTCAATCTCTTACAATGACCTTCTCCAGAACTTAATAAGTTTTCTTCTGGCCCTATATAGCACTCCAAAGACATAACTATCTCTTCCCTTATTGAATCAATAGGAGGATTAGTAACTTGAGCAAAAAGCTGCTTAAAATAATCATAAATCATTCTTGGTTTATCACTTAAGCATGCAAGAGAGGAGTCATTTCCCATAGAGCCAACAGGATCTCTCAGATCTCTAATTAATGGCAATAACATAAACTGCATAGTTTCTTTTGTGTAACCAAAAGCTCTCATCATAGGTATAAGCGCTTCTTTATCTAATCTTGAATTAGTAGGTTTCTTCAAAGCAATATCTTCTAAAGTTATCCTATTAGATTCAAGCCAATCCGAATAAGGATATCTATTAGAAAAAGCACTCTTAAGCTCCTTATCTGGAACTAGCCTTCCTTTCTCAAAATCAACTAAAAACATTTTCCCTGGCTCTAACCTTCCTTTAGCCTTAACCATTGAAGGCTCAATAGGAACTACACCAACCTCACTAGCCATAATAACCCTATCATCATGAGTCAAATAATACCTACTAGGCCTTAATCCATTCCTATCAAGCACAGCACCTATATATTTTCCATCAGTAAATGCTATAGAGGCTGGTCCATCCCATGGCTCCATAAGACAAGATAAATATTCATAGAATGCCCTTCTTTCCTTATCCATCAATTTATTTTTTTGCCAAGCCTCTGGAATCATCATCATGATAGATTCCTGTAAAGTCCTTCCATTCATCAGTAAAAATTCTAGAACATTATCAAAAGCTCCAGAATCAGAGACATCAGGCTCAACAACAGGAAACAATTTTTTTAGGGAGCTTCCTAGAAGCTTACTTGAGGCTACCCCTTCTCTGGTAGACATTAAATTTACATTACCCCTTAATGTGTTTATCTCTCCATTATGCGACATAAACCGAAAAGGCTGAGCCCTATCCCAACTTGGAAAAGTATTAGTCGAAAATCTTGAATGAACCATTGCTAAATGAGACTTATACAATGGATTGCCTAGGTCTTTAAAAAAATTTAATATTTGGCCAGGTATCAACATGCCCTTATAAATAATAACCTTTGTAGACAAGCTACAAATGTAAAATAATTGTGAAGAGTCTATTAATTTATCAGAATGAATACTAGAACTTACATGTTTCCTAATTAGATATAATTGTCTCTCGAATTCTTCTTTGTCTTCTCCAGTGCTAGAAGAAATGAAAACCTGCTCTATAACAGGAGCTGCCTCCATTGCCGTTTTACCAAGATTGGCACCTAATGGATCTACAGGAAGCTTTCTCCAGCCAAGAACTTTCTGTTTCTGCTCTTCGCATACCCTCTCAAAAATACCTTTACATCTATTTCTTGCTTTTTTCTCTTTAGGAAGAAAAATATTTCCTACAGCATACTGACCAACTTTTGGTAAAGATATTTTTAGATCCTTTTTAGCAACGTACTCAAATAATTCATGGGGCAATCCAGTTAAAATCCCTGCTCCATCGCCCGAATTTTCCTCAGACCCAGCACCTCCTCTATGATTCATTTTGCAAAGTAAATGCTCTGCATCTTGAATTATACTATGGCTGGCCAACCCTTTTATATTTGCTACAAAACCAACACCACAGCTATCCTTCTCATTTGAAGGATCATAAAGGCCAGTTTTTTTTGGCATCTTGTTATGGTTAAAAAATTTCATCTATAAAACATACTAAGGCTACTTAAGCTCTAAACACATTAGAGTGAAAAGATATTTAGTTACTATATTAAAAGAAGATAAGCTTTTAAAAATGAAAAACTTAAGCTTACTTAATCCAAAAATTGATTTTAATTTATATACTACTATAAATAAGCTATTTATTCTACCCTGTAGAATAAAAAACATATATAAATCAATAGATTATAATTTCTTCTCTATTAACTTACTAAAAATTAAATTTATTTTGAGAGTTTAAACAAATATTAGATAAAGTTAATATGTTACTCTAAATATAATAATCTGGAGTATGATCTTATGAGAGGACAGCCAACAAAACGAGTAGCTATCTTAGGTGGCCTTAGAACTCCTTTCTGTAGAGCCTATACGAACTATCATAATGTCTCAAACCAAGAAATGATGACTGCTGTTTTAAAAGAAATAGTCACTAAGTATAGGCTAAATGGACAAAAATTAGATGATGTTTCCTTGGGTGCAGTTATTAAGCATTCAAAAGACTTTAATCTTGCACGAGAATCAATATTGTCATCTGGGTTGTCGCCCAAGACGCCAGCTTTTGATATACAAAGAGCCTGTGGAACAAGCTTGTCAGCAACAATTTTAATAGCTAGTAAAATCTCTTCTGGAATAATTGAATCTGGTATAGCTGGAGGGGTTGACTCAATAAGTGACATTCCAATAGTCTATCCAGATACTTTTCGAAGTATTTTATTATCTAGCTTAACTGGAAAAACATTAAAAGATCGAATCTTGCCCTGGCTTAAAATTAGACCAAAACATTTCAAGCCAAGCCTTCCTTCTGTAGATGAGCCTAGAACTCACTTATCAATGGGGGAAAGTATGGAGATAACGGCAAAAAAACTAGGCATCTCAAGAAATGATCAAGATCAATTATCGATGACGAGTCATATTAATGCCTCCATTGCATATGATGAAGGTTTTTATGAAGATCTAGTAATTAATTTTAAAGGAATACATAAAGATAATAATATTAGGCCTGACACTAGTATAGAAAAACTTGCTAAGCTTAAACCTGCGTTTGATAAAAGCTCTAAAGGGTCTTTGACAGCAGGTAATAGCACACCACTAACAGATGGCGCCTCTGCAATATTGTTATCAAGTGAAGAATGGGCCAAAGAGAGGAGCTTGCCAGTTCAGACATATTTAACTCACGCTAAAGTATCAGCAGTAGATTTTATAAATGACGAAGGGCTATTAATGGCACCTGTATATGCCATCTCAGATATGCTTACTGAAGCTAACCTTGAATTACAAGATTTCGATTTCTATGAAATACATGAAGCATTCTCTGCACAAACATTAGCAACTCTTAAGGCATTAGAGTCTGAATCTTTTTGTAGAGAAAAGTTAGGTAGAGAAAAAGCATTAGGCTCTATTAATAAATTAAAATTAAATACTAAAGGCGGCAGTGTTGCTCTTGGCCATCCATTTGCAGCTACTGGAACAAGAATAATAGCCACTTTATCAAAACTCCTTCTAAATCATACAAGAAAAGGAAGAGGGCTCATATCGGTCTGTACGGCTGGCGGGATGGGAATAACTGCTATTCTAGAGTCCTCTTAAAAATAACTAAAATAATATGAATGAATATTTATCAAGCATTAATAATGTATTATGGCATGATGCAACTTTATATATACTTATCTTAACAGGCATTATATTTACTATATGGACTAAGTTTTGTCAGTTTAAAATACTCTCGCATGGTGTAAAAGCCCTAAAAGGTGATTTTGATGATGAGAGTGACCCCGGAACAATAAATCATTTCCAAGCTTTATCAGCAGCCCTCTCCGCAACTGTAGGATTAGGTAACATAGGAGGAGTTGCTATTGCTATATCACTTGGCGGACCTGGAGCTATTTTTTGGATGTGGGTAGTAGGATTTCTAGGGATGTCAATAAAGCTAACTGAAGTCTCTCTATCAATGATCTATAGAAATATTGATAGCCAGAAAAATACCTATGGTGGTCCAATGTGGGTTGCAAAAAAAGGGCTAAAAGAATTAAACCCAAAATTTAGCTTAGTTGGAAAAATGATAGGCTCAATCTTTTGCGTAACTATGCTCATCTCCACAATAACAGGTGGAAATATGTTTCAAGCATGGAATGTAGGAGAAATAACTCAAGAATATTTTGGCATCTCAAGTAAGATTTCAGGAATAGTCCTGTCTTTGTTAGTAGGCCTGGTAATAATTGGAGGCATTAAAAGAATAGGTTTAGTAGCTAGCAAACTTGTCCCTCTAATGGTCACAATATATCTTATTGCAGGTAGTTACGTCCTTATAATGAACCTTGATTCAATCCCCCATATGTTTTATCTAATTTTTATATCTGCATTCTCTCCTCATGAATTTAATGGAGCATTTATCGGAGGGACAGCAGGATATGCTTTTCTTATTGGAATGAAAAGAGCGCTATTTTCAAATGAAGCCGGTCAAGGAACATCCCCTATAGTTCACTCTGCAGCTAAAACTCGCGAACCTGTCAGAGAAGGTATGGTAGCAGGGCTAGAGCCATTTATAGATACGATAGTTATCTGTACTTTTACCGCCCTAGTAATACTTTCTTCTAATATTTGGAATAGGGCCCCCGAAGGAATGTTATTATATTTTCCAGAAATAACCTCTATCAATACAAATGAGTGGCGCCTGGAAGATTCTACGCTCTCAGAAAGAACTAACGGTCAGTGGCAAAACGGTGAAAATATTTTTATTATTGTCAAGGCTTCATATAATTCTCAAACTGGAAATAATTTACATAAAATAAATGGAGAAATATCTAAAAGCGATAATAGTGAATTTATTATTTGGGAGAATTTCAAAAATAGTGCTAGGCCATCTTTTGATAAAAATGAAATATATGTGAGTTATGTCGGTGCTACATTAACTGCAAAGGCATTTGACTCAGTTATGCCAGGTTTAGGTAAGTGGCTAATCACAATCTCAGTATGGCTATTTGCTTTATCAACAATGATTTCTTGGAGCTATTATGGAGAGCAGAGTGTAATTTACTTATTTGGCAAAAAAATGATGTTCTCTTACAAATTAATTTTTTGTATTTTAATAGTTGTTGCGACTTGGGGCTTTATAGAAACTGACTCAGAGCTTGATAACTTAACAGGATTTGGAACTGGAGTTACTTTATTAGCAAATCTACCTATTATTTATATTTTTAGTAAAAAAGTGATGAGAAGTTATCATGAATACTTAGCTAAATTAGATAATAAACAATAACTGGTAAAGTAAATATACTAATTAAGGTTGATGCCAATACAATACCAGCAATATCTTCAGGATTTCTTTTATACTCCGATGAAAATAGATAAGTAAATATAGCGCTCGGCATTGCCCCTTGAATAAGCAAAACTCCTGCAGCTATACCATTTAGCCCTACTATTTTATTAACTATAAAAGCAACAGAAAAGCCTATTATCAGTCTTGATACTCCTAAGCCTAAAGCTATATTTAAACTAGCTATTCTAAATTTAGCTAAGCCAAATCCTAGGGAAAATAAAGATAAAGGAATAGCAAGATTTGCTAATAATGCAATTGAGACATCTATAGGAACAGGCAATCTACTCTCTGTTATTAATAAAAAAATACCTAATACTGAACTGTAAATTACGGGGGTATAGAGAATAGTTTTAAATGGTGGACTACGCCCTTGTAAAATAGGCACTAAAGTAAACTGAGACACAACAGCTACGAGAAAGACTGCTGATGCGAAACCTAGACCCTCTGAACCATAAACAAAAAAACATAATGGCAATCCTATATTTCCAGCATTCCCAAAAGTAATAGCTGGAAGAAATGATGTCTTTGGCAATTTACAAAGAAATAGCAGAACAAATCCAATTATTGAACATCCGAGTAATAAAATGACCGATGCGGTCATTACTATAGCAACTTCAGAGAAAGGAACCTCAAGTTTTGATATACCATCAAGGATCAGACAAGGAGTAGCTATGTTCATTAAAAGCTTTCTTATTGATTGACCATCTAAAGAAAAATTTAGATGACTCCACAAAATACCTAATCCAGAAATAATAAATATTGGGAGGAATATATAAGCAAGTTCCTGAATCAATGTCACATTCCGTATAATCTAGGTCAATGAGTATTTAGCTTAGAGCATACTCTTAGCTTTAATTCTAGCATGAATCTCAGATTTCCTAGGTATATGTGTTAGAAGATATTCCATTTGATCTGCCAATATACGTCTACCCTTTAATAAAATATATTCCACATAAGTTGGGATAAAAGGAATTGCTATTAATTGCATACCTGCATCCTCTGGCAATCTACAGCCCTTAAAATTATTGCATCTTTTACAAGCAGTAACTACATTATTCCAACAATCAGATCCTCCTGCACTTACAGGATGAATATGATCCCTTGTAAGCTCCGTATAACTAAATTGCTTGGCACAATATAAACATAAATGCTGATCCCTTTTAAATAATGTCCTGTTATTCAAGGGTGGAATATAGTCTTGATACCTTAAATCTATCTTATTAGTATCACTAAAAGTAGCAATAATAGAGTTAACCTTAATAACGCTCCTATTGCCTGAAATAGCATTATGCCCACCATAAACTTTAAAGATATTTGAACCACATGAATATGCTATTTGTCCAAGATAATCAAGTCTCACGACATCTCTATAATTAATCCACTCTAGAGGCCTTCCCGAAAGATCTGTTCTTAATACTTCCTGACTAACAGGAAAATTTTCCATGCAAATTCCATATAAATCTAATAAAAATTATACTACTTATAAATAAATAATACTCAATGGATATAATAAAGATTTAACGTATTTAGGGGAACTTAACTACAACAAAAAACAATGTTATAAGTTCTTTAGTACAGCATCTAAACTTTCTTTTGCATCACCAAAAAGCATCTTAGTATTTTCCTTGAAGAATAATGGGTTTTGAACACCAGCATAACCAGTAGCCATACTTCTTTTTAGAACTATAGTAACTCTCCCTTTCCAGACCTCTAGAACAGGCATGCCAGCTATCGGACTGTCAGGCTCTTCTTGAGCAGACGGGTTAACTATATCATTCGCACCAATAACAATCGAAACGTCAACATTTGGAAAATCCTCAGTTATCTCATCCATCTCAAAAACTATATCATATGGAACTTTAGCTTCTGCTAATAAAACATTCATATGTCCAGGCATCCTTCCTGCGACAGGATGAATACCAAACCTTACATTGATACCACTTTCTCTCAACTTCTTAGTTATTTCATAAACAATATGCTGTGCCTGAGCTACTGCCATCCCATATCCAGGTATTATCATTACCTCCTTTGCATCACTCAATAGACTAGAGGTTTCAGAAGGATCTATAGGTACTACATCTCCCTGATCTTCTGAGCTCCCACCCGAAGAGCCACTTGATGTTCCAAAGCCACCAGCTATAACTGCTAGAAACTGACGATTCATAGCCCTACACATAATATAACTTAAGATAGCACCGCTACTTCCCACTAAGGCTCCAGTTACAATTAACAAATCATTACCAAGCATAAAGCCTGTAGCTGCTGCAGCCCACCCAGAATAACTATTAAGCATTGATACAACAACAGGCATATCAGCCCCACCTATTGCCATAACCATATGTATACCAAATAATAGAGAAAGGACAGTCATCACAATTAATGGAGTAAGAGCATCTCCGCCAGATGCAGACTCTAAAACAAAAATTCTCCCGTACCAAATTACTACTAAAAGTAAAGCTAGATTAAGCCAGTGACGTGCAGGAAGAATTAAAGGGTTACCAGAAATTAAACCACTTAACTTTCCAAAAGCAATAACTGATCCTGAAAAAGTTATAGCACCTATAAGAATGCCAATATAAGTTTCTATATCATGTATAGTAAGTTCTATACCAGAAAAATAGTTATTTGGATTTAATGAATTCGCAAAGCCAACAAGCACTGCAGCTAAACCAACTAAACTATGGAGAATTGCTACTAACTCAGGCATTTGAGTCATTTGTACCTTCTTAGCAAGCCAGAGGCCTATAGAGCTTCCTATAATCAGAGCAACTAACAAGAGCTCAAAATTATCCGTCACTCCCAAAGTAGCCGCCAATAGAGCAATTAGCATCCCTATTATGCCATAAAGATTTCCTCTTCTAGCAGTTTCAGGATGACTTAATCCTCCAAGCGCTAAAATAAAAAGTATACTTGCAGCAATATAGGCTACAGTTACCAGGCCTTCTGGGATATCGGTAAATATTTCTAACATCAATTATTTCCTTTATTTTTGAAACATCTGAAGCATTCTTCTTGTGACTGCGAAGCCTCCAGTTATATTAATACTTGTCAGTAAAATAGTTATTGCAGCAACCAACCCAATTAACCCGGATGAGCTAATCTGAAGAAGGGCGCCAATTATAATGATACTACTTATTGCATTTGTCACACTCATCAAAGGAGTATGTAAAGCAGGAGTAACGTTCCAAACAACCATATATCCAATAAAGCAAGATAAAACAAAAACTGTTAGATGCTCCATAAATGAAGGAGGTGCAACTCTACCTAAAAAAAATAACCCTAAACCAACAATAATAAATGGTATAAAAGAAAGTATAGGATTAGATTTTTTTTCAACTAACTTTGGTTTTACTTCTTCTGTTTGTTTTTTTGTTTCATTAATAGAAGAAAGCTTAACTTCTGGAGGTGGCCATAAAATTTTACTCTTATGAGTCACTGTAGAACCCCTTATAACCTCATCCTCCAAATCTACTATTAATACTCCATCATTATTTGGACACATATCGGTTAATAAATGCTTAATATTATTTGCATAAAGTTGGCTTGATTGTGTTGCTAGCCTACTAGGTAAATCAGTATAACCAATCAATGTTACTTCATGCTTTTCTGAAACCTCTCCCGGAATAGTTAATTCGCAGTTGCCGCCCTGTTCAGCTGCTAAATCAACAATAACACTCCCGGGCTTCATAGTCTTTACCATATCTGTAGTAATTAATTTTGGAGCTGGCTTACCAGGAATAAGAGCAGTGGTTATTATAATATCAACATCCTTGGATTGATCTGCAAATAGCTCCATCTCTGCTTTAATAAATTCTTCACTCATAGTTTTAGCATAACCACCTGCTCCAGAACCATCTTCTTTAAAATCAAGCTCTAGAAATTCTCCATCCATACTTTGCACTTGTTCTTTTACCTCCAAACGCGTATCGAAGGCTCTTACTATCGCTCCCATGCTTCTTGCTGCACCAATTGCAGATAGTCCTGCTACACCAGCGCCTATCACTAATACTTTAGCTGGTGGAATTTTTCCTGCTGCTGTAATTTGTCCCGTAAAAAATCTACCGAAATGCTGAGCCGCTTCTACTACTGCCCTATAACCAGCAATATTAGCCATAGAGCTAAGTGCATCAAACTTTTGAGCCCTTGAGATACGAGGAACGCTATCCATTGCTAGAGCAGTTACGCCAATATTTGACAAACTATCTAATAGTTTTTGATTCTGAGCTGGCCAAATAAAAGAAATTAATACCTGCCCAGACCTCATCAAGCTTAATTCATCTAAATCATGACTTTTAAAGGGGGCTCTTATTTTTAGTAAAATATCAACATCTGAAAAAAGATTATTTTTTTCTAAGATCTTTGCGCCAGCTTCTTCAAAAGATTTATCACTAAAATTTGCTGCTACTCCAGCCTCTTTCTCAACAAAAATCTCAAATCCTAACTTAATTAACTGTTTAACTATATCAGGTGTTGAGGCAACCCTCCTCTCCCCAGGATACACTTCCTTTGGAATACCTATTCTCATCTTGGACTCTCCAAAAAATACTTTATAGCAGACCAATTAGTCTAACTAAATAGTTTAAAAATAGTAATTCTAGCGAACAAACTTGGAGAAGTAATTAAAAATATTGAAATGGCTTTTGTATTTACTTTCGCTTGGTGCCCATTTCTTTTTTTAGCCTAGGTGCTCTATCTAATTGCCATCTATCATCATCTCGTTTCTCTTTATTATTGCGCGGCTTCCCTCTATCTGAGGAGTTAAAGCGCCTACGAAGATCATCTTGTGAATCAGGGGGAAGTTTTTTAAATTTTTCGAAGGCGCCCCTAATTCTACTCCTCCTATCAGGGTTAATACCTAAATAATGATTGAAATGATCCCTTAATCCTTCTTTTTCATCTGACTCTAAGTCTTTCCATTTTTGAAAACGCTTCTGAGTAGTTAATCTTTGTTCACCAGTCATATTGAGCCAACGCTCAGTTCCCTTAGCAATACTACTCCTTCTTTCGCTATCTATATCTGGCCAAGTGTTCTCATGCATCTTAAGTAACTCTTTTTGAGCATCACTAAGATCACTCCAAGCAATATCTTCTGCATTTGTAACATTAAAAAAAATTAGAGTAAGGAGAAATACAATATACTTATAAGCCACTATTATGCTCCTTCTCTTTAGCAGACATACCTAAACCATCTTCTGGATGAAGAAGTAACCAGTCATCCTTCTCCCAACTTCCAATATAAGAGAAAAAATCTAATTCCTCTTCCGCTTTATGAGCTTCTTCAATAATATCTATATGTTCCTGAGCAAATAGGCTATGAGAAGTAAATATTATGACAAATAAAGCATATTTAACCATACTAATCACCCCACTTCTTGTAAATATTTTTGAATCAAATCAATGTCATCTTGTTCTTCAAGCCATGAATAAAATTCTATCTGTTCGATCATATCAAGTGATTCTTCACTTAAAATAATCTCTATATCGGTAACTGGCGCATCAAATGCTAGGCTATTTTCTTTATTTTCTTCAAATTGCATTATATTTAATGATAAGAAAAAAATAAAAGCCGTACTAGTTACTGGTAAAATAAATTTAGTAATTTTTAAATTACTTTTCTTATCAATTGACTCTAAAGCTTTATGTCTAGCTCTATTTAGCTTTGAAAGAGTAGAAGAGTCTGTTGATTCGACTTGCTTCTCAAACCAATCATGACAAACATCTTCAAAATTATTATTTTCTTTCATCTACTCCTCCTCATATTCATCAAGTATAGATTTTAGCTTCTTCATTGCTCTAAAATAATGTGTTTTAACACTTCCTTCAGAACATCTCATAGCAATAGAAGTATCTTTAACGCTCATACCTTCAAAATTTCTTAGAATAAAAGCTTCTTTTTGTCTATCAGGTAGCTTTTCTAAGCCATCTTGAATAATAGTCGCCAGCTCTTCGGATTGCTTAACTTTAACTGGACTTAAGCTTTCATTTCCAAAAGATTCAATCATATCAATCTCATCTCCATCATCTCCAGAAAAATTAAAAAAACTAATCACTTTTCTTCTTATAGTGTTTTTTCTATGCCAGTCTTTAATCTTGTTAAATAAAATTCTATAAAAAAGGGGTGGCAACTCTATAGACGGCCTATTTGCATATTTAGTGGCTAAACTGATCATAGCATCTTGAACTATATCTTTTGATTCTTCTAAATCTCTAATATGAATCATGGTAATTCTTAAAGCCCTCACCTGAACTTTTCTTAAAAAATTATCTATTTTATTCTTTGAATCCAGCTTTTTATCCTCCTTTGATAAAAATAGCTGATTTTCTAGCACATTGAAAGCAACCATTAATCTAAACCTTATTTTTAAAATGTATTTAGTATATTTATTTATTAGTATTAAACTTATAACTTAACAACGAATGTTTATGAGAAAGGTTGACATGGCTAATGACTAAAAGACACACAAATGAAAAAACATTGGATAACATCATTCACATAGCAGTCCCCTTGTCAGTCAGAAGGAGCTTTGACTACCTATCTAGCCATAAGTTTTTATTACCAGAAATAGGTGCTAGGGTAAAAGTCCCATTTGGAAAAAACGAGCTCATCGGTATAGTTTTAGATAGATTTAAAAAAAGTGATGTTCCTAAAGAAAAATTAAAAAATATTTTACTAATAATTGATGATAAGCCAATCATAGCGAGGGAGCTATTAGAAACTTTAATATGGTGCTCAAATTATTACCATCACCCTATAGGTGAAGTTATTAAACATGCCTTACCTTCACATATAAGAAAAGGAAAGCCTGCAGAGCCAATAATAGATGTAGCTTGGAATATTACAGACCTAGGAAAGCAGTCTATAAATAAAATTAGAAAAAATGCTCGTAATCAAATAAAAGCAATGAATCTTTTTTTAATGAACGATAATGTTACCGATGAATTAATTAAAAATAATAATTTAGCTAAAAAAACTATAAATAATTTATATGAAAAAAAATTTATAGATAAAAAGATACTAACTCATAAGAAAAAAATCACAAAAATAGAAGAAATATTGCCAAAATTAACATTCGATCAAAAAAATGTAATTAATAAAATTAAATCAGAAAAAAGAAGTTTTAATGCATTTCTTCTAAAAGGTGTGACTAGTAGCGGCAAAACTGAAGTTTATTTAAGATTGATTGAGGAAGAGATTAAAAAAAATAAACAAAGTTTGCTTTTAGTTCCAGAAATAGGACTAACGCCTCAACTTATTAGTAGACTAACCAATAGATTTGGCAAAGTTCTATCAATAATGCATTCAGGTCTTAGCGAAATGGAGCGTTATAAATCATGGTTAAATGCTTGCTCATCAAAATCAAAAGTGATTGTTGGAACTAGATCGGCAATATTTGCCCCCCTTCCTGAACTTGGTTTAATTATTATAGATGAAGAACACGACCTATCTTATAAGCAGCAGGAAGGATTTAGATATTCTGCTAGAGATATAGCAATTTTTAGAGCAAAAAAAGTAAATGCTAAAGTTATATTAGGATCAGCAACTCCTTCATTTGAAAGCCTTCATAATAGCAATATAGGAAAATATAAACTTCTTAACATGCCCAAACGAATAGGAAAAGCGGGTAAGCCAAAAGTAATGATCATCGATCAAAATAAGCATGCTTCAAATAATATATTATCAACACCCTTAGTTTTAGCAATGCAGAAACATCTAAAAAGAAATAATCAAATTTTATTGTTTCTTAATAGAAGAGGCTATGCTCCGATTCTATTCTGTAAGGAGTGCAAAAAAACTGAAGGATGTATTAGATGCGACTCAAATATGACAATACATAAAAGTAAAGAAATTTTAATATGCCATCATTGTGGGCAAAATAAAAGACTAAATACTATATGTAATAAATGTAACTCTAATAGAATTATATTAGGCTCAGGTACTCAAAGAGTGACTGAAGACTTAGTAAATATTTTTCCTAAAACTAGAATAATTAGACTTGATAGGGATTCAATATCTAAAAAGGGTAAAATTATTGAAATATTAGAGAAAATAGAGTCTGGCTATGCTCAAATAATTGTTGGTACACAAATGTTGACAAAGGGACATGATTTTCCCAACCTTACAATGGTTGGGATATTAAATACTGATCAAGGAATCTTAGGAACAGATTTTAGGAGCAATGAAAGATTAGCTCAAACACTAGTTCAGGTTTCAGGCAGAGCTGGCAGAAGAGATATACCAGGGGAAGTGTATATCCAAACTCATTTCCCTGAACATCCACTTATTTCTAGTCTTATGAATGATAATTATGAAGAATTTGAAAGAGAATCCCTTGCAAGAAGAAGAGAATCTAGGTGGCCCCCCTTTAATTATATGATCATTTTCAGAGCAAAATCATTTGATAAGCATAAATTATTTTCTTTTCTGGAAAAAATATCAAAAATTTCTAAAGAAAAAAATCTGAAGGTAAGAATTCTTGGGCCTGCTCCAGCAATGATAGAGAGACGCTTTAATAAATTTCATGCACAGCTGCTATTTCAATCAGAAAAGCGTAACTTGCTTCACATATTAATAAAAGAATTAATTAGTGAAATTGAAAAGTTTAAGAAAAATGGCCAAATACAGTGGAATATTGATGTTGATCCATTAGAGTTATAGAAAAATTTAATTTTTTGCTCTTAAAAGATTAAATCAAATAAATATTTACTTATAATATCCATAAATATAATTTAATAAATAGGGTCTTACAGAATTGAAAAAAAAGTTAGATAAATTAATCAGAGCTACTTTGAAAAAAACACAATATGGTGATATTTTTTTAAGTTTCCTAGAACATGATTTATACCTAGAGAGGACTAGAGATCAAAAGTTTGGAGACTTTTCTTCAAATATAGCCTTACGTGTCAGTAAAAAAATTAATAAACCTCCTTTAGATTTAGCAAATGAAATTGTAGAGCTAATCCCTAAAAATGATCTATTAGATAAAATTACCGTTGAAGGTCCCGGTTTTATTAATTTCTACTTATCAGAATTAGCCTATCATCAAGAAATAGAGAAGATAATCAATCAAAAAAATAAATATGGTGAATCAAATATAGGCGAAAATATTAATATTATAGTTGAATATGTTTCTGCCAATCCTACAGGGCCTTTACATGTTGGTCATGGAAGACATGCTGCATATGGCGCTTCTGTAGCCAATATGTTAAAGACAACTGGGCACGAAGTTTTTCAAGAGTACTACATAAATGACGCAGGTCGACAAATGGACATTTTAACAATTAGTGTTTTTCTGCGTTATCTGGAAATAAATAATATAAATCTAACTTTTCCTAAAAAAGCTTATCAAGGTGACTATGTTATTAATATAGCTAAAAAAATCAAAGAAAAATACAAATCATCACTAACTCAAAGTTGTGAAGATTTTATATCTAATATACAGACATTTGTAGGCGATGAAGAAAAGTTACTTGATAAAATTATTTTAGATATGAATAAGTTAATAGGCCCTAATGTATTTATTAATATAAAAGATTTAGCATTAGGCATAGTAATAAAAGATATTAAAAGTGATTTAGAAGAATTTGGTGTTAAATTCGATAGATGGTACTCAGAAAAAGAACTCACAGAGAATAAGATCTTAGAGACAATAAAAACTTTAGAAAAAAATAACTATATCTATACTGATAAAGATGCCAAATGGTTTAAATCTAGTGTATTAGGTGATGAAAAAGATAGAGTATTAATAAAGAGTAATGGATCCAAAACATATTTTGCATCAGATATAGCCTATCATTTAGAAAAAATACAAAGAGGATTTAAATCTCTTATTAATATATTCGGGGCTGATCACCATGGCTATACACCAAGAATCCTAGCTGGAATAGAGGCTCTAAACCACAAAAAAGAAATTATTGAATTCAATATTGTACAATTTGTTGCCTTATTCCGAGGTAAGAAAAAGACACAGATGTCAACAAGGTCTGGAAATTATGTAACTCTTAGAGAGCTCAGAAAAGAGGTAGGTAATGACGCAGCAAGATTTTTTTATATATTTAGGTCCAATGATCAGCATCTAAATTTTGATCTTGAGCTAGCAAAAACACAATCAAATGATAATCCTGTTTATTACATCCAATACGCCCATGCAAGAATTTCTAGCCTTCTGAAACAAACTAAAATTAACCCAATAGATATTGATGAAAGATATCTCTCTAACTTATCCACTTTATCAGAATTATCAGAAAAAAATTTATTTGTCATGGCTAGCAAATATCCAGAAATCATAGAATCGGCATCCGCTAATAGGGCGCCACACCAGCTTGCGCACTACTTAAGAGATCTTGCTGCAGCTTTTCATACATTCTATAACTCTGAAAGAATATTGAGCAATGATGAATCTATTAAAAAAAGTAGAATAGTCCTATCTGTAGCTATAAAAATAATTCTTAAAAATGGCCTATCTATTCTAGGCGTCTCTGCCCCTGAAAGTATGTAAAAATACACGTAAATTGATAAATAAAAAAATAAAAAAATTATATAACTCAAGAAATATTTGGATAATTTCTGGTTTATTTTTAGGTCTTATAATAGATATTATCATTTACTGTTTTTTCATTTATGAAGTTGAAATTGAGCCTGGGCCAAATCTAGATATAAGTAATATAGAAACCCCTACAAAAACAATATTAGAAAATAATGAAGCAGTCCCTATACTTTCTCATGATGCTTTGAATTATGAGTTTTTTGAGGAGCTACCCTTATTTGAGGTTCAAGTAATTGAGAAAGAGCTATCTAACGATGAAGATATAATTATAGATAACTATCAAGAAGTAAGCTATATCCTTCAAGTTGCTTCTTTCAATAATAGGTATGACTCAGAAAGACTTAGAGAAGATCTTGCTCTTAAAGGGCTAATATCTAGCATAGAAACTAGTTCCATAAATGATAATATATACTACAGAGTTTTAATAGGTCCCAATAATAATAGAGATGAGCTTAATAAAATTAGACGAGAACTATTAAACAGAGACATATCAGGAATAATTAGGACTATATCTAATAAATAATACTTATCGTTTGAAGGCTTCCTTATAATCTATATCAAGTTTTTTAAGCTTTCGATATAAATGAGTCCTCTCAACACCAATTTTAGATGCTAACTTTGAAACTTTGCCATCGCATAAAGCTAACTGCTGAGATAAAAAATATCTCTCAAAAACTATCTTTGCATCTTTCATCGATAAGGAAAATAAATCATCTCCAAGCATATCACTGTTTTTTGAAAATATATCTAGATCATCTTCTATTTGCTTGAGGGAAATATTTTCCTTTGATCCTAATAATAGAGACTTATAAATAAGTTGCTTTAGTTCTCCTATATTTCCTGGCCATAAATGGTTAATCAACCTATTCTGAGCAGCAACTGTAAACTCTCTATAAGTCATATTATCTTTTTCAACAAAATAGTTAATATAGTATTTCAGAAGCTCTGGAATATCTTCTGCATAATGCCTAAGCGGTGGCACTTGAATTACTATTCCCAAATTAGAAAAAATCTCTGAAAAATAAGGAGTTTTATTTTTCAAAGAAAACGGTGAAACAGTAGAGAAAATTCTCTCAATACTATTCCTTGATGATAAAATACTAGATAATTTTTTAGACACTTCGGAAGAAATATTATCAACCCCTCTTATTATTAAGACAATTCTATTTCCGGATAACTCATTAACCAAGCTATCAAATTCACCACTAGTAATTAATGGTGCCAATATATCAATAATTTTTATATTTTTGTCTCTCGTCAGATCACTAGATAAATATTTTGCGATATCATGCCTACCAGAACCATCTTCTCCCGATAAAATAACATTTTCACCAGTCAAATTAAGTTTTTTTATTTTTTTCCCTAAATTTTTTATTGTTGTATTTTTTCCTACAAAAAAAGGCAGGCTCAAAGAATAATTTTTAACACCTCTTTTAGAAAAATCTAACATCAATGACTCTTCTACTACTTTTAATAGCTTTGATATAGAAAGAGGCTTCTCTACAAAATCTATAGCTCCTAGTCGAGTAGCCTCCATTGCAGTATCAATAGTTGCATGGCCAGACATCATAATTACAGGTCCCAAATTTCCCTGTTGTGACCAATCTGACAATAAAGATATGCCATCAGTATCTGGCATCCAAATATCTAAAAGAACTAAATCAAATTTTTTCTCTTTTCTAGCTTTCCTAGCTTCACTAGCATTAGATGCTTTAGTTACCAAATATCCCTCTTCAGATAATATTTCTTCTAATAGATTTAGAATATTTAGCTCATCATCAACAATTAAAATATTTCTTTTCTTCATACTTTAGAGCCCTGAGAGCCTTGATTTGATATAAAACTCTCATTTATTACCTCACCTATTGGCAATGCTACTATTATTTCCACGCCTCTTTTATTATTTCTAGCTGTAATTTTTCCTCCATGCTCGTCAATAATTTTTTTTACTATTGCGAGACCTAGCCCCGTACCCTCAGACTTGCTTGTAACATAGGGGTCAAAAGCCTTATCTGCAATAGACTCTAAGAAGCCTGGCCCATTATCACTAATTACTAAATTAATCATATCCCTATCAGAAAAAGTCTTTAATAAAATATTTTTTTCGCTCTGATTCTCTACCGCTTCCTGTGAATTACGAATAAGGTTATGAAGAACTTGCCTAACCTTGCCCTCATCAGCATAAATGTTTGGTAGTTTTTCGCTTAATTCTAGATTCAGTAACTTTTTTTTATCTTTTTGAATATATAACTCAGTAACCTCAATTACTAGCTTATTCAAGCTGAATAATTTTTTCACAAGGTCAGGCGTTTTAGCATAATTGCTAAAATCATTAACCATCCCTTTCATAGCCTCTACTTGCTGAATAATTGTGTGAGTAGCCCTATCAAGTAACTCTGAATCATGATTATATTTATCGAGATATTTCCTTCGTAATTGTTCTGCAGAAAGCTGAATTGGTGTTAATGGATTTTTTATCTCATGTGCCAATCTTCTTGCAACCTCACCCCATGCTGCGTCTTTCTGAGCCTGCATTAAAGTTGTTATATCATCAAAAACAATGATATATCCCTCTAAATCTTCTTCATTTGAGAGGGCAGTAGATGCAACCATCAGTACTCTCTGACCTACTTCAGCAGATAAAATAACTTGCTCTCTCCATTCGTGCTCACCTCTTTGAAGATGAGATGATAGCGCGGAAACAAATTGAGAGATTAGGGGCTGCTTTTTTGATAGATTAATGATTGATCCTTGAATCCAATTATTGAGATTTATGCCTAGTATAGAACTTGCAGAATCATTAGCCGTCCTAATACGCAGATCTTTTTCTAGAGTTATTACACCTGTAGACAGTCTAGATAGAATTAATTCTAATTTTGTTCTCTCTTCTTCAACTTGTAATTTAATTTCATTTGCTTGCTCTTGAGCATTAGAAAGTCGATGTGTCATATCATTAAAAGAAATAATTAGAGAGCCAATTGCATCTTGATTTGATGTTTCAAGCTTAGTGTCGAATTTTCCTTCAGCTACGGCCTTTGTTCCGGCAACCAATCTCTGGATTGGCGCTATCATTTGCTTCGCAGAATTAAAAGCAGCATAAACAGATGCTAATAAAGTAATCAATAAAACTACTGTCAACATAACTGTAAAATTAGTTTTTAGAGCCTCTCTAAGATATAACACTTCTGAATATTGCTCATAACTAGATCCTACTATACCCGCTAAGCTACTAAGGCGTTCTTCAACAGGAAATCTTGCTAGTAAAATTAAGCTATCTGATGGAAAAATTTGTTGAGCTAAATTAACAACTGCTAACGTCTCAAATACCCCATCAGCTATAGGCTCTAGACTTAAATATGGATCTCCTTGACTTAATTGAAGTAAAACTTCATCACTAGGAGAACTAGGAAAATTTAATCCTGAGTTATTAGAACTCACTGCAATGATTTGATTACTTTGAGAAAAAATAGCTAACTCACTAGCTTTACTTTGACTCCTTAGAGAGCCTAATTCTGAGGCCCATTGATCTGAATCAATACTTGAGAGATCTGTAGCCAACGCTTCAGCTTCTAATAGATGATCTCTCATTTGAAGATTTAGGGCATTTTGGCTAAGCTCTAGAGCGCTCACTAATCCTCCCTCAATATCTATATCAAACCAATTATCAATCCCACGATAGACGAACTGCACTGAAAAAATGTAAACTATAAGTAAGGGTGTTACTCCAAGAGCAACAAGCAAAATAATCATTCTAGTTTTAAGTCTAGTCCCTGGCTTTTTACTTCTAAAATCAGAAAAAAGTTGGAACAGGCTGAATAATATCAAAGAAAGTAAACAAACAATTCCAGCTAAATTAGCTAAAAGCACCCACTGCAAAGCACTTGATGAGCCCTCGGAGCTTTGAGTAAAAGGCGAATACCACATTAAAATAGATAGCCATAGAGATATACCCAAGATTATTGCTAGAGGGTAAAGGAATTTTTTCAACCTTAAAGCTGCCATCTGTACCAATCACTTTGAACTGAATCATTACGCCAGAACTGCATTAACGTTAAAACACTTCTGAGGCTTTCTATCGTTAGGCTAGTTCTAATTCTGACATCATAAATATAATCAGCTTCTAATAAACTCGCATCTATCAAAGGTAGTTCATTAATCCTCCCGATATAATTGAGTGCTGAAAATAAGGTAACAAAATAATTCTGGGTTCCACTATTCTGATTAAAAATCACGTATCTTTGAATTAAAGCATTATATTCAAGTTGATAAGTTTGTATAAGGCTTGCATCAACTGCATCTAACCAATAGAATCTTTTTCTTACAAATTCTACTTCTGTTGTAAATAATAAATTTACTCCAGACTCTAGAGCCTGAATAGTTTCTTCTGAAATACGATAATCAATCCAAGCATCTAAAAAATATACCTCTTCTCTAATAAAAGAACTAGCTGACAAGATTTCAAAATAATCTTCATCATTTTGTGAGTAGGTATTAATTGGTAAATAAATAATAATAAATATTATTAAATTTAATAATTTATTCATACTATAAATCTACCTTTTTAATGGAAGAATAAAAAAATCCGTCCATATCGTTCTCTCCAGGTAAGATCTGTCTAAATTTCTCACCACCAAATAACTCCTCATCAAAAGTTGCATCAGGCGTATTCTTGACAAAATTTGATACCATATCTTCGTTCTCTTTTTTAATAATTGAACAAGTTGTGTACAAAATATTACCCTTAGTTTCTAATAAAGGCCACAATGAATGAAGTAATTTATCTTGTATATATAATATATTTTCAATATCTTTTGGAGTTCTTAAAACCTTTATATCAGGATGTCTCCTTATTACACCTAAAGAGCTACATGGAGCATCTAGAAGTATCTTCTGAAAATGCTTACCGTCCCACCATTTTGAAGGACTTAGTGAATCTCCAGCAACAATAGCATGTCTATGACCTAATCTATTTAAATTCTCTCTCATTACTTTCAATCTATTATTATTGATATCTACCGAAACTAATTCATCTACATTCTGATTAAGTTCTAATATATGGGAGCTTTTCCCCCCTGGAGCAGCACATGCATCTAAAATTCTGTCACCATTTTTAATTTTTAAGTATTCAACAGATAGTTGTGACGAGGCATCCTGAATAGAGACCCACCCCTCATTATATTTAGGAAGTGATCTCATGGGTATGGGATTTTTCAGCTTTAAAAGGTCATTTTCTATAGTATATTCATAGTCAATATTATTTTTATCAAGAATTTTTAAATAATCATCAAATATAACTTTTCTTTTATTAACTCTAATCCACATTGGAGGTAAAGAATTATTAGCTTCTAATATCTGTTGCCAATGATTAGGCCAATCATTCTTAATTATATTTATCATCCATCTCGGGTGACTAGTTACTGCTTGAATATTTTCTTGCATAGGTCTTTCAAGAGCTTTACCCTCTCGTAAAAATCTTCTAAGGACTGCATTTACTAAGCCTTTAGTTTTTTTTATACCTAAAATCTCTGCTGCATTAACAGTTTCCGAAACTGAAGCATGATCAGGAATTCTTGTAAACTGAAGCTGAAACAATCCTAATCTTAATAACGATTTTAACTTTTTATCTCTTGGATTAATTTTTTTAGTAACTAATTTATCAACTTGCCAGTTTAGTCTATGGTGCCACCGCATCATGCCATATGATAATGACCGAAATAGAGAATTATTCCTAATCGAGAGATGCGAGGGCTCACTAAAAATTTTCTCTAAAGTGACTTGATCATTGATAGCTAGAACATTTTTATCAACTACCTTTGCTCTGATTCTAGCTCCAATATCAAGCGACAAAAGAAACTCCTTCTAGCGTATGAGCATTTAAATATGCTTTTATAGACATTTTCCTTCCACCTGGTTTCTGGACCACGGTTATCTTAAGAGCACCTTTACCAGTTGCAACATTTATATAGTCTTTGTGAACAGATATAATACTACCTGGTGATATTTCTGAGCTAGCTATCACAGCTTTAGCATCTATGATCTTTAAAACTCTACCATCTGAAAGTTTAGAAGAGCAGGAAGACCAAGATCTAAATGCCCTAATATGATTTTCTATAGATATAGCTGAAGTATTCCAATCTACTATTGATTCACTTTTTTTTATTTTATATGCATAAGTAGCTAAACTATTTTCTTGAGAAACAGGATTTAGATCTTGATTGATAATTTTTGGTAAGGTTTTTAGTAGAAGCTTAGCTCCTTCTCCAGATAAAATATCATGAAGCCTCTCTGAATCATATCCACTTCTTATAACTACTGATTTAGAGGAAAAAATTGGTCCGGTATCTAAACTACTCTCCATTCTCATTATACTTACCCCCGTTTTAGTATCTCCAGCTATTAGCGATCTTTGAATAGGTGAGGCTCCACGCCATCTAGGAAGTAAAGATGCATGAACATTAATTGAATCTACTCTTGGCCAGAATAATAGCTTTTTAGGTATAATCTGCCCGTAAGCTACTACTATAAATAAATCTACCTCGGGCAAGGAACTTACTTCAATATCCTTAAGAGATCTTGGCTTGATGAGATTTAGACCTGAGTTCTTAGCAAAGCTACTAACCTCACTCTCCTTCATCTCTTGACCTCTGCCGTAAGGCCTATCAGGCTGGGTAAAAACAATAGGAATATGGTAGTGTGAATTAATAAGTGCCTTTAAACAAGGCACTGAGAAATCTGGAGTTCCTGCAAAAGCTATACTTACATTAGAATTCACGATTAATTTAAATCTAGCTCAATAAAATTATAAAACTGAAACCCTAGGATTGGAGCAGTCATCACTATCGCAGCAATCTTTTTTATGCTTCTTATTTTTTAATATCTTTTTTCTTAGCCTCTCTCTTTTTAAAGGTGAAAGATAATCGACAAATAGCTTGCCATCTAAATGGTCAATTTCATGTTGAACACAAATAGAAAGTAGGCCATCTAAAGAATAATCAAATGAATTCCCTTCCTGATCTAACGCACTGACTATAATCTTTTCAGATCTAGAAACTGAAACATAGAATCCTGGTACTGATAAACACCCTTCTTCAGAATCAACTTCCCCTTCCCTACTTATAATTTCAGGATTGATGAAACAACGTGGATCGCTTTTATCTACAGATGTATCTGCTACTAAAATTCTTTTATGCACATTTATCTGTGTTGCTGCTAGACCAATTCCAGGCGCATCATACATAGTCTCAAACATATCATTTATTAGAATGCGGATATCATCATCAACAACATTAACCTTATTGGCCAAAGTCCTTAGTCTTGAATCCGGATACTCTAAAATTACTCTTTTAGTCATTAAAAATCTCAAATAGAAACAAAAAAATAATATTAAATTTTACAATTAATACTGACTTTACATAAAAAATATGGTTCAGTACACAAGAATTGAGCCACCTAAACTATTTTAGTCTCAATAAAAATAGTAAAATTTTCTCTAATTATTGTTTTGCCTATTTTTTATCGCTGGGGTTTATATATGAAAGAATCTGTTATTGATGTACTTATGTATTTATTTGAATCATTTATGAATTCTGGTGATTACCCTCAGCCTCATAGAGATGAGCTAAAAGAAGAGCTTCTCAATGTAGGTTTCACCTCTAGAATAATAGAGAGAGCACTTGATTGGCTGGATGGTCTCAAACTGGCTGATATCAAAGAAAATAGAGAAATGCCTGCCCCTAGAAAAACAATTAGAATCTATAATAAAGAAGAATTACAAAGGTTAGATACTATCTCTAGAGGATATTTGATTCACCTAGAACAAATAAATATTCTAAGCGAGAGTCAAAGAGAACTAGTTATAGACAGATTATTAAATTTAGACTCATATGAGATTAATATTGAGCAAATAAAATGGGTGGTTATGATTATCTTGTTTATACAGCCTGAACAAGAAAATGCATATAATCGTATGGAAGAATTAATACTCTCAGAAAACTCTGTGCTAATTCACTAGAAAATATATAATAAAAAATATAATATCTGATAACAATGAGTAAGAATCTTGTAATTGTTGAATCTCCAGCAAAGGCAAAAACAATAGAAAAATATCTTGGAAAAGAATTTAAAGTTCTTGCCTCTTATGGTCATGTGCGCGATCTGATCCCCAAGGGTGGCGCAGTCAATCCTTCTGAAAATTTTAAGATGAAATATCAGCTGATAGATAGAAATCGAAAGCATGTTGAAAGAATTATGAAGTCTGTAAAAAATGCTAATACTTTACACTTAGCAACTGACTTAGATAGGGAGGGTGAAGCTATTTCATGGCATATATATGAAATACTTCAAGAGAAAGGTTTATTAGAAAAAATTGATGTACAAAGGGTTGTATTTAATGAAGTCACAAAAAAAGCTATACAAGAGGCAATAAATAACCCTAGAAGTTTATCTACAACACTTATTAATGCGCAACAAGCTAGAAGAGCCCTTGATTACTTAGTTGGCTTCAATATTTCACCTTTACTATGGAGAGCAGTTCGTCCTGGCCTATCAGCAGGAAGGGTTCAAAGTCCTGCACTAAAACTTATAACTGAAAGAGAAGATGAAATATCGAAGTTCAAACCCAGAGAGTACTGGAGTGTTGCTATCAATGCATCGCTTAAAGATTCTTTAATAAATGCAAAACTCATAAAATACTTAGGGATAAAAGTAGAGCAATTTTCTTTCACGAATGAAGAAGAGATAAACAATGTAGAAAAAGAAATTAATAGCCATTCTGAAGGAGTCCTCACTGTCTCAAAAATAGAAAAAAAACAAAGAAGCAGGAATCCTACTGCCCCCTTTAGAACTTCCACAATGCAGCAAGAAGCATCTAGAAAATTAAGATTTAGCGCTCAAAAAACTATGATTACTGCACAGAAGCTCTATGAAGGAATAGATACTGGTGATGGACCAATAGGCTTAATTACGTATATGAGAACTGATTCTGTAAATCTAGCAGATGATTCAATTACAGAAATAAGAAAATTTATTGTTGAGAATTATGGAGAAGAGAATCTTCCAGAAAAACCAAAAAAATATTCTTCTGCAGCTAAGAATACACAGGAGGCTCATGAGGCAATAAGACCAACGTCTATTGACTTGTCGCCTGAAAAAATAAAAAAATATTTAGATGATGATCAGTTTTCTCTTTATAACTTAATCTGGCAAAGGACTCTAGCTAGTCAAATGACCCCTGCTATATTTGATACAGTAAGAGCTGATCTTCTTGCAGGAAAAAATAATAATCAGGAAATTATCTTCAGAGCTAATGGATCTATATTAATCAAGCCAGGTTTCATGCAAATCTATCAGGAAAGTAAAGATGATAGCAATCATGATGATTCAGATAAAATATTACCCCCTCTAAAAGAAGGAGATATATTAGATTTACAAAAAATAGATAGTGAGCAGCATTTTACGCAACCTCCACCAAGATATTCTGAAGCCACTTTAGTAAAAGCATTAGAAGACTTCGGAATAGGAAGACCATCAACCTATGCTTCAATTATTTCAACCTTAAGAAATCGAGAATATGTAGAAGTTGAAAGTAGACGCTTCATTCCAACAGATGTAGGTAAAGTTGTAATAAGGTTTTTAACTAAACACTTCAATAAGTATGTAGATTATGATTTCACTGCACAACTAGAAGACTCTTTGGATTCTATTTCTACTGGTGAAATGGAATGGATACCTCTTTTAGAGGAGTTTTGGAAGCCATTTGAGAAACAAATTGAGGAGATAAAGCCTTCGGTGAACAGAGGCGAGCAAGAACGAGATCTAGGCAATGATCCTAAATCAGGAAGACCAATGAGTGTAAGAGTTGGGAGATATGGAACATTTGTCCAGATAGGTAAAAATACTGATGAAGAAAAGCCTCTATTTGCTGGTCTAAAGCCTGGCCAAAAAATGGATGATATAACACAGAAAGAAGCACTTGATCTTTTCAAGCTTCCAAGAGAGCTTGGTAAAACACCTGAAGGTGAAGATGTATTAGCCAGTATAGGAAGATTTGGTCCTTATGTTAAATATGGGAAAAAATTTGCCTCTATTGGTGATGAAGATCCTTATGAAATAGAATTACCAAAAGCTCTCGAGATAATTGAAGAAAAAAAGATAGCTGATGCAAATCGTTTAATACAAAATTTTGAGGATTATGGAATTCAGGTCCTAAATGGCTTTTATGGGCCCTATATTACTGATGGTAATAAAAATGCAAGAATGCCAAAGGATAAAGACCCTAGAGAAATTACTCTTGAGGAATGCCAAGCTTTAATTGAGGCTGCACCATTAAGGAAAAGAGCTCGTAAAAAAAAGATCTCTAAGAAAAAATAGCATTTTATGTATTCTATTAAAATAGAAAAAGCTGCCAGGATTTTAAATAATGGCGGAATTATTGGTTACCCTACTGAAGGTATTTATGGAATAGGTTGCTTACCATTTGATCCTATTGCTGTTACAAGATTACTATCTTTAAAAAAAAGATCTTGGAGAAAAGGATTAATATTATTAGCTGCTAATATTGAACAGATTGAGCCATTGGTCTATTTTCCAAACAACCAATTAAAAGATGAAATAATCAATACCTGGCCCGGCCCTACTACTTGGCTATTAAAGGCAAGAAAAAATGTCCCTTTTTTTATTAGAGGAGAACATAAAACCATAGCCATAAGAATTACTAATCATGATATCTCTAAAAAACTATGCTATAAATTGAATAGCCCTATTATATCAACAAGTGCAAACATATCTAGAAGACGACCATTAAAAACCACTCTAGGAGTAAGGAAGGAATTAGGAAAATATTTAGACTTCGTTCTATCTGGTCCTTTGGGAAATCTAGATGGACCAACTATGATTAGAGATGGAGAAAATGGAAAAATCCTAAGAGGATAGATAATGGCAATGAAAAAAAATAAAAATCTTTTTGGTGTAATAGGTAATCCTATTTCACATAGTAAATCTCCAGAAATCCATATCCTATTCTCTAAACAGAAAAATATTCCTCTTATTTATAAAAGACTCTCTGCTGAAAGACCTAATTTTTTCGAAGTGGTTAATAATTTTATCTTAGAAGGAGGTAAAGGCATGAATGTTACTCTTCCTTTCAAGGAAATGGCCTATGATTTATCAGCTAACTTAAGTAATGAGGCTAAAATAGCTAAAGCTGTAAATACCCTAACATTCAAAAATAATCAAATTTATGGTGATAATACTGATGGCGTTGGCTTTATATATGATATTGAGAAAAATTATAATCAACTGCTTTCAGATAAAAAAATTTTAATCCTCGGGCTAGGTGGAGCTACAAGAGGTATCCTTGGTCCAATAATTGATAAAAAACCTTCACTACTAAGAGTCCTTAATAGATCAGAAATTAATAAAGTTAGTATCTATAAACAGTACAATTTTCCAGAATTTCTTGAAATTGATAACTTCAAATCATTAAATGATGATAAATATGATTTGATAATTAATGCTACTTCAGCTGGAAAAAACAGTAGTCTAGTTAAATTTCCAGATAAACATATGAATAAAAATGCTTTTTTTTATGACTTATCTTATGATTCAAAAGATACAGAATTTATGCTCTGGGCAAAAAAAAATGGAGCACAAAAATTAGCTCAAGGTTGGGGGATGCTTGTAGAGCAAGCTGCAGAAAGTTTCAAAATATGGCATGGAGAGAGGCCAATAACTAATAATATTAGGGAAGAAATTCAATGAAATTTGCTAGCTGGAATGTAAATAGTCTAAGAGTAAGGCTAGACCAAGTCAAAGAATGGGTAATAAAAAATAAACCAGATGTATTAGGACTTCAAGAAACAAAAATGATAGATGATAATTTTCCTATTAATGAATTTTTAGATATCGGCTATAAATCTATATTCAATGGTCAACCTACTTATAATGGCGTTGCCCTATTAAGTCTTAAAAAACCACTAAATATTTCTAAAGATATAGCTGGCTTCGAAGATCCACAAAAAAGATTTATATCTGCTAGCTATGGCAACATAAGAGTTATTAATCTATATATACCTAACGGTCAGAGTATTGATTCAGATAAGTATACTTATAAACTCCAATGGCTAAAAGAGTTGACCAAACTTATTAAAAAAGAATCTAACAATCATAAATACACTCTTCTAATAGGAGATTTTAATATAGCTCCAGAAAATATTGACGTTCACGATTTCAAGATATGGGATGGTTTAGTAACATGTAGTAATTTAGAAAGAGAAGCATTAAAGAAAATACTCAACTTAGGCTTTAAAGATACATACAGAAACCTTAATAAAAATACACAATCTTTTAGTTGGTGGGACTATAGAGCTGGTAGCTTTAGAAAAAATAACGGTCTAAGAATAGACTTACTACTTGCATCAGAAGACCTAATGAAGAAATGTATAAATAGTACTATAGATATGGAGCCAAGAAAGCTTGAAAGGCCATCAGATCATGCCCCGGTATATGCAGAATTTAATATTTAGTATTGAGAGATAAATGAATCGAAGAATTTTTTTAGGTAAATCTGTTATCGCAACATTAAGCTTTTTAACTATTAGTCCGCGCTCTATCTCATCCTCTTTAATGCCTATTAGGATTATAATGGGAGGATATTCACCACCTTCAACCAGTTTTAGCTTATCCCTTAAATTGATCGGTGATCGCCTAAATAAAAAAATTTCTAATAAGGTTAATATTAAATATGCTTATAATGTTTTAGATCTTGGTTATAGTGGCGGTTATACTAAACAGCTAGTTGAAGATGGCGCTTTAGATATAAGTTATTCTTCAGTTACAGTAGGAGGAGGTCCTGAATTAGAACTTTCTTCCCTTCCTTTTTTATTTCCCAGTAATGAAGCCGCAAGAGAAGCTATGGATGGGCCACTTGGTATCTCAATAAAAAATCAATTAGAAAAAAATCCTAAATTAAAAATATTAGGTTTTTTTGAAAATGGCTTTAGACATATATCTAATAGTGTAAAACCGATAAGAACACCTGAAGATATGAAAAATTTAAAAATAAGAATCCTTGCTGGAAAATTTCCAAATATGCTATTTAAGTTACTTGGTGCAAAGCCTATAGTGCTCACTCTTACTGATTCACTCTCTGGTATAAAAGCAGGTACTGTAGAGGCTCAAGAAAATCCTTTCTCAAATACAGTAACTTATAACATTCATAAATATCACCGCTATCATACCAATACGGGACATTTATATTTTTCACGAGCTATATTTGTTCATAAACCCTCATTTGACTTGTGGCCAGAAGAGATACAAGAAGAAATAAAATTAGCAGTAACTGATGCTGTTACTTATCAAAGAGATTTAAGAGATCAGGAGGAAATAGATGCCCAGAATATTATTACTAAATTAGGAGGAGAAATTACTTATCTCTCAGAGAATGAAAAAAAATATTTTTTAGATGTCTCTAAAGAGATTTATAGAAATTTGAAGAATGAATATAGTGAAGAGTTATTAAAGCTAGTTAATCTATAAAGTTAGATATTTAAATTCTTTAGAAAGCTTTCTGCTGATTTCTTCCAACTAAATTTTTTAGCATGTTTCTTGCAAATATCTCCTTTTATGTTCATAGCATCTAAGCATGCTTGCTTTAAATCTCTTGATAATACTCCTACTTCTGAATCACCTATCACTTCTTTTGGGCCTCTTACAGGGTAAGCGGCTATTGGAGTTCCACATGCTAAAGCTTCGAGCATAACTATACCAAAGGTATCTGTTAAGCTTGGAAATACAAACACATCAGCGTTGGTATAAGCTAGTGCTAAATCGGCACCAAATTTATAACCTAAAAACTTTACGTCAGGAAATTTATTTTGAAGAGATTTTCTAATAGGTCCATCCCCCACCACTAATTTAGTCCCAGGCAAATCGAGATCAAGGAAGGCTTCTATATTTTTTTCTTTTGATATTCTTCCTACATACAAAAAAATTGGTCTTTTATAATTAATTGGCTTAGTTTTATAATTTTTGAATAGTTCTGAATTTACCCCTTTTGGAAAAATTGAAGCATTATTAAATCCTTTTTTTTCTAGCTCTTTAGCTAGAGATTCAGTAGATACCATCATATTTGTTGCTGGGCTATGAAACCATCTACAAATAGCATAGCCAACAGAAAGAGGAACATGTATTAATTCATTAAGATATTCTGGAAATCTAGTATGGTAGGCAGTTGTAAAATTTCTATTAGTTTTTATACAGTAATTTCTTGTTGCTAAGCCTATTGTGCCTTCTGTAGCGATATGAATCGCATCAGGATTAAGAGTTTCAATTCTCTTACCAATAGATCTGCTAGTTAGTACTGATATTCTTATCTCTGGGTAGAGTGGTAAAGGGAAAGTATAAAATTCGTTCGGAGTTATAAGCGTAATTTTATGTTCATTAATTAATTCATCAATAAGATGCTGATAACTTCTTACAACTCCATTTACCTGTGGCGACCAAGCGTCTGTAGCTATGATGATATGCATAATTTATTTTCCTAAATTAAATGACGTCATATGAATCATCCTAAATTTTCAGCTATTACTTTATAGCTTTCTACCTAATAGCCAGCATTATAATATTTAACATCACAAATATGCACTAAAGATGTGCAAAAGAGAAAAGTACTTGATAGAAAACGGTGCAGAAAAAAAATTTTTATATATTTTTATACAATAAATCAAATATTTAAGTTTCAGTTATCTGTTGGCACAGATACTGCATAACTATAATTACTTTAAATAAAAGGAGCTTAAGATGTTTAGAAAAATTTTAATTATTCTTGGCTCTGTTATGGGATATCTTTTTATTTCTTCCGTAGCAAGAGCTGAAGTAGATGCTGAAACAGCATACATATTCAATACATTTCTATTTTTAGTTTGTGGTTTTCTTGTAATGTGGATGGCAGCAGGTTTTGCTATGCTGGAGTCTGGGCTTGTAACCTCTAAAAGTGTTTCAACAATTGCAGCCAAAAATATTGGCCTTTATTCTATCGCTGGAATAATGTTCTTTTTTGTAGGTTATAACCTAGCTTATGGTATATCCCCAGGAGGGTTCATAGGAACCTTCTCTCCTTGGAGTGATGGTAGTGCCTTAGATACTGGATATTCAGATGGCTCTGACTGGTTTTTCCAAATGGTTTTCTGTGCCACTACTTGTTCAATTGTCTCCGGTACACTTGCAGAGAGGATAAAAATTTGGCCATTCTTTCTATTTGCAGCTATTTTATCAGGAATTATCTACCCAATAGAAATGGGTTGGCAATGGGGTGGAGGCTTTCTAGCTGAACTCGGTTTTTCTGATTTTGCAGGATCTACTCTTGTACATAGCGCAGGTGGTTCTGCTGCCTTAGCTGGCGCAATAATATTGGGCGCTAGAAAAGGGAGATTTGATACGAGTGGTAATGCAAGTCCAATGGAGCCTTTTGCTTCTTCCTCAATACCACTAGCAACACTCGGTGTATTCGTGCTTTGGTTAGGCTGGTTTGGATTTAATGGAGGCTCTCAATTAGCACTCGGCTCATTTGATGACTCAACAGCTGTTGCTACTATATTCATAAATACAAATCTTGCAGCATGTGCTGGTGTAATGGCTAATGCGATTGTAACAAGATTAATTTATGGAAAAACAGATGTAATCCAAATGCTAAATGGAGCGCTTGGGGGGCTTGTTGCAATAACTGCAGAACCTTTGGCGCCATCGCCTGAATTGGCAATGTTAATTGGTGCTTTAGGTGGCCTTATAGTTGTCTTTGGATCATCACTACTACTTAAATTTGGCATAGATGACGTTGTTGGAGCAATACCTGTTCATTTATTTGCTGGTATTTTTGGAACACTTGCAGTGTGTCTTTCAACTGATGTTTCATTAACATCACAAATAATTGGTATTTTGGCTGTAAATATTTTTGTCTTCGTAATCTCATTCATCATATGGACAATAATGAAAAATACTATAGGTATTAGAATAAGTGCAGAAGCAGAAGAAAAAGGAACTGATACAGTAGAAGTAGGCGTTTCAGCTTACGCTATTAGAGACTAATTCTTAAGCTAAATTCAAGGAGGAGTTAAACGGACGAGCTCCTCCTTGAAGAAAAAAAATTATCTATAATTTAAATTAAAACTAGCATCTTATCAGCCGTACTCACTGATAGCTGACCCGGTTCCTCAATGGCAAGATTTTTAATTAATTTATCTTCAACTAACATCGCATATCTTTGAGATCTTATCCCCATCCCATACTGGGTCTCATCAAGCTGAAGACCCATTAAACGAGTAAATTCTCCATTACCATCTGAAACCATATTTATAATATTAGAAGCTAGATAATGATCGCCCCACGCTTTCATAACAAGCGCATCGTTTGTTGCTAAGCAAACAATAATATCTACCCCTTTGGAAATAAATTTATCTGCATTACTAATATATCCAGGCAAATGAACTTCTGAACAAATCTTGGTGAATGCTCCAGGAAGAGCAAAAACTAATACTTTCTTACCTGTAAAAAATTCATGTGAAGAAAACGATATAGACCAGCCATTCTCCTCTCTAAAAAGATTTGTATTAGGAATAATATGGCCTTCTTCAATCATAATAACTAAATTATTGGGATCAGAGGTACCCCTCCGCAACTTACTAAATAAATTGATACAACTAAAAATAAAAAAAATTTAAAGAATGATAATAAATTGTTCATCCTCTTAAAAACACAGGTTTCTGGCTAGATGAATATTCAGGATTGTAAACATACCCTCCTAAATTAAAATTTTTTAATTTGCTTTTACTTGTAATGCCTTTTTTTACTACCCATCTAGCCATCATACCCCTTGCCTTTTTTGCATAAAAACTAACTATTTTATAAGTCCCGTTAGTCTTATCTTTAAACTCTGGAGATACGACCTCAGCTACTGAGTCTATACTTTTAACTGATTTAAAATACTCATTAGATGCTAAATTTAGGAGAAGATTCGAATTTATTTTCTTTAAGTCTTTCGCTATAGATCCGACTAAGTCTTCACTCCAAAACTCATAAAGATTTTTTCCTTTTTCATTCTCTAACTTAGTTCCCATTTCAAGTCTATATGGCTCTACTAGGTCTAAAGGCCTTAAAACACCATAAAGGCCAGAAAGAATTCTTAAATGCTGCTGCGCAAAAGAAATATTCTCCCCAGACATGCTCTCAACATCTAAACCTTGATAAACATCTCCTTTAAATACAAATAATGCCTGCTTACTATTTTTAGTAATCTTTTTAGCGCCCTTCCACTCTTTATATCTATCACAATTTAATTCTGCTAATTTATCGCTGAGCTTCATTAATGAAGCTATCTCTTTGGTATTTTTACGCTTTAGGGCGTCTATAAGTATCTCAGATTGCTTTAAAAACAAAGGAGAGGACATCTTATTGATGATTGGCTTATTTTCATAGTCTAGAGTTTTAGCTGGAGACAGTAGTATAATCATTGCATTGAATTTAAAAGATTGGTTAAAATTGATAAATGTTAACAATAGGTTAAAAAATAGGATAAATAATGTCAAAACATAATGCACTTCAAATGTTCGGTAGATCAGGAAATCCTACTCTAAGCGACGCTACTTTTAAGAGCGTGGGCGCCAGTAGTTTTGGTCAAACAATGACACTACAAGGTACAGTAAATAAAACTGGCATCCTTTTGGCTATTGTCATAATTGGAGCATCTTTTACATGGAATCTTTTTTTCCAGACCGGAAATCCTGCAGCCGTCATGCCTTTAGCGCTAGGAGGTGCTATTGGTGGGCTAATATTTGCGATTATAACTATTTTTAAAAAAACATGGGCTCCTTTAACGGCTCCTATTTATGCGGGTCTAGAAGGTCTGTTTCTTGGTGGCATTTCCGCAATTTTTGAGGCTCAATATCCTGGTATAGTAATACAAGCAACTGGCCTTACACTTGGAACATTAGCCTCACTCTTAGTGCTTTATAAATTAGGAATAATAAAACCTACAGAAAACTTTCGCCTTATGATCGTATCAGCAACTATGGGGATAGGTATACTTTACCTAATTAGCTTCGTTATGAATATGTTTGGCTCATCAGGGATAGGCTTTATTCACTCTAATGGTATTTTTGGAATAGGATTTAGTCTTTTTGTAGTTGCTATAGCCGCTCTGAACTTAGTTTTAGATTTCGATTTTATCGAACAAGGAGCCGAACTTGGGGCGCCTAAGTATATGGAATGGTTCGGTGCTTTCGCACTTATGGTGACTCTCATCTGGCTATATTTAGAAATGCTTAGATTATTAGCTAAATTAAGAAGTAGATAGTGGATATAAATACCTTTTTCTTTGGTTTGCTCATCTTACTTTCCTTAGGAATTTTTTTTTACGTTGGTAAATTTAGAGCTTCTGCAGAACAAAGAAATAGAGAAGATAAGATTAACTGGAACAGAGGTAGACGTTTCTCTTCACTTAAAATGATTATATGGATCATGGTTTCTATTCTAGGCATTGCACTTCTTGCTCGAATGTTTACTGGCTAAAGCAATTGTATAAAAATATAAAAACAAAATGTGGTATTGAAAAATATCAAAAGCTTAAAGATAGGGAAGGTTTTTTTAATAAAGTACGCCTATATTGGTTCATTTTTTTTGCTTCAATAAGAGATAGCTATAAAGAAAAAACATCAACAAAGCATTAACTCTTCTAGACCCCTAAAAATGGGACCTCATGATGTTGGTGGAGAACGAGCTGAGAGCATAAATCTCGAAAACCAAAGTATGAACTACTGGGAAAAATTTTCTAATGGCCTTCGAATAGCTATTTCTGCAAAAAAAATTATTGTACTCGATGAGCTTAGACTAGCTTCTGAATCTTTAGGAGATGACTACTTTAAAATGGAATACTTCGAAAGAAATAGCATGGCTATGATTTCATGTGTAATCAAAAAACAGTTGATTTCAGAGAAGGAGCTTAAAGATAAAATACCTATTATTAAAAAAAAGTTTGATATTCCAATTATAGATCTTCCAAACAAAGAATCTATCAATCATCTTCATGATAATCATGAAGCGCCTCATCAAAAAAAAGATTTTGTTGAAGATGAATATGGTGAGGGTCCTCCAGATTACTTCCTTAGAATGATGGCTATTGCTGAATTATTGAGTGAGAAAAATATAATATCAATGAATGACATACACACAAAAATAGATCAGTTCGATAACGAATTTCCTAGTAGAGGTATTAAAGTTGTTGCCAAAGCCTGGCAAGATGATCAATTTAGAGAATATTTAATTGATAATGCCAAAGATGCTATAGCGAGCATCGGAATAAAGCTTGAAACTTTTGCAGATATAATATGTATGCCTCAATCTTCTTCTATACATCATATGGTTGTCTGCACTCTCTGCTCCTGCTACCCAAGAACATTATTAGGCATGCCGCCTACTTGGTATAAATCTAGGAGCTATAGATCTAGAGTTGTTCATGAGCCAAGATCAGTATTAGCTGAATTTGGCACTGTATTAGCTCAAGACGTTGAAATAAGAGTCCATGACTCTAATGCTGATATGAGATATTTAATCTTACCAGTAAGGCCTGAAGGTACGGAAAAATGGGGTGAGGAAAAACTAACCTCAATAATTTCTCGGGATCATCTTGTAGGTGTTAGGATTCCTAAAATATGATGAATAAGAAGAAAGAGATCACAAAACCTAAATATAAAAATTTTGATAAGATAAAGATAGATGACCGAACATCAGAAGGCCATTGCAGAACTCCTGCGTATATTAGAGGAAAAATAGGAATTATCGAAAGATACTGTGGTAATTTTCCCAACCCTGAACAGATTGCTCATCAAGTGCCCGAGCCTAAATTAATACCTTTGTATAGATGCAGATTTTACCAAAAAGATATTTGGCCGAATTATTCTGGAGAAAAATCTGATACATTAGAGCTTGAAATATATGAGCATTGGATTAACTAATGGATATCATAATTGCAATGCAAGCTGCTGTAACTCCTGTATTTCTTCTAACAGGCGTAAGTGCTCTTTTAAATGTAATGATGGGTAGACTATCTCGCATAAAAGATAGAATGAGAATAATGCAAGCAATAGGCGTGGAGGCTGACGAGCCTGATGATAAAATAATTATTGAAAATGCTAAACAAAAGTTAATTAAAAGAAGCTCTCTTGTCTACCTAAGCATTTCTCTTGCCGCTGCCAACCTATTAACAGTATGTTTTGTTATTATTTTTATTTTCTTAAGTGCAATTACAAATATTGATTTCTACTTCCTAATCGCATCTTTATTTATTATATGTATGATGATGCTGTTAATTTCTTTGATTTCGATGGTATTTGAAGTTTTTATTGCAAGAAGCTCTATGCATAGTAAACTAAAGGGAAGTGAATCTGTAATAGCAAAAATCAAATTAAATCTAGATTAAATTATGTCAAAATTAATTAAAGCCTTTTTATTTATTATTTTTTTCTATCTAATTAAAATAAATTATTCCTTTTCTCATCATTCATTTGCTTTTGAGTTTGATATTGAAAATAAAACTATGATTGAAGGAGAGGTAACATGGGTCAGATTTACCAACCCTCATGTAACCTATAGAATCAAAGTAGAGGTTGATAACGGAAGTTTCGAGGAATGGCAGATTCAAACACATAATGTTAGAACCATGCTTAGACTTAATTGGGATCAAGATACTGTAGAAGTAGGCGACTATTTAAAAGCCTTTGGTGCATTAGGTAGAAATTCAACTAAAAAACTATTTATGGAGAGAGCTATATTAAATGGTGGGGCAACTGATATAGGTGGAGAAGAGCCAAGAAATTTTCAAGATGGAGGGGCGGCAAGCGCTTATGATATGAGAGGCATAAATGCTAATAGTGATATTTTTTATGGCGTAGTTCCAGCTAGCTTCAATTATGATATAACTGGTGCTTGGACTAATAGGTATAAATTCAGAATAACAGCTGGGGATCTTGAGCCTAAGCCAATTCCATTCACAGAAGAAGGTAAAGAAATCTTTGAATCTACCCAACCATGGCAAGATCCAGCAAAAACATGTGCTCCGGTTGGCTTGCCTAGGGCGTTTGGAGCGCCTTTCAATTTAGAAATCCATGATGCTGGTGATCATTATTTAATGATAATAGCTGGTAATGTAAGAAGGGTGTGGCTTGATAATAGAAATGCTCCTCAAGGACTATTAGCCTCGCCAATGGGCTTTTCAAAAGGTAAATGGGCAGACAATGTTCTAACTATTGAAACAACTAATCTTTCTCCTAGCTGGCTCGATGGTCTTGGACACCCAATGTCTGGAGAAGAAACACGAATTATTGAAACGTATACTCTCAGTGACGATCAACTATCTATGGATAGAAAAATGGTTATCTTTGATCCCTATTATACAGAACCCCTAATTAGATTAAGGGGATCGGCAAGAGATGATAATATCAATCTCGTATCAGGCTCAAGTCCATGCGATCCAGCTGGTCACTACAGAGATATGATCGATCAAGGCCTGCTAGAATCTTTATGGAGCTTTGATTAAATCTATATAAAGTATTCTAGAGTCAAATAAGGAACTATATTTAAGATAATTATTGCTACTTTATAGTTACCTAAAGAATTCATATAAACTATTTTTAAGTCATTCTCTTCTAGCTCAAACATGCTCTTATGAATTGGTATTATTTTGTGTTTAAAAATAATGACTATCAAAGCACTAAAAATTAATAAACTAATATTAATTATAGAACACCACAAAAAAAAGGTTTTTATTGACACTATTTCCATAGAGTATTCCTCAAATCATTTTTTTTAATTATAATGCTTATATGAGGCTTTTACTCCTTTTCTTAGTTATTACTCTCACATCCTGTGGTGGTGGAGGTGGAGGTACCTCATCTGGAGGTGGCCCAGCTGGACCAAATGATGGTAATGCTAATGGTACTAACTCTGTTTTCACTCAGAAAATTACACAGAATGAATTAGCTATTTTTGCAAGATCAGACGTCTCTTCCTCTTTCTTAACAAATGTAGGGAAAGCTTATGAATCAATGCTTCAAAGCTCAGCTAGTATTAATACGCCAATGAGAAACAACTATAACTCTACTATATCATCTCAATACGTCTACCAAAGAGTAGGCGCAGGAGATCCTAGTACCATTCCAAACATGAATGCAAATGCCAGTAGTCCTTATGATGATAAAGCTACAGATTATATTTTTCAAAGTGGTTCTGGCAAAGAACAAATAGGAGAAGTATTAGAACACTTACTTCATACAATTACAGCAGTAGGGTTTTATCTTTCATTTCCAACGACCTGGGACTATATGAATTCAAACTCTCAACTATATCTCGCTATGCAAGAGGCCATAGATTCAGGCGATTACAATATTGCAGATTATAATGGGCTTCAGGGTGATAATGAGGCTTACCGACGAATCTTAACTCAAGAATATGCTTACTGGCTAATACTTGCTGAGTGGGATTATTTTGAGACTGCTGGAAAAGTTAATTTGGAAGGGTTATATGGAAATGGTAATAGTGAGTTTAAACTAGGAAAACCTTCAGACATCATTGCAAAGAATCCACTAGGCCATAAACTTTATCAAGATTATGCAGAAAAAATTCTCAGCATTCCTGATAAAAATCTTATCATTTCACTTTTCCCCTAATTAATCCTTCTAGTCAATCTTTTGAAACTAAAGTAGCTCCAGTCTCTTGTCTTATAATTTTACCATCCTTAAGCATATAGGCTGCAATTATTGACTCTGTTGTGCCATCAGGAAAATCAACTATCATATGCTCAACAAGAATATCTTCATTTTCATATATGCAACGCGTTGAAGCTATCTTAAGTTTTCCAGTCTCATACATACCAGTAATCATAGCTGACATTTCCTGCTTATTCATAGAGGTCCCTGATTGATGCCTAACAAATTCAAAGTCTTCGTGATAGCAATCAATTTGAGCCTTAATATCCTTTGCTAGTAATGCTTTGCTCCATTTTTCATAAAATGACATATTCTCTCCTAATTTAATTTTTTAGAAATACTTCGTAAACTTCTTCTGGCGGGACAACTATTCGTCTCGTTTCAAGATTCATAAAACCACCATGACTCGTAACTACAGCACATAACTCTCCATTTTTATTAAAAATTTCAATAGTTCTAGTAAATTTTCTACCCCTATCAATTAAATCTGAAAACTCTAGAGTCATCTTAATTTCTTCGTCTTGAAAGATTTCCTTTAAAAACTTAATCGTAGTATCAAATATTACAGGGCCTATATTGTGCTTTTTAATAAAGTCATCACCAAATTTTTCTTTACCTAGAGCCCAAGGCATTAATCCAGCATAATAATAAAAACCAACTTCATTTAGATGCCCATTAGTATCTATATGGTCTTTGGAAATAGTATATTTTTTTATAAACACATCAATATACTAATTGAGTTCTTTTAATGAGTAAACTTTATACATCTCTAACTTTCCTTTTATGTAGATTTTATATTTTTGCACTCTCCTATAATTTAAACCTATACTATTATAAAAATATTAAAGACTTATTAATTTAATGAAAAATAAAATATTTATTATCTTAGGAGATCAACTTTTTAATCCACAAATCTTAAAGGATCATGGCTGTAACGAAGTATTTATGGCTGAAGATTTTGGTTTATGTACTGATGTAAAGCATCATAAACTTAAACTTTATCTATTCCTATGCGCGATGAGGGAATATAAAGATGAGTTAATAGCTAATGGCATAAAGGTAAACTATTTTTCATTAGTAGAAAGAAAACGTAATGATTCTTATATAAATTTTTTATTACGTTTTTTAAAAAAAAATAAAATAAAGAAAATTAATTTTTTTGAAATAGATAATAAAATTTTTGAAAATGATATATCAATTATTTTAAAAAAAAATAAAGTATCATTTAAAACATATCAATCACCAATGTTTATTTTTTCAAGAGAAGAATTTATATCATTTCATAAAAATAAAAAGATTTTTAGAATGGCAAATTTTTATCAGTTTTCTAGAAAAAAATTTAATATCCTCTTAGATGAAAATAATAAGCCATTAGGAGGAAAATGGTCTTTTGACGATGAAAACAGAAGAAAGATTCCTGCTTCTACATCTATCCCTGAGCTATTAAAGTTTAATAAATCTAAATATCATAATGAAATACTTAACTTAATAAATAAGTATTTTAAAAATCACCCAGGCAATCTAAAAAATATATGGTTTCCTACAAATAGAAAAAATGCTGATTTACACTTTGAGTATTTCTTAAAATCTAAATTAGCTAGTTTTGGCTCTTATGAAGACGCTATGATAAACGGAAAAAATTTTTTATTTCATAGCTGTATTAGTGCTTTAATGAATATAGGCCTTTTATCTCCTTCTTCTATCATAAATAGAACTATTTCTTTTGCTAAAAATAATGCCGTACCTTTGAACTCCCTTGAGGGCTTTATTAGACAAGTGATTGGCTGGAGAGAGTTTATAAGAGGCATCTATCAATTAAAAGGAAGCCATCAGAAAGACCAAAACTTCTGGAATCATCAAAAAAAGCTATCTAAATCTTGGTATGAAGGAACAACTGGTATTCTGCCTTTAGATGACTCTATCCAATCTACTATTAAAGATGGTTATAACCATCATATTCCAAGATTAATGGTTATAGCTAATATCATGAATCTTTGCGAGATAGATCCAATAGAAATTTATAAGTGGTTTATGGAGATGAATATTGATTCTTCTGAGTGGGTTATGGTGCCAAATGTATTTGGTATGGCGACTTTTGCTGATGGTGGCTTGATGTCAACTAAGCCATATACTTGTGGCTCCAACTATCTACTAAAAATGAGTAATTATAAGAAAGATGACTGGTGCGAAACTTTAGATGGCCTATATTGGCGCTTTACACAAAAAAATAAAAAATACTACCAATCAAATCCAAGGCTTACTTTTATTCTAAAAATACTAGATAGGATGAAGCCTGAGAGAAAGAAAGTAATTTTCTCTAAAGCTGAAGACTTTATAAGTAAAAATACTATCTAGATAATACTTATTCTTTTTTGATAGAATTTGGTTTACTGATGATATTTAATTTTATCTAAACTCAAACTCACGAGGGTGCAGGTCTATACAGTACTGTTATAAAACCTATTTGATGGACTATATCCGCATTTAGTTGTTGCTCTATCTGTGAACATTGCTTAATACGTTCATCTTTATCAGAACCTCTAATACGAATTTTAATCAGTTCATGTATATTAAGAGCACTATCAATCTCAGCAATAACAGTTTCAGTAAGGCCTTTCTGACCAATCATGACAATTGGCTTGAGGGAGTAAGCTTTTTTACGTAACGCCTTTTTTTTAATATTCGAAAGTTTATTTTTCATCGTTAAATCTTAATGCCAATATGTCTCTAATGCTATATCATTCTTAGAAAGTTAGAAAATGCCTTTAAAAATATGAAAAAATTGAGTGTTGGGGAGTTTTATTGCGGTCCAGGAGGGTTAGGTCTCGGGGCAAAACTTGCAAAAATCAAAGACGCAAATAATAAAGAGATATCATTTAAGCATATTTTTGCTACAGATTATGATCAAAATACTTGTGATACTTTTAAAAAAAATATTCCTGATACCGAACAAGTAATTTGCTCAGATGTAAGGTCTCTAGATATAAAAAAACTACCTTATGTAGATGGTTTTTTGTACGGATTTCCATGTAATGACTTTAGCAATGTAGGAGAAACAAAAGGTCTAGATGGTGAATTTGGTCCTCTCTATAGTTATGGTGTTAAATATTTAAATCATCATAATTCTAAATTCTTTCTCGCAGAGAATGTCTCTGGAATATCGGGTGCCAATTCGGGTACTGCCTTAAATAAAATTCTCGATGAACTGAGAGATGCTGGCAAATCAGGTTATGAACTGACTGTGCATAAATACAAATTTGAAGATTATGGAATACCTCAAGCAAGACATAGATTCATAATTATTGGTATAAGAAATGATCTTAATTTGAGGTTCAAAGTACCAAAACCATCACTCAAAAAAATGTCAGTTAAAGATGCATTAACCAAACCACCAATACCCTCAACAGCAAAGAATCAAGACCTTACTAGGCAATCTAAGCAGGTTGTTGAAAGATTAAGTCATATCAAACCAGGAGAGAATGCTTGGACTGCAAACTTACCCAATCATTTAAAATTAAATGTAAAGGGTGCAAAAATGTCCATGATCTATAAAAGACTGGATCCAAGTAAACCCTCTTACACCATCACAGGAAGTGGAGGTGGAGGTACACACGTTTATCATTGGAAAGAAAATCGAGCATTAACTAATCGAGAAAGAGCAAGAATTCAGACGTTTCCAGATGACTTTGAATTTATCGGTTCCAAAGAAAGTGTCAGAAAACAGATTGGGATGGCGGTACCTGTTAAAGGCGCAAAAGTAATACTTGAATCTGTTTTGAAGACTTTTGCAGGGATAAGGTATGCGTCTATAAGAGAAAACTATGATTACGAATAATTTATATGAAGAGGTTCTCATTAAACCTGTTTCAAATAGATGCGATGAATTATTTATAGTTAGTGGTTATTCATCTGCAACTTTTCTAAGCAGGCATTTAAATGAAATAATTCAAATTAATCCTGAGATTAAATTAAATCTATTAATTGGAATGCATCAAAAGAGAAATGATCACTCAGCATATCTTAATATAAAAAATCTATATCCAGATTGTTTCTATGGTTACTATTATTCTGGCAGACCTGGGGTTCATTCAAAAACTTATTCGTGGTTGAAAGATGGGGTACCAAAAATAGGTTTTTCAGGGTCAGCAAATTACTCTCAGTATGGATTTTTTAATACAATGCAGCAAAATCAAATGGTTGAAGATGATCCATCTTTGATAAAAGACTATTTTGAAACTCTTGTAGAAGATTCACTTAATATTGAGGGTTATGCTCCTTCAGAAGATGATTCTCCTGATATGGTTAATATTGTTGGTTCTCTTGCGCCCGGGACAATTGAATGGATTAAATATAATGAGTCTGTTCGAATCAGTTTACTATCTAAAAATGGTGAAGTGGCACAAAGGAGTGTTCTAAATTGGGGTCAGAGACCGGAAGAAAACAGAGATCCTGACCAGGCATATCTTCCTATAAGACTAGAGGCAAGAAAAGATGGTTTTCTTCCTGAAAGATCTTTTACATTTACATTGTTAACTGATGACAATATGACGTTTGATTGTGTTCGTGCTCAGGATGGAGGAAAAGCAATTCATACAACAAATGATAATAGTCAGTTGGGAAAGTATTTAAGAGGAAGACTTAATCTTGAACCGGGATCTCCAATAGTAAAAGAGGATCTAATAAGATATGGAAGAACAGATTTTTTATTGAAGAAACTTGATGACGAAACTTTCTTCTTAGATTTCAGCGGTTCCTAGAAAGTAAAGATTTTTAAAAACCCCACCTGTTGATCTATTCAACCGTGACTGACTTTGCAAGATTTCTTGGCTGATCAACATCAGTACCCTTTAGTGTAGCTGCATAATAAGAAAGTAACTGAAGAGGAATTGTATACAAAATAGGCTCTTGAAAAGGCTCAGCATGTGTTGGCATTCTAATAATTGATAATCCATCTTCTTTTTTAATCTTAGATAGCTTATCAGCAAAAATATAAAGCTGGCCGCCTCTAACCTTTACTTCTTGTAAATTTGATTTTAACTTTTCTAATAATTCATTATTAGGGGCCATGCTAATTACTGGCATATCATCATCAACCAATGCAAGAGGGCCATGCTTTAATTCTCCTGCAGCATAAGCCTCTGCATGTATATAAGAAATCTCTTTTAACTTTAATGCACCCTCCATAGCTATAGGACTCAATGAGCCTCTTCCTAAAAACAATGCATGCTGTTTATCAAAAAAATCCTCAGCTAAAATTTGTATTTGATCTTCTAGGGTGAGAGTTTTATCAACTAGCTCAGGCATCTCCATTAATCCTCTAACTAAGCTCTTCTCTTCTGACCTAGTTAGGCCATTATACCTCCCTAGTAGAATTGTAATTAATTGTAGAGCAACTAACTGAGTAGTAAAGGCCTTAGTTGAAGCTACACCTATCTCTGGCCCTGCTTTAGTTAAAAGTACTAAACTTGATTCTCTGACCAATGAGCTTTCAGCCACATTACATATAGCCAGTGAAGATAGATATCCATATTCTTTTGAAATCCTCAGAGCAGCCAAAGTATCAGCCGTTTCTCCTGATTGTGAAATAACAATCATAAGCGTTCCTTCTTGAATTGCTGGCTTCCGATATCTGTACTCACTAGCTATATCGACCATACAGGGAAGTCCAGTTAATTCTTCTATCTGATTTCTTGCAACTAAACCAGCGTGATAGCTAGTACCACAAGCTATAATATGAATAGCTTTAACCTTTCTCAATAGCTCTTCAGCCCTTTCCCCCAAAATTCCTTTAACTACTTGATCATTTTTTATTCTTTCGCTTAAAGTATTTTGTATTGCTATACCTTGTTCATGAATTTCCTTCTGCATAAAGTGATTAAATTCACCTTTCTGAGCAGAATCAACAGCTAAACGACTTTCTACTACTGGCCTTTCTAAGATATTTCTTGAAGAATTAAAAATTTGCACATCTTCTCTTTTTACTAAAGCTATATCACCTTCTTCTAAAAATTGAAACTGTCTTGTAACAGGCAGTAATGCTGAAACATCAGAGGCTATAAAATTTTCTTTAATCCCATGGCCAATAACAACTGGACAACCACTTCTAACGACTACTAGAGATTCGGGGTCTGCTTTATCCACTGCAACAATGGCAAAAGCACCATGAAGCTGATCAATCATTTTCTTAACTGCATCTAATAATGATGAAGCCCCTTCATTTAAATAAGACATAATTAGGTGTGCAATCACCTCAGAATCTGTCTCTGAATCAAAAATAAATCCTTTATCAATCAATTTAGATTTTAAATCTTCAAAGTTTTCTATAATGCCATTATGCACTATGGAAATTCGGTCACTAGAATTATGAGGCTGAGCATTAATTTCACTTGGCTTTCCATGAGTTGCCCATCGAGTATGAGCTATTCCAATATGGCCCGAAACTTCTTCAGAAAGAGCTGATGCAAGATTTTCTAGCTTGCCTTCTTTTCTTATGCGATGGACATAATCTTTTTCGAGAACAGAAATGCCAGCAGAGTCATAACCTCTATACTCTAGCCTCCTCAATCCTTCCATAAGAATTGGAGTGACATTTCTTCCTGCTACAGCGCCGACAATACCACACATAATTAATCCTTAATTTTTCTTTTTAGGCCTTTTCCAGCTTTTAATAGTAACTTGCTTTCCTCTTGCAAGAGTGAGCTGATCAGCTGGAGCATTTTTAGTAATAGTTGAGCCGGCAGCTATAGTTGCTGACTTACCTACCTCTATTGGTGCTACTAACATCGTTCCAGAGCCTATAAAAACATCATCGCCTATAGTTGTCTGGTGCTTCTTATCTCCATCATAATTACAAGTAACAGTACCAGCTCCAATATTTACCTTCTCACCAACTATAGTATCCCCTATATAGCTTAAGTGATTAATTTTTGATTTGCTTGATATGTTACTTTTTTTAATCTCTACAAAGTTACCTACCTTTACATTATTTTCTAAATACGAATCAGGCCTAAGCCTAGCAAAAGGCCCTATAATGCAATTATTTCCTGCTGTAACTCCATCAAGAACACTATTCTCCAGTACTTGACAGTCATTTCCAAGTTGGCTATTTCTTATAACTACATTTGGGCCAATCTTTACTCTATCTTTTAGAATAACATTACCCTCAAAAATAGCATTTACATCAATCACTACATCCTTGCCTATAGTAAGCTCACCTCTTAGATCAAATCTATCTGGATCAATTAGCGTAGCGCCAAAATCTAAAAGCATGCTAGCGTTCCTAGATTGGATTATCCTCTCAGCTATTGCTAGATCATAGCGATCATTTATTCCTAATGCCTCACTTTCATCATCTAATATAACCCCATTAACTTGATAGCCATCCTTTACCGCTAGAGAAACAACATCAGTCAAATAAAATTCCTTTTGTTTATTATTGATATCTATTTTTTTAAGCCAGCCCTTAAGGCCATTGGCAGGAAGACGCATAATACCTGTATTTACCTCTTTAATTAATTTTTCCGATTCTGTTGCATCTCTCTCTTCAATAATACTTTCTATAGAGCCAGAATTATTTCTAATAATTCTTCCATAATTTTTGGGATCTTCAACTACTGAGGTTAACAATGTAACTTGTTCATTATATTTTTTATGAAAAAGTGCTTTTATACTTTGGAGCGTAATAAGTGGGGTATCTCCACACATTACTAAAATTTCACTATTTTTAGAAACAGAAGGCATTGCTTGAGCTAAAGCATGACCTGTGCCTAATTGCTCTGACTGATGGCTCCAAGTTATATCTGATGAATCAAATTTTTCTTTTAACTTTTCTCCCTCAAAACCATAAACAATATTTATTTGTTCTGGCTCTAATTGCCTAGCAACATCAATAACATAACTAAGCATGCTCTCTCCTGCTAAAGGATGAAGCACTTTAGGAACATCTGATCTCATTCGAGTTCCTTGGCCTGCAGCCAAAATAACAACTGCTAATGACAAAAAATCACCTGTAAAATAATTATTTAAAAAAGAATAATAGCGTGAGATTATTGAACTAGGTAGAAAATTTTAACTTCACTTACCTTTAAGTTTCTGAGCAGCTCGATGGCGTGCCTCAGCCTCTACTAATTGTGCCTGAGCTTGAGCAATATCAATACCTTCATCATTTGCTTCTAATGCTTGCCTAGCTTTTTCTTTCGCCTCTAATGCCGATTGCTCATCTAACTGATCTAATCTCATCGCACTATCAGCTAAAACAGTAACTAGATGGGGCTGAACCTCAAGTATTCCACCAGTTATATAAAATGACTGTTCATCTCCCTCCATACTCTGAACACGCACTTCACCAGGCTTAAGATGGGTTATTAAAGGAGCATGCTTAGGAGCAATACCAACCTCTCCCATCTTTGCAGGGGCAAAAACCATAGAGGCCTCACCTCTATAAATTTCTCCTTCTGCACTTACAATATCTACTTTAATATTAGTCAAAATCTTTTACCTATTGAAGAATTTTGCCCTTTTCTTCCGCTTCTTCTATTCCACCAATCATGTAAAAGGCCTGTTCGGGTAAATGATCATACTCTCCTTCTACAATCTGCTTAAAGCTCTTAATCGTATCTTTCAAAGGCACATACTTTCCTGGTGTACCAGTAAATGTCTCAGCTACTGCGAACGGCTGTGATAAAAATCTCATTATCTTTCTAGCTCTTTGGACAATAAGCTTATCCTCTTCTGAAAGCTCGTCCATACCTAATATAGCAATGATATCTTGCAATTCTTTGTAGCGTTGAAGCACTGCCTGAACAGAACGAGCAGTAGAATAATGCTCTTCACCAATTATATTTGGATCAAGCAATCTACTAGTTGAATCAAGTGGATCAACCGCAGGGTAAATCCCTAACTCTGCTATTTGTCTAGATAAAACCAAAGTAGCATCTAAATGAGCAAAAGTTGTTGCTGGAGATGGATCTGTCAAATCATCAGCAGGGACATAAACAGCTTGAAAAGAAGTAATAGAGCCTGTTTTAGTAGAGGTTATTCTCTCCTGAAGGACTCCCATCTCTTCTGCTAGAGTTGGTTGATATCCTACAGCAGAAGGCATTCTTCCCAATAGCGCTGAGACCTCAGTTCCAGCAAGGGTATAACGATAAATATTATCAATAAACATTAAAACGTCCCTTCCTTCATCTCTAAAATTCTCAGCAATAGTAAGTCCTGTTAGAGCAACTCTAAGCCTATTGCCTGGGGGCTCATTCATTTGTCCATAAACTAAAGCGACCTTATCTAAAACTTTTGACTCCTTCATTTCATAGTAAAAATCATTTCCTTCTCTAGTTCTCTCTCCAACACCGGCAAAAACAGAATAACCACCATGCTCTTTAGCTATATTATTAATTAGCTCCATTAGTGTGACAGTTTTTCCTACTCCTGCACCACCAAAGAGCCCTATTTTTCCTCCCTTAGCTATTGGCATAATTAAATCTATAACTTTTACTCCTGTTTCTAAAAGCTCTGTAGATGAAGCCTGATCTTCATAAGAGGGTGGCTCACGATGGATTGGCATAAACTTTTCTGCTTCAACTTTACCAGCATTATCTATTGGTGTTCCAAGAACATCCATAATCCTACCTAGTGTTTTCTCACCAACAGGCACTGAGATTGGCTTACCAGTATTTTTTACAGAAAGACCTCTCTTTAAACCTTCGCTGGAACCCATGGCAATAGCTCTTACTATACCGTCGCCCAGTTGTTGCTGGACCTCTAATGTTAAGCCTTGATCCTCTATATGGAGAGCATCATAAACTTTTGGAATGGCGTCACTCGGAAACTCCGCGTCAACAACCGCTCCAATCACTTGAACTATAGTTCCAATACTCATGTCTTTAAATACCTCTCTATAAATTAAAATTAAACTGCAGCTGCACCACCAACGATCTCTGAAATCTCTTGGGTAATAGCGGCTTGTCTTGCCTTGTTATAAACTAGTTGTAACTGATCTATAAATTTTCCTGCATTATCAGTTGCGGACTTCATGGCAACCATCTTAGATGCCATTTCGCAAGCAACATTTTCTACAGCAGCACGATAAACTTGAGATTCAATATATCTTTCTAGGACACTATCCAATAATTCTGAAGCATCTGGCTCATAAAGATAATCCCAATGATCTTGAAGCTCTTCTTTATCCTGCGCTATAACAGGTATAAGTGTCTTAACCTCTGGTGACTGCGTCATTGTATTAACAAAATTATTATGAACGATAAATAATCTATCTATCTTTTTATCTTTATACTCATCAGTCATAACAGCTATGGTACCTAATAAATCGGAGACCTTAGGAGAATCACCAAGATCACTAACAGAAGCAACAATATTTAAATTTAATCTTTTAAAAAAAGATAGGCCTTTAGCCCCTAAAATACAAATATCTATTTCTACACCTTGGTCTTGCCAACTCTTCATGTCATTTATTACATTCCTAAATAAATTAACATTTAAAGAACCGCATAAGCCCCTATCACTAGTAACTATTATATAACCAACCCTTTTGACATCTCTGTTTTCTAAAAAAGGATGTCTATAATCAGGATTAGACTCCGAAAGATGACCAATGACATTCTTTATCCTCTCTGCATAAGGCCTTGATGCCTCCATCGCATCTTGTGTTTTTCTCAATTTTGAAGCAGCTACCATTTGCATGGCTCTTGTGATCTTTTGTGTATTCTTTACACTATTAATCTTAGTTCTAATTTCTTTACCAACTGCCATTACTAGTAAGCCCCTTTAGAAGAAAATTCATCCATTAATTTTTTTAATCTTGCTTCAATTGCATCGTCAAATGATCCTTTTAATGAGATATCATCAACAAGATCAGAAGCATTAGAGGCTGCATATGCATGTAATGCTTTTTCAAAATCCACTACTTTTTCTACTGGTACATCATCTAAGTAGCCTTCATTAACGGCGTAAAGTGAAATTGCCATTTCTGCTACAGATAAAGGTGAGTATTGTGGCTGCTTCATAAGCTCAGTAACACGCTGGCCTCTCTCTAGTTGTTTTCTTGTTGCCTCATCTAAATCAGAAGCAAACTGAGCAAAGGCTGCCAACTCTCTAAATTGAGCTAATGCTAACCTAACCCCGCCGCCTAATTTTTTTATAATTTTAGTTTGTGCTGCTCCTCCTACCCTAGATACTGATAAACCAGCATTAATGGCTGGCCTTATTCCTGAGTTAAATAGATCCGTTTCTAGAAATATTTGTCCATCAGTAATAGATATAACATTGGTAGGAACAAAAGCTGAGACATCTCCGGCTTGAGTCTCAATTATAGGCAATGCGGTAAGAGAGCCTGTCTTGCCCTTTACCTCGCCATTCGTAAATTTTTCAACATAATCCTCACTTACCCTTGCCGCTCTCTCAAGCAGTCTAGAATGAAGATAAAAAACATCTCCAGGATAAGCCTCTCTTCCTGGAGGCCTTCGAAGAAGGAGAGATACCTGTCTATAGGCCCAAGCCTGCTTAGTTAAATCATCATAAATAATAAGTGCGTCTTCGCCTCTATCTCTAAAATACTCTCCCATGGCACATCCTGAATAAGGAGCAATATATTGCATTGCTGCAGACTCTGAAGCCGATGCAGAAACAACAATTGTGTGTTCCATAGCACCAAACTCTTCTAATTTCTTAACAACATTTGACACAGTTGAATTCTTTTGTCCAATAGCGACATAAATACATTTTACTCCAGTGCCCTTTTGGTTAATGATAGTATCAATCGCTACAGCACTTTTTCCTGTTTGCCTATCACCGATAATTAATTCTCTCTGCCCTCTCCCTACAGGAACCATAGCATCAATTGATTTCAAACCAGTCTGAACAGGCTGATCAACAGATTTTCTATCAATAACACCTGGCGCTACTTTCTCTATTGGAGAAGAAATATCAGCATTAATAGGCCCCTTACCATCTATTGGATTCCCCAATGAATCAACTACTCTACCTAATAGAGCATCTCCAACAGGAACCTCTAGTATTTTGCCAGTAGTCTTAACAGAATCTCCTTCTGATATCCCCTTATAATCACCTAAAATAACAGCGCCAACTGAATCTTGTTCTAGGTTAAGAGCTAGTCCAAAAGTATCTCCAGGGAATTCAATCATTTCTCCATATTGAACATCAGAAAGGCCATGTATACGCGCTATACCATCAGTTAGAGCAATAACAGTTCCAACATCTGATGCGTCTATCTTAGAATCAAAATTCTCTATACGCTTTTCAATTAATTTGCTTATTTCTGAGGCTTTTATTGCCATACATACTCCCCTAAGAAGACAGTGATTTGCCTAATTGTTTTAAATTATTTTTTACAGAATTATCAATAACCATGTCATCAGCTTTAATTATTGCTCCCCCTAATAAATTAGAATCTATCTCAACATCTAATTCTATTTTTTTACTAAACCTCTCCTCCAGAGACTTAACTATCTTTTCAACTATATCTTTATCAACCTCAACAGCAGAAATTATTTTTGCATTAATAATATTCTCTTTATCTGCCTTAAGCACATCAAACTGTGATGAAATATTCTTTAAAGAAAGTAGCCTATTATTCTCTGCTAAAAGCTTTACTAAATTTACAAATTGAGAAGACTCAAAAATAGATAAATTCTTTATTGATTTAGCAAGATCAATAATAAATGAAACTCTATCTTGATCTGTTATATCAGGCCTTGCTAAAAATGAAACGATCGATTCTTCTATTGTAATTAAAGAAAGTATATTTAAACTTTCAGACCAAGCAGAGAGCTCATCATCTTTAATGGCAATATTAAATATAGCCCGAGCGTAGGGTCTGGCAACTATCGAAATATCATTCATACTAAAACATCCTTGGAATAACTAGAGCTTTTGTGCCAAATCTTCCAATAACTCCTTATGAGCATTCTTATCAATCTCCCTTTTTAGAACCTTTTCTGCACCGGCTACTGCTATAGCCGCTACCTGATCTCTTAATTGATCTTTAGCCCTATTGACCTCTACAGCTATCTCCGATTGCGCCGCTTCTAGCTTTTTCGTCATTTCATTTTCTGCATTATTTCTTGCCTCTTCAATAATATTCGAAGCACTTAATGATGCCTGGTCTAAAACTTCCTTAGCTTGGCCTTTAGCTTCTAATAAAATCTTATCAGCATTATCCTTAGCCAAAACTAAATCACTCTCACCCTTTTCTGCAGCAGCTAAACCCTCAGCAATTTTGTTTTCTCTCTCTTCCATTGCTCCTCTGATAATTGGCCATACAAATGTCATAGTGAACCAAATCAATAGAGCAAATACGATCATCTGAACAAAAAGGGTTACATTAATACTCACTTACTTAACCTCCAAAAAATTAAGGCGTTAGCCGCCGAATGCTGCTTGAACAGGACCAAGAAAAGGATTTGCAAATGTAAAGAATAGCGCTACACCGACTCCTATCATGGTTACAGCATCTAGAAGTCCTGCAACAATGAACATCTTAATCTGGAGCATAGGCGCTAACTCAGGTTGCCTTGCTGTGCCTTCCAGAAATTTTCCACCTAATATTCCAAAGCCAATTGCTGTGCCCAAAGCTCCCATTCCTATTAGAAGCGCTACTGCTACTGCTGTCAAACCTTGGACCTGAGCGATTAAAGTTGCAAGTTCCATATTTTCTCCTCAACGTAAAATTAAAAAAAACTAATGACTCTCATGAGCCATACTTAAATAAACTATTGTTAACATCATAAAAATAAAAGCTTGAAGTGTAATAATAATAATATGAAAAAGCGCCCAAACAAGCCCTAGTACAAGCTGAATAATGAAAAATACTAATGTTTGAGGCTGTATTAAATTTACTAATGACTCTGATAGAGTATGAGCTCCAGCAGAAAGCGTAAATAATGCAATAAGTATAAAAATTAATTCTCCAGCATAAAGGTTACCAAATAATCGTAACCCAAGAGATACTGGCTTAGCTATCTCCTCAATAACTTTTAAAAGAAAATTAAAAGGTAGCAACCATTTACCAAAGGGCTGAAAAAAGATTTCTCTAGCAAAGCCGCCAACACCTTTTATTTTAATGCTATAAAAAATCATTAAAAGAAACACTGTCAGAGACATCCCAAAAGTAATATTCAAGTCAGTAGTAGGTACAACTTTCATATATTCTATACCGACAGAAGCACCTATAGCAGGAAGCAAATCAACAGGAATTAAATCCATGAAATTCATCAGGAAAACCCAACAAAAGATTGTAAGCGCTAGAGGAGCAATAAGCTTACTAGAGCCATGATAACTATCCTTAACTTGGGTATCGACAAACTCAACAATAAGCTCTATAAAGCTTTGCATCTTGCCAGGAATGCCTGAAGTTGCTTTTCTAGCCACTAGATAGAATCCTCCAGCAAAAAGGATCCCTAAAAATACAGAATAAAAAATACTATCTATGTGCAACTCCGTCCAGAATGTTCCGCCACTAGTATGAAGATTAGTCAAATGATGAATAATATAGTCTGTGGATGATTCTGGGCCTTTATGAACTTCTTCCATTTTTTCTCTTATTCTATATTTTTAAAAGTTAAGTAAAGTCTTAAAACATTAAAGGCTTATACAATGCTAATCTATAAGACAATAGCGTAAATATAAGTCCAATCATTAATGCTATAAAGTTAACATGAAGATTTGAAAATATCATGGCAAAGCAAATAATAGTTATCAATAATTTATAAAATTCACCAATATAAAATCTATTTAAATACTTACTAGGTGTTAATTGCGGGGTAACTCTAAAACTAATAAGTGCCATAATCAAGCTTGCAAGTGACCCTGTTCCTCCGCCCAAAAGAAGAGATAAAAAAACTGTTGGACTAAAAAAAATAAGCCCAAATAAAGAAACAATTAGAGTAATTAATATCTGCACTAGAACAATATGCAATGCAGACTTTCTTACAAATAACAAATTTTTATGTAGCTGTTCCAAAAGGTAAATACAAACCTCAATAATTTGGGCAAATAAAAAGCCACCTATAAGTGGCCCTAGAATACTTTGGTCGTCATTATATTATTTAGTTAATATCTGTTCAAGAACCATTATAAAAATGATCAATAATGCCTTCAAGCTCGTCTATATTATGATAAGCAATTGAAACCTTCCCGCCTTTATTTGAATGCATTATCTCTACCTTAGCGCCTAAATAGTCAGCTAATTTTTTTTCTAATTTTAATATATCTGGATCTTTGCTCTTAGGTCCTTTTTGGCTCTTTTGATCCTTTTTTGAAAGGTTGCGAACTATATTTTCAAGATTCCTAACGCTCCAGCCATTTCTGTAAGATTTTTGAGCCAATGAAATTGCTAATTTAGCATCAACACTGCTTACAGGTAAGATTGCTCTGGCATGGCCCATACCAAGACTGCCATCATTAAGCATTTTTATAATTTGTTCTGGTAGGTCTAATAATCTTAAAAGGTTCGTGACCATAGCTCTTGACCTACCTACAGTCTCTGCAACCTCTTCGTGAGTCATAGAAAACTCATCTGCCAATCGCGACAGTGCTCTTGCCTCCTCTATAGGATTCAAATCTTCTCTCTGAATATTCTCTATTAAAGATATTGCTATAGCAGATTTATCAGGTATTTCCTTAATTATTACAGGAATATTGTGTAATCCAGCCAGCTGAGTAGCTTGCCACCGCCTTTCTCCAGCGACTATCTCATAACGCTGCTCATCAGATTCACTCTTAATAGGTCTTACTAATATTGGCTGAACCAAGCCCTCTCTTTTTATTGATTCTGAAAGCTCTTGTAATTTTTCAATCTTCATATCAACTCTAGGCTGATACTTTCCTCTTTGAAGCAAATCTACAGGGAGCTCCTTTAATTGTTCTGAATCTTTTTGCCCACTAAAGGCCTGGCTTGTACTTAAAAGTGCATCTAATCCTCTACCTAAGCTTTTTCTCTTAGTCATGAATAACTTCTCAAAGATTCCTTCTCTCTTCTATTTACTTCTCCAGCTAAAGCCAAATATGCTAGAGTGCCCCTAGAATTTCTGTCGTGATGTAAAACTGGCTTACCAAAACTAGGAGCTTCCGCTAACCTTACGTTTCTCGGCACCATAGTACTAAAAACTTTATCCCCAAAATGCTCAGTTAGCTGATTAGAAACTTCTGAAGAAAGATTATTTCTGGGATCAAACATAGTCCTTAAGATACCATAAAGCTCAAGCTTAGCATTAATTCCATCGCTAATTTGCTTAATAGTATCCAAAAGCGCTGTTAATCCTTCTAGAGCATAATACTCGCATTGCATGGGAACAAGAACTCCATTCGCTGCAGCGAATGCATTAACAGTCAGGATGTTTAGAGATGGTGGACAATCAATCAAGACGTAATCAAAATTTCTCTCTATAGAGCTAATAGCGGAAGAAAGCTTATACTCCCTCTTCTCTGTACTAAGAAGCTCGACCTCAGCGTAAGTAAGATCTTGATTGCTTGGAAGTACATCTAGAGTATTATTGAATGCCTTTAAAATGGACTCTTCAGCACTAACGCTTCCTAAAAGTACATCACAAATGCTATTTTCAAGGGATGATTTATCTATTCCGCAACCCATAGTAGCATTTCCCTGGGGATCAAGATCAATTAACAAAACGCTTCTTCTTGTAGCAATTAGCGAAGCGGCTAAATTCACACAAGTGGTTGTTTTTCCGACACCGCCCTTTTGATTTGCTATAGCTATAATTCTACTCATCTAACTCCTTTATATACTTTTCTCTCTATTCTAATTAATGATCCTTTTATGTTTTTAACTAAAAAGTCGCTTATAGGTATAAATTTAAATTTCTGCTCCTCATAAATATTATTATCTAAAAAACTATCATTTGTTAGAACTAATATTATCCCATTATCGCTTAGTAAATGCTCAACGAGCCCAAATAGCTTCGATGGATCTATTACAGCCTTAACTACTGCCACATCAAAAGCTTCTGATAAGCTCATCTTCTCTACTCTAGTTTCTTTAACTGTAATATTCTTAAGCTTAAGTTCTCCTACAACATGACGAAGAAACCTTGCTCTTTTTGCCCTGCTCTCAATCAAAGTAAAATGCTTATCAGGATTAGAAATAGCAAGGGGCACGCCTGGAATTCCCGCACCGCTCCCAATATCAGCTACAGCTGTACCTGACAAATGAGGAACAAAAGCTAAGCTTTCTACCAAATGCCTATGAATCATATCATCTAGATCAACTATACTGGTCAAATTGAAAACTTTATTCCATTTCTGCATTAAAAGAAGAAAATTTTCATACTTACTTATATCATAAGGGGAGTATGCTATTCCTAATGTCTTAAATTTATTAATTATTAACTTTTGCATTAATATATTATACGAGCTCATTAGAAAACAGTAACCAACTTAGTTTAAAATAGGTCTAAATAAATATGTTTAAGAAGATGAAAGAAACAGAGGAAACATTTGCTCAAGTAGCAGGAAAACAACTACTTATCCTAACGCTACTAAGCTTTACTGGATTGGCCGGTCTGATGATTTTTTTAAGTTGGGCCTCTAATCTTTTTAGTGATAATAACCAGAGAGTTGGAGCTATTGATCTAGACTCTAAAACAATTACTTTATTACTTGGCTCTGAACCGCCACAACTAGATAGCACAAGAACAACAGACTCTGTGAGTATTATGATTTTAGGACATGTTATGGAAGGCCTGCTTCGCTATGATGAGAATAATAACATTGTTGCTGGCGTTGCTGAGGAATGGAATATTCATGATAACGGTGCAACATTCTGGCTTAGAGATGATGCTAGATGGAGTGATGGGAAACCTGTAACTGCAAGAGATTTTGTTTTTGCATGGAAAACTGCATTAAAACCCGAAACTGCATCTGAATATTCATTTATCCTCTATCCAATTAAAAACGCTGAAGCAATTAATACTGGATCAATGAATATTGAGGAACTAGGCGTTAAAGCTATAGATGACTTTACCTTAGAGGTTACATTTGAGCGTCCTTTAGCTTATTTTGAGGAGCTTGTCGCTTTTCCTACTTACAACCCAATAAGAGAAGATTTTTTCAATAGTACTAGCGGTAGATATGGTGCCGATGCAATAGAACTTATTTACAATGGCCCTTTCATGATGTCAGTTTGGGTACATGGTGCTCATGTAAAATTAGATAAAAATCCGTATTACTGGGATAACGAAAGAATCAAAATTAATTCTATAGATATGCCATATATGACATCTGATGCGGCAACCACAATTAATCTTTTCAGAGATGGAAAAATTGCTATGATTGGCGCACTTGGTTCAGAACAGCTAGATACTGCCTTAAGAGAAAGATGGAAACTGTTGAGAACTAGCGATGGAGGTAGTTGGTTTACTGTCTTTAACTTTAAAGATGATAAAATTACTAGTAACTGGAACCTAAGAAAAGCCCTTCAGCTTTCTTCCGATTCAAGTGAGTTAGTCAATAAAATCATCAAGCTCCCAGGCTATATTCCCTCTGAATCACTATTCCCTGTTTGGCTCAAGGGGACAAATGGCTCTTTCAGACAGGAGCATCCTGCTACAAAAATTAAACCTAACTTAGAGCTAGCAAAACAATATCTAAAAAAAGCAAAAGAGGAGCTTGGCATAGAAGGAAATATCTCTTTAACCATTCTAGTAGATGACTCGCCTGGCTCAAGCAAACAGGCTGAATACTTTCAAAATTTATACTCAACCAAATTAAGCATAGACGTAAAGATAGATAAACAGATCTTCAAACAAAGACTAGCTAAGATGAGAGCTGGTGACTTTGATATAGCGCTGTATGGATGGGGTCCTGATTTCAATGATCCTCTTACATTTGGAGAGCTGTTTGCTTCATGGAACCCAAACAATAATGGTTCTTTTTTTAATGAGGAATATGATAAATATGTACGAATATCACAAACGTCCTTAAACAAAGAAGAAAGAATGCAGGCTTTTGCAAAACAACAAGAGATCTTAATCAATGAGGTTGCATTAATCCCTAACTATGAAAGAGGCGTTGTTTACGTAAAAGATAGAAGGCTTGAAGGGCTAGTAAGAAGGGTTGTTGGCCCAGATCCAGATTTTACGAATGTCTTTATTAATGAAGCGTTATAAATAGCATGCTTAAATATACTATAAAAAGAATTATTCAAGGAATAGTTACAGTATGGTTCATTGCTACAGTAACCTTCATTGCTATGCACTCAGTTCCTGGCGATCCTCTTACTGGAGAAAGAGGGATGAGCGAAGAAATAAGACAAAACTTAGAACAAAAATATGGGCTAGATAAACCAATTTTAGAGCAATATATAATATACATGGGAAATATGATTAAAGGTGATTTTGGTATTTCCTTTACCCAACAGAATAGAAGTGTAAATGACATAATTAGGGAACACTTCCCAGTTTCAGCTACTCTAGGCATTCTTTCAATTGTCTTTGCTGCCCTAGGAGGAGTTTTATGGGGCGCCCTTACAGCCATCTATAGAAATAGGCTGCCAGATGTTGTTGTCATGTTCCTTGTGATATTTGGAATATCAGTTCCAAGCTTCGTAATAGCAGCAATGAGCCAGTTAATTTTAGTAAATATTAATACTTCTTTTGGCTTCTCGATACTACCCGTAGCCGGATGGGGGACTATATCACATATGCTCGTACCTTCTTTAGTGTTAGGTCTCGGAACGATGGCTTTCCTAACAAGGCTAATGAGATCATCTATGTTAGAAGTGGTTAATGCCGATTATATAAGAACAGCCTATTCGAAAGGGCTGCCTGCTCAGAGAATTTTTTTAAAACACCAACTAAGGAATGCAATTCTCCCTGTAATTACTGTCATTGGTCCCGCTATTGCCTCTATTACAACAGGGGGTTTTGTTGTTGAGCTTGTATTTGCAATTCCTGGCTTAGGAAGATTCTTTGTACAAGCTGTTCAGCAGTTAGACTATACAGTAATAATGGGAACAACCGTTTTTTATGGAGCTTTTTTGGTTTTTATGGTGATTATAGTGGATCTTATTTATGGCCTAGTTGACCCAAGGGTAAGGCTAGAATGACAAACATAGTAGAAAATCTTACTCCATTAGACTTTAAGAGAGTTTCCAAAAAAAAGAAAACAACATCTATTTCGAGGCCATCATTATCATATTGGGAAGATGCTTGGATTAGGCTTATGTCTAATAAGCGCTCTCTTGTTTCATTATCGATAATTATCTTTTTAATTTTCTTTACTTTGCTAGGTCCTATTATTTGGAATGTTGATCCTTCGGGACAAGACCTAGATCAATTAAGCTCCCCACCGGGAGCTGATAGAGGCGCTATCTTGGTTGAAGCTTATATGCCTTGGGACGGTCTAAGTATAACTAAAAATAACTCTAGTGAAGGCCTGAAGGATTTCTATGATCTTGGGGCGACTGAATATATAAATGTTGAAGGATTTCCCTCCACGCAATATGTCCGGCTTTCTTGGAATAAGATTATAGGTGCCAGCGGATATAGAATTTATAGAAACAAATTTGACCCGGGATCAGATAATTCTCTTGGGCTGCCAATGGCTGATATCCTTACTGCAGAAGAAATAAGCTTTGAAGATAGACTAAACCTAGAACCAGGCGAATATTGGTATTCTATTGCTGCTTTAGACTCATTAGGTAGGGAAAGTAACCAGTATAAAAAGATAGCTGTTAGGGTTTCTCGAGCAATATCAATTCCTGAGGCAATAGAAAAAGGCATCATAACTCAAACTAGTCAGGTAGCTATAGGAGATACTATATATCTTAAATTTCACCCTCTGGGAACAGATTACCTTGGCAGAGATATGCTTTCTAGACTCATGCATGGAGCTAGAGTGTCTCTATTTATTGGCGTTCTGGCTCCTATATTTTTTGTGATCTTAGGTGTTTTCTATGGGAGCATAGCTGGTTTCATTGGCGGGAAAGTTGATCAGTTTTTAATGCGATTTGCTGACTTTGTAGTGGCGCTTCCATTTTTGCTTTTCATGATTCTTTTTAAAATAGCTTTTGGAATTGGCCCTGGTGAGAGTGGCGTAATACCAATGCTACTAGCTTTAGTGCTTCTAAGCTGGCCTGCGACTGCCAGGCTTGTCAGAGGGCAGATATTACAGATAAGAGGTGAGGGATATATTCTTGCGTCACAATTATTGGGAGCTAAAACTTATTTTCTAATCTTGAGACACATGATTCCCAACACAATTGGGGTAATTCTTGTAACGCTAACTTTTGCTATTCCTTCGGTGATATTTGTTGAGGCGTTCCTTTCTTTTATTGGTATGGGAGTTGTGCCTCCTACCCCCTCATGGGGGAGCATGTGTAATGAGGGCCTTCAGACTATGTTAAATCATCCCCACGAAATTATTTTTCCGGCGTCTCTAATTAGTATCACTGTACTAGCGTTTAATCTCCTTGGAGATGGGCTAAGAGATGCCCTTGATGCAAAAATGAGATCTAAGGAATGATAAATAAAAGTATAGCTCTAAAAGTTAGTAATCTTCATGTTGAATTTGATACTTATGGAGGAGTAATTAAAGCTGTTAGAGGAGTAAGTTTTAGCATCAAAAAAGGCCTTACAACAGCAATAGTTGGGGAATCAGGCTGTGGAAAGTCCGTAACAGTTCAGAGCATCATGGGATTAATTCCAAAACCACCAGGAAAGATAACTAGGGGAGAAGTATATTTTGAAAAACAAGATATTTTAAAAAACAAAAAAATTAATGGTAAAGATATAAGAGGATCAAAAATAGGAATGATTTTTCAAGATCCAATGACCTCTCTAAATCCAACTATGAAAATTGGTGACCAAGTAGCAGAGACAATTCAAACTCACTTAGGTCTTAGCTATAGTAATGCATTTAAAAAAGCTATAGATTTACTTGATTTGGTTCAGATCCCAGATGCAAAACAAAGAGCTAGTCAGTATCCATTCGAATTATCAGGAGGTATGCTCCAAAGATCAATGATAGCTATGGCAGTAGCCTGTCGCCCAAGCATACTAATAGCCGATGAACCAACCACTGCCCTAGATGTGACAATTCAATCTCAGATTCTTTCTATGTTAAGTGATATGCAAAAAGAAAATGATATGGCTATTATTTTAATAACCCATGATTTAGGTGTAGTTGCAGAAATAGCTGATGAGGTTCTTGTAATGTATGGAGGAGAAATAGTGGAAAAAGGCGATGTTAATGAAATTTATAATAATTCATCACACCCTTATACTCTTGGTCTAAAAGAAGCAATGCCAACCAATATTAAAGGTGAGAAAAAAACATTAAAACCAATAGAGGGCTCTCCTCCTGATCTTTTCAGGCCTCCAATTGGATGTAGTTATTTTGATAGGTGTCCTGTAGCAATGAATGTATGCGAAAAAAATAGACCAGAAACATACGAGATCTCAAAAGATCATCATACAAATTGCTGGGCCCACCATAAATATGCTACTAATAGCTTCAAATGACCGTTTTAATCGAAACAAAAAAGTTAACCAAGCATTTTTCCATTGGGAGGAATAATACTGTCCATGCTGTAGATGAGGTTTCTTTAAGGATTCATCAGAAAGAAACTATGGGGCTTGTAGGAGAAAGCGGTTCAGGAAAATCAACCTTTGGAAAAGCCCTTCTTGGTCTTCACAGAAAAACCTCCGGTGAGGCCTTTTACAAAAAAAAATTACTACCTAATAATTATAAATCATCTGATTTTCAGAAATATGCTACTTCTATGCAGATGATCTTTCAAGATCCTTATTCTTCACTTAATCCTAGAATGACAGCAGGGGAGATAGTTGCAGAAGGCCTATATCTCCACACCAAGCTTAATAAAAATACTATAAATCAGAAAGTGTCAGAATGGTTTTCGCTTGTGGGGCTAGAAAAAAGCTATATGTCTAGATACCCCCATGAGTTTTCAGGAGGCCAAAGACAAAGAATAGGAATTGCTAGAGCCTTGATAATGGAGCCAGAGTTTGTTGTTTGTGATGAGCCAATTTCTGCACTAGATGTATCAGTTCAGGCTCAAATAATTAACCTACTAGAAAAACTAAAAACATCACTAAATTTAACTTTGCTATTTATAGCTCATGACCTATCAATGGTTAGATATGTATCTGACAGAATGGCTGTGATGTACTTAGGGAAGATTGTTGAAATAGGCAATGCTAACGATATATTTTTTAGCCCTAAACATCCCTATACTCAGCTACTTATCAGCTCTAACCCTGAGCCAGAGGTGAGTCTAAATAAAAAAAGTAAACTAACTATAAATGGTGAAATTCCCTCTGCTATTAATATTAAGCCCGGCTGTAGGTTTGCTGACCGCTGTCCTAAAGTAATGAAAGATTGTAGAGAAAATACTCCTAAACTGAAGCCTCTTAAAACAACTAATGATAAGCACTCGGTTGCTTGCTACTTATACTAATTTTTTAGTTAAGCAGATCTTTTTAAATCATTCTTCTTTAAATAAATTAATATTAAAGCAATAGCAGCAGGGGTTACACCTGATATTCTTGATGCCTGACCAATATCCTTAGGACTAACCTTTTCAAGCTTTTCCCTAACTTCGTTTGAAAGTCCTTTAATCTCAGAAAAAGAAACTGTCGATGGTATCTTGGTAGACATTCTTTTTTGTTGTCTTTGTATTTCTTTGTTCTGCCTTTCTATATATCCTGAATATCCAGCTTGTATCTTGAGCTGGCTTTTAATCTGAGAAGCAAGCTCAGGATATAGGCCTTCATTTAGATCTTTAATTAAACCCATAGATACAATATCATCATAAGAAGCTCCGGGCCTCTTAAGAAAATCTATTCCTTTAATATTCCTCTTAGAAATCTCATTACTACCACTAACTCTTAAATTGGCAGGGGTAATAATTATATTTTTAAGCTCATTAGTTTTTTTATCTAAAGCTTCAATCTTTGAAGAAAAAACTTTCCACCTATTTTCTTTAACTAAACCTAAATCTCTTCCTATCCCCGTCAATCTAATATCTGCGTTGTCTTCTCTTAATGATAATCTATACTCAGCCCTAGAAGTAAACATTCTATAGGGCTCAGTGGTGCCTAAAGTAATTAAATCATCAATTAAAACTCCAATATAAGCTTGATCTCTTCTAGGACACCATGGATCTTTATCTAAAGCTAAATTAGCAGCATTTAGCCCAGCCAAAATTCCTTGTGCTGCTGCCTCTTCATAGCCCGTAGTTCCATTTATTTGTCCAGCAAAAAAAAGGCCTTTTATTTTCTTTGATTCTAATGAGCTATTTAAATCTCTTGGATCAAAGAAATCGTACTCTATTGCATATCCTGGGCTAGTGATTTTTGCATTCTCAAAACCTATTATGCTCTTAACAAACATTTCTTGAATATTTGCTGGTAGGCTTGTTGAAATACCATTTGGATAAATAATATTTGTGTTTAGCCCCTCAGGCTCAACAAAAATCTGATGAGAATTTTTAGTAGAAAATCTGACAACTTTATCCTCTATTGATGGACAATATCTTGGGCCTACTCCCTCTATTGCACCGCTATACATTGCAGAGCTAGATAAATTATCGCGAATAATTTGATGTGTTCTCTCTGTAGTATTTGATATATAACAAGCGATTTGCTTAGGATGATCTTTTAGCTTTCCTAAAAAAGAAAATACTGGCGTTGGCAAATCACCAGGTTGCTTTTTCATCGCTGAAAAATTTAAACTCCTCCCATCTATCCTCGGAGGGGTCCCTGTCTTAAGCCGGGAAACATTTAAACCGATATCTCTTAATTTATACGCAAGCTTGTTTGACGGTGGGTCTCCTGCTCTTCCACCAGAAGATCTTTTATCACCGATATGTATTTGTCCTTTCAAAAAAGTTCCAACTGTTAGAATAATTGCTGGTGCTAGAAACTTAACCCCCTCCTCTGTTATGACGCCTACAGCTCTTTCATGATCTATTATCAAATCATCTACACTCTGCTCAATTAAAGTAAGGTTGCTTTGAAGATGTAATTGATGCTGTATTGCTTTTTTATATAAAGATCTGTCTGTCTGAGCCCTAGTTGCTCTAACAGCGGGTCCTTTGCTTCCATTTAGCGTTCTAAAGTGTATACCGGCATGATCAGCTGCCTTAGCCAGAACTCCTCCCAGAGCATCAATTTCTTTAGCTAGATGGCCCTTGCCTATACCACCTATGGCAGGGTTACAGCTCATTTGGCCTAAGGTATCGAGCTTCTGAGTAAGAAGTAGAGTTTCTACACCCAATCTAGCTGCCGCCAGCGCGGCTTCAGTTCCAGCATGCCCTCCACCAATGACTATACAATCAAAATTTTTCAAGATAACAGTCTTAAATAGTTTATAATGAAAGGAATTATAACTTAAATTTGCTAGGTTCTGAAAAATGAAAAAATTATTACTTACATTTTTTTTACTTTTAATAAGCAACTCAAATTACTCGCATCATGCTACTGGTTCTTTTTTTGATATGTCTAAACCAGTTATTTTATCAGGGGTTATGGTAGAAACCCGCTATATTAATCCTCATGTTAAATTCTTAATTGAAACTAGTGATGGTGAAATATGGGAAATAGAATCTGCTCCTGTCAATAGATTGCAGCGACTTGGATATGATGGTATTGCCCAGGTTGGGGACAGCGTTTCATTTATCGGCGTATCTTCTTCTCTTGGCAGAAATGATTTCCTAGCCGCTGCAATGAGAAAGGATGGCTCGGCTGATATGATCATAGACCCTGGCTTTGCTAACCAAATGAGAAGAAGGTTTGATTATCAATTTAATGAAGAAGTAGAAGATAGGAACTATCAAAATGCTAGTAACTCTTATTCTGAGTCAAATACAGTAGATAGTATTTTTAGAATTTGGACAGCTGGCGGCGCGATGGGAATGAGCTCACCATCTCCTCTGCCATACTCGGCACTTGCTATTGCAGCACGAGAGGCTTGGGACCCAATTATTGATGATCCAGCCTTAGACTGTATTCCACCCGGAATGCCTGTGACTGTTGACACTCCATTTCCTATGGCCTTTAGAGAAGAAGGAGAAAATATAATACAGCAATTTGAGCAATGGGATGCTATTAGAATGTTTCATATGAATGGAGATTTATCTGACGCGGACAGCCTTGAGCCATCTTTACAAGGATACTCGGTAGGAAGATGGGAAGAAGACATGCTCCTTGTAGAAACTACAAATATTAGCTGGCCATATTTTGATGAATATGGCACTCCTCAAACTGAAAACATGATTATTGAAGAGAAATTTTCATTCGATCAAAATAACGATACATTGAAATGGGAAGCGACTATAAATGAACCGCATGCCTTTGATTCTCCGGTAACCTTAGCTAGGGACTATCAATGGATCCCAGGTGAAGAGCTAAAGCCTTATAATTGTGAATTTGAGAGAGACTAGAGAAAAATATTATGCTAAGAAAAAAAATTAATTTTCTTTTATTAATTTTTTTCTTCTCACTCAAGTCTATCAGTATCTCTAAGTCTCACCATAGCGACGCTGGTATTGAACAAGACATTATTGTTTCTTTTAATGGTGTTGTCACAGAATTTACTTGGAGACAACCTCACGCTTATATAACAATTGAAACAAATGAAAATGGTGAAACTATTCCTTGGGAAATAGAACTAGGTGCGCCTAATGTCCTCCAAAGAAGAGGATGGAGACAAGATTCTCTCTCTGTAGGCGATGAAGTATTCTTCAGAGGCCATCCAATGAATGGGAGAAAATATGCAAAGATTGTATCTATAGAAATGTCTAACGGAGATCCAATTGTCATAGCTCCAGACGAAGAAATAAGACAACAAGAAACTTCTAACTCTTTAAGTGGAAAATGGATTGGAGATAGAACACTTTTTCAAAATTATCCAGGAGGTTTTGATGGGTTTTTCTTACATTTTTTAAAATTAACCAAAAAAGGCAAAGTAGCTAGAGAATCATACAACCCTCTATCTTCAGAAAATCCTGAATCAACTTGTATTGGAAGACCAACGCCAGCCGCCTTAGTATCTACTTGGATATATTTGATGGAAATAGATATCAAAGAAAAAGAGGAGGGGATAATTTATTTTAGAAGTGAATGGTTTAATGAGGAAAGGAAAATCTACATGGATGGTAGGTCACACCCTGATATAGCAGAGACATTTACCGAAGGGCATTCAATTGGTTGGTGGGAAGAGGAAACATTAGTTGTTGATACAAGAAATTTTGAAAATCATAGATCGCCTTATCAAATAGGAGTTCCGTCTGGGCCAGAAAAACACGTTTTAGAGAAATACACATTAATTAATGATGGGGCAGGCATTAATATGGAATTTACCCTTGAAGATCCAGAATACTTATCAGAGCCTTTCACTCACCAAAGAAATCTAGTTTACTCTCCACAGATGAAAATGTTTGTTGGCGAATGTGATCCAGAGCTAACTAGAAGATTTTTAGGTAAAAATTGAAATTTAGTTTCCAACAGTAAAGCCATCAAACGGATTGATGCCGTTGTGAAAATTACCCTGGTCCCTTACTACCTTTCCTTCGCCTTCTTCATCATAATAAACCCAGACCAGTCCATGGGCATTTCCTCTATTAGGCATGTCTATCGTTTTTATTTGCTCTCTGGTCATGGCATCAAAAACATAAATCCTACCTTCGGCATTACTTGTTGCCCACATTTCTTTGCCATTAGGAGATAGCAAAACATGATCAATTCCATACCCTGAAAAAACGGTTTCTAATTGCCTCCCAGAAGCTACATCTACGACAGTGATAGTCCTGCCGACACCACCGACCCCTTCCCCTTTATTTGCTACCCAAAGTTCAGTTTCATCAGCATTTAAAGTTGCTCCATAGGGACCCATACCTACAGCAGAAGACCACTCTATTGCTCCGGTTGATGTATTAACTTTAGTGACATTGGCAGAGCCTGCAGCAGGTACGAATATATTTTCCCCGCTATTATCTATAACAATCCAATCACCCCTATAGCCCCTATAAGGATATTCAGCTATAACTTCCCAAGTTTCTGGGTCAATCTTTGCAACCCAAAATGGCCTCCACGCTGCATGTTGCCCGCTTGCAGTGTAAGCAGCAGAAACAATACTGCCGCCATCGTTACCTGGCTGCATGAGCACATAGATAAATTCATCATCAGTAAATGCAGTATAGGTGCTTCCACCCAAGTCTTCAGATCTCACACCACCAATAATTTTATCTGTGACAGGGTCCAATAAAAAAATATCAAGCCCATCTGGATCACTTACAAAAGTATCAATTAAAATATATTTATCCTGAAAAATTTGAGCGTGATGCATTCTACCTCCAACCGCTAGCTGCTTAATTGGCTGTAAAGTAAAGGCGTCAACCTTTAATAGAGTAGCTGTACTTCTCAATACAGTGCTACCAACACTCATCCCCATTCCCATTCCTGCTGGAGAAGGTGTAACGCCTTGAGTCATCTGAGGCAATCCCGTGGTAGGACCAATAATATACACGTATTTTCCATCTGGGGTTAATACAGTAGTATGTACAGCGCCAGTAAGTTCGCGTGGCATTTTTCCAGAAGTAACTACCTCTCTTGATGTTGCATTTCCTACTACTACTTGATTTAAATCTGTCCTTTCTATGCTAGCATCATAAACTCTTCTTGCCGTTGCTCCCGTATTCTCGTAAAAATAAAGGCTGTTTGGTTCTGGCGTAAATTTAATATCGCCCGGGTCATAAGTCTCAATTACTTCAACCTCATACTCCCTCTTGAGGCTTCCGGGCTCCGCTCTCCTTTGCCAATCGTCAATAACTGTCTGGAAGTCTTGTATTTGCATCACAAGCAGATCTCGTTCAGTTAAGAAAAAATCAGTATCATTATCTTGCTTATTAGCAGCCATCAGCTCTAAACCTGCTCGCCAGCCCTGAAGATCTGTGTGTGTTACTTCATGGCCATTGCTATCAGCAATGTATGAAGCTAAGGCAATTAGGTCATCTATGCTGGGGTTTAACTCGGCAACCACGACTGCCATTTGAGGATTAGAGTCTAGCTGATCTTGCATCATCATTGGGGTAGGACCGTACTGTAAGCTTGGACCTACTCTTCCTTCAGCATTGTCACCATGGCAGACCCAGCAAGAAACGTCTTCGAAATATAGTTGCTCGCCTTTTTCTAGTAACTCTTCCCAAGCCTGTTCTTGTCCAAATATATATATTGGATAAGTAGCAATAGATATTAAAAATACTAATTTGAATTTCATAAATTATTTACCTATACAAAAAGAAGAAAAAATTTCTCCTAACAAGTCGTCGCTCGTTAGCTCACCGGTTATTTCGCTCAAAGACTTTTGTACCATTCTTAGATCCTCGGCTGCAAGCTCAAAAGCATTATTTTTAATAAAGCTTTCGCTAGCTTGATTCAAATATTTTCTAGATTTACTGAGAGAATCTAAGTGCCTACTTCTTGCGCTAAATGTGCCGCCTAAATTTGGGGCATATCCAGAGACAGTCTTTAGCTCATTTAAAAATAAATCTATCCCTTCTCCTGTATGAACAGAAAGGCATATAACTGCTTTATCTCTAGATGATAAATCTTTTGTTGATTCATTTGCTAAATCTAGCTTATTTCTGATAACTAAAAATTTTTTATCTCTAGCCAATCTATTAGCTTCATTAATATTTTCATCTAAGCTTGATCTTATATCACAAACCCAGACTAAAAGATCTGCCCTACTTATTGCTTTACTTGCCCGAATAATACCCTCTTTCTCTATAGGGTCTTCTGTCGTTCTTATTCCTGCTGTATCAATAATATTAATAGGAAGGCCATCAATTATAATTTTCTCTTTCAAAATATCCCGTGTGGTTCCAGGAGTTTCTGTAACTATTGCAGTGTCATAGCCTGCTAGACGATTCATTAAGCTAGACTTGCCTGCATTAGGGGGCCCAGCTATTACAATATCAAGTCCTATATTCAATATAACACCTTGCTTAGACTCCTCCAAAAGATAATCGATATCACTAACGATAGAGTAAAATTTTTCGCTTAGGCTGATTCTTTCCTTCTCTTCTATATCTATTTCGTCTTCTGGAAAGTCAAGAAAAGCCTCAATCAACACCCTCAGGTTAGTAAGCTTATCTTGAAGTCTATTTATCTTTTGAGAAAAGATACCTTCTAAAGACCTAAAGGCGGACCTTGCTGCATCTATAGAGCTACTATTTATTAAATCTGCTATAGCCTCTGCCTGAGATAAGTCAAGCTTATCGTTAAGAAAGGCTCTCAGGCTAAATTCACCTGGATCTGCCGGTCTAGCCCCATAAGCATAAGAAGTTTGTAAAAGTGCTTCACTTACAATTATTCCGCCATGGCACTGAAGCTCTACTACATCTTCTCCTGTGAAAGATTTGGGATTAGGAAAGAATATTGCCAATCCATTATCCAAGGCATTTCCTTCAGCTGTTTTAAAATCACAATTATGAGCAAATCTAGGCTTAAGCTTCTTCCCTGTTATTCTCTCACCAATTCCTAAAGCATTAATTCCCGAAATCCTGATAATTGAAACTGAGCCAGTACCTTGAGGGGTAGCTATGGCAGCTATAGTATCTTCGGAATAGTTTTTACTTTTTTTAAGCATTAGAATATTAATTATTAATTATTCTGCTGCTATAACCTTATTTATTCTCCACTGTTGGAGTATAGAAAGAACAGTATTTGTTAACCAATAAAGTACAAGCCCTGATGGGAAAAAAGCAAATAGTCCAGTAAAGGCTATTGGCATTATCTGCATCACCCTTGCCTGAATTGGGTCTGGTGGGGCTGGGTTGAGTCGTGTCTGCAAAAGCATAGCTATACCCATAAAAATAGGTAGAATAAAAAATGGGTCCTTTACAGATAAATCAGTTATCCAAAGCATAAATGAGGCCTGTCTTATTTCTACACTTTCGATGAGAACCCAATAAAACGCGAAGAAAAATGGCATTTGAATGAGTATTGGTAGGCATCCAGCCACTGGATTTATTTTCTCTTTTTTATAAATATCCATCATAGCTTGGCTTAACGCCTGTCTATCGTCTTTATGCTTTTCTTGTATCGCCTTCATTTTAGGCTGTATCTTTCGCATTTTAGCCATAGATCTGCCACTAGCTGCCGTTAACTTATAAAAAACCAGCTTTATCAGCATTGTTAGAATCACTATGGACCAGCCCCAGTTATTTACATAGGAATGAATCTTTGCTAATAACCAAAATAAAGGCTGAGCTAAAAAAGTTAACATCCCATAATCTACGGTAAGCTCGAGGGAATCTCCAGCCTCTGCTAATTGAGCCTGTAATTTTGGACCCACAAAAAACTTATAATTATAACTCAGCTCTTCGCCAGGACTTACTTCTTGCAAGGGGCTAATAGAGGTAAGTAAATAATTGTCGTCTCTCATTATGCCCTGATAGCTTACTTGGTCTGTATCAGGAGGTACTATAGCTGCTACAAAATGGTGCTGAATATTTGCTAGCCAACCACCTGTTATCTGCTCCCTAAAGGGCTGGTCAATAAAGTCTTCGGGATTAACCTTGTCATAACTATCACCATCATAAAATACTGGTCCTTTAAATGAATAAGAATCAACAGAAGTATAAGACCTGCTCACAGGAACATGCTTCCGATATTGCTGAGCATATGGCGCCCCAAGCCAAGCTTGATTTGAAGTATTTTCAATATGCAGAGCAAGATCGAAAGAATATTGCCCTCTGTTAAAAGTGTATGTTTTATAAGCCCTTAAATCTGAGTCTAAATTTTGCCAAAATAAAGTAACAACAAGCTCATCTTCTCCTGGCAAAAGTTCATAAGCGGTATTTGATGATGTATAACTAGATAAATGATTTGGCTCTGGTATATTTTGGTCTATGCCTCTAAAACCAGTTTGGTAAACCCAGCGATTCTCAGGAGAGGGGTCTAAAAGCCTTATTAAATTGTCAGGGTCATCTTTATTTACAGGATAAAATAGTAAATCTGATCTAACCAAATCTCCCCCATTCAAATCAATTAACAAATCTAAAACATCAGTTTTAATTTCTATATAGTCATTTGAAAAAATATCTCCAGAAGGAGCAGCTAGGGATGGGATAACTTCTCCGAAATTAGCTTCAAGTGATGGTGGTGCTTCTTCTTGTAAAGTTGGGGATTCTTGAGTAAAAGAAGGTACTGATTCATTTTCTGTGTAAGAATAATCCTGTATCCATGATGAGTATGTAAACCACAACAAGACTAAAAAATTTACCCACAAAAAAATTCTAATACTATTTCCCATAAGCTAATAAGCCTTATATTTTCTTAAAATGATTACATAAGCTATTACGCAAGGTTTTGTTTCCTTGCTTAACCGCATCTCTCCTAGCCATGACTATAAAGTCATGATTTTTGAGATTTATTTGTTCTATAAAAGCGCTCCTCACTACTCTTTTGATTCTATTCCTTTCAACAGCTAAATTTACTACTTTTTTTGAAATAGACAATCCAAGTCTCGGCAGATCTAAATTATTATCTCTTGATATTACAGAAAAAAATTTATCAACCGAACGATTTGGTTGAGCAAAAACAAATGAGAAATCTTCCTCTTTATTAATTCTCATTGATTTAGAAAATCTTGATAAGTTGTCTGGTGTCATAATTTACCAGAATTTTCTTACTAAGGGGAAAGCCTATCTCGACCTTTAGCTCGCCTTCTATTTATAACTAATCTGCCATTTTTAGTTGACATGCGCGATCTAAAACCGTGTGTACGTTTCCTCTTCAGATTACTTGGTTGAAATGTTCTTTTCATTTTTTATTACAGCCTTTTTTTGATATACAAATTTCTATTTAAAACAATAGGATGAGAAATAAACAGAACAGAGGCGACTCTACGCCTGAGAGAAACTTCTGTCAACTAATCAAGTAATCATATATAGTAATATTTCTAAGTTTGTGTTTTAAAATTTTTTTCGTCCGATAAAAAAAAAGGAAAAACCGTGACATTAAACCCGGCCGTAGAATCTTTTCTTTGGAAAAAGTGTGTTGAATCACTCTCCACTAAGCTATCTGCAGAGCAGATACAAACTTGGATTAAGCCTCTCCAAGTTATAGAAGATTCTCATAATTTGCGCCTATTTGCGCCAAATTTGTTTGTTGTTGATTGGATCGAAAAAAATTGTCTCACGGACATTATTACCTCCGCCAAGCCGGTTAAAGTAGTTTTAGAAATAGGTGAAAAATTACCGCCCATTGCTGCAGGTAAAATTACAGTAAAGCAAGCCTCAAAAAATATCTTTGAACAACAGTTTGGTAGGAAATTAAACTCTGCTTTTACTTTTGAAAACTTCGTGGAGGGCAAAAGCAACCAGTTAGCTAGGGCGGCGGCAGTCCAAGTCGGTCAAAACCCTGGTCTCGCTTATAATCCTCTTTTTATCTACGGTGGGGTTGGTTTAGGAAAAACACATTTAATGCATGCTATTGGAAACTCTATTATCGACAAAAAGCCAGACGCAAAAGTTGCGTATATTCACTCTGAGAAGTTTGTTGGCGACATGGTAAGAGGGCTCCAGCATAATACCATTTCAGAATTTAAAAAAGCTTATCGTTCGTTAGATACTCTGTTAATAGACGATATACAATTTTTTGCTAACAAAGAAAGATCACAAGAAGAATTTTTCCATACTTTCAATGCATTATTAGAAGGCCATCAACAAATAGTTCTTACTTGTGATAGATACCCAAAAGAAGTTCAAGGCCTAGAAGAGAGACTTAAATCAAGATTTGGGTGGGGATTAACTGTAGCAATAGAGCCTCCAGAGCTAGAAACATCCGTTGCTATATTAATGAGTAAAGCCAATATAGATGGTTATGATCTTCCTAATGATGTGGCTTTTTTTATAGCTCAAAGAATAAGATCTAATGTCAGGGAGCTAGAGGGTGCCCTTAGAAGGGTTATAGCTAATTCTAGATTTACAGGCAAACCAATAACTCTGGATTTTTGCAAGGAAGCATTGAAAGATCTTCTTGCCCTTCAAGCAAGGCTAATATCAATCGAGAATATTCAGAAAACTGTAGCTGAGCATTTCAAGGTAAGGGTAGCTGATCTCCACTCTAAAAGGAGAAATCGCTCTATCGCAAGACCGAGACAAATTGCGATGGCCCTAGCTAAAGAGTTAACAAGACATAGCCTCCCTGAAATTGGTGACGCCTTTGGTGGGCGAGACCACACCACTGTAATACACGCCTGCAAAAGGATAAAAGAATTAAAGGAAGAAGAAAATAAGATCGCTGAAGATTATAATATCTTGTTAAGAGTTTTGACAAATTAGCTTAATAAGTTGTTGATATTAATTTTCATTCAACTTAGCCACATTTTACTAACAAGTACTTTATATTTCTCTAACAGGGTTTCTAGAATTATAAATTATTGATTTTAAATTAAAAAAACTAGTTATCCTATTTTTTTAAATGTGTAATAATAATAATAAATATATATAATATTTTTATAATATGAAATTTAAAACAAGTAAAACTGATATAATAAAGCCACTCCAATCAGTTATGGGGGTAGTTGAAAGAAGGCAATCTATGCCTATTCTGAGCAATGTTCTTCTATCTGTTTCTAATTCTAAATTAAGTATAACCGCTACAGATCTAGAAGTAGAATTGAGAACAAGTCTGCCTATTGAATCACCTATAGATGGCCAAATAACAGTCCCTGGAAGAAAGCTTTATGATATTTGCAGGGCTCTTCCAGAGGAATCAGATATAGAGTTTCTTCTAGAAAAGGAAAGGTTGGTTGTTAAAACCAAAAGAAGTAAATTTTCTTTATCTGTCCTGGACGCTTCAGATTTTCCCTTGATTGAGGAGGTTGATAGCAAGCAGACTATTACTGTAAGTTGTGCTGAGTTTAAAGAGGTGCTTTTGGAGAAAACAATGTTTTCTATGGCACAACAAGATGTAAGATTTTACCTTAATGGATTACTACTGGAGACCGAGTCTGATGCGTTAAGGGCAGTAGCTACCGATGGACATAGATTAGCAGTTAGTAAGCTTGAACTATCAGGAAAAACATATGAAAATCAAAAGGTTATAGTACCTCGAAAGGGCGTTCTGGAGCTACATAAGATGCTTGAGGGAGATGAGAGCATAGATTTAGAGGTGGGGTCAAATCACATACAAGCAACTTTTAAGAACCTACAATTTACATCAAAGCTTATAGATGGACAGTTTCCGGACTATCAGAAAGTTGTTCCATCAGAAGCATCAAATATCTTGGTATCGAATAGGGATGAATTAAGGAAAGCCCTCCAAAGAGTGGCAATCCTTTCAAACGAAAAGTATAGAGGTGTTCGCCTTAGTTTGTCTGCTGGTATGTTGAAAATACAAGCCAATAATCCTGATCAAGAAGAAGCAGAAGAGATTTTGAAAGTCACCTATGATGGTGAAGAAACAGAAATTGGTTTTAATGTTAATTATCTTTTGGAGGCGCTAGCCGCTGTGGATGATGAAAATGTAGAAATTTCTTTGGGTGATAGTAATTCTAGTTGCCTAGTTAGAGCGCAAGAAAATAAAAAATATCAATTTGTCGTAATGCCTATGCGCTTATAGGCTTCTATTTTAAAGTTTGTCAATAAAGCATATACGAATCAATAACTTCCGCTGTCTAGAAGTTATTTCCTTAGAGCTTGATCACAGAAGAAATTATTTTTTTGGTAGTAATGGGTCTGGGAAAACAAGCCTATTAGAATCAATTTATTTTCTAGGTAAGGGCAGATCATTTAGAACAAGACAGGCAAATAAATTAGTAATGTATGGTCATGATAGCTTTTCTATTTTTGCTAACACACATGGAGGTAATAGCCTATCCCTCGGTGCAGAATTTTCACAAGGGAGTTTGAAAAGACAAATCAATGGAGATTATAAAATAAAACCTCTAGACTCTGCTTTGTCCCTTCCGGTTTATGTTTTAGACCCAAACAGTCATTTTTTAATTGAAGGAGGGCCCTCTAAAAGAAGGCAGTTTATAGATTGGGGTGTGTTTCACGTGGAACCTGATTATCTAGAGTGTTGGAAGGAATATAGAAGAGCATTGAGCCAAAGAAACGCAGCAATTAAGAGAGGCGATAATTTTAGAATTTGGGACCAGTCATACATAGACGCAGGGAACAAGGTTAATCATTCAAGAAGCACTTATATAGAAAAACTTAAAAATCAATTAGATAAGATAGATTTGGATCTTATCAAAAAAAGAATAAGTATAGCTTATTTTAAGGGATGGGATGAGACACTAACTTTTGAACAGGCTGTAAGTAGTTCTGCTACAAGAGATAAGGTCTCAGGAATATCTCAAGTTGGTCCTCATAGAGCTGACATGATTATAAAATTTGATGCAAAGGGCACAAAAGAAAATGTTTCAAGGGGACAACAAAAATTAATAACAATAGCTCTGACGCTTTCTCAGGTGAATATTTTCTTTGAAATAACTAAAATAGAAAGCCTCCTATTAATAGATGATCTAGCGGCAGAATTAGATCTAGGATCCTTACAAAGCTTTTTCTCTTTACTCGATAAAGTACCAGCACAAGTTTTTATTACAGGTCTTTCTAAAAATTATTTACCTATAAAAAATGAAAAATATCCTATGTTTCACGTGGAACAAGGCAATGTTGAACTTATTGATTTATCTCATGATTTTAATTGATGAAAATGTTATAATGATTAATTATTAATAGGACTATCTCAATGGCAAAAAAAGATTACGATTCCAGTAATATTAAGGTATTAAAAGGACTAGAGGCAGTAAGAAAAAGGCCTGGTATGTATATTGGGGATACCGATGATGGTTCTGGACTTCATCATCTGGTTTTTGAGGTAGTGGATAATTCTATAGATGAAGCACTCGCAGGGCATTGCTCTACGGTTTCTGTAGTAATACACGCTGACGAATCAATTACAGTTTCTGATGATGGTAGGGGGATTCCAGTAGATATTCATCCCGAGGAGGGAAAATCAGCTGCTGAAGTTATCATGACTGTATTACATGCGGGCGGTAAGTTTGATGATGATTCTTATAAAGTTTCTGGTGGGTTGCATGGAGTTGGTGTCTCAGTTGTTAATGCTTTATCTGAGAGCCTTAATTTAAAAATCAAAAGGGACGGAAAAATATATGAACAAAATTATAAAATGGGAGATCCAGTAAAACCTTTAGCTGAAATAGGAAAAACTAAAGAAACAGGGACGGACATTCATTTTAAACCCTCTTCTTCCATTTTCTCAAATATTGAATTTGATTATGAAATACTTAGCAAAAGGCTTAGAGAGTTGTCTTTTCTTAACTCAGGAGTCAAAATTTTACTTAAAGATCAAAGGGATAAAAGACAAGATGAGTTTGCTTATGAGGGAGGAATCTCTGCCTTTGTCAAACACCTTAATAGGAATAAAACCCCATTGAATCCATCCATTTTACATTTTCAAGAAACTCTTAAAGATATGATGGTAGAGGTTTCTCTTCAATGGAACGATGGTTATCAAGATAGTGTTTTCTGTTACACAAATAATATTCCTCAAAGGGATGGAGGAACACACTTGGCAGGGTTTAGAGGAGCTTTAACGCGTACTTTAAATGCCTATATTGAAAAAGAGGGCATAGGTAAAAAAGAAAAGGTAAGTACAACCGGTGATGATGCAAGAGAAGGACTCACGGCCGTCCTTTCAGTAAAGCTACCGGATCCAAAGTTCTCCTCACAAACAAAAGATAAGCTAGTTTCTTCAGAGGTAAAAGGAGCCGTAGAATCAACAGTTGGATCTAAGCTAGAAGAGTTCTTATTAGAGCACCCATCAGAAGCTAAGCAAATTGTTTCAAAAATAATTGATGCAGCTAGAGCAAGGGAGGCGGCCAGGAAAGCTAGAGAGCTAACAAGAAGAAAGGGAGCGCTTGATTTAGCTGGTCTACCAGGAAAGCTTGCTGACTGCCAAGAAAAGGATCCAGCTTTATCTGAAATATTCTTAGTAGAAGGAGATTCTGCGGGCGGCTCAGCAAAGCAAGGAAGGGACAGAAAAACACAAGCTATTCTCCCTCTGAAAGGGAAAATTTTAAACGTACAAAAAGCTAGACTAGATAAGATGCTTCAATCAACAGAAATTGCCACATTAATAACCGCCCTGGGATGCGGAATAGGCGACGAATTTAATTCGGAGAAGTTAAGATATCATAAGATAATCATTATGACAGATGCTGATGTTGATGGTTCCCATATCAGAACCCTACTATTGACTTTATTCTATCAGAAAGAGCTTAGAGAGCTAATTAACGAAGGGTATATTTATATCGCTCAGCCCCCGCTTTACAAATTAAAGAAGGGAAAGCAAGAGCAGTATGTAAAAGATGACGAAGAACTAAATACATTAACTCTTACTAGTGCAATAGAGCGAGCTGAGTTTTATCCAAACCCTAAAGCAGCTCCAATTAAGGGAAAGCCACTAGAGGATATATCATATAAGTATATGAAAATAAAGGAAATATTTGCAAGATGGGGAAAGAGATATGATGAAAAGGTTTTGCAAAGCATGATGTGGTTACCAGAAGTAACGAAGACAGTTTTAACGGACGAGAATTTGTTTAAAAGTTGGTGCCAATCACTTGAGAAAAAATTATCTGAGAGTAATAATTTAAGTGAAGGTTATTCTATTGAAGTACAAGAAAAAGAAGGTGAAAGCTCAAGCCACTTAGTCATTAAAAAAATCTCCCATGGTTCCGTGCAAGAAAATGCTATCCATAAGAACTTTTTCAGTTCTCCTGAGTATAAGCAGATTATATCAACTGGAAAATTATTAAATGGTCTAGCAGAGGAAGGGGCTTACATTAAAAGGGGCGAAGATAAACAAAATGTAACTTGTTTTACTCAGGCTGCTGACTGGATGATGGATAAAGCAAAACAAGGACAGAATATACAAAGATATAAGGGATTAGGAGAAATGAATCCTGATCAATTATGGGAAACGACGGTGAATCCTGACACAAGGAGCTTATTGAAAGTTGAGCTTGGGGAGGCTCAAGAAGCAGATAATTTATTTGAAACCCTAATGGGGGATCAGGTGGAGCCTCGTAGAGAGTTTATAGAGCAAAAGGCCCTATCAGCTACAAACATAGATATATAATTATTAAAATTTAACTATTTTCTTTTCTATCCATTCTTTAACAGACTTAGATATTTTTTCAGGATCATCTTCTTTCGAAGTGTATATTGCTTGACCGATTTGAACTGTTATTTTCCCCCTCTTCTTAATTATTGTATTTCTTGGCCAATATTTGCCAGCATTATGTGCAATAGGAACAACCGGGTAGCCAGAATGTATTGACAATATTGAGCCTCCAAGGCCATATCTCCCAGCGAAAGGGAAAGAAGTTCTTGTTCCCTCTGGAAAGATGACAACGAAGAGGCCATTATTTAACCTTTCCTCCCCTTTAGATATGATTTGTTGAACAGCATTTTTGCCGGCATTTCTATCTATAGGTATCGGCTTAAAGAATAAAAGCAATTGGCCAAAAATAGGAAAAAATAATATTTCTTTTTTAATAACCCAAGTTTGCCTTGGCAGCAATGTCATAAGTGAAATTGTTTCCCAAGTTGAAGAGTGTTTAGAGAGGATAATACAGTTATCTTTTGGTAGATTTTCTAATCCAATTATCTCATGCTCTAAGCCGCAAGAAATTTTTAAAACTAATAAAACTGATCTAGCCCAAAGCCTAGCTATTTCATATTGCAGCCCTGGAAAAAAGAAAAGAAGCGGAGCAAAAAGAATTAATATCCCAAAAAGGGCTATAGAAGCATATAGATATAATAAAAATGATAATGATCCAATTGCCTGAATAATTTTCATTTTTTATGATCTGATGATTGATTTTTTAATTATAGCTTCAGTCGCATCTTCTAAGCTTTCAAAGCATAAGTATTTTATATTGCTATCAGCAAGCTTAGATAATGTTTCTTTCCCATTTCCTGTCTTTACTAAGATAGGTAATGCTTCAATACTATTAGCTAAGACTATATCAGAGTGGCTATCACCAATAAGAATTGCATTTTTTGCTTTTATTTTGAGATCATCTTCTAAGATTTTTATTAAACCGATTTTTGGTTTTCGACAAATGCAGTTATCATCGGGCTTGTGAGGACAAAAGTATATACCCTCTATAGAACCACCATGAGATTCTATTTCTAGAGTCATTTTTAAATGAATTTCTCTAAGCTCTATTTCACTAAATAGCCCCCTACCAATTCCAGATTGGTTAGTAACTATTACTATTTTGAATCCATTATTATACAATTTAGATATTGCTTTTATACTCCCTTGAATAGACACCCACTCATCTTTATTTTTTATATATTCTTTAGAATTTTTATTGATAACTCCATCTCTATCTAGAATGATAAGATTATTAAGCATGTCTTCCGATATTAAATTATTTTTAACCATAAGTTTATAGAATTAATTGGTATCTAATTATTTATATATGCTCTTTTATAAAATCTATAATCTCATCTTTGTGTATACGAGTTTGATTACAAGTATCTCTGTCTCTAAGTGTAACTGTGTCCTTAGATAACGATTCTCCATCTATTGTTATACAATAGGGTGTTCCAGCCTCATCTTGTCTTCTATATCTTCTTCCAATCGCCCCTCCTTCATCATAAAAGACAGGGAATATATTTTTTAATTCTCTATATATTTCTAAAGCATAATCTGGCATGCCGTCTTTTTTTACTAGCGGCAGTATTGCGGCTTTTAGAGGCGCTAGCTTCGGATGAAGCTTTAGTAGAGTTCTTTTTTCTCCCTTTACTTGATCTTCTGTATACGCATCACACAAGAAAGCAAGGAAAGCTCTATCAACTCCAGCAGAAGGCTCGATAACATAAGGTAAAAATCTTTTTTTATCTTTTTCTTCTTCTAGATCATCTAAATATCTTAAGTCTTTACCACTTTTTTCCATATGTTTTTTTAAATCATAATCTGTTCTATTAGCAATGCCTTCTAGTTCGCTTATACCAAAAGGGAAGTTATATTCTATATCAGCACAGCCTTGGGCATAATGAGCTAATTCTTTACTAGAGTGTTCTCTTAGTAGTAGATTTTCTTTTCTTATACCTAATTCTTTATACCATTCAAATCTTTTGTTTCTCCAAAAGATATACCATTCGTTTGCTTCATCTTTTCGGCAAAAAAATTCAATTTCCATTTGTTCAAACTCTCTACTTCTAAATATAAAATTTCTAGGATTGATCTCATTTCTAAATGATTTCCCTATTTGTCCTATGCCAAAAGGCAGTTTAACTCTAGATGTATCACATATGTTTTTAAAGTTTACAAATATGCCTTGAGCAGTTTCTGGTCTCAGGAAGGCTTGAGTAGTTTTATTTTTTAAAGCACCAACATGAGTTTCAAACATTAAATTGAAGTTTCTTGGCGGCGTGAGCGAGCCCGGCTCTTTGGCTCCTGGCGCTAGAACGTTTTCTCTTATATCATTCTCAGAGAGATGTTCTTGGATTATTTTAATCTCATAGTTATTGATATTTTTAATAATGTTTTTAATTTGTTTTTTATGCTGTTCTAGCAGTTCTAGTGTCTCATAGGAGTCTGTCGTTCCTATAGAGGCATAATAGTGATTTCCAACTTTAGATTGATTAGATTTTAAAATTATCGAGAAAATTATTAACTGATCTGCTCTATATCTATTTTTAGTTTCCTTGCAGTCAACCATTGGGTCGCTAAAGCCTCCTACATGTCCACTAGCTTCCCAAACCAAAGGGTTCATAATAATTGAGCTATCTATACCAACCATTGCATATTTTGAAGGAGCGGATTTATTATTTATTGTCTCATCATGACTTGAGACCATATCTTTCCACCAAGTTGATTTAATATTATTTTTTAACTCAACGCCAAGTGGCCCGAAATCCCAGCTGCCATTAAGGCCTCCGTAGATTTCGCTACTTGGGAAGATAAATCCTCTCCTTTTACAAAGGGATATAATTTTATCCATTTGGGTCATTTACCACTCTCCCTATTTTAGGTCTATACTATACGTGCACTTGTATAGTGCAGAAAGTTAAAAATTTTTAAAAAATAATCCAAATAAACCTTATAAAATTATTATATGCATCATTTTAGTGCATATAAATATGTTTTATGCATCATTTTAGTGCATAATAAGCGACTTAAGGGTCTTGATTAAGCTAAAAGACTAATATATTCAACGCTTTATATTTTGGCACATTTAATGCATATTTATTGGTCTAAACATATGTTAGCACGCTTTTGCTACTAGTATATTTATAAAATAAGCCTTAGTAAAAGCGAAATAAAATAAATGGAGAAAGATTATGACGCCTAAAGATATTTTAAATACTATAAAAGAGCAAAACATAAAATTTGTAGATCTGCGTTTCACTGATACCAGAGGAAAAGAGCAGCATGTAACTTTGCCAAGCCATAATATAGACGAAGATTTTTTTAAAGAAGGAAAGATGTTTGATGGGTCATCTATAAATGGCTGGAAAGCAATTCATGAGTCAGATATGGTTTTAATGCCAGATAGCCCTACGGCTATTGTTGATATATTTTCAGAAGAGGCAACTCTGAATCTTAGATGTGATGTTGTAGATCCAATATCTATGGAGGGTTATGAGAGATGTCCTAGGTCAACTGCAAAAAGAGCCGAAGAGTATATGAGGTCTTTAGGCGTAGCCGACGAAGCTTTTTTTGGGCCTGAAAATGAATTCTTTGTTTTTGATGATGTGAAGTGGTCAGCTAGTATGCAGGGAGCATTTTATTCAATAGAGTCTACTGAAGCAGCCTGGCACTCTTCGAAAGATTATGAAGATGGCAATACAGGACATAGGCCAAAGGTTAAAGGTGGCTACTTTCCTGTTCCTCCAGTTGATTCTCTTCATGATATTCGTTCAGCAATGTGCTTAGCTTTAGAAGAAATGGGAGTTGAAACAGAAGTTCATCACCATGAAGTTGCTACTGCGGGCCAGTGCGAAATTGGTGCAAAATTTGGAACATTGACTGGGAAAGCGGATGCCGTTCAGATAATGAAATATGTTGTTTTAAATGTTGCTCACTCATATGGGAAAACGGCTACATTTATGCCAAAGCCTCTAGTAGATGATAATGGCAATGGAATGCATGTGCATCAATCTCTTTTCAAGGGGGGCAAAAATCTGTTTAGTGGTGATGCCTATAATGGACTGTCTGATACAGCTCTATTTTATATTGGAGGGATCTTAAAACACGCTAAGGCAATTAATGCTTTTTCTAATGCATCTACCAATAGTTATAAGAGATTAGTTCCAGGTTTTGAGGCGCCTACTTTCTTAGCTTATTCTGCTAGAAATAGATCTGCTTCAATTAGGATACCTTTTGTTCCTAGCCCTAAAGCAAAAAGAATTGAAGTAAGGTTTCCAGACTCAACTGCTAATCCATACTTTGCCTTTACAGCCATGTTAATGGCAGGTCTAGACGGAATACAGAATAAAATTCACCCCGGCGATGCTGCTGACGATGATTTATTTGCCTTAGCAGAGGAAAATGCTAGGTCATTGCCAAATGTTGCTTTTAGTTTTGAAGAAGCATTAGATGCTTTGAATGCTGATAGAGACTTCTTGACCGTAGGAGATGTTTTGTCAAATGATTGTATTGATGCCTACATTGATCTGAAGATGAATGATGTTACTCTTTTAAGGAAAAGTACTCATCCTGTCGAATTTGATATGTATTATAGCTTATAGCTCTAGAGTAGTATAAAGAGAAAAACTAAAGTGTAGGAAGACTTGCAGGGTAATTACGTTGCCCTGCTTTCTGTCTAAAATTATTATGTTTAAGGTGTGATTATGACTAGTTTCCAAAGCATTCAAAGGCCTGATGACGAGTCTAATATATCACTAGCTAATTTAGGTTATGTTTTCGATCTTATTACTACCGCTATAGTTGTCTTAGATTCTGATTTAACTATCACTAATCTAAATTCTGCAGCCGAAAATATTTTAGATATAAGTAAAAACAAAGCTATTGGGCTTCTTTTGCAAGACCAAATTTTTTTTACAGAAGACTTAGCCCTTCTTTGTAATAAGGCATTAGATAAAAAAATAACTTATAGGTCTAGAGAAATAAAGATAAGAACTAGAAACAAAGTAACACCCTTGTCATGTATAGCCACACCCATCTTGGATATAGGCTTAAAAGAAACGCCTATTCTATTAGAGCTTCAAGATATTAGGAGGGACAAGATAATTAGTAGAGAGGAGGAGTTAGCTAATCAGAGAAAACTTAGTAGAACAATTGTGCAACAATTAGCTCATGAAGTTAAAAATCCATTAGGGGGATTGAGAGGAGCTGCTCAATTGTTAGAGAGAAAACTTCCCTCCAAGGATCTAAAAAAATATACAAATATTATTATCGATGAAGCAGATAGGCTAGCAGCATTGGTAGATAAGACCTTAGGAGCAAGTGGCAAGCCAAATAAAGAAAAGTTAAGCCTCCATGAAATATCTGAATATGTGATTGGGGTAATAGAAAACGAGAAAGATGAGTCAATTGAAATAATAAGAGATTATGATCCTAGCATACCCTTAATTTTTGTAGATAAAAACCAAATCATTCAAGTAGTACTTAACATAGTAAAAAATTCATTATATGCAATATCTACTAAAGGGCGGGTGATATTTAGAACTAGGGCTGTGAATAATTTTACTTTAGGCGGAGATAGACATAAATTAGTAATTAAGCTAGAGGTAGAGGATGATGGGCCTGGAATTCCAGAAGATATAAGGCCGACTATTTTTTATCCCCTTGTGACTTCAAAGCTTACAGGTACAGGTCTAGGCTTAACAATAGCTCAGGATTTAATAATTAAGAATAAAGGTTTAATTGAATTTACATCTCAACCGGGAGCAACAGTATTTAGTATTATATTCCCTAGCTCACAAGAGGATGAGGCATAAATTGAAAAAAAATATATCAGTTTGGGTAGTAGATGATGATGAGTCTATAAGGTGGGTTCTAGAAGAGTCTTTAGCAGAAGCGGGCTTAAGCTCTCGCTCTTTTTCTAGCGGCGAAGATTTTCTAAAACAGCTTAAAAAATCTAAGCCAAATGTCATAGTCACTGATATTAGGATGCCAGATATTTCTGGTTTTGATATTCTTAAAATAATATCTGAGGATTATAGTGATATACCAGTAATTGTCATAACAGCTCATTCTGACTTGGATAGTGCCGTTTCATCATATAAAAGTGGAGCGTTTGAATACTTGCCAAAGCCTTTTGATATTAATGATGCTGTTTCTCTTATTTTGAGAGCAGCAAACCAGTCTAGTTCTGAAATTTCTTTTGATGAAAATAATACATCTACTAAAATGATTGGAAAGGCCCCTGCAATGCAGGAGGTCTTTAGGGCTATAGGAAGGCTATCTCACTCAAACATGAACGTTCTAGTTACAGGAGAGTCAGGAACTGGTAAAGAGCTTGTAGCAAAGTCCTTACACGAGAATTCACCAAGGGCAAACGGCCCTTTTGTGGCTCTAAATACCTCTGCTTTTGTTGCAGATTTGCTTGAGTCTGAGCTTTTTGGTCATGAGAAGGGCTCTTTTACTGGAGCCGAAAAACTTCGTATCGGAAGATTTGAACAAGCCGATGGCGGAACACTTTTTCTAGATGAGATAGGTGATATGTCGCTTGAGCTTCAAGCGAGACTTTTGCGAGTATTGGCAGAAAGTGAGTTTTTTAGAGTAGGGGGCCTGAAGTCAATAAAAGTAAATGTGAGAGTAATAGCAGCAACAAATAAAAACCTTTTTGAGTTAGTCAATAAAGGTATTTTTAGAGAGGATTTATATTATAGGTTAAATGTTATGTCTATCGAGGTTCCTTCTTTACGAGCTAGAGTTGAGGATATATCTACTTTAGCTAAGTATTATTTGAAAGAAGCATCTAATGAATTAGAAATAAGCCCTAAATTCTTTAGCGAAGAGTCTATTTTATTATTAGAGCGCTATAGCTGGCCTGGCAATGTTAGAGAGTTGATCAATCTTTGTCGAAGAGTAGCTGTTACGGCAGCTGGCCAGGCAGTCTCAATAGATGAAATTCCTATAAATAGAGGACAAGAGCCTGACCTTAGTGAAAAAGAAGATTGGTCAAAGGGCCTATCAGAATGGGTCACTAATGAGCTTTCAAAAGAAAGACATAGACCTTTATTAGATGATGTTATCCCTATAATTGAAAAAACGCTTATTTATGCTGCTCTAAAAAAGGCTGGGGGGAAAAAATTAGAGGCGGCTAAGCTATTAGGTTGGGGAAGGAATACATTAAGCAGAAAGATAAAATTAATGGAAATAGAGGATATCTAATTAGATTCAGTTTTTGCTACTCCTAGTTATATCATCTAGTATCTTTTCAGCCAGCTTAAGAGCTTCTACTCCATCTTCACCAGAGACTTCACAAGGCGTATTATTACGAATTGAAAATATAAAAGAACTCAACTCTTCTTTTAATGCATCTGATTTTTCAAAGGCCAAAGAGCTTTCTTCTAGATTACCACCAATAGAGGTAATTAATTTTATTGTACGCTCACCGAAGTCTATTGAAATATATTGATTATCTTGGAAAATCCTAAATTTTCTTTGCATTGCTTTAGTTACCCTAGAGGCAGTTGTATTTACTACTGTCCCATTGCCAAATTCAATTCTTGCGTTCGCAATATCTATACTATTCGTTAGGATTTTTACTCCTGAGGCCGATATGTTAATAGGACGGCTTTTTACTAATGAAAGAATTACGTCTAGGTCATGTATCATTAGGTCATGTACTACATCTACATCACAACCTCTTTTTTTAAAAGGCGCTAGTCTGTGAGACTCTATAAATTTTGTATTAGTAAGCTTTTCTTTTATGGCTATAAAAGCAGGATTAAATCTTTCAACATGTCCTACTTGAAGCTTAACATGATTTTCTTTTGCTATCTTGATCAGCTCTTTTCCTTCTGAGCTTTTTGAGGTAATTGGTTTTTCAACTAGAGAATGAATACTATTTTCTAAAAAAAATTTTGTAATTTTGTAGTGAGTTGTTGTATCAGTTGCTATTGATACAGCATCAACTTTATTTTTAAGGTCTTCATAATTTTCACAGAATTCTGTATTACATTCCTTAGATAGCGATAGTCCAATGTCTTTTTTTAAGTCACAAACAGAGACTAAATCAACACCATCTATTTCTTTATACTTAAGAGCATGAAACCTCCCTAGGTACCCACAGCCAATAACCGCTAATCTTATTTTTTTCATTTCCTAGCAATACCTTTTTTAGATTTTTCAATAAATTGAGTCAAATTTTCAATATATAGACATGGCTCGATTTCGGTATTAATTCTTTTAAGCGCTTCCTTAATTGTATGCTTAGGGGTCAGTATTATTTTTAATGCTTTCTCAATGTTGTTAATTGATTTTTTAGAAACAGATGCTCTATTTAGCCCTATCTTATTTATTGCTTTTGGAATTGCCCACTCACCATCAGCAATTACAAATGGAATTATATCTTTATTTACTTTGGAGTTAGCAGATATAAAACTAAGCTCTCCCACATTAACGAACTGCGTAATTGGAACCATGCCGCTTATTATGGCTTTTTTTCCTACCAGAACGTGCCCAGCTATCTGTGTTAGGTTAGTTATAATGGCTTCATCTTGTATTTCAGAGTCATGACCAATATGAGCATAAGTCATAATGAAGGTTTTATTGCCAATTATTGTTTTTCCTTCTCCCCTTTTACTGCCTAAGCTTATAGATACTTTCTCACCAATTCGATTATCATTGCCTATGATTAGAGAACCTTCTCTATTTTGGTAAGTATAATGCTGAGGCGGACCTCCAAGGGTAGCACCGCTTTCTATAAAGTTTCTTTTGCCTATATAGACTGAACCAAATTTACTTCCTACGACTATGTGAGAGTCTAGTTTAGTATTACTTCCAATTTTAACTTTGTCATTGATGACACAATATGGGCCTATTAGTACATTTTCGCCAATTTCCGCTTTTTTAGATACTATAGCTGTAGGATGAATGTTCAAAATATTGTTTTTTAGAATAGAAAACTCACTAATTATTTATTCCAGTATCAACCGACCCGATTAATTCTTCCAGTGTTTTAATATTATTTTTGTTTAGGTATTCAATTAAGCCAGAGTTAATTTCCTTAGTAGCCATTGGGTCATAAAAAAGGCTTGTACCAAGACCTATGGTTGTTGACCCTGCAAGTATAAACTCAATAGCATCTTTAGCATTTCTTATTCCACCTTGTCCGAGGATAGGTATATTATTTTTTTTTGCTTCCTCATAGACCTGGTACACTTTAAACAAAGCAATAGGCTTTATAGCTGGGCCTGATAGCCCTCCTTGTATGTTTCCAATAATTGGTTTTTTGGTTTTTATATCTATAGACATTCCTGAGATAGTATTTATCACAGAAAGCCCATCTACTCCTGCATCTATACAGGCTTTTGCGTTCTTTGTTATATCAGTTTGATTGGGTGATAGTTTTGCTATAAGCGGTTTATTAGTAACCTTTCTACATGCAGAAACCACCTGTGCTGACATTTTAGGGTAGTTTCCAAAGGAGACACCTCCTTCTTTAATGTTGGGGCATGAGATATTTATTTCTATAGCGCTGATAGCTGAGTTATCAAATTGCATAGCAACTTCTGCATATTCCTCTATAGTAGATCCACAAATATTAGCAATAAAGTGTGTTTCGCTAAAATCTAATGTAGGAAGTATTTTTTCTACTACATTTTTGACTCCAGGATTTTGTAAGCCTATTGAGTTTAGCATTCCGTTTTTTGTTTCCCAGATTCTATGGGGAGTGTTGCCAAGCCTAGGTTCTTTTGTTGTGCCTTTTAGTATTATTGCTCCAGCATCTTTATTGGAAAATCCTTCAATACGTGTATATTCCTCTCCAAAGCCAACACATCCTGAAAGCAATATAGTAGGTGAGTTTAGTCGTAGCCCACAAAAGTCAATAGAGATTTTTTTTGTAATATTTGTCAGTTTACTTCTCCGATGTAATAGGTCTTGTCATAAGTCTCCTAATAGCATTTTCAGGCGTCTCATTCTCATAAATTATTTTATATACCTCATGAGTAATTGGCATCTCTATGTTTAGTTTTTTGGAAATATTATAGGTAGCTATTGACGCTAGACAGCCTTCTATTGTTTGTCCGATAGCCTTTTGAGCAGCTTTAATGTTTTTCCCTTTAGCTAACTCTATTCCAAACCTTCTATTTCTAGATTGGTTATCGCTACAAGTTAATATTAAATCACCTATTCCAGATAAACCAGTAAAGGTATCCTTATCTGCTCCTAGTTTTGTGCCTAGCTTAATTATCTCAGATAGACCTCTAGTTATTAGGGCCGCTCTAGTATTAGCGCCAAACCCTAGGCCATCCGAGATACCTGCTGCTATTGCCAATATATTTTTTACAGATCCTCCCACTTCAACACCTATAATATCATTCGATGTATAGGCCCTAAATGACTCCGAGGTTATAAGTTCGGCCATTTTTTTACAATATGCCCTATCATCAGATGCTATGGTGATAGCCGAAGGCAATCCTTTTGCAACTTCTAATGCAAATGTAGGCCCTGAGAGAACCGCTGTTACTATATCTTCTCCTAACTCTTCCTCGGCTATACTATTGAGAAGCTTGCCGGTTTCTATTTCAAATCCCTTTGTCGCCCATGAAAGTGATTTAATTAAATGCTTGTTTTTAGATATTCTAGATAGAGTTTCTCGGAAGGCATGGCTTGGAACAGCAACAATTGTTTCCGTCGTATTTTTTAGGACGTGCTCTAGCTCTAAAGAAGCATTTATTCCTTTAGGGAGTTGGTAGCTTGGTAAATATTTCTTATTAGATTTATTAGAGTTAATTTCTAATATTTCCTTTTCATCTATTCCCCATATTAAGACATTATGACCCAATTTAGCAAAATGACTTGCAAGGGCGGTACCCCAAGAGCCAGAGCCAACAATTGCTATATTTCTTTGCAAAATTTTAACTAACCTTATCTATTAGTAAGTCAAGCTTTCCTGTAATGCTAAGATTTCTAAGCTCATTAAATCCCCCTATATGCTTTCCATCAATGAAAATTTGTGGAACTGTTTTCAAACCAGTTTTATTAATTATTTCCAATTGAAGGCTCTTATCATTGGTCATATTAATCTCTTTATATTTTAATGATTTATTCTGCAGAAGTTTTTTTGCTGCCTCACAGTACCCACAAATATCAGTAGTATATATTTCAATCATAGGATTACTTTACTATTGGTAGATTGTCATTTTGCCATAAGTCTAACCCACCCTTCAGACTAAATATTTTATTGAATCCATCTTCCTTGAGGGAGTTAGCATATTTCCCAGAGTCATTTCCATTATCACAAATAATTAAAAAAACTTTATCCTTGTCTTTAGCTTTTAATTTTTTAGAATTTATATTTCCTGGAGGCAAATTTTTAGAATTCACTATATGGCCTGTTTTAAATTTATCAGATGATCTAATATCAATTAATTTTGCACCATCATTAATTAGTTTTATGGCATCAGATGAATTAACTTGTGTCAAAGAGAGCTTCTTTAGCCTAGATTCATAAAATATCACTAAAAACCATGAGCAGATCAGCCCAGAGACTAAGAGGCTATGATTTGAAGCAAATTCATATAGTTGTCCCATTATGCCACCTTCATTTAGTATTGATTTTATACTAATATTATATCAGTCGATAGCATGCTATGTGAAAGAGTTTATGAAAAGGATAGTTAAATCTTATAAGGAGAGACCTTTTTTCGTAATTATTCCAATTTTTTTTATCTTTATTTTTTTAACCTATTTATTATCTTTAGAACAGGAAGATATATCTACTGATAATCATATTATTACAACTATTTTAAAAGAATATTTCTTGCATATTAAGGCAGAGGAAATAGATGTTGATTTTTCAAAAGGAATTATTAATGGATTGGATCGCTATTCAAAGTTTCTTTCAGCAAAAGAACATGAAGTTTTTTTGAAAGCATTAGCAGAATACTCAAAAAATAATAGTGTATATAGCGAGTATCTAGGAGATGGTATAGGCTATCTAAGGATATTTTATTTCTCTGATAGTACACTTTTTGAAGTAGAAAAAAACATTAAAAGAATTAATAATGATGCAGATAATTTAATAGAAGGCTACATTCTTGATCTAAGGAATAATCCCGGTGGGAGCATATCTTCAGCAATAAGTATAGCAGATGCTTTTTTGAATGATGGCTTAATCCTCATCACTAAGGGAAGAACAAGTAACTCTAGAACTGAAACAAGGGCAAGCTTTGGAGATATTATTCAAGGAAAAAAATTAATTGTTTTAAGTAACTTAGGATCTGCATCAGCTGCAGAGGTATTGATTGTGTCTTTAAAAGAAAACAAGAGAGCTTTGATATTTGGAGATAAGACTTTAGGAAAGGGGACGGTCCAGACACTTTTCCCACTACCTAACGATGAAGCGCTTTACTTAACTACGGCTTATTTAATTTCTCCTTTAGGAAATAATATAAATTTAAACGGCGTCAGACCTGACATAGTCTATCGAGTGAAGAGCCCTCAAGTACAGTATAGACTAGATGAGAAAGATGAAGAGATTAGTAAAGATAAATTATTAATTGAAGCCTTAAAATTATTTAATTAAGATATGCTTCTAATCAGATATTTTAATATTATGCATAACCTTTACATACAATGGTGTCCAATATTTTTTTTGATATGTTTTTCTTCAATTGGAGATTCACACCATTCGTTTGATTATCATTTTGATAGAGATAAAAAGATTACGGTAGAGGGACTTATTAAGGAGTACCGCTTTATAAACCCTCATTCACATCTTTTAATTAATGTAGTGAATGAAGAAGGCAGTATAGAAGTTTGGGACTGTGAGTTGCCTCCTGCTAATATCTTAAGAAGATCTGGCTGGAGTAAAGATACTTTACCTGAAGGAGAGAGGATTATTGTTACTGGTTCAGCAGCTATAAGGAGTGATACAGAGTGTGCTTATGATTATGGAGTTTTTAGTGATGGAACAAAAATAGGCTCTAGACATGTTTTTAATACTAAAGAGCAAAAAAATAATAGTAATGATAATGTTGAGCCTGTTCTAGATAATAGCATACCTAACTTAAGCGGAGTTTGGATAATGCTACGTTCCAATTTTGAGTCGAATGGTATTGGATACGGAGGAATGGGGGGGCCTCCTGGGCCTAATGAACCAAATCCCTGGATTGGTCTTTTTTCTGGTTTAGGTATTAAGGCATTAAATGAATATGATCCCATATTGAATGACCCAGCATTTAATTGTAGCCCTGTTAGTATAAGCCGGTTATGGAGAAACGGACAGCCAATAGAAATCAGCCAAGGAGAGAAATCTATTTCTATCAATTATGAATGGATGGACGCAAAAAGAGTTATTAATTTAGAAGGTATAGTTAATTCTAACCATATTAATAGCACTCTAGGCTATTCAGTTGGAGAATATGACGGCTCCTCTTTAATAGTCAGAACAAAAGATTATTCCGATGGAGTTATTCATCAGCATCCAGGCCTACCAAATAGTAGTGAGTTAGAAAGCACTGAGGTAATTACACTTGATCCAGATTCAAATATATTAAGTGTTTCCTGGATTTATAGAGACCCTTTATATTGGTTAGATACATACAGTGAGCAAAGGTCTTTTCAGAAAGTAGGAGGGTCGCTTGAGCCTTATAATTGCCAGCATTAGGTCGTTTCTAGTGTCTTATCTAATTAAGCCCTTTCTTTTTTCTTCTATCATAATTATCAATCTAGTAACAGCCGCTTACTCACAAGATTCTGATTTTTCTTTCTGGCTAAATGAGCTTAGTAAAGAGGCAGTTTCAGAAGGCGTATCGGAAGAGACAGTTTCTATTGCTCTTAACAATATAGAGCCAATAGATAGAATACTGGAGTTAGATAGGAATCAGCCAGAGTTTAAATTAGATTTTTGGGATTACGTTAATAGAGTAGTTTCTCAGGATAGGATTGACCAAGGACGATTAAGAATGATGGAGAATAAGACTCTATTAGAGGATATCTATTCAAGGTATGGTATTGCACCTCATATATTAGTTGCTGCTTGGGGCATAGAGAGTAATTATGGTATTACTCAGGGTTCAAATTCAGTAATCGGTTCATTAGTAACTCTTGCATATGACCCAAGGAGATCTAGATTTTTTAGAACCGAATTAATAAATTCTCTGCGTATAATAGATGAGGGACATATTTCTTTGGAGAGTATGAAGGGCTCGTGGGCAGGTGCTATGGGTCAAGTGCAATTTATGCCATCAACTTTTATTTCTTATGCTAAAGATGGTGATGGAGATGGAAAAAAGGATATCTGGAGCAATAAAGTAGATGCCCTTGAGTCAGCAGCAAATTTTATGTCTAGCCAAGGGTGGGACAGAGGAATTATTTGGGGCAGGCAAGTTATTCTGCCTCCTGAATTTGATAAGAATTTAATAGGTCTAGATATTACTAAAACTGTTGAGGAGTGGGGTAGTCTCGGAATATTAACTATAGATAAGCGCGAATTATCAAAATCAGATATCAAAGGATCAGTAATTTCGCCAGGAGAGCAAAATGATCCCCACTTCTTAGTTTATGATAACTATAGAGATATTATGAGGTGGAACAGATCTCATTTTTTTGCAATTTCACTAGGGCATTTATCTGATAGAATTATTGGTCTCCCAGAGCTAGTTAAGTAATAATTTAGAAAATTACGTATTTTAAGGATAATGTTATGACACAAGCAGCCGCCAGGCATATATTAGTTGAAGCAGAGGTTTTTTGTGAAGAGCTAAAGAATAGAATTGATAGTGGTGAAGACTTTGGCGAAGTAGCCAAAGAATTCTCTTCTTGCCCTTCTAGCGAAAAAGGAGGAGATTTGGGTGTTTTTGGCCCAGGTCAGATGGTTAAAGAGTTTGATGAAGTAGTGTTTTCAGCAAGTATTAATGAAGTTCAGGGACCTATAAAAACTCAATTTGGCTTTCATCTTATTGAGGTGACTAGTCGAACAGAGTGATAGGCTTAGTTTATTTTTAAGCCCTCGTAGATTATCCCTTTCATAGCATATTCTTCGATTAGCTTATTGTCATGTGAAGGTATGATAATGATATTTTGTTCATCCATTAAATCTTTTATCCATACCATTTGATTCATTAAGGATTTTGGATCCTCATTTATCCTTTGCCTAGTTTTTTCTGGCCTTAGCTTAAGTTGTTTGATATTTTCTATAGACCAAGCGATATCACCTATGAATAGGTATTCCTTTTCACTTTCTAGAGAAACATAAATCATTTGATGTCCATCAGTATGTCCTGGTGATTTAATAAGTACTATCCCAGGTGCTAGCGGCATTAATTTATCATAATCAACCAAAAGATATTTATCCAAATCTTCAGGATCTAGCTTAATTTCTGGCATCTGAGGATTTGATATTAAAGTTTTTGCTTGTGCTTGAGTTAATATGGTCTTATTTGAGATATGATTTGCAATATTGCTATTTAATACTCCTGCAATATGATCCGCGTGCTCATGCGTTATTACAATTAAACTAGCTTGTTTTAATGCTTTCTGTATTTCATTATTTTTACTTTGCCAATATGGCTCTATTCTTCCAAAGCCAAAATAATTATGAATAGCTTCATCCATTCCACTATCTATCATGATTTCTGACGAGCTATAGACTACTTGGAAAGCAGTTCTTGCCTGAATGAAGATTTCATCACTTCCATCAGTAATTATGTCAGAATAACTCCTATGACTTTCTGCTAATTTGCTATAGTTTATTCTAGTTGGCTTCTCACCTTTTATTGAGTAGGAAGCCTTTCTAATTTCTTCTAGGATATTTAGATGATTTCCAATTAAAAATTGGTTATCACTAAGAGATAGGTTTGAAAAAAGAGATAGGTAAAAAAATAAAATTAAAAAAAAATTTGAACGATTAAGAGACATTTCTCAGCTAAACTGCCTCTAGCATAAAACCAATAGCCTCAATTACTTCATCATTAGAAAGGTCTAATCTTCCACCTTTTGGTGGCATATATCCAGCCTCTCCTATATAGCCATTAATCGCATGGTTTTCTAAGGTATCCAGGCCTTGTTGAATCCTTGGTGTCCAAGCACTTATATCTCCAAATACAGGCGCTCCTGCTACTCCTGGACTCTGATGGCAAAGCGAACAAGCTAGATCATATACTTCTGGTCCAGATAGTAATTGCCTATCTATTTCTATTGATGATTGTTGCTGAGATGCTAATATATTGCCTACTTCAACATCACCTATAAGAGCAAATTGACCAATTGGCATAATTCTTTCAGCATTAGAGTGATTATCACCATCAACATAATCTTGCGAAGTGAAGTTAGCAAAAACAGCAATACTAATCATAGATCCAAGCCATATACCAACTAATAACATAAAAGCATCAAAAAACTTCTGTTCTAGACTTTTCAAATTAGCTCCTTCTGAAAATCATAATTATATCTTTAAAAGCCTAGCTATCATAGACTTACCCTCGATTCTTTTTTGGATCATTTTTTTCAAGAGATGAAAGAATAGTTTCAAGGTCTTCAAGTTTTTTTCGAGTACGAGCTAGTACAGCAACTTGAATATCAAACTCCTCTCTAGTTACTAGGTCCATCTTTGAAAAAGTTGTACTAAGTAAAGATTTAAAATTTTCCTCTATTTCATCTCTTAGAATGTCGTAATTATCGGGTATAGTATTAATTAATTTTTTTGATAATTGTTCTATTTTAGTTTCATTAAAAAATTTTGACATATTTTTTTCCTTTGTAAAATCAAAAAATCATTGCCTTGTAGATAATAAAGCATAATACTAAGTATACAAGTTCATTATATTTTTTCGTATCAAAACATTTTATAAACAATAGAAAGTCTTTATGAATAAGAGATCTTCATCAAAAAAAATGTTTAAGAGTGGATCTTCCGAGGTTTCTAACTACCCCTTTAGTAATTTTTTCTCGATCAAAAAAGTAATTTTTATTTTTTTAATAGCCTCTCTAACTTTTTTATCTATTTTTATTTTTATTTATATAGAAAACGATACCTTAAAAGGTAGTATTTTAAGCCTAGATCAAAGGATTGGTCGAGTCTCAGATGCTAGACTGAAAGACCGTTCTAGCCTTGCTAGCCTTGAGAACCAAGTAAGGCTAATAGAAGAGAGTAACCTCACATTAATAGGAGCTACTCAAATGCTTGAAAAAAGGCTCTTGGAACCATCAGAAAAAATAATAAATTTAGAAGATGAATTTAAATTATATGAGATGTCATCAGAAATCCCTGGACTTGTTTGGTCTCTTTATGAGTTAGAATATTATCTAAAGGTCGCTGACTTTTATTTATTAACATTAGGGGAAGTCGATAGAGCTATAGATGCTTTGAATATAGCAACTATAAAGTATGAGGAGATTAGCACTGATATATTTCAATATGACGGCCAGATAATACTTGATGAAATTAATAACGCTATTAATACAATTAGCTCAGCTCCATTTACAGATTATAAGGTTCTAGACACTAACCTTATATTTTTATCTAGTAAGGTGCCAGAATTAATATCTATACATAGTTATATCATTGATGAGAATATTAATTTAAGTAACTCAGATAACGATAGTGGGTATATACCGGCTGGATTAGACTTTCTTAAGCAAGCATTGTTAAGAATGATAAGTATAGAAAAAACAGATGAGCTTTATAGAAGTCCTATATCTATAGCAGATATTGAGACAATCAAAGTTAGACTATTAACAGAGATTTCATTGGCTAGGGTAGCACTCTCTTTAAATAAATATATTAAGCTTAATCAAAGTCTAGTGATAGTTGAAAGCTTAATAGAGCAAAATTTTAAAGTGGATGATTCACAGCTTACAAATACTTTAGAGTATATTAAGATTTTCTCAGATCGTCCTACCAACGTTCAAAAGCCTAATATTAATTCAATTATCCAATTAATTAGTATTGCTAGAAAGGAGCTTATGAAATGATGAAGATAGGAGTGTTTTTAATACTTTCTATGGTAGTTGGTTCATCTATAGCACATCTTTTTCTTGAAGATAAAGGCTATGTATTTATTCATTTTCTTAGTTACTCTGTTGAGATGTCCGTACCTTTCTTTTTTATTCTTCTATTAATATCCTATTGCCTTTTAAGGATATTATTTAATTTTATTAGTATTCCAAAAAAAATGATGCTTAGTTTGGATATTTCAAAAAATAAAAAATCTAAAAAAAATTTAAATCTAGGCGTAAAGAATATTTATGAAGGAAATTGGGCTAAGGGTGAAAATTTAATATCAAGCAGCCTTCAGTCAGAAGATAAATCTTTAATTAAGTATATGTTATTAGCAAAAGCAGCAAATTCACAAGGTTTAATAGATAGAAGGGATGAGTGGTTTAGGCTGGCGTATATAAATTTGCCATCAGCTATATCAGCTATTTCTTTAACTAAAGCAGAACTTCAGTTTGCAAATAAAGATTATGAGGGAGCGTTAGCAACTTTAGAAAAATTTAGAAATAATAATATAAACCACCCCTTAGCCTTAGGCTTGCTTGCTAAAACTTATAACTCTCTAGGTGACTGGGATTCTCTTATTAAATTAATGCCAGATATTTCTAATGCGCAAATGGATAAGGAGGAGAGAGTCATTATAGTTAATAGAGCGCTTAAGAAATTTGGAGATAGAAAAAATATAAAGCTGGAGTCTTTAGATAGAGTCTTTAATAGTTTAGCAAGTTCAATTAAAAGTGATCCAAAAATAATTTCTACTTATTCATTATTGTTAGCCAGGCTTGGTAATTCTATTAGAGCAGAAAAAAATATTTCTCAAGCAATGAAAAAAAATTGGAATAATGATTTGATTTACTCATATGGTTTAATTAGGACAGTTAGCATAGATAAACAATTAAGAAAGTCAGAACTATGGTTAGCCAAGAAGCCTGATAACGCTTTAATTTTATTGACATGTGCTAGATTTTGTATTTATTTAGAGCTTTGGGGCAAGGCAAAAAAATATTTAGAACTAAGTCTAGATATAGATGGTAATGCTGAGGCTTACAAAATTTATGGAAGAATGTTAAAAGAAATGGGAGACATAGAAGGATCTGCTATTGCTTATGATAAAGGCCTTAAGACATATTTAAAAAATAAAACTCTTTAGATAATAAAGATAGGGCTTTTTCCTTTTATGGATCAGCAATTATCTAGCCATTCAATTAGGGGCTCCCATTGCTCCCAGTCTTTCCATGCTATATAAGGAGGCATCTCATGGATGCCTATCCCTTTTTGGAAAGATTTGATGTAATTATGAGTTTCTCTAAGGGTTGCAATATAGGGTATTTTATAATTTTCAAGGTAATCATCGAGCTCATCAAAGATAATCGTGTTTTCTTTAACTCTATTAGCAATTAAAGCTACTTTTGTTTTTCTATTTTTTATTTTACTTTTGCTAAGTAGTTCAGAAATATAATGAGAGGATGCTTGCATGTCTATTGGGGATGGCATTACAGGAACTAAAATAGTGTCAACATGGTTGACTAAGTAGGTTAACTCTTTACTTGAAGCTCTCGCTGGAGCATCTATGACAAGCCATTCTACATTTTTAGGTAAAAATTTTAGCCCATCAGTGCATCCATTTATGCTAAGAATATTCGAAAATTTATCTGGACGATTCTCGAGCCATGATAAAGATGATCTTTGTTCATCATAGTCAGCTAAGGCCGTATAATTGCCCTCATTTGCGAAATATGCTGATAGATTGGTAGCCAACGTACTTTTTCCACAGCCTCCTTTATTATTAGTAACTAGAATTTTTCTCATAATTATTACTTTAATACATATTCGTATGACAAGTCTAATATTTAGTAGTAAATTACTTATAAAATTACATCTTTACGTGTATTTTAATTATATTTTACTAATTTGATGTTATCTTATTGGATTATGAATATGAGATATACAAAAATGGCCGCGGCAGGCAACTCTTTCGCAATTATTGAATGGCCTGAATCATTAGAGCTACCAGATTCAAACACAGTATGTAATTGGTCTAACGCTGAAATAGGAATAGGATTTGATCAGTTAATGATCATTCGAGAGGCTTCAAAAATCTCTGCAGATGCTAAGTATTATATTTTTAATGCAGATGGATCTAAAGCAGAGCAATGTGGAAATGGGGCAAGGTGTGTTGCTAAGTATTTGAGCAAAAAAAAAGACAAAAAAAATATCAAATTGGAATCTGTTTCTGGTGATGTAGAGGCATTAGTACTTAAAGATTCAAACGTAACTATTTCCCTAGGGATTCCTGATTTTAATCCCAAGTCTTTACCTTTTTTTTATAACGACAAAAAAGATATTTATATAACTAATTTTAAAGAAATATCTTTAAAATACTCTGTATTGTCAGTAGGTAATCCTCATATAGTAGTTCTGAATGATGGTTTAGGAGATAAAAATTTGGAAGATATAAGCTATTTTTTTCAAAATGAAAAAAACCTTTTTCCAGAGGGTGTAAATGTTGGATTTATGAAAATTATAAATAAGGAATTAATTACACTTAGGGTATTTGAAAGAGGAGTAGGAGAGACACTTGCATGTGGAACTGGGGCAGTGGCAGCAGTAGCAGTAGGAATAAAATATTATGATCTAAATGAAAAAGTCAAAGTTACTATGCTAGGAGGAGAGCTTGCGGTGTCATGGCCAAGTTTACTAGATCAATTATGGTTAACAGGTAAGACAAATTATTGTAATGATGGGGAAATAAATTATGAAGGGTGAAGAATCTAATAAGAAAGAGAAGGCTCTGAATGACATAGATGCTTTCTTGGACCAAAACCCTGATATTTTTAATGATCATCCACGTTTATTAGAAAAAATTAATCTTAGTTATGATTCCCAACAAGGTTCTGTGTCCTTAGTCGAGCGCCAGGTGGCTATACTTAAAGCTCAGAATTTAAAATATAAGAAGGAACTAGAAAATATTATTATAGCAGGAGAGAAAAATGAATTTTTTTTAAAGAAGATTCATAAACTTTATTTAAAGCAGATTATCGAGAATAATTTAGTAAAAAGAATGGATTTGATTGATCGTTTTTTACATCAAGGATTCTCAATTGCATCAGCAGTTATAATTATTTTTTCTTCAATTAATAACAAAGTACTTTCATATGAAAAAAAAGGATTTATAAAGCTTGTTTCTAGAGATCATAAAAAATTAGACTCATTTGCTAGCTTTTTTGAGTCAGGGCAGCCAAGGTGTGGAGCAATAAAGGATGACCAAAGAGATTTTCTTTTCGGTAATGAGAAAGAAATTAATTCGGCTGCCCTTATACCTATAGGCTCTAAACTTAAATTAGGATTTTTAGCAATTGGAAGCGAAGATAAGGATTATTTTAATCCTAGTCTTAGTACGGATATTTTATCTAGTTTGGGAGAGCTTATTTATGCAATCCTTTCTAATTCTGAATATAATAATGAATAAAGATACTTCCCATTTTGATTCTCATAAGAATAATTTTTTAAAGAAAATTTCTTCTGAAAGGAGATTTTCCTCTAACACAATAGATGCATATGGAAGAGATATTGACCAATTCATAGACTATTGCTCTGATTCAATCAATCAAATAAATCAGATAGATGAGTATATAATTAGATCATATCTTTCATTTTCTCACCGCAGAGGATTAACTCCTAAGACTATTTCAAGGAAGTTATCATCTATTCGAAGTCTCCTAGATTTTTTAGTAGATAACCACTCAATTCCATCTAATCCTGCAAAAGATGTACAAGCGCCTAAGATACCAAAGAGATTGCCTTCAACACTAGATGCCGATCAAGTCACAAGTTTGCTTTCATTAAAAGGAAATGATTTTTTAACTATAAGAGATAGAGCTATTCTAGAATTATTTTACTCATCCGGATTAAGATTATCCGAAGTTGTAGGTCTTGATCTTTTAGATATAGATCTAGATGATAGAGTTGTTAGAGTTTTAGGAAAGGGTAATAAAATTAGAATCGTACCTGTTGGTAAGTATGCTATTAGAGCTATAAAGGAATGGTTAATCAAGAGAGAAATTGTAAAAATGAAGAAAGAAAAAGCACTATTTATATCTAAAAGAGGTACAAGAATTTCACCTAGAGCGATACAGCTTAGACTTAAGGTTTGGTCTAGGAAGATTGGGCTAGGTTTTGATGTTCATCCTCATATGTTAAGACATTCATTCGCAACACATATTTTGGAATCAAGTTCTGATTTGCGAGCTGTTCAAGAACTATTGGGCCATTCAAGTATTTCTTCTACTCAGATTTATACTCATCTAAATTTTCAGCATTTAGCTCAGGCATATGATAAGTCTCATCCTAGAGCAAAAAAAATAGATTAAGAAATATGAATGAACCTCCTGTGCTACAAAGAATAAAGCTTTTAAAGAGAGACAAAAAAATAGAAGCATCATTTTTAGATGGAAATATTTTTCTACTTTCTTGTACATACTTACGGGTATTCTCGCCTTCAGCAGAGGTTAGAGGGCACCATGGAGGTGAAAATATTTTAGTAACTGGCAAGGAAGATGTCCAGATTAATGAGATTGAGCCTGTGGGTTCATATGCTATTAGATTAATTTTTGATGACGGACATAATACTGGGATATATACTTGGCCATTCATTTATGATCTTGGTATAAATTATCAGAAAAATTGGAAAAGGTATAAGGATAGGATAGCTAATATTGGGAAAGAAAAAAAATAAAATTAATGATTTTACTGACTTTGGATATCAAAAAGTAAAGTGGAAAGAAAAGAAGGGTAGAGTTTATTCTGTTTTTGACTCTGTGCACCAAAAGTATGATTTAATGAACGATCTAATGTCTTTTGGTTTACATAGGGTATGGAAAAAAGTAGCTTTGAGACACACAGCATTGAGGAGTGGCAATATCGCTCTTGACGTAGCGGCAGGAAGTTGTGACTTAGCAATAAGTTTATCTAAGCAAGTAGGTAGCAAAGGTAAAATCTTTGCTACTGATATCAATGCTAATATGTTAGAAATAGGAAGAGACAAAGCTATAGATTCTAGTGCATTTAAGAATATTTCATTCGTTCAGGCTGATGCTGAAAACTTACCATTCAGTTCATTCGCTTTTGATTGTATAACTATAGGATTTGGCCTAAGAAATGTAACAGACAAGCCTTTAGCGCTCTCTTCAATGTTTAATGCTCTAAAACCAGGAGGAAGATTATTAATTTTAGAGTTTTCTAAAGCAAATTTAGGCCTACTAGAAAAACTGTATGATTTTTATAGTTTCAATATTCTCCCAAAGATAGGAGAATTTGTTTTAAGTGATAAGAGTAGTTATGAATATTTAGTAGAGTCAATTAGGCGTCATCCTAACCAAGACGATCTTAAAAAAATGATGGAGCAAAATGGATTCGAGAACTGTAAATACTATAATTTATCTTCCGGGATAGTTTCATTACATATTGGATTTCGAATATAAGAAAATGAATAAAGAAATTTTAAATGCCTTGGAAGAGTATCTGAATAATCAGATCGTAGAATCATTTTCAGCAAGAGAAATTATTTCAAATATTGGAAATAAAGCAATACTAATTGAAATCATGGCTATTAATTTTAGGATATTTATAATTTTTAAAAATAGTAAAATTTATTTATTAGAAGCATATGATGAAGAGGTAGAAGTATCTGTTTCAGGGTATCCTCTTTCATTATTAAATTTCCTATACTCTAATGGAAAGGATTTAAACCGAATTACTATAGAAGGAGATGCAGCAATATTAGAAGATGCTTATAGATTATTTAATCTTTTAATACCAGATATAGAATATTATTTATCAGAAATATTTGGCGACTTAGCTATTAATGATTCTAAAAATTTATTTAAAAAATTATTTCAGTATAAAAAAAATATTCACGATAAGCTTATTATTAATATGAAGGAGTATTTTCAAGAAGAAAGCAGGACATTACCTTCAAAAAATGAGGTAAATAGTTTTTTTAACGAAGTTGATGTAATAAGAGATGATGTAGAAAGGCTAATTTTATCTTTTGAGAAAGTATATAAAGAGGGATGAAGATTAGAATGAAATTTAGTTTACTTATTAGAATTATTTCTATTCATAAAATACTATATAAATATGGCTTAGACCTCTATCTTTGGAGGTTAGTTTTTAGACCATTTGCTAATATCTTGAGTTTAGTTCCTAGAAAAAAAAATAATACTCCATTAGGTATTAGAATTAGAAAAACATTAGAAGAACTAGGGCCAATTTTTGTTAAATTTGGTCAAGCAGTATCTACCAGGGGTGATTTTTTTCCAATAGAAATTATTAATGAATTAGTTAAGCTCCAAGATAAGGTTCCACCTTTTGATTCAGAAGAAAGCATTAAAATATTGGAGGCTGCATATAATTCTCCTGTAGAAGAAGTGTTTGAGGAATTTATTAGGGAGCCACTTGCAGCCGCATCAGTTGCACAGGTCCACTTAGCTAAAATGAAAACAGGTCAGGAGGTAGTAGTTAAGATCTTAAGGCCTGGAGTTAAGGGAGACATTAAGAAGGATATTGATCTTCTATATTTAATTGCCTCAATTGTTGATAAGCACTGGAAAGATGGAAGAAGATTAAGGCTAAATGAGGTTGTGGATGAGTTTGATAAAACCCTTAATAAGGAGCTTGATTTAATGCTAGAAGCTTCGAATGCAAATCAGTTAAGAAGAAATTTTGATAATTCGGATATGCTTTATGTTCCGAAAGTATATTGGGATTACTGTAGATCAAATATAATGGTTATGGAAAGAGTTAAAGGCATTCCTATAAGCGATATAGATGAACTTAAAAGATCTAAAACTAATATAAAAAAATTAGCTGAAAATGGCGTTGAGATTTTCTTTACGCAGGTTTTTAGAGATAATTTCTTTCATGCCGATATGCATCCAGGAAATATTTTTATTGATAATGCAGATCCACAGAATCCTAGGTATGTCGCAATTGATTTTGGAATAGTAGGTAGCTTAAGTAGAAGTGATCAGCATTACCTTGCTGGTAATTTTTTAGCTTTTTTTAACAATGATTATTATAGAGTAGCAAAGCTTCATGTTGATTCTGGTTGGGTGCCAGCAAATACTAGAGTCGATGAGTTTGAAGCAGCTATAAGGTCAGTATGCGAGCCTATTTTTAATAAACCTTTGAAAGATATTTCTTTTGGGCTAGTACTCCTAAGACTTTTTGATACAGCTAGAAGATTTGATATGCGAGTACAGCCCCAGTTAGTACTTTTACAGAAAACTCTTCTGAATATTGAAGGCTTAGGGAGGCAGCTTTACCCAGATTTAGACTTATGGCAGACAGCTAAGCCTTATCTTGAAAGCTGGATGAAAGAAAGAACTAGTATTAGATCTCATATAAAAGATATTGCTAAGAGATGGCCAGGAATAAGTGAAGATTTTATTCAGCTATTTTCAGATTTTCAGATATATATAAAACAATCTAAATTAAATAAAGAAAGAATGAGTGACAGTGATTTAATGAAAGACCATAGACATGTCGAGTCAGTGTCATTAGAAGGTAGAGTATTTCCAGCTATGATATTCTTTATTTCTGGTTTTGCTTGGCTGATCCTTGGTTTAGATCCTAATTGGATTGGATATTTAATTATAGGTATTGGAGTTTTGAGTTATCTTATTAAATTTAGGAAGTAATCTTATCCATAATATTGAATACCTCATCTATTACTTTTTTAATTAATTCTTTATCTGTTCCCCTTACTACAATTGTAGCGCCATATTTACCATCCTTAGAAAATGGATAGCTTCCTATATCAACATAAGAATATTTTTTAGCTATGATGCTAAGTGGCTCAGCTATATCTCCTTCTCTAAGATATATATCAATACTATCAGATTCGATAGGGTCATTAGTTTCAAGCTTATGCTTAAAAGTTTCAAACATTGCTTTAGCTACACTAGGGATACCAGCTAAAACATATACATTATCTAAATTAAATCCGGGTGCATAGCTAACGGGATTGTCAATTAAATTTGCTCCAGATGGTAATGTAGCCATTTTCATTCTAGCTTCATTTAATTCATAATTTTTATTTGGATTGCTCATTAGCCTTTTTACAGCTTCTTCATTTACTAATAGATTTCTATTAAAAGCCTTTGCAACACATTTAGCAGTTATATCATCGTGGGTAGGCCCAATCCCTCCTGTTGTGAATACATAGTTATATTTTGATCTACAAAAATTTAGTGTAGAAATAATAATATCTTCTTCATCAGGAAGAACCCTTACTTCAACTAGATTAATCCCTAGAGTAGCTAATTCTAGCCCAAGATATTTTAAATTTGTATCTTGTGTTTTACCAGAAAGTATTTCATTTCCTATTATTAGGATAGAGGCAGTTATTTTTTTATTGTTATTCATGATTCTCTTCTTCACATTTCCAGCAAATAGCAAACTGATATTCGTTTATTTCGTTACATTTTTTACAGCACCATTCTACATTCTTTTTATGAAGCTTATGTGCGTTAGAAATTATTTCTTTTGAGTATTTTAATTTCTTATCATCAATTAGCCATAATTCAGGTAGACATTCTATAAATGGTATTTCTCCTAGGCCTCCTACTAAATGTTCATTTTTAATAATACATTCAATGCCATTAGCCTTTAGTAGGTTTTCTAAGTGTTTTATATCAAAAATAGAATCACCTGATGTTAATTTTATCATTTATGCTATTTAAATTATTTTAAAGCTAAAAATCTTTTAAGCTGCTAAGAAATTTAACAATATCTTTATTTCCTTCAATAATCTTGAGTAGGGCTGATCCAACTATTACACCATCAGCATGTTTTGATATAAGCTTGACTTGCTCTCTTTTTCTTACGCCAAATCCTGCACAAACAGGAATTGGAGATAATTCTTTTACAGTATCTAAATAATTAGTTAAATTTTTTGGTAATGAGGTTTCTTTTCCAGTAATACCTGTTCTTGTCACAGCATATACAAATCCCCTACTTTTTTTGCAAATAGTTTCTAATCTATCAACTGGTGTTTCAGGACTAACTAGTTGAACTAAAGCTATACCTTCTTTATCTAACGAACGTTTAAGGGGCTCACATTCTTCAAATGGTAAATCTGGTACTATGATGCCATTTATATTATTATTTTTTGCATATTTAGCCAATCTATCAAACCCAAATGCATAGAGCGGATTGAGATAACTCATAAGTAGTAAAGGTATTTTAATCTCAAATTTTTTATTTGATAGCTGGTCAAATATCCAGGATAGGCTTACTCCATTTTTTAGAGCTTGGAAGCTAGCCTTTTGAACTGTTACTCCGTCAGCAAGTGGATCAGTGAATGGAACACCTATTTCTATAGCATCTGCTATTTGGCTGATTTCTTCTAAGTTTTTTAGAAAGCTATTGCATGTAGGATAACCTGCTGTGATAAATGGGATCAGAGCAGTTCCTTGAGAACTATTTAATGCACCTTGAAGTTTTTTATACGGTAGCATTTGGTTTATCATCCTTATCAATACCAATGTACTTTCTTAAGATTGGCATATCCTTATCACCTCTTCCAGACATACCAATTAATATTCTACTTCCTTTATTCTGACTTGACCATTTCTTTGCACCAGCCAAAGCATGAGCAGTTTCAAGCGCAGGAAGTATTCCTTCTAATGAGCAACATTCCTTTAGCGCATCTAATGCTTCACTATCTGTTGCATTTTTGTATTCAACTCTTCCTACATACTTAAGAAAAGAATGTTCTGGGCCAACACCAGGATAGTCCAAGCCAGCAGAAACAGAATGAGTCTCTTGTATCTGGCCATTTTCATCGTATAGTAATATAGATTGTGCACCATGAAGAACTCCAGTTTTATTTCCAGAACTCAATGTTGCGGCATTATCACCTAGTTTTTTTCCTTTTCCACCAGCCTCAATCCCAATGAGTTTTATGTTTTTATCACCAAGGAAAGGATGAAAAAGTCCTATAGCATTCGATCCTCCTCCAACACAGGCAAAAATAGCATCTGGTAAGCCAGCTATTTCTTCCAATTGAGATTTAGCTTCTTTCCCAATTATAGATTGAAGTTCACGAACAAGATAAGGGTATGGATGAGCCCCAACTGCTGAGCCAATTATATAATGCGTGTTAACTGGATCAGAAACCCAATCTCTCATCGCCTCATCAATAGCGGCTCTTAATGTACTATCCCCTGAGGTTACAGGAACTACTTTTGCTCCAAGGCGGTACATTCTCTCTACATTAGGAGCTTGTCTTTCTATATCAATTTGACCCATATATACTGTGCATGGAAGCCCAAGTCTTGCGCAAGCAGCAGCTGAAGCAACTCCATGCTGTCCCGCTCCTGTCTCAGCTACTATTCTTGTTGCGCCTAGCTCTTGAGCAAGTATGGCTTGACCAATAGCGTTATTAATTTTATGAGCACCCGTATGTGCTAAGTCTTCTCTTTTAAGCCACACCTCTGAGCCCCATAACTCAGATAAAGCTTTTGCATTTGTCATGGCTGTAGGCCTTCCTACCCATGATTTTAATTCATAGTTAAGCCTCTTTTTAAAATTCTCAGATGGCAGAAGCCTTAAGACACCATCAGTTAATTTATTTATTGCAGGCATTAGAGTTTCAGGGACATATCTCCCGCCGAAGGGGCCAAACCTACCCTCTTTGTCTGGTAGATCTCCTCTTAGAAGCCTGTCAAGTAGCTCTTTCTGATCATTAGTAGTTTTCATTCAGCTTTTCTCCATGCTTCTTACAAGGCTTATAAAGGCACTAATTTTTTTTGGATCCTTAATTCCTAATTTACTTTCAACACCTGAAGAGATATCAACGCCCCAAGGTGATACTATTTTAATAGCTTTCTCAATATTAGTTAAGTTTAAACCTCCAGCAAGAATTAATTGTGTTCTTTCTGATATCTTTGCAGCTTTCCCCCAGTTAGCAATTTCTGATTTTCCACTGTTTTCCCCCTCGTATAATATCCTTGAAGGATAGGTATGAATTATTGGTTGGCTGTCTCTAAAAACGGGTAATATAGAAGATTTATTTAGTATTTTTGAAGATAGTAAATCGTTTGCCTCTCCTTGGATCCAGTCAGGTTTAAAAATATTAATAATTTCTTTAAAAAGCTTTTTGGAAGGATTTTTAGTAACTGCTACCTTTATAAGTTTCTTCGGTAAGTTTTTACAAAGAGATAAAGCTTTTTCTGGAGAGACTTTTCTAGGTGATTCAGCAAAAACAAACCCTATCGCATCAGCTCCATTTGATATAGAGCTTTCTATAGCTTCTATTGAGTTAAGACCACAAATTTTTATGAACAATCTTTTATTACCTCTACTTCAGATCTTCCAGTTTTTATTAAATCTTTTAATAATTGTTCAGGATTAGGACTTTTCATAAGGATCGATCCTATTAAAGCTACTGAGTAGCCTAAGCCTACTATTTTTTTCACATGTTCTTTTTTTTCTATTCCACTTTCAGCCACTTTGATAGTTTGTTCAGGCAATAAGCTTGATAGTTCTTTAAATCGTTCGAAATCGATAGCCAGATTTTTAAGATTTCTACAATTAACTCCAGATAAAATAGAACATCCCTGATTTATATATTTATCAAGAGCACACTTATTAATTTTTTCAATATCATGATAGTCGAATGATTCCAAAAGAATAAATAAGTCATTTTCAGCTGCACAGGCTAATAAGGTATCAAGCTGATCATCTGAGAGTATAGAGGCTATAAGAAGAGCGCCACTAGCTCCTAATTTTTTTGCTTCTAATAGTTGATAGGGATCAACTAAAAAATCTTTTCTCATGACTGGTATGTTATATTCCTTCATTATTTTTGATGCAACCGAGAGATCATCTAGGCTACCTTTAAATTTTTCCGATTCAGTTAAAATAGAGACAGCTAAAGGTTTAGCAGATGCATATGATTTTAATTGACTTTCAAGATCAAAATTAGCACTTCCTAGCATCCCATTAGCTGGAGAGCGTTTTTTTATTTCTGCTATGATATTAAAATAATTTTTATAGATTAAAGGCGGAGCTATAGATTCTTTTGCTGCCTTAGATAGTTTAAATTCAGATTCTATTAATTTAGCTTTAGCAACTCTTTCATAGCTACTTTCAGCCATTTTTTTTAAGAAAGTACTATTTTCCATGATTCTTTATTTTTTTAATTAATTGGGCGGATGAACCATCTTCTATAGTTTTTTTTGCCAATAAGAACGAATCCTTTGCATTTCTTTCTGTATTAGTAACCTCTATCGCTAATGATGCACCTAAAATTAAAGCATTTCTGTGTGCTAGAGTATCTTTACCTGAAAGGGCTTTTTTCATTCTCATGCAGTTATTCACTGCATCACTTCCAAGCAGGTCATCACTACTACACCTTGGTATGCCGTAATCTTCTGGAGAGCGGATAGTCTTCTGAATTTTTCCAGGAGCTACATCAAAACAAGTGAAGGGCCCTATAGGCGTAGCTTCATCCCAACCAAGAGCTCCATTTATTACGAAACAACGTTTAATTTTCATAGCTGATAAAGCCTCCGCCATTAGTTCTGCTACCTCAATGCTATAAGCTCCTATCACGTTAAATGGAGGCTCTGCTGGATTTGTCAATGGCCCCAGAATATTGAATATAGTCCTAATGCCAAGATCTTTTCTTACAGGACCTATATTTTTCATTGCAGGGTGGTAATAAGGTGCAAAAAGGAAAGTAAATCCATTTTTCTCTAGATAGGTACCAGCTTGATTTTCATCTAGTGGTATAGGCACTCCAAGTTGCTCAAGCACATCAGCACTTCCACAGTTGCTTGATATTGATCTACTGCCATGCTTAATAACTTTTATTCCTGAAGCTGCCGTTAATATAGCGCTACCAGTAGAAAGATTTAGGCTACCAGATTTATCGCCCCCAGTTCCCACTATATCAACAGTATTTTCAGATGATTTAATAATTGGCTTTAAAGTTAATCTTCTCATTGCCTCAGCAAAGCCAAGAATTTCAGTAGAAGATTCTCCTTTAATTCTGAGAGATGTTAGCAAGGCACCTGCTTTGGAATATTCAATTTTATTTCTAGCCATCGAATTGAGGATCCAGCGAGATTCAGCTTCACTAAGATTTTCTTTTTGAATAAGTTTTTCTAGTATTTCAGTGGATTTAATTTTCATTAGCTTACAAAAATTATTTTATTTTAAGGAAATTATCTAGAAGCTTAGGGCCATTTGGAGTCAAAACACTCTCAGGATGAAACTGAACTCCTTCAACCTTATTTGCTTCATCTCTAACTCCCATTATCTCATTATCTAAGGTTTTTGCAGTGACTTTTAGTTTGGTTGGCATATTTATTTTATTAGCTGCTAAAGAATGGTAGCGTCCGACTCTTAATGGGCTTTCTATATTTCTGAAAATAGAGATACCATCATGCTCAATCATTGAAGATTTGCCATGCATCAGAGATTTAGCTGATATTATTTCTCCTCCATAGTATTGGACAATGCATTGATGTCCAAGACAAACCCCCATTATAGGAATCTTTCCTAGAAATATATCGATCATTTCTAACGATACTCCTGCTTGTTCAGGTCTTCCTGGGCCAGGAGAGATAACAAGATGTGTTGGTCTAATTTTTTTAGCTTTTTCGCTATTGATTTTATCATTCCTATAAACAACAACATTTGCTTTCAATATTTTAAATGCTTGAACTAAGTTATATGTAAATGAATCATAATTATCAATTAATAGCAGTTCATTATTCATAGGCCCTCACTTGCCATTTTTAACGATTTTCTTAATACTTCACTTTTAGCAAGGACCTCCTGATATTCTGTTTCAGGAATACTATCAGCAACTATGCCTGCACCAGCCTGAAAACTTACTTCATCTTCATTAAATACCATAGTCCTAATTGTAATTGCTTGATCCATGTTACCATTTTTTGAGAAATACCCGATAGTACCACCATATAATCCTCTACCACAGGGCTCAAGATTTCTAATGATCTCCATCGCTCTTATCTTAGGAGCGCCTACAAGTGTTCCAGCTGGAAAAGTAGCTGAAAAAAGATCCAGAGCATCTTTGTTTTTTATTAATCTTCCTTTGACACCACTAACAATATGCATAACGTGACTATATCTTTCAATCTTCCTATAAGGGTCTACATTTATAGATCCCGCAGAAGCAACTCTACCTAAATCATTTCTAGCTAAATCAACTAGCATGACGTGCTCTGCATTTTCTTTCGGGTCATTAAGTAGCTCTTTTTCCATCAATATATCTTGCTCTTTTGAGCTACCCCTTGGCTTAGTTCCAGCTATTGGATTTAATATAGCTTGGCCATCTTCTAGCTTGACTAGAGCTTCAGGAGAAGAGCCAGAAATTTTAATTTTACCTACATCAAAAAAATAGAGATATGGTGATGGGTTTATTGTTCTCATAGCTCTATAACACTGAAATGGATCAGCATCTGATTTGCCGCTAAATCTAATTGACATTACTATTTGGTATATGTCACCTTTTTTTATATAAGCTTTGCACTTTTTAACTATTTCAATAAACTTATTTTTATTGATACTAGCTTCTAAATTACTATATTTTCCTAACTTAGGTTTTAGGTCCTTTTTAAGATTAAGCAAAGATATAATTTTTTTTCTTAAGGATTCCCTCTCTTCATTGCTGCCTGAATGAAGAAGAGCAGACTTTCTAGTAGAGTGATCAAAAACTAATAATGAAGAAGGAGATACATATAGTGCTTGTGGTAGATTTTTTAATTCTGACTGGTTATCAGGAAGATTCTCAAAAAAATTAATTACATCATATCCTGTTGTACCCACAAGCCCTCCACAAAATGGAAGCCCATCAATTTTTGGAAAAAGCTCAGGACTTTTGTTGATTGATTTTCTCATCATTGCAACCCATTCAGTTTTACTATTTGGTCTTGGTGTTTTTTTACCATCTATTAATAAATAGTTTTCTGAAAGCTCTATAATTAGGTTTGCATTTAGTCCTAAAAAGGAATATCTAGCAAGACTTTCTCCTCCTTCTACGCTTTCTAACAAGAAGCAGGGTTTTAGTTCTTTTAGTTTCAGGTAAGCAGAAACAGGTGTATCTAGATCAGTTATAATATCAAATTGTGATTGCATAATAATTTAATGTATTTTGTAAATAATAGGTAATATAAGTGAAAAGCCAATCCACATTATAAAAATTAGAGGTATACCTACTCTAATGAAGTCTTTAAATTTATAACCACCAGCAGAAAAAATTAGTAGATTCGTCTGGTAGCCATATGGAGTTGCAAAGCTCATATTTGCACCAAAAATCACAGCAAGGATAAAAGGTATTGGATCAGATCCTAACTGTAATGCCATCTGTATTGCTATTGGCGTCCCAATTATACCAGTAGAAACATTAGATATTAAGTTAGTAAGTACTGCCATCAATAATATAAGCATGCTCAAGATTAAGGGTATAGGTAAATGCCTGACAGAGTCTGAAAAAAATTGAGCTACAAGGACAGCAGCGCCAGTATCTATCATAGCGGCTCCTAAAGCTAAGCTTGCTACTATTACCATTATTACTTGAAGTGATACGGCGCTCATGGCTTCTTGCCAGTTAAGGCATCCAGATCCTAGGAGAATAGCAACGCCCAAGACTGCACTTATAGATATTGGTAAAATACCTGAAGCAGCAGCTAATATGACTCCTGACATAATAAAAATAGCTCTTCTTGATTTATGTGTTCTTGGTAGATCTGTAGTGCCATCAAGAACCAGTGCTTTACCTGAGCTTTTTAAATCCTCTATTTTTTGATCAGACCCTTGGACTAATAAAATATCTCCTGCTCTTAAATAGGCAGAATTTATATTTCCCGTTGATTGCTCTACTTCTGATTCTTTAGCTTGATTTAATGCTAGAGGCAAGAGACCTGTTTGCTGTATAAAGTTACTATCAGTAAGAGTTGATCTATGGAACAGAGATCCTCTTGTTATAACTATCTCTGCTAAGTGCTGTTGGTCAATAACACTATTTTTTCTATTATCAGAGTTATTATTATGAAGATTAGCTCCTAATTGTTCCTCAAACAATTTTAGATTATCTGGAGTGTCTCGAACAATTAACCTATCTCCAGCTTGAATTTGAACTGATGGAAGCTTAATTACAATTAGGCCTTCACCTCTCTCAATTCTATCAACTTTCATTTCATTATCAGTTAACTCTAGTACTTCAGAGAAGGGTAAATTACATGATTTACAGTTTTCTTCTATAAAGAAAGAGGCCTCAAAAATTCTTGGCGATCTATCTGAAAGGGGCTGTTCACGCTCAGGAAGTAATTTAGGGGCTATTAACCAAAGATAGGCTATTCCAAAAAAACCTACAATGGCTACAGGAACAACAAAGTCAAACATTTTAAAGTCTATAATGCCTTGTGCACTAGCAATATTTACAATAAGTAAATTTGTAGAAGTTCCTATTGTGGTAGCCATCCCACCAATCAATGTGGCAAATCCTATAGGCATAAGGATTGTTGAGGGGGCAGATTTACTCCGAATAGCTACCCCTATAAGCATTGGAAGCAAAATAATAACTACAGGAGTATTATTGATAAAGCCACTCAGAAGGCATGCCAAGAGTAAAGTCAGTAAAATAGTTATTTTTGGTTTATTTTTCCAGAAATTTGCTAATAAATTTGCTAAAGGTTGAATAGCGCCTGTTTTTTCGATGCTCTTCCCTATAATCATTAAAGCACCAATTGTTATAACTGCCTCATTTCCAAAGCCAGCAATAAACTTGATTGGCGATATTTCAAGATTATCAGTTATGTATGGGAAAAAATGAAAAAAAAGCATTAGGATCAGGATAATTAATAGACTAGAAGCTTCAAGAGGTATCTTATCTCTAGTGAATAGATATAGCGCTAAAGGAGTTAATAGCAGGACAAATATTATATGTAAATCCATTGAAAACAACTTGTATAGACCTCTTACATCATGATGGTTTTCTTATTTAATAACATGCTTATAGATATAAGCCAAATAAATTTGTATAGTTAAAGAAGATTTTATTTAGCTAAAGAAGAATAAGATATGAATAAGCCATGGTTAAAGACATATCCTAAAGATATACCGCCAGAAATAGATTCTAGTAAATTTGATACTTTAGTTGATGTAATCGATCATTCTTTTTCCAAATACGGTAAGAGTGTAGCTTTCTGTAATATGGGGATAGAGCTAAAATACTCAGATATTGACAGATTTAGTAAGCAACTTGCTTCTTTTTTACAGAGCCATTCATCATTGAGGCCTGGCGATAGAATAGCCGTAATGATGCCGAATATTCTTCAATACCCAATTACTATAATGGGTATCTTAAGAGCAGGAATGGTTGTAGTAAATGTCAATCCTTTATACACCGCAAGGGAATTAAGGCATCAGCTTAAAGATAGTGGAGCGAAGGCAATAATCGTCTTAGAAAATTTTGCATCTACTGTATCAGAGGCTTTAGATGAAAGTGATATTGAATTAGTGATTGTTACTAAAGTGGGAGACCATTTTCCTATTTTAAAGAAGTATATAGTTAATTTTATTCTTAAGTATATAAAGAGAATAGTTCCTTTATGGAAAATTAAGGGCTATATCAACTACAGCGATATTTTTTCTTCTAAAGAAAGCTTTGACTATAAGAAGTTTGATTTATCAGGAAATGATATCGCTTTCCTTCAATATACAGGAGGTACTACCGGCCTTTCCAAGGGCGCAATGTTAACCCATAAAAACATAATAACAAATATTTTACAGTTAGATGCATGGACTAAGCCAATTCAAAAAAAAGGTGATATAGTTGTAACACCTTTACCTCTCTATCATATTTTTTCACTATCTCTTAATTTATTCCTTTTTATGTATCTCGGTGCATATAATTTACTAATTACTAATCCTAAAGATATTAATGGATTTGTTAAGGAGCTAAAGAAATATTCTTTTTCTTATATCACAGGGGTTAATACCTTATATGCAGCTTTGCTAAGAGACCCTCAATTCAGAAATATAGATTTTAGTAACTTAAAACTTGCTATGGGTGGTGGCATGGCTGTTCAAAAAGAAACTTCAGAAAAGTGGAAAGCCATTACTGGTAGGCCTATAGTTCAGGGCTATGGTTTAACTGAGACTTCACCTGTAGTATCAGCCACACTTATAAGCTCTAGTAATTTTAATGGTGCAGCAGGCCTTCCAGTGCCTTCTACTGAATTAAAGATAATTGATAAAGAAGGAATTATATTACCTATTAATGAAGTTGGAGAAATTTGTATAAGAGGACCTCAAGTTATGAAAGGTTACTGGAGAAACAAGGAAGCAACAACAGTATCTATATCCCCAGAGGGATGGTTCCATAGTGGAGATTTGGGACATATCGATGAAGAAGGTTATTTATTTATAGATGATAGGTTGACAGATATGATTATAGTATCTGGATTTAATGTATATCCAAGTGAAATAGAAGATTTTGTTATAACTCATCCAGGAATAGATGAAGTAGCTGCTATAGGTGTTCCTGATTCTGATTCTGGCGAAGCAGTTAAGTTATTTGTAGTAAAAAATGACGATAAACTTACAAGTAGAGCCATTATAGATTTTTGTAGACAAGGATTGACAGGGTATAAAATTCCTCAGTCAGTAAAGTTTTGCGATGACCTTCCAAAGACCAATGTAGGTAAAATACTTAAAAGAGCCCTTAAAGGCAATTAGCTATATCTAACTGTATCTCATCAGCTACTTTCTTTGGATTTTTTGCGTTTCTGATGGGCCTCCCTATAACTATGAAGTCAGCACCATTTTTTATAGCTTCACTAGGAGTTACAATCCTTTTTTGATCATCTTCTGATTTATTATTTAGAAGCCTAATACCTGGATTTACAATAATGAGATCATTACCTAATTTTTTTCTGATTGATTTAGTTTCTTGACCAGATGAAATTATTCCATCAATACCGCTTTGTAAAGCTAATTTAGCTCTAGTTAAAACTAGTTCTTTGGTGTCGTAAGTTATGCCATTTTCAGAAAGATCTGCTTTATTAATGCTTGTTAAAACTGTAACAGCTAGCAATTTTATATTATTTTTTCTACTATCAGCGGCGGCTTGCATAATTGATCTATCACCATGTACTGTTATAAATTCTATATCCCACTTATTTAGTTGCCTAATTGCTGAAGAGACTGTATTTGGAATATCATAAAATTTTAGATCTGCAAAAACTTTTTTATTTTTTTTATTTAGCCAGCTTATAAGATTAAAATATTCTCCTGTCATAGCTAGCTCAAGCCCAACTTTATAAAAATTTACAGAGCTACCTAGTTCGGTTACTAGTTTTTTAGCATAGTCTATATCTGGAAGATCTAGAGCAACTATTAGACGATCTGAATCATTAAAATCATTTTTTTTGCTAATCATTAATTTTATACCTAAATTTATTTTAACCTAATTTTTTAGTTTCTCATATTGTTCTAGAGCATACCGATCAGTCATTCCGGCTATATAGTCACATACAATTCTAGAACCCCCAACTTTTCCTAGCTCTGAAGTTTTTTTCTCTGCTAGTAAGCAGCTATCTTTTGGCATTAGCTTATAGCTATCTGAATATTTTTTGAAAAGAAATTTTATTATTATTTCGGCTTTATCAGTCATCTTTCTTACTTTTGAATGTTGATAAAGATTTATATGAAGGAACTCTTTTGTTTCAGAATTGATATTTGAGTATTTATTACTATATTTTATCAATTGGGTGAAATTTCTAATATCATTTATATTTTTAGGATTTTTTTCATTGATTATGATGCTACTATTATTAATGATATCATTCACAAATGAATTGATCATTCTTCTGACTATTTCATTTATAAATTGTTTACTACTTAAGTTAGGGTACATTTTCTTTATTTTTTTAGACTCACTATTAGCAAGTGAAAGATTACAGAATTCATTAATATCAATAAGCTTCGATCTCAGTCCATCATCAATATCATGATTATTGTATGCTATCTCATCTGCTATATTGGCAATTTGCGCTTCTAAGCTTGGGCGTTTATTTTTAATAAATCTTTGGCCTATCTCTCCTAAAGATTTAGCATTCTTTATCGAGCAATGCTTTAAAATTCCTTCTCTTGTTTCAAAGGTAAGATTTAAACCCGGGAACTCCACATATTTTTTTTCTAGATAATCTACTAACCTAAGAGATTGAAGATTATGCTCAAAACCATCGAATTTTTTCATGCATTCATTTAACGCATCTTGACCAGCATGTCCAAACGGTGTGTGTCCTAAATCATGTGCTAAGCATATGGCCTCAACTAAATCTTCGTTTAATCCTAGTGCCCTAGCAATAGTTCTACCTATTTGAGCAACTTCTAGAGAGTGAGTTAGTCTAGTTCTATACATATCACCTTCATGATTTACAAATACTTGTGTTTTATAAACAAGTCTTCTAAATGCAGAAGAGTGTATTATTCTATCTCTATCTCTTTGAAACTCTGACCTTTCACTAGGTTTATTCTCATCATAAACTCTACCTTTTGATCCTATTGATGAAGCAGCATAAGGTTTAAGATTATCTTCCACTTTAATAATTTATTTTTCTATAGAATTTTTAATCAAGGATAATAAATTTTTTTTATCAGGGGCTTTTTTTATAGAGGCCTTACCTATATCATTAAGGAGTATAAGCCTAAGCCCAGATAAATCTATTTTTTTATCTAAATACATAGATTCAATTAGCTCTTCTAGATTTATTTTATCTATATAAGTAGGTAGTTGAGCTTTTTGGAAAATATTAATTATTCTTTCTAGGGAGTTATTATCCAATAAACCTAATTTATTAGAAATTTTAGAAGCTATACATATGCCAATTGAAACTGCCTCCCCATGAAGTAACTTATTGTATCCTGTTATAGTTTCTATTGCATGCCCAAATGTATGGCCTAGATTTAATAGCGCTCTAATCCCTTTTTCTTTCTCATCTTCAGCTACAATTGAAGACTTCAATTCACAATTTCTCTTGATAGTAAATACTAAAGATTCTTCATCATGTTTTATTAATTTTTCAATATTCTTTTCAAGCCAAGTAAAAAATTTATAGTCCATAATTAGACTATGCTTTATTACTTCGGCTAGACCAGATAAAAATTCCCTTTTAGGAAGTGTCTGTAGTGTATTTATATCTGAAATAACACATTTAGGCTGATAAAAGGCACCAATCATATTTTTTGCTTTTTTATGATTTACTGCTGTTTTACCTCCTATTGAGGAATCTACTTGAGCTAATAATGTTGTTGGAATTTGTATATAATTTATACCTCTTTGGTAACTAGAAGCCGCAAATCCTGCAACATCTCCAATGACACCACCACCTAAGGCTAATATATAAGACTCTCTATTAAATTTATTTTCTATAAGTTTATCAATAATTTCTGAAAAACTATCTATTGTTTTTTTATCTTCTCCATCTTTTAAGATGACGGACACTATATTTTTTTTGCCTAATGTAGTTTCTATTTTTCTTAGATAAATTGGAGCAATTTTTTCATTAGTAACGATCAAGATCTGATCACTAGTAATATTGTCATCAAAGATTCTCTTATTAGAGAGTAAATCTGATCCTATGAAAATATCATAACTTTTATTTTTTATAGGTACTGTTAAGATTTCCATGAATCAATCCATTGGTCGTTTATTTTCTCTAAAATTTTTGAGCTTCATAATAATCTCTTCTATTACAATATTTATTTCCTTATCGTTAGTACTAATATGAATGTTTGCAATATTTGTATATAGAGGCTTTCTTAATCTATACAGCTCCTCAAGTTTCTCTCTCTTATTTTTTTCTTTTAATAAGGGCCTATCATTATTATAGCTCGTATTTAGTAATTGTTTTTCAATATTAGTATCTAAAAAAATAACAATACCTGTCTGCTCTAGACTTTTTCTTACTTCTTTGGAAATAATAGAGCCTCCTCCTGTTGAAAGTATAATAGATTTAAGCTTTACTAATTCTAGTATTAGGTTTTTTTCTCTAAGTCTAAAACCTAATTCACCCTCCTTATCAAAGATATGAGAAATTTCGACCCCCGTTTTATATTCTATCTCCTTATCGCTATCATAAAAGACAAGCCCTAGCTTTTTAGCTAAAATTCCCCCTATTGTCGTTTTACCCGACCCCATAGGGCCAATAAGATAAATATTCGTCATTTCTTCCATCTTGAGATAATATATTAAAAGTAATATTAAACAATAATAGTAATTTTTTATGATAAAAAATTATAAAAAAATTTTTACTTCATTTTTTATTTTTTCTTTAATAATAGGCATTGTTTTTACTGCGCTCTTCTCGGGAGCTTATTATTATATAGCCCCTACCCTTCCTGAGGCAGAATCAATTAGAGAGGAAAGGCTAGAGACTCCATTGCGGATATATAGTAGAGATGGCGAATTTATCTATGAATTTGGTGCCACTAGAAGAATTGAGACTAATTTTGAAGATATTCCTGAAATTCTAATTAATGCATTCCTTGCTGCTGAGGACGATCGTTTTTTTGATCATCCTGGTTTTGATTACCAAGGCTATTTGAGGGCGGCATTTAATTTCATAGCTACTGGAGGTGATTTAGATCAGGGCGGTAGCACTATCACAAACCAAGTTGCTAGAACATATGCGCTAACTAGAGATAAAACATTTGTAAGAAAATTTAAGGAACTTATTTTATCTGTAAGGATAGAGAAGGAATTTAATAAGCAAGAAATTTTGGAGCTATATCTTAATGGTACTTTTTTTGGCCAACATTCGACTGGAGTTTCAGCTGCAGCCCAGCGTTACTTTAATAAGGATCTAGTTGATTTGAATATTTCGGATGTGGCAATCCTAGCAGGGATCCCTCAAGGGCCTTCTATAAATAATCCTTATAATAGCCCCCAAAGATCAATGCTCAGGAGAGCATATGTTTTAAGAAGAATGAGGGAGCTTGATTATATTTCTTTATCAGAATATCAGGAAGCTCTAGAAACTAAAATTGATAGCATACGGTATGATAGAGAAATTGGGGTTGATGCAAGATATTTAGCAGAAATGGTGAGATTAGAGCTACTCCAAAAATTTGGCCCTACCGCACTAAGTTCTGGACTTAAAGTTACCACTACTATTGATGGCCGCCTTCAGACAAAAGCAATAACTGCTCTTAAGAATGCTCTAAAAGAATATGATGAGAGACATGGCTATAAAGGCCCGATTTCTAGCTTAGAGCCAGATAGTTTAGTTTCTTTGGATCCAGAAAAGCAAAATGAGTTATGGTTAGATATAGTGCAGAGCTATTCAGAGTTAAATTCCGAAGATTTTCAAGTAGGCTTGGTTATTGATATCAATGTTGAGGAAGAATCGAATATCGAGAAAGCTAAAGTATTCTTTGCTGGTCACGATATACAGATTATGGATATAGAATCAGTAGCTTGGGCAAGACGATATTTGAGTGATGATAGTGTCGGCCCTGATCCAGAGGTTATTTCAGATGTTTTGAGTATAGGTGATGTAGCATATTTTGAGAGAAGTAATTTTATCTTAGCTCAAAAGCCAGAAGTTCAAGGGGCTATAGTAGCATTAGACCCTCAAGATGGAGCCATAGTATCTTTAGTAGGAGGCTATGATTTTAATTCAAGTAACTATAATAGAGCAATTCAGTCTCAGCGACAGCCTGGATCATCTTTTAAGCCATTTGTTTACTCGGCTGCTCTAGAGAATGGCTTTACCGCAGCAACATTAATAAATGATGCTCCTATAGTTGAAGCTAGTGAAGAGCTTGAAGCAATCTGGCGTCCAGAGAATTACGATGGGAGATTTAATGGACCCACAAGACTTAGGGAGGCACTTGTTAGGTCTCTAAATTTAGTTTCAGTTAGGGTTGTTCAGCAGATGGGCATATCAAATACAGTAAACTATTTAAAAAAATTTGGTTTCGACGAGGTTACCTTACCTGAGAATGCAACTCTTGCACTAGGGGCGGGGGGCATATCTCCTCTTAGCTTAATAAATGGCTATGCCTCTTTTGCCAATGGAGGGTATAAGGTAGAGAATTATTTTATTCAAAGAATAGAAGATAGTGATGGCAATATTTTATTTGAAGCATCTCCGAAAATGTCTTGCATCCTTTGTAATGATGAAAGCTCAGATTTTCTTGAGGAGGGAAAGCTTATTGATCATGCCTCTATGTTGTATCCTAAGTCATCACTAGCACCAAGAATAATTTCAGCTGAAAATGCCTACCTTATTTCAGATATGATGAATGATGTAGTGAGAAGAGGAACAGGCAGGAGAGCATATAACGTTTTACAGAGAGAGGATTTATCAGGAAAGACCGGTACATCAAATGATCGGAGGGACGCTTGGTTTGCAGGGTTTAATAAAAATATAGTAGCAGTTTCTTGGGTTGGCTTTGATCAGGAAAGATCTCTTGGTCGTTATGAAGAAGGCGGTAGAACTGCTTTGCCTATGTGGATAGAATTTATGCAAGAAGCTCTAAAAGGTATCGATAGTAACTTGATAGAGCAGCCATTAGGCATTGTGAATGTAAGAATCAACCCCGATAGCGGTTTAGCTTCATCTTCTATTGATCAAAATACCATTTTTGAAAAATTTAGAGTAGGACATATTCCACAAAGAGAGGTTCAAGATTTATCAACTGTTAGACCAGAAGTTGGTATTAATGAGCAAGAAGATCAAGACAAGGTGGAATCTATTTTTTGAGATCGATTATGAGTAAAAATAATGCTAGCTTACATTTGAGAGATATGTTGGCCAAAGAGGCTGCTAGACTTATTATTGAGAATGGAATTAAAGATTTTGGATTAGCAAAGAGAAAGGCAGCTAAGATCCTAAAGATAAAAGATATATGCTTATTACCTAGGAATAGTGAGATAGAGAATAATATAATAGATAGGCATATGATCTTTGATGAGGATAGCTATCTAAACAATTTGAATAAAATGAGAAATTTGGCTCTAAAAATTATGAATTTTTTTATAGAGTTTTCACCTAGGTTGGTAGGTCCGGTATTTAGTGGAAGTGCAACATATAATTCTCCTATTGAAATTCATGTTTTTTCTGATTCATTAGAAGATTTAATTGATATCCTTAATAAGGAAAGAATAGGCTTTAAGAATTTTCAAAAGCGTTATAAATTCCATAAAAAGAGTAAATTAATTATCCCTGGATTTTTATTTGAGATAGATAATATATCAATAAATTTAATGATATTTCGTGAAAAAGGTGAATATAATTTTCCTTTGAGCCCTATTGATAAAAAACCTATGAAAGGAATAACCAGAAATAAACTTATAAAACTGTTGAAGGAGTTTAGCGCCGGTCTTTAATTGGAAGGTAGTTTCTTTTTCTTTTGCCTGTATATAGCTGTCTCGGCCTACCTATTCTTGTTAATGGATCTTTAATCATTTCATTCCAGTGAGCTAGCCACCCAGCACATCTAGCAATTGCAAATATTACTGTAAACATAGACTTTGGAATACCAATGGCTTGGTAAATAATACCAGAGTAAAAATCAACATTTGGATAAAGATTTTTTTCAATAAAATACTCATCTTTTAATGCTATTTCTTCTAGCTTAATAGCTTTATCTAAAGTAGGTGAATTCTTCTCTCCTAGCTGTTCTAGGACCTTGTGACACATTTCTCTAATTATCGCTGCTCTTGGGTCATAGTTTTTATATACTCTATGACCAAATCCCATCAATCTAAATGGATCATTTTTATCTTTGGCTTTGTCTACGTAAGTGTCTATCTCATCAATTGATCCTATTTCATCTAGCATATTAATCACTGCTTCGTTCGCTCCACCATGTGCTGGACCCCATAATGCTGTCACACCAGCAGAAATTGCTGCATATGGATTTACTCCTGAGCTACCTGACATTCTAACTGTAGAGGTACTACAGTTTTGTTCATGATCAGCATGTAAAATTAATAATAAATTAAGTGCTTCAGAAGATATCGGATCAAATTTAAATTCAGAATCTTTCTCTCCAAAAAACATTTTAAGAATATTTTCGCAATACCCTAGGGATTTATCTGGACCTAGAAAGCTTTTATTAGTTATATGTCTAAATGCAGCAGCAGCAGCAGTAGGAACTTGCGATATAATATTAGTATTGAAGGTATTTCTTTGGTCTTCTTTATTTATATCAATTGAGTCATGATAGAAAGCCGCCATTGAGTTTAGCATTGCAGATAAAATTGACATAGGATGGGCATCATTTTTAAAGCCCTTAAGTGTATTTAAAACTGTCTTATCTAAGTTTGAATTATCACTAATTAGTTTTTCATAATTATTTAATTCATCTTGATTAGGTAGCTCTCCATTAAGCAATAAAAAACATACTTCAAGAAAACTTGATGATTTAGCTAATACCTCTATTGGATATCCTCTGTACATCAATATCCCATTCTCTCCGTCAATGTAAGTAATATCGCTTTTGCAACTTGCTGTAGCAGCGAAGCCAGGATCAAAGGTGAAAATACCTTGTTTACTATAAATAGAAGTAACATCTAAAACAGAAGGACCTATAGATCCTAGGTCTTTTTTTAAAAAAAACTTCTCACCAGTATCAGGATTTTCAAGTATATAATTCTTATCAGTCATAAAGATTTATCTATAAATTTTTTAAGGTTAAGAATCTTTGCCTTGTCTATACCGTTTCTTGAATTTATCTACTCGTCCTCCAGTATCCACTATTTTTTGTTTTCCAGTATAAAAAGGATGTGAAGCAGAAGATACGTCAAGAGGCCAATATGGATAAGTTTTTCCATCTTTCCATTCTTTAGTCTGATCTGTTGTTAGAGTTGAACGTATTAGAAAGTACTCATCCACGCTAGTATCGTGAAATAGTACTTCTCGGTATTCTGGATGAGTTTTAGCCTTCATATGAAATTTACTGCTTTTTAATTTATAGGGATTGATAGGATACGTGTGGATTTATTGAAAGACAAGTAGCATCTCGAAATTAAGTATTAGCTAAAGTAATTAGAGGTATTAATTAGTATACATATGGATAATTTAGTAATATTTAAGTTTATTTTATATGATAATTGTATTGATTTCTGCCTTGAATTATCATCTATTGTTATTTATATAGCCAAATTTGACTTACTCACAATTTCTGTGGATAACTTTGTGGAAAAGTACTCTTAATCAGCCATATTATCAATAAAATCAATACTTTTTTTTAAATTGCCCAAAAAATTACCAAAATAATATTTTATTATTATAATCAATAACTTATATAAAATATAGAACTCTTCTATATAATATAAAATAAATTAAGCTTCGTGAAATATCTATTTCTTTATTTTGTGTATAAAGTGCATCATTATGATGCATAAGATAAAATTATTTAAAAAAAAATTAAATAATGCCTTACTATATTTTTTCAAAATACTTAGAAAGTTGATTGAGAGCTTTAGATCTATGACTTACTTTATTTTTTTCAAATAATGATAAATGTGACGCCATTTTATTTAATTTAGGGTCAAAAAAGACTGGATCATAACCAAATCCATTTTGTTTATATGCTTTATCCGCAATAAATCCCTCCCATCTGCCGTAGCATATTACAGGCGCAGGATCATTTTCTGTCATCATCACTACTGTTACGGCATGAAAACAAGCTGATCTATCTTTTTTTGGAACTCCTTTTAGATTATGAAGCAGTTTTATTATATTTTCTTCATCGTTTTTTAATTCACCTGCATACCTGGATGTATATATACCAGGCTCTCCTTTTAAGAAATCAACAGATAAACCTGAATCATCAGATATTGATGGAAGGCCAGTCTTAGAACAGGCAAATCTTGCTTTAAGAAGTGCATTTTCTATAAATGTAAGCTCAGTTTCTTCAGGAGTACTTAATCCAAATTCTGCTTGGGGTATTATTTCTATATTTAAATCTTTGAGTGATTCAAGTATTTCTTTAATTTTGCCAATATTATCACTTGCTAATACCCACTTGCTTCTTTTTATTTTCATTTCATAATACCTTTACTTGTGTTTTGATGAGTATTTTTATACCTTTTTGTTAAATAGTCATCAAATTTTGGATTTTTTAGATAAAAATGTTAAATAAGAAAAATAATAAATTAGTTGTTATTTCAGCTCCTTCTGGCACAGGTAAGACAACTTTAGTTAATTTATTGGTAGAAAAAAATTCTGAGTTTAAGTTTTCAATCTCTCACACTACTAGGAAAAAACGCCCCAATGAAACTGATGGCAAAGATTATTTTTTTATTGATAGCCCAAAATTTAATGAATTAATTAGTAGAGAATATTTTGCTGAGTACGCAAAAGTTTTTGGTAACTGGTACGGAACTAGCAAGAAAAATATAAAATCAAATTTAGAAAAGGGGGAATGGGTTATTTTAGAATTAGATTGGCAAGGAGCTAGTCAAATTAGAAAAAATGAATCGAATTGCTTAAGCATATTCCTACTTCCACCAACAAAGCGACACTTGTCTGATCGATTAAATAGTCGCTCGACAGACACAAAAGATGAAATAAGGCAAAGGTTAGAAGAGGCAGTTTCAGATATGAGCCACTGGACAGAGTTTGATTATGTTGTAATAAATGATGATATAAATAAGGCATTTAAAAAAATAGAAAATATTTTAAGAGGCAAAGGGGAAGAAAGTAGTATTTCTAATATGCAACATAGAAAGAGAATTATGAAAATAATTGAGTCAAATTAAAATATTAACTTTAATTTTTTTCTGATATTTTATATAGTTAGATTTGTTTACTAGGATAAATTGGAGGTATGTCTTTATATGGCGCGTATAACAGTAGAGGATTGCAATAAAAAAATCCCTAATATTTTTCAGACAGTCCTTGTTGCCTCTAAGAGAGCAAGGCAGTTAGCTAACGGAGCGGAGGCTTTTGTTGAGTGGCAAGGAGATAAGCCCACTGTAGTAGCATTAAGAGAAATTGCAGAAGGACATATTTCCGAAAGCATACTTTCGGAAAAAGAAAGCCCAATTGATATTCTCGAGGTAGCTACTTCTGAGGAATAATTTTTTTATATCAAAGATTGATTTTTTTTAAAGTTCTTAGAAATGGATTATGGAGCTAGTATATTAGAACGCCTTTCTGCCTCATGGAGCGGAGATAATTTAAATTTATTAACTGATCAATTAAAAACTTACCTAAGTAAAAAAGAGATAGATGAAATTATTGAAGCATATGACTTTAGTAATACAGCTCATGCTGGCCAAAAAAGAATCAGTGGCGAAGATTATATAAATCATCCTATAGAGGTAGCAAGAATTCTCGCTGAGCTTCGTTTAGATGCTGGCTCTATTAAGGCGGCCCTTTTACATGATGTCTTAGAAGATACTGATGTATCAGTTAAAGAGCTAAAAAAAAGGTTTGGTAAGGATATAGCTCTTTTGGTCGACGGTGTTAGCAAGCTAGATAAATTATTTTTTGACAGCTCAATAGAAAAGCAGGCTCAAAATTTTAGAAAGATGCTATTAGCTATGGTGAAGGACCTTAGAGTGATTTTTGTTAAACTTGCTGACCGAACTCATAATATGAGAACAATAGAAGCTCTAGATTTAGATAGTCAGAAAAGGATAGCGAAAGAAACTCTTGAGATTTATGCTCCTATAGCTAATAGACTTGGAATTTTCACTATTAAAGATGAGCTCGAAGATTTAGGTTTTAAAATCTTTAATCCTCTTAGATATAGAGTACTAGGAAATTCATTAAAAAGTTTAAGAGTAAAGCAAAAAAAATTCCTTCGAAAAATAGAAACGGACATAAATGAGACGATGACCGATGAGGGCATAAAGGGCTCAATAATTACTAGAGAAAAAAGTCTTTATAGTATTTATAGCAAAATGAAGACCAAAAGAATGCACCTCAGCGATATAGTAGACATTTTTGCTATAAGGATTAATGTTAAGGATGTACATACATGTTATCTTGCCTTAGGTATAGTCCATCAACTTTATAAGCCGATGCCAGGGAGATTTAAAGACTATATTGCTATACCAAGGATTAATGGCTATCAATCACTCCATACAACCCTTTTTGGAGCAGGCGGAAGCCCCTTAGAGGTTCAAATAAGAACTGAAGAGATGGATAAACTGGCTGAAACAGGTGTAGCAGCTCATTGGCAGTATAAGGCTCGTGATAAGGCAACACATGGAGCAGAAATTCGCGTACGAGATTGGCTATCAGGGCTAATGGAGATTCAAAATGAGTCTGGACACGAGGAGCTAATTGAGACAGTAAAGGTAGATTTATATCCAGATAATGTTTATGTTTTTACACCTAAGGGAGAGATCCTTAGGTTGCCTTCTAACTCTACAGTTGTTGATTTCGCTTATGCTATTCATACGGATATTGGAAATCGATGTATAGCAGCCAAGGTGAATAGACGTTTTGTTCCATTAAGAACTGTTTTAAGAAATGGAGAAACTGTTGAAATTTTTACAAAGAGAAAGCCTGAGCCAAATCCTCTCTGGGTAAACTTTGTTATTACAGCAAAAGCAAGAAATGCTATACGAACTTATTTAAGGCATCTAAAAAAAGATAAAGCAAGATTGTTAGGTAAAAGATTATTAGATCAAGCTCTTAAATCTTATGCTTTGAGTATTAGAAAATTAAAAAATTCCCAGATAAAGTTTTTTCTTAGTGAGCTTAGGGAAGATAATCTTGAAGTTGTATATGAGCAATTAGGTATTGGAGAAAGATTGGCGCCTGTTTTAGCAGGAATGCTAGCTAAGCAAGGTACATCGAAAAAACAAAAAATTATTTCCCAAAATATTAAGGCTCTAGATATTTCTGGTATAGAGGGCTTAGTTATTGCTTATGCTAAGTGTTGTTCACCAATACCAGGAGACGATATTATTGGCTATATGTCAAGCGGTAGAGGAATGATTATCCATAGGACTTCATGCCCTAATGTTGTTAGTACTCCAAAAAATCCATCTAATTTATCAAATTGGATTGTTGTGGAATGGAGTAAGAAGATTAAGGGAGAGTTTCAATCTGAAATTCAAATAAGAACTTTTAATAGAGTTGGGCTTTTAGCAGAGGTTGCAGCAAAGATTTCCTCAAAAGAGAGTAATATCAATAATGTCAAGGTTGAGACGGATGGAGATGGATCATTATTGGTTTTTGGTTTGAACGTTAAGAATAGAAAACATTTAGCTAATGTTTTAAGAAGTATTAGAAATAACCCTGATGTTATAAAAGTAAATAGAGTACCAAGCTAGATGAATAAAGAAGAGATAAAATCCGATAAAGCACCTACTCCAATTGGAGCGTATAGCCAAGCAATTAAACATAGTAATTTAGTTTTTCTTTCTGGCCAGATACCTATTGACCCTAAAACAATGCAATTAGTAAGTGAGGATATAAATATTCAGACAAAACAAGTTTTTAAAAATATATTTTCTTTAATTGAAGAAGCTGGAGGCTCATTAGAGCAAATAGTTAAATTAACTATCTATCTTAAAGACCTCGATCATTTTTCTCATATTAATTTGTTTATGGAAGAAGTTTTTTCTAAACCTTTTCCAGCTAGAACAGTTATTGAAGTCAGTAATCTCCCTAAAAAATCGCTAATTGAAGTTGACGTTATAATGATTTTATAAGTACTAATCTACTCAGATGTCAGAAATATCAATAGATGATTCACCTATAAAATTAGCTGGTGTAGGACCTTTTCTACTAGGCAAGCTAAATGATTTTGGTATAAATAAAATTATAGATCTCCTATTTCTTTTTCCGATTCGCTATGAGGATAGAACTAGAATAGCCAATATTGACTCTTTAGTTCCAGGAGAGAAAAAACTAATAGAAGTTGAAATAGATGAAGTTAAAATTATTTTTCGAGGCAGAAGAGTAATGGTCTGTAGGGTTTATGATGATTCTGCTATGATAAATTTAAAATTTTTTCATTTTTCTAATTCTCAGTTCAATAATCTTAAGGCAGCTAAGAGAGTTAGATGTTTTGGTGAGGCAAGACAGAATAAGCAAATAATAGAAATGATCCATCCTGAGTATAAGATCATAAATTCAAGTAGTGAAAATTTAAATACTAATCTTACAGCTGTATACCCTTCTGCCGGAGGCCTCCATCAGGCTAGAATAAGGTCTCTCATAGAACAATCTCTTAAAATCCTTGAAAAAAGTTATTCTAAAATAGATTTTCTATCACCAATTATTGGAGGAGCATATCCTTCCTTAACTGATTCATTAAGATTCTTACATAGCCCTCCCGCCAATTCAGATATAAAATTATTAGAACAAAGAAGACATCCTTCACAAATAAGAATTTCTTTAGAGGAAATGTTAGCACAGAGGTTAGCCTTATTAAGACTTAGTAATAAAAATAAAGAAGACTTATCAGAGAAGATAGTAAAAAAGGATGATTCAGTAGATCAATTTATCAATTCACTTCCGTTTGAATTAACAAATGCTCAATCATCTGTTATTAATGAAATATTTACTGATTTAAAAAAAAATATACCTATGCATAGATTATTGCAAGGTGATGTTGGGTCTGGTAAAACAGTAGTAGCGGCATCGGCAGCTTTACGATGTCACAGCAACTCCCTCCAAGCAGTTTTTATGGCTCCCACCGAACTTCTAGCTGAGCAGCACTATATAAACTTTAAGGAATGGTTTAATTTTTTAGATATAGATATTGCTTTTCTTTCAGGATCTACTCCTGAAAAAGAAAGATCAACTATATTAGAAAAGATTAAAAGTGGAAAATCTTCTATAATTATTGGCACGCATGCACTATTTCAGCGAGCTGTTGAATTTAATAAAGTTGGTTTAATAATTATAGATGAACAGCATAGGTTTGGCGTTGATCAGAGATTAAAACTAAAACTTAAGGGTAGAGACTTTTCTCCACATCAGTTAGTTATTACTGCCACCCCAATACCTAGAACTTTAGCTATGATTGCATATGCTGATTTAGATAGTTCAATAATTAACGAATTACCAAAAGGTCGACAGTTAGTAGAAACAAATGTTATGCCTGAAGCTAAAAGAGACATTCTCGTTAAGAGGGTATTAGCGCATTGTAAGAAGGGCCAGCAGGCTTATTGGGTATGTCCATTAATAGAAGAGTCAGAGGTAATTGATTCACAAGCAGCTAAAAATTTAATTCATGAATTAAGTATAGTAATGCCAACAATAGAGATTGGGTTACTTCATGGAAAAATGAAGTATGATGAAAAAGAAAAGGTAATGAGAGCATTTAAAAATAAAAAAATAGATTTATTAGTTTCTACTACTGTTATTGAGGTAGGTGTGGATGTTCCAAATGCAACACTAATGGTTATAGAAAATTCTGAGAGAATGGGATTATCCCAGCTTCATCAACTAAGAGGGCGAGTAGGTAGAGGAGATTTTAAATCAAATTGTATCCTATTATATAAGCCGCCTTTAAATGAATTATCAAGGCAAAGATTAGGTGCGATAAGAGAGACTAATGATGGATTTATAGTAGCTAAAAAAGATTTAGAGTTAAGAGGGCCAGGAGAAATTTTAGGAAAAAGACAGGCAGGGTTATGCAAATTAAAGATAGCTGATTTCTCTAGAGATTCATTCTTATTGTCAGAAGTCATAGAGCTATCTGATAAAATTATCAGCGAAAGACCTGATCTTATCAATTCTTTAATAGAACGTTGGTTTGGCGATACGGCAAATTATGCCAAAGTTTAGTATCAAGAAAATATGATATTTAAAAAAATAAAAATCTATATCAGCTTAATGAGATTAAATAAACCAATTGGTATTTGGTTGCTTTTATGGCCTACATTATGGTCTATATGGATAGCATCTAAAGGACTACCTGATTTGGATATATTATTAATTTTTATTTTTGGTACCATCATAATGAGGTCAGCTGGATGTGTAATTAATGATTATGCTGATATGAAGATTGATCGATATGTTGAACGAACAAAAGATAGGCCACTGGCTGTAGGACATGCAAATAAAATAGAAGCTTTGTTATTATTCATTTTTTTACTAATTATCGGGTTTTTTTTAGTATCTTTATTAAATAGACTCAGTATTTATATTGCAATTTTCGGTGTAATAATTACTATTCTTTATCCCTACTCCAAGAGATTTTTTGCTGCGCCTCAGGTTTTTCTTGGGGTAGCGTTCTCTTTGGGTGGCCCAATGGCGTTTGCGTCGATAACTAATTCAGTTCCTATAATTAGCTGGGTAATTTTTCTCTGTACTATGTCTTGGATAATATTCTATGATACACAATACGCTATGGCAGATAAAAAATATGATCTAAAGTTGAATGTGAGGTCTACAGCAATTATGTTTGGAGATTTTGATAAACTATTTATATCAGTAATGCAGCTTATATTTTTTGTAACCCTTTTGGTTATTGGTATAGTCGAAAAGCTAAGTTTTCCTTATTTTCTTTCTATTTCTGCTATTTCTCTTTTGCTTATTTATCAATTTTTTCTAATAAAAAATAGCAGGCCAGAATTTTGTTTAAAAGCATTTAAAAGTAATAATTTAGTTGGCGGTATTATTTTTTTTGGTATTCTTTCATCTTATGGTATTTAAAAGGATTTATTTTAATGAGTATAGAAAAATATGAAATTACAGATGATTTTCTCTCTTTAACCGGATTAGTAATAGGATCATATAAAAAAAATAATTGGTCAAAAAGAGAGTTGCACGAGCTATATGATCTTCCTTTAAATGATTTACTATTTGGAGCACAGTGGATTCATAGAAAATATTTTGTAGCTAATGAAGTTCAAATGTCGACATTGCTTTCGATCAAAACCGGAGCATGTCCAGAGGATTGCTCTTATTGTCCTCAAAGTATCCGCTTTAATACTGAAGTAGAGCCAGAGGATCTTATGCCTTTAGGTGAAGTTATTGATGCGGCAAAAAAAGCTAAAAGTGCAGGAGCTACAAGATTTTGTATGGGAGCTGCATACAGAGGACCTAAAGATAAACAAATAAAAAAAATTATTGAGATGATTAAGGAAGTTAAATCATTAGGTTTAGAAACTTGTGCTACTTTAGGGCTATTAAATGAAGATCAAGCCTTGTCTCTGAAAAACGCAGGGTTAGATTACTATAATCATAATCTTGATACTTCTGAAAATTTTTACAAAAAAATTATTACAACAAGAAATTATTCTGATCGTATACAGACTTTAAAAAATGTTAGGAAATCCGGTATGAAAGTCTGTTGTGGCGGTATTTTAGGCTTGGGTGAGAATAGAGAAGATAGAGTTATGTTACTGAAAAGTTTAGCAAATATGCCAGATCAGCCTGAGAGCGTACCTATAAATAATCTAGTCAGATCTCCGGGCACTCCATTAGAAAATGAAGAGCCGATAGATATGATTGAATTTGTGAAAACAATTGCTATTGCAAGGATAATCATGCCTAGATCTTATGTAAGGCTCTCAGCCGGAAGAGACGAATTCACAGATGAAATGCAGGCTTTATGTTTTATGGCTGGAGCAAACTCAATTTTCTACGGTGACAAATTACTAACTACGAGAAATCCTAATTATGATGATGATCAGGTGCTTCTTTCTAAATTAGGCATTAAGTCTGAAGAGAAAATTCTTAAATAAAATATTAAATTAAAAGATAAATTGATAAAAAAAAATCAGATTGGTCTACCTATAAAATTACAATCTATTCGTAACTTTAATAAATCAGCAAGAAAATTTAACGATTCAGATGTTTTATATAGCGAGATTAGGAAACGTTTACTAGATAGATTAATTTTTTTTAATTTAAACCCACAATTAATCTTAGATATAGGTTCAGCTACAGGCAAAGGTGCAGTTAATTTATCTGAGATTTTTCCAGAAAGTGAAATTATCGCTATTGATAATAGTATAAATATGAATAAATTATCATCTAGTAGCTACTCTAAGGTAGATAATATAAATGTGTTACTAGGTGATGCTGAGAAGCTTCCAATTAGGGATAACTGTGTTGATTTAGTATTTGCAAATCTATTACTACCTTGGTGTAATATCGATTTCGTTTTTAACGAAATATCAAGAACTTTAAAAAATGGCGGCTTATTTTTATTTTCTAGTTTTGGTCCTGATACTTTAGTTGAGCTAAGGAGAGCATGGCACTCTATAGATGATTATATTCATGTACATGCTTTCTTTGATATGCATGATATAGGCGACATTCTTTTAAAGTTTAATTTAGTTGATCCAGTTTTAGATGTAAATAAAATTTATATTAACTACGATAATATAACTAAGTTAATTTCTGATATAAAAGGCTGTGGAGCTAGTAATGTTGCTCAAGGAAAAAGAACTAGTTTGACGGGTAAAGATAAATGGAAGTCATTTTGTAGTAATTTTGAGCTAAATCGAGAAAATTCAAAATTAAATGTAACTATTGAAGCTATTTTTGGTCATGCTTGGTGTATTGAAAAGAAGGAAAAATATGGAGATTTAGACACACAAGTAATTTCCCTAGAGGGCATAATGGATTACAAGAAAAATAATAGAAAAAAGTAGTTTAAAGATATCCTTTACTTCGAAGAAGTGCCCAAGATTTGATATAATTAAAATTTAAAATATACATATTTTTGGAGTTTTATTATTGGATATTCTCTTTATTCGACTAGCTCGTTTAGGTACTTTCTTAGCTTTTTTCGTAATTTTTATTGGTGCATGGGTGAGGTTGACTGATGCTGGCCTAGGATGCCCAGATTGGCCGGGCTGTTATGGCAACCTTCTTGTCCCAAGCTCTACCGAAGAAATAGCATCACTTATATATTCTTATCCAGAGAGACCTTTTGATTCAGGAAAGGCATGGAGAGAAATGATACATAGGTACCTTGCTACTTTGTTAGGGTTAGTTTGCTTATCATTGCTCATAGTAGCCTTTATAAATCGTAGATCGCCAAATCAGAAAGTCTTTTTACCTTCTTTATTATTTTTTACAGTTATTTTTCAAGGAATGCTAGGAATGTGGACCGTGACTCTTTTATTAAAGCCAATAGTAGTTATGTTGCATTTGCTTGGAGGCTTAACTACGCTAAGCATTTTATCGTGGCTTTCTAGATGGAAAGCTCCTCATAAAATGGCCCCCGCTCCTATAAAAAAGATTGCTTTAGTTTCTTTTGTTATTTTAATTTTTCAGATATCTTTAGGGGGATGGACAAGCTCAAATTATGCAGCATTATCATGTCCTGATTTTCCTACCTGTCAATCAAGTTGGTGGCCTCCGATTATGGATTTTAAGGAAGGTTTTGTTCTTTGGAGAGGCATCGGTATTGACTACGAAGGTGGGGTATTAGAGCATCCAGCTAGAGTGGCTATTCATTTTTCTCATAGATTAGGAGCTATTATTACAGCTATCTTTCTAGGTTTGTTAGTATTTAAGTTATTTAGCTTTCCGAAAACAAGAGTTGATGGTTTTTTCATCCTTATTGCTCTGATTGCACAAATATCACTTGGGATTAGTGTGATACTTTTTGGGATTCCATTATTTATTGCTGTAGCACATAATGCTGTTGCTGCTTTATTATTATTGACGGTACTAAATGTTAATCAAAGAATCAACAACTTATAAATCATTAATGTCTTCATCTTTTTTTGATTTTTTTGCTTTAACTAAGCCAAAGGTAGTTTTACTCTTAGTATTTACTGCGATTGTTGGAATGCTACTAGCATCAGATAGCTTTATTCCCTTTAATATTCTCTTTTTCGGTAGTGTAGGGATAGGGTTATCAGCAGCTTCAGGCGCATCAATAAATCACATCTTTGATCAACGAATTGATGCGAAAATGTCTAGAACTAGCCATAGACCTCTACCAAGCGGAAGGATTAGCGAAAGAAAAGCATTAATTTTTTCGCTCTTTATTGGTTTTCTGGGTATGTTTATACTTATATTTTATGTAAATATTTTAACTGCTGTACTCACATTCTTATCACTAATTGGATATGCTGTTATTTATACCGTTTTCCTAAAAAGATTAACTCCTCAAAATATAGTAATAGGGGGTGCGGCAGGAGCAACTCCTCCAATATTGGGATGGGCAGCTGTTAACGATGAGGTAAGCTTATTTTCATTATTTTTATTTTTGATTATCTTCATGTGGACTCCACCACATTTTTGGGCACTCGCCATAGCTAGAAAAGATGACTATGAAAAAGTTGGTATCCCAATGCTTCCAGTTACACATGGAGTTGATTTAACAAAAAACTATATTATTATTTATACTTTAATTTTATTCTTAGTTACATTATGCCCCTATTTTCTAAATATGACAGGCGAGTTATATTTACTTGGAAGTATTTTTTTAGGTATAGGATTCATATTTTATGTTTTTAGATTAAAATATTCTAGTAATAGTAATTTACCCATGGAAGTTTTTGTTTTTTCTATAAACTATCTAATAGCTTTATTCAGCTTCTTATTGGTTGATCATTATATTTTATTAATTTGGCCTTCTTGGTAATTATTATATATTTTTTCTGATGGACACTCAGAGAATAATCTCAGATTTAAATGATCAGCAAAGAGAGGCTGTAACTACTAACGCTAACTCAGTTTTAGTTCTTGCTGGGGCTGGCAGTGGAAAAACTAGAGTTCTAGTTCATAGAGTTGCATGGCTTATAGTAGTAGAAAAGATTCCTCCAGAAAATTTATTTATTGTTACTTTTACAAATAAAGCAGCATTAGAAATGAAAAAGAGAATTGAGAGTATTCTTAATTATCCAACTAAGAATTTATGGATAGGAACTTTCCATGGTCTATCACATAAATTCTTGAGAATTAATTGGGATGTAGCAAGACTAAATAAAAATTTCCAGATTATTGATTCTTTGGATCAATTAAGAATAATTAAAAAAACGCTTAAAGAGTTAAATAAGGGTGAAAAAGATTTTTCTCCAAAGGAAATTCAATCATATATAAATAGAAAAAAAGATAATGGAGTAAGAGCTAATAAAATATTTTCTTCAGAAGCTGAAAATGAATCAGAAATAATTGATATTTATAAGCATTATGATCATCTATGCCAGTCCTCATCAGTAGTAGATTTTTCTGAGCTTATCCTAAGGACAGTAGAAACGCTAAAAGAAAATAAAGAGCTGTTAGAGCATTATCAAAATAAATTTAGATATTTGCTAGTAGATGAGTTTCAAGATACTAATACTATTCAGTATGATTTTTTAAGACTTATGATTGGTAATAATAATTCTATTTTTGCAGTAGGTGATGATGACCAATCTATATATAAATGGAGGGGAGCTAAAGTTGAAAATATGCAACTTTTTGATAAAAATTTTTTATCTACTAAGATAACTAGATTAGAGCAAAATTATAGATCTACAAAAAATATTTTGTCCGCAGCTAATTCAATAATATCTAATAATTCTACAAGATTAGGCAAAGAATTATGGACAAATGCAAATAAGGGAGACCTAGTAAGTATATTCTCTGCTTCGAATGAGAGAGATGAGGCAGATTTTGTAATAAATAAAATTAGTGACTATTTGAATCAAGGAAATTTAAGATCTGAAATAGCTATCCTATACAGATCTAATGCCCAATCAAGAATTTTTGAAGAATATTTACTAAAATATAAAATCCCTTATAGGGTTTATGGGGGATTACGTTTTTTTGAGAGAGCAGAAGTTAAAGATGCGCTTGCATATTTAAGGATTATTTCTAACCGAAGTGAAGATAATTCTTTTGAAAGAATTGTGAATGTACCTCCTAGAGGAATTGGTTTAAAGACAATAGAATTAATACGGAAATTTTCTATTAAATATAATATATCTTTATGGAATAGCTCAAAAAAAATTCTTGGAGATAATGTTTTAAGTAAGAGAGCAAATGACGCCTTATCTTCTTTTATTAAATTAATAGAAGGAATGGATTCATCAACCAAAGATTTTTTATTATCAGATAAAGTAAGAGACGTTATACGTCAGAGTGGGCTAATAGATTACTATGGAAGAGAAGGACAGTTAAACGGCGAGGCAAAAGTAGAAAATTTAGAAGAGTTAGTTAGCGCATCCGAAGGCACTATCCTTGATGATGAGGAGAGCGGATTAAGTCCTTTAGATGAGTTTTTATCTTATGCTGTTTTAGAGTCCGGAGCTAACCAGGCAGATTCAGAATTAGATAGTGTTCAGCTTATGACACTTCATTCTGCAAAGGGCCTAGAGTTTCCAGTTATATTCTTGTGTGGCTTAGAGGAAGGTTTATTTCCTCATAGAAGATCAATAAATACTGAATCAGAATTAGAAGAGGAAAGGAGACTTTGTTACGTTGGTATCACTAGGGCTAAAAAAACAATATACTTAACTTATGCACAGCAAAGAAGGATATATGGGATTGAAAATTTTGGAGCTCCATCTAGGTTTATAGGTGAGATACCCAATGAGCTTATTGAAGATCTAAACTCTATAACACTGCATTCAAATGCCACCTTTTCGAATAATGAACATAAAAGAAAATCATCTATACAAATGCATCTTGGTCAAAGAGTTTTCCATGATCATTTTGGTGAGGGGGTTGTTTTGGCATACGAGGGGTCAGGTCCTCAGGCCAGAGTTCAGGTAAATTTTTATAATCAAGGATGTAAATGGTTAGTTTTAGAATATGCGAAACTTAAACTTATATAGAGTCTCTAAAGAATTATGAATATTCTTATTTTAGGTGCAGGCCAAGTAGGAAGTACAGCTGCTTATAGCCTGGCAAAAGAGGAATCAAATGAAGTAACTATTGTTGATTTAGATTTTGATTCTTTAAGAGATTTGCAAGATAGATTAGATGTTAGAACTATAGTTGGCCATGGAGCTCATCCAGAGGTTTTAGAAAAAGCTGGAGCTAAAGACTCTGATATATTAATAGCCTTAACGGATAGTGATGAGGTTAATATAGTCGCTTGCGAAGTTGCAAGTAAGTTATTTAATATCCCTACAAGGATTGCCAGGATAAGAGCGTCTGAGTATATTGATCATGATGAATTATTTACAAAAGAAGCTATTGCAGTAGATGTTCCTATTAGTCCAGAAGAATTAGTTACTAACCACATTATTGAATTATTGCGATTTCCCGGAGCGCTTCAAGTCTTGGAGTTTGCTGAAGGAAAGGTAAGATTAGTAGCAGCTCTAGCAAGGAAAGGCGGAGCATTAATAGGACACCCATTGAAAGATATGGAAGAGCTCATACCTAATATTGATTACAGAGTTGCAGCAATTTATAGAGGTGGGAAAGGTATTATTCCTGATGGCGAAACAATAATAAGAGAAGGAGATGAGGTATTTTTTATAGCTGCTAGGAAAGATATTAGGACTGTTTTAAAGCAGATGAGGAAACTTGATAGGCCAATAAGAAAAGTTATTATAGCTGGCGGAGGCAATATAGGATTAAGACTAGCGCAGGCATTAGAATCAAAAAATGAAGTTAAGTTGATCGAGAGAGATAGAAACCAGGCAAAAATCGTTTCTGAAAAATTAAACAAGGCTATTGTTCTCCATGGTGATGCATCAGATGAAGAGTTATTATTAGAAGAAAATATTGATCGGGTAGATATTTTTATTTCAGTCACTGATTCTGAGGAAGCGAATATCCTATCAGCTATGCTAGCTAAAAGGCTAGGAGCAAGAAAAGTTATTGCTTTAATTAATAGACCTGCCTATTCTGATCTTCTAGAGGCAGGAACAATTGATATTGCTATCTCTCCATCACAGATAACCCTTGGGACACTTTTAGCTCACATACGGAAAGGCGATGTTGTCAAGGTGCATGCCCTCAGACGAGGCGCTGCAGAGGCTATAGAGGCTGTTGCTCATGGTGAATCAGGAAGTTCTGATGTTATTGGTAAATCACTAGAAGAGATAGATTTGCCAAAGGGCGTTACTATTGGATCTATCGTTCGCGGTGATAAAGTTTTAATGGCTCACCATGATATAATAATTGAGCCTGATGACCATGTTATTCTTTTTATGACCGAAAAAGATAATATGCAGGATTTAGAAAAAATATTTGAGGTAGGGGTAAACACTCTTTAGTCTATGCCCGTTCATCTCTTAGTAATTCAGCGTGTACTTGGTTTTTTACTGATGTTATTTAGTATAACCATGTTGTCTCCTGTTTTAGTTTCACTACTTTTCCAAGATAATGTCTGGCCTATATTTTTAATTTCATTTTCTATTATCTTATTTACTGGATTAATTACGTGGTACCCAGTTAGAAAAGAAGAAAGGGAGCTTCGCTTGAGAGATGGATTTCTTGTAGTTGCTTTATTTTGGGCAGTCCTGAGCCTTTTTGGTTCACTTCCATTCATGTTGTCTAATGCTCCAGCAATGAATTTTACTGATGCTGTCTTTGAGTCTGTTTCTGGCCTTACTACAACAGGGGCTTCTGTATTAGTAAGTCTTGATACTCTCCCTAAATCAATTCTTTTCTATAGACAACAGCTCCAATGGTTAGGAGGATTAGGTATAATTGTTTTAGCAGTAGCTGTATTACCGATGCTTGGTGTTGGTGGAATGCAACTTTATAAGGCAGAAACGCCAGGACCTATTAAAGATTCTAAGCTTACACCAAGAATCACTGAAACAGCTAAAGCTCTTTGGTATGTCTATCTCGGCATCACAATTATTTGTAGTATAGCTTTTAAATTAGCAGGTATGAATTATTTTGATGCTCTATGCCATGCATTTAGTACAGTCTCTATTGGAGGTTTTTCTACGCATGATGAAAGTATAGGTTATTTTAATAGTACTGCTATCGAGTTAGTTGCAATATTTTTTATGTTTATAGCCGCAGCAAATTTTTCTCTACATTTTCTGGCTTGGAGACAGAAAACCTTAAAAAATTACTTTATTGATGCAGAATTTAGATCTTATTTTAAGATATTAGTATATTTAGTTTCTATATCCCTTCTATATTTATATATAACAGGGCATTATTCTTCATTAGGTGAAACTGTATCAAATGGATTATTTCAAGTAATTTCAATTGCTACTACAACAGGCTTTACTACAGATGACTTTTCTCTCTGGCCTGGTGCATTGCCTATTCTTCTAATTTTTTCTAGTTTTATAGGAGGCTGTGCTGGGTCAACAGCAGGAGGAATGAAAGTCATTAGATGGATTATTATGTATAAGCAGGGAATAAGAGAGGTACTGAGATTAGTTCATCCTAGTGCTACTATTACTATTAAGCTAGGTAGTAAGGCAGTCGATAGTAGAGTTTTAGCCTCTATTTGGGGATTTTTTACAGTATATATTGTTGTCTTTAGTATATTGATGTTGATACTTATTGCTGATGGTGTAGATCAGGCAACCGCTTTTTCTGCGATAGCAGCTACGCTAAATAATTTAGGACCAGGTTTGGGGGGTGTTTCGGAAGGATTTATGAGCCTAGGTATAATAAGTAAATGGTCTACAATATTTGCTATGCTTTTAGGTAGATTAGAAATTTTTACACTACTAGTATTAATCACTCCAGCTTTTTGGAGAAGCTAGCAATGGACTTACATGAGAAGCTTGAATCTTTACTTATAGATGGAGATGATAGCGCTGTTTTACGTTTTGGTATAGCTTCCTCATATCTAAAAAAAGAAGACTTTGAGTCTGCATGCTTACATCTTGAGATAGCTATTAAATTAGATCCAAGCTATTCTGCAGCATGGAAACTTTTAGGAAAAGCTCAGACTAGCTTAGGATTATATGAAGCTGCAACTGATACTTATACTAATGCTATTTCAATAGCAAAAAAAAATGGGGATATTCAGTCAACTAAAGAGATGAAGGTTTTTTTAAGTCGTCTGAAAAAATTATATTAAATGATTCTTAATAAAATAAAAAATTATTTAGAGAGCTTCATAGAGATTATAGGTAAATCTATAGCCTGGCTTACATTATTTATGGTTCTAGTAACATTTTTAATTGTAGTTCTTAGATACGTATTTGGTATAGGCTGGATAGCCTTACAGGAGAGCGTTGTATGGATGCATGCTGCTGTTTTTATGTTAGGTGCTTCTTATACGCTAAGATATGATGAGCATGTTAGAGTAGATATTTTTTATCGAGATATGAGCTTAAAGAGAAGAGCTATGGTAGATTTTCTAGGGACAGTGCTCTTCCTAATACCATTCTCTCTGTTCACTCTTTTTTCAAGTTGGGATTATGTAGCTTCTTCTTGGATGATAAGAGAGGCCTCAAGAGAAGTAGGGGGACTTCCATTTCCTTTCTATTCCATATTAAAAAGTTTTATTCCACTAATGGCTAGTACACTTATTATTCAGTCAATAGTAATTATAATTAAAAGCAGTTCTATTTTATTAGCTAAATGCAACATAGAGAATAAGGCATAAAAATGGAATGGATATCTTTAGTTATGTTTTTTTCTGTTGTTATTGTTCTTTTAGCAGGCTTTCCAGTAGCATTTTCATTAGCTGGGGTTTCTTTAATGTTTGCTTTTTTTGGAAGTTTATTTGGTGTTTTTGATAGTTCATTTTTAGGAACTATGCCGAATAGAGTTTTCGGAATTATGAGCAATGAAACTCTTATGGCCGTGCCTTTATTTGTATTTATGGGCGTCACAATGGAAAGAGCAAAAATAGCAGAAAGCTTACTAGTTAATTTGAGTGTTCTATTTGGAAAAATAAAAGGAGGATTAGGCATATCCGTGACTTTAGTTGGTATGCTATTAGCAGCTAGTACAGGAATAGTTGGTGCAACCGTAGTTACTATGGGACTTTTATCTTTACCAACAATGTTGAAGCGCGGTTATAGTCCGGAGATAGCGTCAGGAATTATCTGTTCTTCAGGTACTCTAGGTCAAATTATCCCTCCTTCTATAATTCTTGTACTATTAGGCGATGTGCTATCATCAGCCTATAGTCAGGCTCAGCTATCACAAAATATTTTCTCCCCTGATACCGTATCTGTAGGAGATCTTTTTGTTGGAGCTCTAATACCAGGGTTAGGACTAGTTTTTTTATATATTGCTTATATTCTTGCAGTATCTTTTTTTAGACCAAATCATATTCCTAATAATGAAGATTTTATCGAAGAGAGAGCTAGTATTTATAAATTACTATTGTCTCTATTACCTCCTTTAATTTTAATTTTATCTGTATTAGGTTCAATAATTTTTGGTCTTGCAACGCCAACGGAAGCTGCTGGAGTAGGAGCTTTCGGGGCACTTTTTTTAGCTATATCAATGAATGTTTTTTCATTCAGTAAGCTCCTAGCAGTTACTCAAAGTACTGTCAGAATAAGTAGTATGGTCTTCTTAATACTAATAGGTGCCTCGCTCTTCTCTTTGGTTTTTCGTGGGTATGGTGGCGATAGATTAGTTCACGATCTTTTAATTAGTCTTCCAGGTGGTATTTTTGGTGTTATGTTAGTAGTAATGTTACTAATGTTTCTTCTAGGGTTTATTCTTGATTTTATTGAAATCACTTTTGTTGTGGTTCCAATAATTGGACCAATATTGCTGACAATGGGCGTTGATCCGATTTGGTTAGGTGTGATGATAGCTATTAATTTACAAACTTCATTTCTTACGCCCCCATTTGGTTTTGCACTTTTTTACTTAAGAGGAGTAGCTCCTGAGAGCGTAGAAACAATATCAATATATAGAGGGGTAATACCTTTCGTTTTAATACAGATATTAGCTTTAATCATTTTATCTTTTTTCCCTCAACTGGCAACATGGCTACCCTCGATTGTTTATGGTGCTTAGGCTTATTATCTAGAGGATCTCTTTAATAATTATTTTATTATTTTTATTTGAAAAATATATGGCCAGTTCTTACCAGTAACAAATAATTCATTTTTATTTATATCGTACGCTATACCATTTAGTACATCTTCTGGTGATCTTTTTTCTTTAGGGTATAAATTTTCTAAATTTATCCAGCCAATAATATTGCCTGTGAGAGGAGAAATTCTAGCAATACTATCTTTATACCAAATATTAGCCCAAATCTCATTATTAATATATTCTAGCTCGTTTATACCTTTTATTAGATTTAAATTTTCTGTAACAGTGATATCTTTAATTTTCTCGTACGATTCTGAATTGTAAAAGCTAATTATTTCTGATCCATTGCTAATTATAAGTTCATTTTTGTTACTAGTGATTCCCCATCCTTCTCCTTCATAACTAAAGGACTCTATTAGTTCAAAAGTATTTAGATCATATACGAATCCTTGTTGATTTTTCCAGGTTAGTTGAACTAAGTTATTGTTTTTTATGGCTATCCCTTCAGCGAAGTACGAGCGATCAAGCGCCATGAATTTTATTATTTTTCCAGAATTTATATCTATTTTTCTTATAGAAGATTTTCCATACTGGCCGGTACTTTCGAATAAATAATTATTATGTATGACCAATCCTTGAGTGAAAGCAGAGTCATCATGAGGGATAGTTTTTATGATTTCCACATTCCAATTTTCAATATATTCATTTAGCACTTGAGGAGTTAACTTAGTCACAGTAAGTAAAAGCGAAAAAAATAGACTAATTGTAATATTATTAGGTTTATGCATTGTAAATATATGAAAAAATTATAATTTAGATCTACACTATCATTTTTTTTTAAATTATTGTAATTTATAATTATATCTTAATTTATTCTTTAGGAGAGAGTAGTGACTAGTAGACGAGAAATATTGAAGTATGGAGCCTTTTCGGGGATTTCATATCTTTTGCCTAATATAATCCTAGCTCAATCAGAACCTTTAATTAGAAGAGCAATACCTTCTACTGGTGAGTTTATTCCTATTATAGGTCTTGGTAGTTCAGCTAATTTTTCTTCCATGGCGCGTGCAGAAGAATTTGATACCGTGAGATCAGTAATGAGTGCTCTTATAGATAATGGCGGTACAGTTTTTGATACTGCTCCAAGTTATGCAGCAGGAGCTTCTGAAGAGGTAGCAGGCCAAGTTGTTAATGAATTGAATGCGGTTGATAAGGTTTTTTGGGCCACAAAAGTCAATGTTCAGCCAAGAGGTAGCTCCTCTCCAGTTAATCCCCAGGACGCAAGGGCACAGATTGAACGCTCATTTAATGCAATAGGTAAGAATCCTATTGATTTAATTCAAGTTCATAATTTGGCAGATGTTCCTACCCAACTAGGAATACTTAAGGATATAAAATCAGAGGGACGGGTAAAGTATATAGGAGTTACTACAACAGCATCTAGGAGATACCAAGAAGCAGTTGATATTATGAAAAATCAAGAGATTGATTTTATTGGTATTGATTATGCAATAGACGATAGAGATGCCGCTGACTATCTTATCCCAGCCGCTGCTGATTATGGAGTAGCCGTTATGGTTTATTTACCATTTGGTCGCTCAAGGCTTTGGTCTAGAGTTAGAGGGCAATCAGTTCCAGACTGGGGGAAAGAATTTCAAGCTAATACTTGGGCTCAATTCTTTTTAAAGTATATAGCTGCTAATCCAGCAGTTACGGTTATTACCCCTAGCACTAGCAAGCCAGTAAATATGTTAGATAATCTTGGTGCAGGTAGAGGCGTATTACCAGATCAATCTACCCTTAGAAGAATGGAGGAGGTTATTGATAATTTACCTTCTGCCTAAAGGCCTAATAATCCTTGCTAAGATCATTTAATATTTCTATATCTTCAATTTCTGGAGGGGCTGGAATTGATTTTACATACTCATATATAGCTAATAGGTCATTATTGCTCAGAATTTTGCTTGAGTAGGCAGGCATTCCAGGGGGCGGCTTTCTAGTTAAGATCGAAAATACCTCATAAGGATATAGAGTAGGGGCTATTCTTGGTGTAGCAGGTGAAGCTGAGCTTCCTTGCCCTTCAAGTCCATGACATTGCCAACAAGCATGATCAAAATATAGTTTCTTCCCTATTCCTTTGATATCATCCTGTGCTAGTAGAAGAGATGGGTTTATTAAAATTAGTAGAATAAAAATTATATTTTTTAGTTTATATGAAATCATATTTAAGGCTATCTTGGCTGTGTAATTACATCAACTAAGGCGGGCTCACCATTCTCAACGACATCAATAGCTTTTCTTAGTGCGGCCCTGAGTTGATTTGGCGAAGTGATAGGGCCTGTTGTCCAAATGCCTAGCCCCTCACCAACTTTAGCAAAATCAATATTAGGTTTATTAATTACATTTCCAGGATCTATTGATCCTGGTTCCCCTCTTTGTCTCCAATTAGCCATTCTTTGAACATGCATAAGCTCTTGATGATAGCCTCTATTATTATGAATTATTGAAAGAAGTGGTATTTGGTGGTGAGCAGAAGTCCAATGGACGCCAGGTGTATACATACTATCTCCATCTCCAACAATACTTATTGGTAATCTTCCAAATTCTTTATGAGCTAAAGCCGCTCCCACAGAAGCAGGACTAGTGTATCCTTGACCAAAACCACCTGAGTCACCATTCAGTTGATAGTGCTTATCAATTTTCCATAATCGACTAGGCCATCTACTATGAAATTTTTCTGGTGCTAATAAAGCCCAGTCCTTGTTTTTAACAAGATCCCAAAGCTCAAGACAGAGTCTACCTGTACTTATTGGGCTCGCCTCCCATGCATATCTTGCGGCTTCAATATCTCTTATTTTCTGTGACTTAAATCTCTCAGTCCAAGTAATCATTTTTTGCTTAATTTGATTTTTTTTAGAATTAGTAAGATATTTGCTAACTGATTCAATCAGATAAGGCAGGCTAGAATCTCCATCCCCTATGATTGATAGATCAGCAGAAAAAAATCTATTCATATCCTGATAGTTAGATCTGAATATTACTTCTGTCATACCTAAAGTTATTATTTTTACATCTGGCTTTGTTCTTTTTGAGTAAGGAAGATCAGGCTTGTCTCTTGTCCTGTTAACAATATTCCATGTATCTTTAACTTCTAATGATAAGATGACATCTGCTTGAGCGGCTACTCCAGCACCTTGCCTTAAGTAATGTGTATTTGGAAAATTCATTCTACCCATTTGTTCTACTACAGGAGCTTGTAATAGCTCTGCCAGTTTAATTAGGTTATTAACACTTCCTTGACTATTTGCATATCTATCAACAACAATTACAGGGTTTTCAGCTTCAGCTAGCATTTTACCTGCTTCATCAATAGCATTTAAATCACCTATTGGAATTGATGGCTTTCTAACTTTTGGTATATTAAGATTTTTTTCCACTATATTTTGTTCTTGTATAGTTGTTCCAAAAGAGATACCAATTGGTGCCATTGGCGGAGTTGTGGCGAGTCGATAACCTCTTATTGAAGATTCTGCAAAATGTTGAAGTGTTTTTGGGTAATCATCCCATTTCATATAATCTCTAATCGGGCTTAATGGATCTTGAGCTGCATGAGCCCACTTAACTTCCGAAGTTCTATCATCTAGATGATCATGATCAGCGGCAAAAACAATTACTGGAACCCTATCTGCATATGCATTATAGACTGCCATAGCAGCATGTTGTATTCCTACAGTACCATGGAACATAACAGCCATAGGCTTCTTAGAAACTTTTGCATAACCATGAGCCATTGCCACTGCCTGTTCCTCATGAACGCAGTTAAGAATTTCTGGCTTATTTCCACCATGGTTCAAAATAGACTCATGAAAACCTCTAAAGCTAGAGCCACAATTAATTGCCATATAGTCTATATTTAGAGCTTTAACAACGTCTGTCATAAAATCTGATCCAGGATTATCTATAAAATAACCTGCCCTTTGTTCCTTTGTATAGTTATCAGGATTTTCTTGCTCCATAGCTGATTGGGTAGAATTAGGTAAAGGCGCTGATGGTTTCTCTAGGGTGTTTGGTTGCTGTGAGTTAGCATCATTTTCTATGAATGGGGCTGTAATACTAGTTACTGCAGCTCCTGCTAGGAATTCTCTCCTACCTAAAGTATTTTTTTTCTTTTTGCTCTTCATTAAAAATTCTTAGTTGTTATTTTTTTTATTAGCATTATTATATTATAACAAATTCTATATACCACAGGAGGCTTTAGCAATGTCCAAGCTCTATTTTTTCTTTCTATTTTTAGCTATTTTAGGCTGTCAGGAACAAAATAATGGCACACAATTGAATGATTTAGATAATCAAACAATGCCATCAAATACAACACAGGCCTCTCTATTAAGTGATCCAGGCTGGGTAATTCTATTTGATGGCTATGATTTGAATAGTTTTAATGAAATAGGAGATGGTGGCTGGGCTATTATTGATAGTTACGTTGAGTCTAATAATGCTAGTGGGAGCTATCTAGTCTCGAAGGGCGAGTATACCGATTTTCATTTAAGAGTTGATTTCTGGAATGGTATTGACTCAAATAGTGGAGTTTTCATTAGGTGTGAAGACAATACAAGAGCAAGTCCAGATACCTGCTACGAGATTAATATATATGATCAGAATGCTAATCCAGAAAATAGGACTGGCAGTATTATGAGATATGTTGCTCCATTGATAACGACTGAGACAGAGGGTAATTGGAATACCTATGACATTATAGCCCAAGGATCAAAGATCACAGTCATTTTAAATGGAAATATAACAGCTGAGTTAGAAGATAGTACACATATGGATGGGCCATTTGCATTACAAAGTAATGGTGGAACCATCAGATTTGGTACGGTTCAGCTTAAGCCGCTATAAAATACTGAAAGCTTAGTTACTTATCTTTTTTGTTTGGGACAAACCAGGCGATCACGCCCATTATAAGGAGTATTGTTACTACGCTAACAAGTGGCATAGCAGGAAGCCATACCGGGATGTCCTCCATATGGTCGAAAGGGCCTATGAATGGAGCTATAAAAGCGCCAATACCAAGACCTATCAATATGCCAAAAGCAAATCTTGTCTGATAATACCAGGCCAGTCCCCATAAAAATAATGCAATAAAGAATATTATTAAGCTTATGATCATAATATTTAAATCCTAAATTAATGATGTCCTAAAAATTCGGTAGTGTCCTCACCGAAATAAATTAGTCTTGTAATTTCTGTATAATCACCCTCTATAGCCATTAGGGCAATCAAAACTAGTAAAACAATTGGCGGCCCAAGTATTGCCAATGCAAGGGCTAATCTTTCCCATATCATATGCATGAAAATAGCAATAATAAGGCCTGCTTTAAGAAACATAAAAATAAGTATTAAGGTCCATCTCAAGTATCCTTGAAAGCCAGCATAGTCAACCCAATATGATAGAGCGCTTATTACAAATAAAAGACCCCAGACCCAAAAATATACTGAGAGGGGATGTTGTTGTCCTTCTTTTCCTGCCATTTAAAAATTCCTCACCAAAGATAGAAAAAAGCAAAGATAAATACCCAAACTAGATCAACAAAGTGCCAATATAGCCCAGTTATTTCTACGATTTCATAACCACGTTTTTCATAATCACCTCGAAGTACTTTCATAGCTACAACTACAAGATAAATAACCCCTATAGATACATGCATGCCATGAAATCCCGTAATCATGAAGAATATTGCTCCAAATTGAGGTGCCCCAAAAGGATTGCTCCAGGGCCTAACACCTTCGTCAATGATCAATTTTGTCCATTCGAATGCTTGCATACCAACAAACATGGCTCCAAAAGCAGCTGTGATAAGCATCAAGGATGCAGTTTTAGCACGATCTTTCCTATACCCCATATTTACTGCCATAGCCATAGTGCCACTGCTAGTAATTAAAATAAAAGTCATTATAGCAATAAGTATTAGAGGAATAGGATCTCCTCCAAAAGACAAGGCAAATACTTCACTAGGATTGGGCCATTCAACTCTTGTTGAGGCTCTAACGTTTAAATATCCAGTTAAAAAACAAGTAAATATAAATGTATCACTTAAGAGGAAGATCCACATCATTGCCTTACCCCAAGGCACGTGAAAAGTTTGTTTATCTGAAGACCAATCCTTAACAAACCCTTTCATACCATCGGCATGGGACAATTCTGAACTTATTGTAGAGTCTTGAGACATTATATGAGTTCCTTTAAGTTGTAGATAAGAGATAAAAAAGCACTAACCATAAAAGTAAAAGATAATGCCAATAGAATGAGCAGAGCTGTATACTTAATCTGATACCAGCGATCTGATTTAAATTATTATATTCTAAACCATTCCATACCTTTAAAGCTGTTTTTATCCATACAAATAGCCCACCCAAAATATGTAGGCCATGCAAGCCAGTGATAAGATAAAAAAATGTATTAGCTGGATTAGTAGCAAAAAAGAATCCTGATGAATATGCCATTTGCCATGCTGAGATCTGTCCAAGAATAAAAAAGATAGTAAAAATTCCACCTAAATATAAACTTATTTTCATATATTTATAATTCTTACTATTTAAAAGGTTTCTGGAGAGTTGATAACAGATACTAGCCATAATAAGAAAAAAAGTATTTACCCATAAAATTGAAGGATCAGGTAAGGGCCTCCAGTCAGGATACCCAGATCTTTCTGCATACATAATGAAAAATAAAGAAAATAGACTTGTTACAACTGCTAGGAAAGCCCAGAGACCAACCTTTTCAGCTGGTAATGAGGTTATATTATTTCGCTCTAATATTCCCTCGGTAGTCCAAGGCTTAGCTCTTAACCTTCTTATGACAAAAAACCAAAGTATTATTGCAGCCGCTAAAGCTACAAATAGTAAAGTTATGTTCACTAGTGATTTACCCCATGATCTCTACCTACTGGAACTCCGTCAGATGCTGGTTCATTTTGCGGGGTAAAATCTTTTTCTGCACCTGGAACGCTAAAATCATAAGCCCATCTATGAACTTCTGGTAAATTTTCTCCCCAGTTACCATGAGCTGCAGGAGTTTGAGGCGTTTGCCATTCTAAAGTTGTTCCTCCCCAAGGGTTACCAGGAGCTTTTTTTCCGTACTTCAGGCTCCAAATCATATTGAATAAAAAGATAAGCTGAGTTAAAGCTACAATTATCGCTGCTACTGACATACCTGCATTTTGCAGTTGTACTGACTCATCAACAATATCCATTGTGCCATTAGCGTAATATCTTCTGGGTACTCCTAAGAAGCCAATATAATGCATTGGAAGATAAATTGCGTAAGTACCTAAGAGCGTAAACCAGAAATGTATTGTTCCGAGTGTATTATTAAACATCCTTCCAGTTATTTTTGGGTACCAATGATATATTGCAGCAAAAAGAACTAAAACTGGTGAGACACCCATTACCATATGGAAGTGTCCAACTACGAAGTAGGTGTCCGATAATGGCAAATCAACAGTAACGTTACCTAAGAATAAACCTGTTAGACCTCCATGAGTAAAAGTAAAAATAAATCCAATAGCGAAAAGCATTGGGACTGTAAGTCTAAGGTCTCCTTTCCAAAGTGTCAGAACCCAGTTATAGACTTTCAGAGCCGTCGGGACAGCTATGATTAATGTAGTAGTTGCAAAGAAGAAGCCAAAATATGGATTCATACCACTAACATACATATGATGCGCCCATACGACAAAACTTAGTGCACCAATTCCCACTATGGCCCATACCATCATCCTATAGCCGAATATATTTTTTCTTGCATGTGTTGCGAGAACATCTGAAACCATCCCAAATGCAGGTAAGGCTACTATATAAACTTCTGGGTGCCCAAAGAACCAAAATAAATGTTGGAATAAAATAGGACTACCTCCTGAAAATTCTGAGGTTTCTCCTAGAGTCAGCATGGCAGGCATAAAGAAGCTAGTGCCAATCACCCTATCTAATAACATCATGATTGCAGCAACAAGCAATGCTGGGAATGCTAGTAAGCCTAAAATAGTTGCAACGAATATACCCCAAATAGAAAGAGGCATCCTCATTAATGTCATACCACGAGTTCTTGCCTGAAGAACAGTAGTAACATAGTTAAGCCCTCCCATTGTAAATGCAACTATAAATAATGAGAGTGATGCAAGCATGAATACAATACCTCCACCATCTCCCGGAGTACCTTCAGAAATTGCTTGTGGAGGATAGAGAGTCCATCCAGCTCCTGTTGGTCCATCAGGTATAAAAAAGCTTATAAGGAGAACGATGACTGATAGAAGATATACCCAGAAACTTAACATATTCATATATGGAAAAACCATATCTCTAGCACCTAGCTGGAGAGGAATAAGGTAATTACCAAAACCACCTAGGAAGAGAGCAGTCAAGAGGTATATAACCATAATCATTCCATGCATAGTAACGTATTGATAGTATTCTTCAGGGGTAATAAATGTTGCCCATTCTGGAAAGCCTAATTGAAGCCTCATCATTACAGAAAGCCCCATAGCAATCAGACCAACAAAAATAGCTACTAGTGCATACTGTATCGCTATAACTTTATGATCTTGGCTCCAAATATATTTTGTTATAAATGATTGGGGATCATGCATGTGCTGCTCATGATCTTTGTCAGCTATTGATACGTAAGCCATTAGAACTCTCCCTATAATCTCTAAAAAATTTAAAGTGTATTAATATAAGCAATAACATCGTTTATAGCTTTCTCGTCTGGTAAAATATCTACCATCATATTCATTTGATAGCCATAAGGATCTCCAGGATGTTTCCCCCTAATACCATCCTTATAGTTCTTTAGTTGTCTGGCTAAATACCAATCTGTCATATCTGCTAAAGCTGGAGCATTCATTGACCAAATTCCCTTTCCGTCTGCTCCATGACAGGCCGAGCAGGTAGAATAAATATATCTTCCTGTAGATATATCACCTGAGATAGTTTTTTCCGCTGGTTCAGAAGGAAGGCTCTCAATATATGCAACTACATTATCAATAGAAGCTTGATCAGGGAGAGTGACCATTAATGGAGTCATAGTAGCTCCGTAAATATCTCCCTCAGAGGCTCCTCTTATGCCTTTTTTCCAATATTGTAGTTGACGCTTTAAGTAAAGTGGTTCCTGACCAGTCAATTTAGGAGCATTTAGAACCTGCATCCCTTCACCATTTTGACCATGGCATGCAGCACAGATTGCGAAGTTAGTTTTACCTAGTTCAGGGTCTCCTTTAGGCCTGTTTTGAAGGTCAGCAAAAGTAACTTGTTCTTGAAGCCATGTTTGATAATCACTTGGCTCATCTACTATAACTTTTCCTCTCATAGCATGATGAGAGATTCCACATAATTCTTCACATAAAATATCATAAGTACCAGTTTTTGTTGGAGTAAACCAAGCGTATGTAACCATTCCTGGAACAAGATCCATTTTAATTCTAAATTGTGGCACAGCAAAATCATGTAATACGTCTTTAGATCTAAGTAAGACTTTTGTAGGTTGATTGATAGGTAGATGAAGTGTTGATGAGTCTCCAATCAAGATATCGTCAAGACCAGCTGGATCTTCTGAGTCTATTCCAAAAGGATTAGACTTTGACATATATCTAACATCTACATTTCCTAATTGACCATCTTCCCCTGGTAATCTGAAACTCCAGTGCCATTGTTGACCAACTACTTCTACCTCAACTGCATCTTGAGGGGGATTGACAAAATCATTCCATACTATAAGCCCCGGGGCTAGCATTGCAGCAATACCTATGGTAGTTATAACGGTCAGCCAAACTTCAAGTTTAGTATTTTCTGGTTCATATTCTGCTTTTTGTTGCTTCCCTTTTTTGTGCCTAAACTTAATTATACAATAGGCCATGAAAAGGTTTACAGCTACAAAAACTATCCCTGTTACAACAAATGTTATATCTATTGTTGTATCAATCATTCCCCAATTAGAAGCTATTGGAGTTAAATACCAAGGACTCGCAAAATGAAAAAACAAAGACCAGACAACTAAAAGTATAAGAGCAATAGCTATAGCCATAATATTTTAAACCTCTTTATAAAAAATAAATACTTCATTAGGTCAACTCAAGTTATTGAATAATGAACTTTCCATTCATTAGTACATAGTGGCCAGGAAAGGAACAAAAGAATGTATAATCCCCGCCAACTTCTAAACTAGTTAAATTAAAAGTAATAGATGCTTCTTCACCCCCCCCTATCATGCCTGGGGTGGCACCAATTATTCTTTCATCACTAGTATCAAGATATCCTGGAGGGCCAAATGCCTGTCCAGCTGATGCTACGGGCATATAATCTGTAGTCTTTGTTAAGACCCAGTTATGACCCATAACATTAGCAGGTAATGCTCCAACATGTTTTAGAGTGATAGTAACTTCCTCACAGGAGGAGCTTACAGTTATTTCTGATAAATTAAATTGAAGTAGATCGTTTCCTTCTATGACTTGATTACAGTCTTGGGCCCATGAATTTTGACCCAGAAAACTACCTGCCAGAATCAATATGGCGAAAATTTTTCTCATTTTTATTCTTACTCCTACTAAGGAAATTAATGCATACGGTGGAGTATTTTAAAACATTTTAGAGAAGGATTGAAGGATTATAGCTCAGTAGTATCTATATAAGCTTGTTCTGATATTTGTTGCCAGTGCCGAGAATTATTAAGAAAATTTTCATACGATCTCCACACCTTTGCTACCAAGGGATCTCGGCTAGCTAGATTATTAATTACTTCTCTACTGAGAGATTTTAACTCTTTCAATACTTCTTTTGGATACGGTATAACCTCAACAGTTTTATCATCAATAATTTGTTTTAGCGCAATTGAGTTTCTAGCATTATATTCAGCTGTCATATCCATATTTACCGCTTGGCAAGCAACTTTAATTATAGATTTAAGATCATCAGGTAATGAATTGTAAGCATCTAGGTTAACCATACATTCTAGGGTAGGACCAGGCTCATGCCAACCAGGATAGTAGTAATATTTTGCTACTTTATCTAGACCAAACGATAAATCATTGTAAGGCCCAACCCATTCAGTTGCATCTATTACTCCAGTTTGAAGAGCAGTAAAGATTTCAGATCCTGGTAAGGCAACGGATATGCCTCCTGCCATCCTGACGACTTCTCCTCCTAGTCCAGGCATCCTAATTTTTAAGCCGCGAAAGTCTTCCATATTGTTGATTTTTTTATTAAACCATCCCCCCATTTGGACGCCAGTATTTCCTGCTGGAAAAGGCTCAAGATTAAATGGCCTATAAGCTTCTTGCCAGAGCTCTAATCCTCCCCCATAGTAGAGCCACGCATTCATCTCATGAGTATTTAGACCAAACGGAACGCATGTAAAAAATTGCATTGCTTCAGATTTACTTCTCCAATAATATGAACCACCATGACCTAGTTCTGCGGTTCCACTTGATACAGCATCAAATACTTCAAGAGGAGGGATTAATTCTCCCCCTGCGTATACTTGGATCTTAATTCTACCTCCACTTAAGGATTCGATATATTTTGCTACATTATTTGCACCAGTACCTAAGCCTGGAAAATTAGGAGGCCAAGTTGTAACCATCTTCCAAGAAAAGGATTGTTGGTCATTTGAACTGTTATTTTGTTCTTTTTCTTGGCAAGCTGCTAATGCAGCAATACCAGCGGCTCCATATACAAATTCTCTTCTCTTCATGCTTATATCCTTAAATTTATAAGTATAAATACCAGACTCACAGACTAAGTCAATCATATTATACCTATCGCCACTAATGATTATATCTAGGAATTAAGCATATATAAAAAACCACTATTAACTTATAAATAATAAAGTGGGAAAGATAATTAAAAAATAGTCATATTATTAATAATTAGTGGGAAATTATATACTATACAATAAATTTTCTTTTTAATTATAATTAGATTTATTTAAATGGATTTTATATGGTATTTTTAATTCAGAGAGTAAGTAAGGCAAAAATAGCTATAAGAGGTACTAAAATTGCAGAAATTAGTAATGGCCTCTTAGTTTTGGTTGGGGTAGAAAAGGATGACAATTCTAATGTAATTAAAAAGCTTATTGATAAGTTATTGAAATTCAGAGTATTTAACGATAAATATGAAAAAATGAATTTGAATATTGAACAGGTAAAAGGCCAAATTTTATTTGCACCTCAGTTTACATTATTGGCAGACCATTTTTCTGGTAACAGACCAAGTTTTTCTAAAGTTCCTAGTAATTCTTACAGCAGGGATATTTATAATAAGGTTATTGCGGAGATAGAAAAAAATGATGTATATGGTGGTTCTGGGGTGTTTGGTGAAGATATGGAAATTAGTTTGATTAACCAAGGACCAGCAACGTTTTGGTTAAATATTTAATTTGTAGCTTTAAAATTAAACAAAAGTTAAATTTAATAGTATCATAAGATATATATTTTCTTGAATTGGAGATAGCTAGTTATGGGTATTGGTGGAATAAGTATGTGGCAGTTGCTAATTATTTTGCTTATTGTAGTGCTTATATTTGGTACTAAAAGGCTTAAAACTTTGGGAGGAGATCTAGGTGGAGCCATGAAAAGCTTTAGAAAAGCTATGGATAGTGATGAAAAAGAAGTGAAGCCAGAAAGATTAGGAGATGATAAGCAAGATGCTGAATTTACTGAACAGAAGGAAGATTCAAAGGGAAGTTAATCTCAATGTTTGATATTGGATTTTGGGAACTAGCTCTAATTTTAGGCATGGGGCTCTTAATATTGGGCCCTGAAAGATTACCTGCAATAGTTTCTAAGTTTGGAAGGTGGGTAAGTAAGGCCAGAAGGACAGCTAATTTTCTAAGAAGGCAGTTAGAGGAAGAGATCGTTTCTGCAGATTTATCTCAACCTATTGATTCTAATTTGGGTAAGTCAAAAACTCATCTTGTTACCCCCATCAATAAGGCTAAAGATCTTAACAATATTAAATCTAAAGTTCTTGATAAAGAATCATAATTTAGCTTTATATTTAATTAAATTTTAAAAAGGCTTAATACTCATGAGCTCGACCGATAAGGAAAAATTACAAGAAGGCTCATTAATTTCTCATCTAGTAGAATTGAGGACTAGGTTACTTAGGTCAATACTTTCTATTCTTATTATTTTTATTTGCTTGGTACCTTTTGCCGAAAATATATTCACTAGCGTAGCTACTCCGCTTATGAATCAACTACCTAGTAATGCGACAATGATTGCAACACAAGTAGCCTCACCATTTTTAACTCCATTTAAGATGACTTTATTTGTAGCACTTTTTCTAGCTATGCCGGTAATTTTATATCAATTATGGCAATTTGTAGTTCCAGGTTTATATAGAAAAGAGAAAAGATTTGCTTTCCCTCTCTTAATATCAAGCATACTTCTATTTTATTTAGGAGTTGCCTTTTCTTACTTTGTAGTCTTCCCAATAATGTTTGCTTTTTTCGCAGCTGTTGCTCCTGAGGGAGTTACCATGATGACAGATATTAGTGCTTATCTTGATTTTATAATTACACTTTTTTTTGCTTTCGGGTTAGCTTTTGAAGTACCAATAGCTACGGTAATTTTAGTATGGAGTGGTTTAGCTTCTAGGGAAAAACTTGCTTCTTGGCGCCCTTATGTTTTTTTGGGCGCTTTTATAATGGGAATGCTTTTGACTCCTCCTGATGCCATTTCACAAACTTTATTAGCTGTTCCAGTTTATTTGTTATATGAAAGTGGTTTATTTTTACTTAGATTTTTAAAGATAGATAAACAAGATAAAGAAAAATAATTCTACTGGTCTCTTTCCATAGATACTAAATAATTTATTAGATCAATTAATAAGTCATATCCACCAGCCTGGCCAGCATCAGTTGTATATTTACCATTAATAATTATAGTTGGCACACTAGCTATTCTGTATCTTCTTGATAGCTCATCAGCACGTTGTAATTTAGTATGAACTGAAAAAGATTCTAAAGTTCTCATAAATTCTTGATCATCTATACCTTGGTTGGAAAAAAAACTAACTAAAGAATCATTAGTATCTAAAAAATTTCTATTTATATGAATTTCTCTAAATATTGGTACATGAATTTCATCTGCAATTCCAAGAGCTTCAGCTGCATAAAAAGCCCTTGCGTGAGTTTGAAGAGTACTATTCCATACAGCAGGAATTCTAATGAAATTAACGTCCTCAGATAGGCTCTCTCTCCAGTTTTCTAAATAAGGATCAAGAGTGAAGCAATGCGGACACCCATACCAGAAGACCTCTGCTACTTCTATTACATCGGGACTAGAGCTTGTGGGTTGTGTGGGTGAGAGTATTGAATAATGAGTACCCTCGTTAAATTGAGGAACAGTATTCTGTGATTGGGCAGTATTAATAATAAAATATGCAAACAGAACTATTAAACTTATATTTTTAAAATAAGACATTAAGATCTCCTCTATTTTAATCCTTGGATATAGCTCGCTACTGCCTCTATCTCTTCTTGAGATAATAATTTAGCAATTGTTCTCATTACTTCATTAGAGTCTGAGTACCTTGTTCCTATGGCATATGCATTTAAAGTATTTATTGTGTATATTGAGTGCTGCCCTTTAACTTTTGGATAAAGTGAAAAAGGATTTCCTTTACCAGATGGCCCATGACAAGCAATACATGCGGGAACATTTTTTTCAAAGATACCCCCCCGATAGATTTTTTGACCTAGATCTACTAATTCTGGATCCGCACCTCTTTGAATATTTGGTAAAGAGCCATAATAAGCTGCTAAGTCAATCATATCTTGCTCGGTTAGAGAGATGGCAAAAGCATTCATTAGTATATTCTGCCTTTGTCCATCCTGAAAAGACTTCAATTGTTTAGCCGTATATAATGGATGTTGACCAGCTAGGCTAGGCCATTCAGGGTTTATACTATTGCCATCAACACCATGACAAGCAACGCAAACAGCTGCCTTTGTTTTTCCATTCTCTATAGATCCTTGAGGAAATGCTATATCACTGTAAAGTAAGAATAACCACTGACTAGAGCAGACTAATAGTCCATAAAACAGAAATTTAATACTTGAAAATAACTTATTTGCCATTACTTTCGTCGAGCCTTTTATTAATTAGTAGTTAATATATTAATTGTACACTAATATAGTAATGAACAATATTAATTGAATTATATTGGATTATGATATTTTCTCAAGCTTCTGATTTTATGATAAGTGCTAAAACTTCTAAACAGTTTCCTCAAGATTCTGGTTTAGAAGTTGCTTTTGTTGGTAGGTCAAATTCAGGTAAGTCTAGTGCGATAAATGCAATATTACATAGAAAAAATTTAGCTAAGACTAGCAAAACGCCAGGTAGGACCCAATTAATTAATTTTTTTTCAGTAAGTGATTCTAACCACCGGATTGTTGATTTACCAGGATATGGATTTGCTAAAGTGTCAATTGAGATAAGAGATAGTTGGACAAAAATGATTGAATCATATCTTTTTTCTAGAAATTCTTTAGCTGGATTTTTTATAACTATAGATGCAAGGAGGGGTCTTAATGATTTAGATAGGACAATGATAATATGGGCTGATTCAGCAAATAAACCTATAGTTATTTTACTTACTAAAATAGATAAGATTTCTAAGAATACACATAAAAATCTAAAAAATAATTTTGATAAGACTTTGCCTATAGCCTGTAATTCCTTACTTTTTTCTTCAACTTCTGGTGAGGGTATAGAAGAATCACAGTTACAATTATCTAATTGGCTTTCATTAAAAGATTAATTAATGGGCTTCATCCCAATTATTACCAGTGCCAAATTCTACTTTTAGAGGAACTGATATCTTTGTAGTGTCTTCCATAATTTTTTTTACTTTTATTGCTATAGTGTCTACCTTATCCTTATTTACTTCTAAAACTAATTCGTCATGAACTTGCATTATTATTTTTGCATCTATACAAGAATCTTTTAGCCATGTATCAACATTGATCATTGCTAATTTAATTATATCTGCAGCTGAGCCTTGCATAGGTGCATTTATAGCACTTCTTTCAGCGTACATCCGTCTTTGATGATTTTTAGAGTTTATTTCTGGTAAATACAGCCTCCTTCCATTAATGGTAGTGACGAACCCATTATTTTTTGCAAAATCTTTTATTTTATTCATATATTCTTTTACCTTAGGATATTTTTCAAAATATAGATTCACGTATTCTTGGGCATTTGATCGAGTTATACCCAGCTGACGCGCAAGTCCAAAAGCAGACATACCATAAATTAGTCCAAAGTTTATAGCTTTGGCTGACCTTCTTTGTTCTTCAGTTACTTCATCGATACTTTTATTATTAACTTCGGCTGCTGTTAGCCTATGAATATCATCATCATTATTAAATGCTGATATTAAACCTTGATCTTCTGATAGATGGGCCATAATTCTTAGTTCAATTTGAGAGTAGTCCGCTGCTAGCAAAAGATATTTTTCTGGAGCGATAAAAGCTTGTCTAATCTTTCTTCCTTCCTCTCTTCGTATAGGGATATTTTGTAAATTTGGGCTCGAGGAAGAGAGCCTTCCTGTAGCTGCTACGGCTTGGTGATAAGAAGTATGTATACGGTTTGTTTTTTTATTAATTTCTAAGGGTAGCTTATCTGTATAGGTAGTCTTTAGTTTTGCTAAGGCTCTATAATCTAAAATTAATTTAGGTAACTCATAATCTTGGGCTAAATCTTGTAATACATTTTCGGCAGTAGAGGGCTGTCCTTTAGGGGTCTTACCTAATATAGGAAGCCGTAATTTATCATAAAGTATTTCTTGAAGTTGTTTTGGAGAGGAAATATTAAATGAACCTCCAGAAATATTATATATTTTGTCTTCAAGATCATTCATATTTTTAGCTAAATCTTTACTTTGTAACTTTAGAATTTCCGAGTCTATAAGTACTCCAGTATGTTCCATTTCTTGAAGGATTTTTATTATAGGTCTTTCAATTTCCGTGTATATTTTTTGTAATTCAGGGATAGATTCTAGTTTTTTCCATAGGTTATAATGCAGCCTTAGAGCTATGTCAGCATCCTCTGATGCATAGCTTGATGCTTCATCTATATGCACTTTATTGAATCCAATTTGTTTAGCACCTTTTCCTACTATGTCTTCATATTTAGTAGTATTGTAATTTAGATATTTTTTCGCTAAGGAATCCATATCATGACGGCTAGCTGTTGAGTTAAGCACGAAAGATTCCATCATAGAATCATAAAAAATACCATTCATCTTAATTTTATAATTTTCAAAAATATGCATATCATATTTTATATTTTGACCAACTTTTTTATTATTACTTTCTAGCCATGGTTTTAATTTTGAAAGAACGTAATCAGTATCTAGCTGGTTCTGAGCTGTTGGATAGTCGTGATTTAGTGGTATGTAGGATCCTTTATTTGGCTTGTAAGATATCGATAGTCCAACTAGTGTTGCTTTCATGTAATCAAGACTAGTAGTTTCTGTATCAATAGCTACGATAGATGCTTTTTCTATATTATTTATTTCTTCAAGAAAATCAGCTTTAGTAAGTATCGTTTTATATGAAGCATTTGTATTTTTAGTAGAATTTATCTTAACTTCTTTTAACCCTCTTAATAAGCTATTTATTTCAAATCTATCATGAAGCTTTCTCAGTTCTTTTTTGTCAGGAGCTGTTTTTTTTAATTCATCAAATTCAATACCAACTTCTACATCTCTCTTTATTGTCGTTAGTTTTTTATATAGCGGTATTTTATCCAATGAATTTCTTAACTTCTCACCAACTTTACCTTCAATATCATTAGCATTTTTAATAATTTCATCTAAGCTTTTATATTTAGATAGCCATTTTGTAGCAGTCTTAGGACCTACGCTAGGAACACCAGGTATGTTGTCTGCAGAATCGCCTACAAGAGCTAAGTAATCTATAATTTGTGAGGGCTCCACTCCAAATTTATTGATTACTCCTTCTGAGTCATAGGTTTTATTACTCATTGTATCAACTAACGTTACTCTTTCAGTTACTAGTTGTGCCATATCTTTATCTGAAGTTGAAATTACAGTTTGGATATTATTTTTTTCGGCGATCGAAGCTAAGGTTCCTATAACATCATCTGCTTCTACACCTTTTATTCTTATTAAGGGGAGACCAAGGGCTTTTATTGATCTAAATAAAGGTTCAATTTGAGGCCTAAGGTCTTCAGGCATGGGCGGTCTATTAGCTTTATATTTGGCGTAAATATCGTTTCTAAATGTTTTGCCAGGCGTATCAAAAACCACTGCTATCTTTTGCGGCTGATATTCATCTAGTAGTTTGTTAAGCATATTTAGCACACCAAATATTGCTCCACTAGGCTCTCCTTTGCTAGAAGTTAGATTTGGTAAAGCATGATATGCCCTGAAAAGATAAGAGGAGCCATCTACTACTATAAATAACTTTTTAGATGACATAATTAGAAGAAAAATATTTTCATATAATAGAGCTTAGATCTTTATAAGAAATATCTATTTCTTTATACATAGAATCTAATATAAGATCTCCTTTTTGACCGCACCCTGAAAGAATGAGCATAAGAAATATAAGATAGTTATTTTTCATCTATTTTCTTTGCAACCATTTTATAGGCCTCCCTGAACGATATATTTTTTTCTAAAGCTAATTTATTAGCCTGTTCTGTAGCATAAATATCAGGATTTAATATTATATTTTTCTCATTAAATGATATATTTTCTATTGAGTGAGTCATAATTTTTATAGTATCAATTGCAATATCGATAGATCGGAATAGTGGCATTTTTATTCTTTGTAGATCTCGATGATATCCAGAGATTAACTTTGAAGAGATTGATAAAGTTTCTACTAGTGAAGCTATTCCTATAGATTCAGCACTTCTTACTAGTTCAAAAACATCAGGATTATTTTTCTGAGGCATTATTGAAGATCCAGTAGTTATGTTTTTCTTGATATCTAAAAAGGAAAACTCATCACTATAGAATAAAATAATATCTGATGCTAATTTAGCTAAATCACCTAAAATAATTGTAATTTCAAATATTACTGATGCTTCAGCTTTTCCTCGACTTATCTGAACAGCTGTTACTGGCTCATGTGTAGATTTAAATCCTAAGCTTTTTGTTGTTAGCTCCCTATCAATATTAAGACCAGGAGTGCCATATCCTGCAGCTGATCCTAATGGATTTTTGTCAGCCCTATTAGTAGCTAATTTGATTCCTATTACATCGTCTGATAATTCAGAAGTATATCCTTCAGCCCATAGCTTAACAGAGCTAGGCATACCCCTCTGTGTATGAGTATAGCCAGGAAGTTGAACTTCACCTTGCTTCTTAATAAGTACATTGATTTTACTAATTAGTAACTCAAGCTCCTTTGCTACGTTATCTCCTACATCCTTAAGATAAAGTCTTAAGGCAGCAAGTACTTGATCGTTCCTGGAGCGCCCAAGATGAATGCTTCCTCCTGCTGAGCCAAGATATTTTGTCAGATGGTTTTCTATTGCTGTATGACAGTCTTCTTGCTCAAGATCAATTTTCCACTCACCGTTTTTATGATCTTTTCCAATTTTCTTAAGTGCTTTAGAAATTTTATGATAATCATCTTTTTTTATTAAGCCTTTCTCTTTAAGCATACTTGCATGGGCTATTGATGCTTGAATATCATATTCAACTAATCGCTCGTCCAAATGAAAATCATTACCTACAGTATATTTCAAGATTAAATTATCTACTGGTAAGTCTTTATCCCATAAACGTTTCATAATAACTTCCTATTTTTTCTCAGCTTTGCTTAATATATTTATATCATTCACTACTAGCGTTCCTGTTCCATCATTAGTAAATATCTCCAATAATAAGCTATCAGCTAAATCATAGGAAATAACATGGACACGAGGTACGCCACTGGTAAGGGCAAGCTCTATCGCTTTTGCTTTAGGGAGCATTCCATCTTCTAACTTACCTTCATCTTTAAGCTTTTTTAAACCATTTATATCAACATATGAGATCATAGACTTAGGATTATTTTTATCTTCTAAAATTCCTGGCGCACTCATGGCTAAAATTAATTTCTCTGCTTTCATCGCTGAAGCAATTGCTGCAGCAACTGTATCAGCATTTATATTTAACAATGTTCCTTTATCATCAGCAGATAATGGACTTACAACAGGAATAAGGCCATTGTCTAACTGCTTAAAGAGAATATTAGCCTCAACACTTTGAATATCACCGACAAATCCATAATCTTTTATTTTTACACCTTTATCATCTTGCACAACAGGCCTTTTGATAGCTTGGATAAGGCCAGCGTCCACTCCACTAATTCCAACGGCAGGGATAGCAAGATCCCTAAAGCATGCTAATAATTTAGTGTTAATTTGACCATTAAGTACCATTGCAGAAATCTCAAGTGCTTTTTTATCTGTAACACGTCGCCCCTCAATAAATTTACTATCGATACCTAATGATTTTGCTAACTCTGTTGATTGAGGACCTCCACCATGTACTAAAATAACTTTAATTCCAAGGTCATACAAAATTCCTATTTGCTCTACAAGTAAATTCGTTGCTTTTGATGATAGGAGAGCTTCTCCTCCAATTTTTAAGACGAATATCTTACCTTTAAACATTCTGATATATGGAGCGGCTCTCTTTAATGCAGAGACAACTATTGCTCTTTCATTTTTTTTTAATTCACTCATATTTTTTTTATCCTTTCATCATTTTATATAGAATGGCCATTTGAGCATACATACGATTACGAGCTTCCTCTATGACAATACTCCGAGGCCCATCTAATATACCATCAGAAACTACGACCCCTCTTCTCACAGGCAGACAATGCATAAATTTACATTGTTTTTTTGCTGTATTAAACCACTCTTCATCAATGCACCAATCAATAAATTTTTCTCTTAATAGTTTATCTTTAATTTGATCTCCATAGTGTAAGGTTGAAGACCAAGATTTAGCATAGATTACATCGGCCCCTTCCATTGCTACTTTTCTATTATCAGATTCTAGAACGCTCCCACCTGATTTTGTAGCTTCATTAGTTGCTTTTTCTAAAATACTTTTTGGTAATGCAAAACCATCAGGTCTTAAAACTGTCACATCCATTCCACGTTTAGCCGCCATGATTAAAGTAGATGCAGGAACGGCCAGAGGGAGTGCATTTGGATGATAAGCCCAAGATAGCACAAACTTTCCACCATTCTTTGGAATTTCTAAATTATCCATTGTTTTCCAATCTGCTAAATTCTGACATGGGTGCTGTATTGCCGATTCCATATTAATTAATGGCTTATCAACCAAAGATGATAGATTTTTAAATTTAATATCTTCTAAATCATCATCTATATTTTCTCTCTCAGCAAAAGCTCTTATTCCGACTGCATCACCATAAGAAGCTATAACAGGAACCGCTTCTTTAATATGTTCAGCGGCTGAGCCATCCATAACTATTCCATGTCGAGTTTCTAGACCATGAATAGACATATCAGGAGAAATAACAAATGAACCCCCACCTAACCTAGACATGCCAGCCTGAAAAGACGCAAGAGTCCTAAGTGATGGACTTAGGAAAAGTAATGATAGCACCTTGCCCTTTAGTACATTAGGGCTAGGATTTTTTTCTAGTTGATTTGCTAGATCAATTAGATTATCAATTTCATCATTACTAAAATCAGTAAGGTCATTAAAGCTATTCATTATTTATTTCCTTTAGAGCTGATGAGAGTATTTCGATATGCGATTTTTCTAGTATATATGGTGGAAGTAGACGCAAGATATTTGGGTCACTGCTAGTTCCAGTCATTATATTTTTTTTCAGTAACTTATCTCTTAAAACATTAGCAGGTATTTTTGTTTTTAACCCAATTAAAAATCCTGCTCCCTGAATATCAATAACTGGATCTATTTTACAGGTACTAAATAAATATTTTGATACACTATTTATATTATCCATAAGGTTGTCATCAATAATAGTGTCTATAACTGCACTAATGGCTACAGATGAAAGGGGACCTCCACCAAAAGTTGTTCCTAGAGAGCCAGCACCTAAATTTTTTATTATTTTTTCCTTCATAATGACTGCACCACAGGGGAGTCCTCCTGCTAACGATTTTGCTACCGTCAATAAGTCAGGCGTTACTTGAAAATAATCTGCTCCAAAAGGTACGCCCAACCTACCCATTCCTGTTTGAACCTCATCAAAGATCAATAAAGTTTTATTTTTTTTGCACTGATGTTGAATAGAATTAATAAACTCATTAGAAAATTTATAAGCACCTGCAACTCCCTGAATCGGCTCAATGATCACTGCCGCAGTATCTTTGTCAACAGCTTTTTTTAACGAGTCAATATCATTTCTAGGTATAAATTCTACTTTCATAGGCGTTGATGGGAATCCATACCATTTTTTTTGTGATCCCCAAGTTACAGCTCCAGCAGCAGCTGTTCTACCATGGAATGCATTTTCTATAGCTATGATTTTTTTTCTTCCTGTTAATTGAAGTGCTATACGAATAGCATTCTCATTCGCTTCAGCACCACTATTAACAAAAAAAACTTTATTAAGGTTTTTAGGGGAAAATTCAGCTAATTTTGTAGCAGCATCATCTCTAGACTTCATAATTACAGCATTGCTTTGAAAAAGAAGATTTTTTGCTTGATTAGTTATAGCTGTTATCAATTTTTTATGATTGTATCCTAGACACGTAACTGCATGCCCGCCATATAAATCTAGCACTTTTTTATTTTTCTCATCTTTGAGGAAAACTCCGTCACCTTTTACGGGCTCAAAGGGTAAGACAGGATATACTTCTTGTAAGTGTGCATTATATTTTGACATTATGCCCATCCTATTGGAGGGATCATTAAACCCTCTGTCTCAGGCCATCCTAGTAGTTTGTTCGCAAATTGAATTGCACCTCCCGCAGCACCTTTTACTAGATTATCAATAACACAACAAATAACTAGATTATTGTTATTTAAAGATATAGAGAGCTGGGCTTCATTTGTTCCAACTACATCCTTTATTTTAGGGGGGGCATTCAGTATATCTACAAAAGGCTTTTCTTTGTAATAATTTTTAAACAGGTTAAAAATATATTTTTCATCATAATCATTTTTTAATTTACAAAAAGTAGTTGCATATATTCCACGAGTAAATGGCCCTGAATGAGGTACAAAATTTAGATTTATTCCTTTGTTAGTAATTTTTTTTATAATATGCTCTACTTCTATCGAGTGTCGGTGCTTAAGGGGCTTATATGAAAAAAAATTGCCATCACGAACAGGATGATGAGTATTTATTTTAGGTAAGCTACCAGATCCTGTGCTTCCAGTGACTGCGCTAGTAAAAAAATCAAATTCGCTAATATTGTTCTCAACTAATGGAACAATAGATAGTAGCATTGATGTAGAAAAACATCCTGGATGAGAGATATTATTATAATTATTTTCTTTTATTTGTTCAGGAATACCACAAATAAACGATTTTATAAGTTCAGGTGCTGTATGATCTTGACCATAGGTTTTTTCAAAGTCATTTTTGTTATCAAACCTGAAGTCAGCTGCAATATCGATTATGTTAGTCTTTAGATTTAATTTTTTTGATTCAGAGATGATTTTATTTATTGTTTTAGCTGAGCTTCCATGATTGGCAGCAGATATTACCATCCAGTGATCATGCCCCTGAAGCCCCTCTATCCCAGCCTCAATTGATATAAATTTTTCTTTAGGATAAATTTTTTTCAGATATGGAAATTTTTCTGATAAAAATTTCCCATTTTGACTACTAGAAATAATCAATTTAGGAAAAAAGTATTTATGATATGACAGAAGCCGAAGTAACTCTCCAGCTACATAACCAGATCCACCTAATATTATTACAGGTATTTTATTACTCATTTTTTGCTTCCGATGTTATTAGGCAAAATTTCTGATTCAATAAAATTACCTAAATCTGTTGAGTTAGTAAGAGCGTTTATTGCTTTTATACTACTTTGTTTTTCGATAATATCTATACCTACTTGATTATCTGTTGCTGGTCCAGTCACAACTGATGGAGTTAAGTTAAAATTATCTTTCAATATTTTAACTCCTCCCCATGCACCTATAGGATCATTTGCACAAAGCACAATAGAAGAGAAATAACCTTTAAGCTCTTTGTCTAACAGAATAGATTCAACTCCGTATGCACCAAGGATACCATCGCCAAATTCACATACAATTACATCTGGATTATTATTAGCTAAAGAGCTACATATTTTTTTTGTTATATCAGCAGAGTTTTCTGAAGTTGTAGCTACTACTCCATAGTCAGAGAATATTTCTGTATTTCTAGCACCTGCATCTTCCATAGCAAGTATGTCTCGTCGAAGAGCAACACCAGTACTTTTAAATGCATCAACAGTAAATCCATTATGATTAAGCTGGCTTATTATAGAGCATGCCGCAACTGTTTTTCCTGAATCCATACAAGTCCCAGCAATAGCAATAATTGGTATCTGATTAAGATCAAGTTTTTTAACTATATTTTTTTTAGGTGCTCCAACTTTTGCAGGAACACCTATTCTCTCACCTAAGAAAGGAAATTCTAAAACTACACCAAGTACTTCACAGTCAAAAGGAGAACCCTGGCTAATATTAATAGAGTCACAAATGCCTAAAACCCCCCCAAGGTTTAAGACTTGTATTTTATCACCAGCTGAAAGCTTTTCCGGTATATGACCAGAATAACCAAATAATGCTTTTCTATGCCCAAGTGCACCAATAATAATATCCCCTTTTTTAATTTGGGCCATTCGTCCGCTTGTAAGCTCTAGTGTGTTGTACCGAGATTTATTATTTAGTACTTTTGCAGCAACAATCACTCCTTCTTCACAAGGAATGTCAGGACTTATTCTTATTTCACGCCCTATATCATTTGCTATAGCAACGGAAGAGATTTTATCTACAATTAAAGATTGCATATTAACTCTCCTTTACTCTGCTGTGAAGAGTTCCTGGTAGAGATAAGATTCTTGAAAAGCCTAGTGCATCTCTAGCATCCCACTCACCTATAGATTCTCCATATTTACTTTTACTTGCTGACATGAGAGAAAAAGGCGATTTAATTCCAGTAATAAAAACTGAACCAGGGCGCAATACACAGTCAACTTTTCCAGAAACATATTTTTGTGATGACATAAAAAAAGACTCTATATCATTACATGCAGGATCTAGCTGTTTCCCCTCATGAATAAGTTCACAGTAATGAAGGCTTAATTGTTCCTTAATTTTTAACTGTAAAGAGGAAAGTGTTAGTTTTTCTAATTCTCGATGAGCATTTATTAGAATCTCAGCAGCAGGTGCCTCGAATGCAACACGTCCTTTTATGCCTAATATAGTATCTCCTAAATGGATACCACGACCTATTCCAAAAACCTTTCCAGTCGTTTCTAGTTTTTCAATTATCTGAATTGGGTTGAGGTCTTCTCCATTAATCTTAATTGGAATACCTTTTTTAAATTCAATAATAATTTTCTGTTCATTTTTAGAAGAGGAAGGAAAAACATTAGGGCTGAGCTCCCAAGAAGATTCTGGAATAGTCTCTTTAGAATCAAGTGTTTCAGATCCTCCAATAGTAACTCCCCATAGCCCTCGATTTATAGAGTAAGTTGAGCCTGATTTTGGGGTGGGAAGTCCTAATTTTTTTAGATAGCTTACCTGATCATCTCTTGCCCATGATTGATCTCTAACTGGAGCTAGTATTTTAAGATCAGGCGCTAATGATTTTAGAATTATTTGGAACCGAATTTGATCATTTCCAGCGGCTGTACATCCATGAGCTACAGTATCAGAGTGCATATCTTTTGCAATTTTAGCTAAATATTTTGCCTGAATAACTCTTTCAGAGCCTACACACAGAGGATACATGTTACCCTTTTTTATATTACCCATAATTAAAAATTTAAGAACATCATTAAAGAAGTCATCTTTTGCATTGACTAGGATGTGGTCATTAGCTCCTAGTTTTTTAGAATGTTCTTTCAAGTGTTTTGATGTTTCTTTGTTAATACCACCTGTATCTACTGTGACAGTTATAACTGGTTTTCCATAGGTTTCTTTTAGCCAAGGCACACAGAATGATGTATCCAGGCCACCAGAAAAGGCAAGTATGATAGGAGAATTTTTATTAGCCATTATTAATATCCTTTTCTAATTTTATTTTAATTTTATTCTGTTGCGAAATACTGCTAGTAGCAATATAAATAGTATCATCACCAGATAGTGTTGCTATTATTTCTGGCCAGTTAAGTTCATCTAGTGTTACAGCAACTCTTTGAGCTGCGCCTATTTCTGTTTTTAAGACAAGAAGGTTTGGGCCTGCGCTTATAACTCCAATGATAAAGCTATCTATATTTTTTAGAGCATAATTAGTAGTAATATTTTTTTCAGGCAAAGTATAACTTGAGTTAAATTTATTAATTCCCATTTCCTTTAAGTCTCGACTAACGCTAGACTGAGTTACCCCATAGCCTTTATTCTGAAGTAAATTTACTATTTCTTTTTGTCGTAACACATTGTTTTCCTTTATTATTTCAGCTATTGCGTTACGTCGACCTAATTGTTCTGTCAAAGATGTAGGCATGATTAATGATCCTTTGTGCATAATTTGTGCATATATTATATTATATGTACAAATTATGCAATGATTTATTTCTAAAGGAATTTCGATTTCTTCTATAAAATATGTATTTCATTCTTATGGGTATTTTTTTTTGGAAGCGCTAATAATAAAAGATTTATATAAAACTTACTCTAATGGCAAGTATGTCCTTAAAGGAGTAGACCTTGCTGTACCAGAAGGTGATTTTTTTGCATTATTGGGTCCAAATGGAGCTGGTAAAACTACAATTATTAATATTATTACATCATTAACATATAAGACAGATGGTTCAATTAAGGTGTTCGGACATGATTTTGATTTACAAGCAAATTTAGCTAAATCTTTTATTGGAATAGTTCCTCAAGAGTTTAATATCAACATGTTTGAGACTTGCTCTAATATTCTTATTAATCAAGCTGGGTACTATGGCATAACAAGGAAAGAGGCCATTATTCGTACTGAGAAATATTTAAAATCAGTAAAATTATGGGATAGGAAAGATGATATAGCACGAACTCTATCAGGAGGAATGAAACGTCGACTTATGATAGCTAGAGCCTTAGTTCATGAGCCTAGACTATTAATCTTAGATGAGCCTACAGCTGGAGTAGATATAGAAATTAGAAGATCAATGTGGAATTTATTAAGAGAAATAAATGATATAGGAATGACTATTATACTTACTACTCATTATCTTGAGGAGGCTGAAAGCCTGTGTAGGAATATTGCAATTATTGATGAAGGGAAAATAATTGAAAATGATTCAATATCAAATATTGTAAAAAAACTATCTCAACAGTCATTTATATTTAATCTATCAAATTCATGTAATAAAAGACCCAATATAGAGAACTTTAAAGTTTCTATGAAATCAGAAAATGAAATTGAAGTTCGTGTTTCAAGTCATCAAAATTTAAATGATGTATTTCAAGAATTTTCTAAACAAGGTATAGAAATTTCTAGTATGAGAGCTAAAAGTAATAGGCTGGAAGAATTATTTATAAGTTATGTTGATGCGAAGAGAAATGATGATGAATAATATTATCAAGAATATGAGAATAAATAGGCTAGTCAGAATAAACTTAGTTGGCTTTTATACAATTATAAGGAGAGAAATAAAGCGGGTTGTCAGAATATGGATTCAAACTATACTTCCACCCGCTATAACTATGACTTTATATTTTATAATTTTTGGGAGCTTAATAGGTAGTAGGATAGGGGATATGAGTGGAGTGCCCTACACTACATTTATAGCTCCTGGTCTTATAATGATGTCTATTATCACGAATTCATTTGGTAACGTAGTCTCTTCTTTTTTTTCAGGAAAATTACATAGGCATTTAGAGGAAATGCTTGTATCTCCAATGGAAATAACCACTATAGTTTTCGGTTTTGTATCAGGAGGATTATTTAGAGGTATTCTTGTGTCCTTAGTAGTTACTATTGTAGCTTTATTTTTTACTGAGCTGAAGATAACTTATCCACTAATTACAGTTTCTACAATTATTTTAACTTCTGTAACTTTTTCCTTAGCTGGTTTATTGAATGCGATATTTGCTAAAAATTTCGATGAGATTTCAATTATACCAACATTTGTTTTGGCGCCATTAACATATCTTGGTGGTGTGTTTTTCTCTATCTCTTTACTTTCTCCTTTCTGGCAGAGTGTCGCTCAGTTTAATCCAATTTTATACATGGTGAATGCTTTTAGATACGGAATGCTTGGTATTTCTGATATACCTATACTTAAAGCCTATACTATAATTATTTTAGCCTTAGTTTTTTTATTTTCTCTTGTTATTTTTCTTTTAAAAAGAGGAACAGGGGTAAGGAATTAAACTTAATCTAAACTTAATAGGAAACCTTGACTTTGAAATTCACCGATCACTCCTGACTCATTAATTTCAATAATAGAGACACCTTCTGGAGACATATATTCTCCTTCTCTAAAGCTTCTAGAATTAATTCGAACAAAGCTATTTTCTGGATCAATGCTAAATACATGCAGTTCTAGATTTAGGACTGGCAAGGCTATGCCTTTGGCTTTTGCCTCCATATAAGTAGGAATTATTGGAATATCTATTTGATCTAGTTCTTCAGATTCTAGATTAATAATATTGATAGGGTCTGTAGGTATATATTCATCTACTTCTTCATTTATATCCTTTATTTCTACAATTGGTATTGAATTATTGTTAGTTGTATCAGTAATAGGGGAGGCTGGTATCAGATTTTCAATTGAGGCTTGCTGAGGATTATTTTCTTTACTATTCAACCAAAGCCATATTAGGCCGAAGCATGATAGACAAAGTATACTGATTAATACTTTTAACCAAATCGGAGAATTATTTGTTGGGATAGCATAAGGAATATTAGTTATCTTTGGAGTCTCAGATTTCAAGCGCTCATTTTCTGATTTTCTTAATGCATCTAGTATAAAAGACATCTTAAATATTTCTCATAATTAAAGAATATTGAAATAACTTAACTTCTCTAAGATCCAAATAGCATCAGGATCAAGAGCCTTAATTAAACCAAAAATAATTAAAAATATACCTATTAAGGCGACAGATGAAAAAATAGTATTAGTATAAGAGGGCCTTTCATTGTTGCCATAAATTTCTTTAGCAGATTTTCTAACTAAAGATTTATCCACAACTCTTACTTCTTCGGTATAGGCAGCTAAAAGAGCATGGTCACAAAGAACATTAATTATTCTTGGTATACCTTGAGATAAGCGATAGATCTCTTTGAGAGATGAGTATTTAAATATCTCACCCATCGCACCAGCTATCTTCATTCTATGTTTAATATACTGAAGAACATCTTTCTTGCTCAAAGGGTCTAAATGATATCTACCAGTTATTCTTTGAGAAAGTTGTCGCATATTCCTTTTATTTATAGTTTCTCTTAGTTCTGGTTGGCCAATAAAAATTATCTGTAATAATTTTTGTCTTGATGTCTCTAGATTAGTAAGAAGCCTTACTTGCTCTAACACATTTCTATTTAGATTCTGAGCTTCATCAACTATAAGTACAGTTCTTCTTCCTTTAGAATGAGAGTCTAAAAGATATGAGCTTAGTTGATCAATTAAGGTTTTGATTGTATTTTCTTTAGAAAGTTCAATATCTAATTCTTCACAGATAGTTATGAGGAAGTCTTTTGTAGTTACCTGCGGATTTAATATTAAAGCTATATCTACTTCTTCGGGAATTTGCTCTAAAAGACTTCTTACTAGAGTTGTTTTGCCTGTACCAACTTCACCAGTTAGCTGAATAAAGCCACCACTCTCAGATATGCCATAAACTAAATGAGCAAGAGCGTCTGTATGTTTTTGACTTAAGTAAAGATACCGAGGATCAGGCGTAATTGAGAATGGTTTTTCATTAAGACCAAAAAACTGAGTATACACAAACAGCTCCCGATAAATATTAGTTTATTTTATCAAAAATAATTTATTCAATTATTTCAATAGTAATTGTATCTGACATTATGGGTGGATTGTGCGGCCTATGGAGTAGGTCCCCTAGCACTAGTTGAAGATTATGTTCACCAGGAGCTAGATCAATTATAGCTTCGGATTGACCTAAGCCAAAATGAACATGATTTTCATCGGCTGGAATAGGGAAATCAAAATTCTCTAATTTAGTGTCTATTAGTAAGTGGTGATGTCCAGTATTAGGCGAATCGACTAAGGCTGGAGCTATCCCTATTCCTGAGAGTCCAAACACTATCTTTACTGGACTAGAAATTTGATCTCCATCAGCTGGCTCAATAAAATAGACGTAGGCTTCAGGAGGAGCAGCTCTTCTAGACAAATCCATAGCAGGCTGAGCTTCAGAAGTAGAGCTTTCGTCTGACTCAATAGCTACTTCCTGAGTACAGCCAAAAAGCACAAAAATAGATAAAAAATATAGGAATTTCTTGAGTAACATTTATTTCTCCTTGAGTTTTTTGCTTTTTAGTTTGTTTCTGTCACGAACTAATTCTTTAGGGTCAAAGTCGTCAACAGCCATAACTTCCATCATTTTAGCATCAAAATCTATAATTTTATCTTTCTCTGCTGGGGTGATAATTTCCTTAGCCTCTGCTTCTTGTATTTCCTCAAAGAAAGTTTTTGAAGTTAGAGTTTTATTTTTCTTAGCTAATAAGATTTTTTTCTCTATAGGAATAATTTCTTCGGCTAATAAAAGGGTTTCATTTAGAAATGCTATATGACCTTTTTTACCTTTATACATTCCCTCACAAAGCCTTTCTCTAGTTTTTGAAGGCTTGATCATAAGATCAGAAATTTCCTTACCTAGTTTATCGGAAGGAGATGAAAAAGACCTACCTCTAGGAAAAACTAGAGCTCTAAGAATCCTCGATACAAGCTTATTTGGGAAATTTCTTAGAAAGCCATGAAGCTGTTCTTGTGCATTATAAAGTAGAAATCTACAAGACCACTCAACTAAAGGCAAATCTTCCTCTGGCGATCCCTCGTCTTCAAAATTCTTAAGTACCATTGATGTAAAATAAAGATAGCTTAATATATCTCCAAGTCTTGCAGATAGCAGTTCTTTTCTTTTTAAATCTCCTCCTAGAAAGAGCATTGCAATATCAGTTACTAAGGCAAATGAAGCACTATACCTATTTATATGTCGGTAATAAGGACTTAAGGAGTTTTTTCTTGGTGCAGATGTAAACTTAGAAAATGTAATTCCCATGATTAAAGATCTAAAGGCATTAGATATAGAATAGCCGATATGCTTAAAAAATAATTGATCGAATAAGGATAGCCCTTTATTCTCATCTTTTTCTTTCATTGCATTGAGCTCAGGTAAAACAAAAGGGTGACAACGAATAGCGCCTTGACCAAAAATAATTAAACTACGAGTAAGTATATTTGCACCCTCAACAGTAACGGGAACTACTGAGCCAGCAAATCTGTTACCTAAATAATTTTTTGGGCCCATCATGACGAGTTTACCAGCATGAACATCTATAGCATCTTTTGCTACCTGTCTGCTAAGTTCCGTATTATGGTATTTTAGAATAGCACTAGGTACTGCAGGTTTTTCGCCTTGATTAATAGCAGCGCATGTGACTTTTGATCCAGATTTAATGATGTAAGTATAACCAGCCATTCTAGCAATTACTTCCCCTACCCCTTCAAACTTTCCGATTTGCATACCAAACTGCTTCCTAAGCCTTGCATAAGCACCGGTAGTATATACTGCTGCCTGAGCACCACCTACTGCATTACTTGGAAGAGCAATTCCCCTTCCAACTGATAGAAGCTCGACAAGCATCCTCCATCCTTTGCCAGCCATTTTTGGCCCGCCGATTATCCCATCTAGTGGTATAAAGACATTTCTTCCTTGAGTTGGGCCATTTTGGAAGGGTATTCCCATAGGCAGATGCCGCCTTCCTATTGTTATTCCTTTTAAATTAGTGGGTACTAAAACTGCTGTTATCCCGTAATCGTCTTCATCACCAATCAAATGATCAGGATCTGAAAGTTTTATTGCAAGTCCTAATACTGTAGCAATTGGTGCTAGCGTTATATATCTTTTATCCCAGTTCAAACGTATACCAATTATTTCTTTTCCCTCATATTTTTCTTTACATATAACTCCACTATCAGTTATTGCTGTTGCATCAGAACCTGCCCTAGGTGATGTTAAGGCAAAACATGGCACATCAATGCTCTTAGCTAATCTAGGTAACCAATAATCTTTCTGTTGTTTGGTTCCATAATGGAGTAGTAGCTCCGCTGGCCCGAGAGAATTTGGAACACTCATAATTGAAGTTAGGGTTGAGTTACAAGAAGATGCTTTCGATAAAATCATAGAGACAGCTAAAGGAGAAAAACCTAAGCCTCCATATTTTTTTGGGATTATTAGTGCAAAGAATTTTTTTTGTTTTAGGAATTTCCAAGCTTTTTCTGGAAGGTCTAAAAGATTATGATTTATTTCCCAATCATTTAGCATCCCACATAATTCTTCAGTTGGACCATCCAGAAAATCTTGCTCATCTTTTGTAAGTTTCCCTGGTTTTAAATCAAGTAGTTTATTCCAGTCAGGCATACCAGAAAAAAATTCACCTTCCCACCAAACACCACCTGCTTCTAAAGCCTCTCTTTCTGTTTCTGATAGTGTAGGAAGTTTGTTTTTTAGTGATTCAAATATACGAGCAGTTAAATACTCTTTTCTTAGATTTACAACGTTGAGTGAAAGTATAGGGATGAATAGAATCCATAAAATGATAGACCAAAAAAGACTAGGGCCTAAAATAGTAAAGGCAACAATTGTAGCTCCTAACGCAGCTGTGAAAGTTTTATAATTAATACGGTTATATGATAGATATATACAGACAACTAAAATAATTAAAAACCATAATAATATAACCATACTAATTTACCCTTATAGTAATTCTTCTACTGCACTTCTTTCTTCTCTTAATTCATTATTAGTAAGACCTATTTTATCGTTACTAAATTCATCAATATCAAGATTCTTGATTATGGAGTATTCTCCGTTATTGCAGATAACAGGATAAGAGAAAACCACTCCTTCAGATATTGAATAACTTCCATCAGATGCAACACCCATACTTACCCAATCATTATCTGATGTTCCTTGTACCCAGTCTCTCATATGATCAATAGCAGCAGAAGCTGCAGAAGCGGCTGACGATGCCCCCCTAGCTTTTATTATTTCTGTTCCTCTTTGTTGCACTAGCGGGATAAATTTTTCTCTATACCATTCTTGATTTACTAGCTCTATTATTTTCTCTTCATGTATAGATATTGGGCCTCTCTTTCTTTTGACACAATATGAAATATCTGGGTATTGAGTGGCAGAATGGTTTCCCCAAATTATCATTTTTTTTATTTCCGAGACGTGGGCATTAGTTTTTATTGCAATCTGTGCTTTTGCTCTATTATGATCAAGCCTTGTCATAGCCGTAAAGTTTTTTGGATCAATATTTGGAGCATTTTCTCTTGCTATTAGGGCATTAGTATTAGCAGGGTTTCCAACTACTAGGACTTTAACATTGTTATCTGCGAACATATTTAAAGATTTTCCTTGCTCTGAAAATATTTTTGCATTTCCAAGTAATAAATCTTTTCTTTCTATATCAGCTGTTCTTGGCTTAGCTCCAACCAAGAAAGCATAGTTTATATCTTTAAATCCTATTTCAAGCTTATCTGTTACAATAATTTTATCTAGTGTATCGAAGGAGCAATCATCTAGCTCCATTGCAACGCCTTTAAGAGCTTCTATTGCTGGTGTAATTTCTATTAACTGAAGAATAATAGATTGATCTTTGCCAAATAATTGGCCAGAGGCAATTCTAAATGCTAATTGATAGCCAATCTGACCAGCTGCACCTGTAATTGCTATTCTTACTGCTTTTTTTGTAGACATTAAATTTAATTTCCTTAGTTGAGTTGAGGTTGTTGCGAGTCTTGAGAGGTTTCTGGGTCATCAGTATTTTGGTTTATTTCATTGTGAAGCTCTACCTGGCTATTAAAAATAGATGCTACTGCTTCCATTTCACCTACAGCTGCATTGTATCTAGAAAACATAATTGATCTATATTCTATGGTGGCCTGATCACCAGTGGTTGTTATTTCTTCATTTAAGCAATCTAGGTAGGCACTTATATTTTCCATATAATTTTTAATCTGATCTTGGGCTATTAACATTTCTTCCATAGTTGCGGATAATCCATCTGGTATTATTACAAGTGGGGGATATTCACAGCTATAGCTAATATTTGCGGTATTAATTACTAATAGGGAGAAAACAAATCTCAATACATTCATGATATTGACCATATTTTTAGAATTTATTTAGTTATTGATACTATACCCTACTGTTTTGATCGGTTCCATTTATGTTGTTATAGCTTATCTTTTTAATCTTTAATATAGTACGTCTTTATGAATTTTTAATGAAAAAGTGGGAAACTATTGCTATATTTTGATAAAAACTTACTAAGAGATAAGGATCAAGCAAGTTTAATAAATAAAGGCCTAAGAGGGATAGAGAAAGAGTCTCTTAGAGTGAGCTTCAATGGAGAGCTTTCTATGAAGCCACACCCATCTTTGCTGGGGTCAGCTCTTAGCAACCCCTACATAACTACAGATTACTCAGAAGCTTTATTAGAATTTGTAACACCTGCCTATAACACTAATTCAGAAGTGATACAGTTTCTTTCTGATATGCACGCCTTTTTTTATTCTGTTTGTGATGAAGAATTATTATGGCCCCAAAGTATGCCGTGTGATATTAGTAATATCCCAAGTCTCCCTATAGCTAATTATGGAACATCTAATCTTGGTCTAATGAAGTCAATTTATAGACATGGCCTTGGCCATCGTTATGGGAAAGCTATGCAGTTAATATCTGGAGTGCATTTTAACTATTCTTTGCCCTTAGATTTCTGGCCAATATATAGGGAAAATAAAAAAAGTAAAGATCGTTTGAGAGATTTTATCTCAATACAATATATGTCACTTATGAGAAATTTTTCGCGTATTTCTTGGATTTTTATTTATCTATTTGGTGCATCTCCCATAATGCCTAAATCTTATAATAAAAAATCAAATACTTATTTGAAAGAGCTCGACTCCTCAAGCTTATATGGTGAATTTAGTACTTCACTTAGGATGAGCGATATTGGGTATTCTAATAAGGGACAGTCAGAAATAGATATATCAATTAATTCTCTTGATAGTTATATAGAAGACTTATCAAAAGCAATTAAAACACCTAATCATGAATATAGTAAGATTGGCCTCAAGCATAATGATCAATATAAACAATTAAATATAAATAATTTACAAATTGAAAATGAATATTATAGCTTTGTTCGCCCTAAAGCTATTGCGATTAATGATAAGCCTTTGTTGGTAAATTTAAGAAAAGAAGGAGTTGGTTTTGTAGAGATTAGAACAGCCGATATAAATATGATGGAGCCTATAGGGGTTAATCAGCACCAATTACGATTTACTGAAGCAGCTCTATTATATTGTTTATTTTCTAATAGTAAGCCTATTAGCTCTAGTGAAAAAAAAGAAATTAATGAAAGAAACCTTCTAGTCTCACAAAAAGGGAGATTTCCAAGTTTAGAATTAATTATTAATAATAAGAAAGAGTCATTGAAAAATGCTGGGCTTAGTATGTTGGATCAAATTTTAGATATAGGAAAATGCATAGATAGCTCAAGTGAAAATGATGATTATGCTGATTCTATTAATTTATATAAAAAATCGTTTTATGATTCTAGAGAGACACCATCAGCTAAAATTTTAGAAGAAATTAGTAAGGCTAAAATGAATTTTCTAGATTTTACTCTATATTTATCACAGCAGCATTCTAAATATTTTAAGAATATTTCCTTGGAGAAAGAAAAGTTTATTTTTTTTAAGAAGGAGGCAGAAAAATCTATTTTAGCATCAGAAAAATTAGAGAAGAGTCAAACATTGTCTTTTAACGATTATTTGGAAAAATACTATAAGGAGATTTAAATTATGAAATATGCAATAAGGATTGAAAAACATGGGTCTCCTGAAGTAATGAAATATACTTCTGTAAATGAAGAGAGTCTGAAGGATGGACAGGTTAGGATTGACCATAAAGCTATAGGTGTTAATTTTATTGATACCTATTTTAGGTCAGGTCTTTATCCCATAGATTTGCCTAGTGGCTTAGGAGGGGAAGCAGCAGGGGCTATTTCAGAGATAGGTCCAGGGGTTGATAGTCTAGAATTAGGAGATAGGGTTGCGTACGTTTCACCACCTCCCTCAGATTCGTATTCACAATCAACCACAATTGATTCAAGTAAGCTAATTAAGCTCCCCAGAGAGGTTGATTATAAAACAGCAGCAGCTATCTTATTAAAGGGCTTGACTAGTTGGTACCTTCTTAGAAAGACATATGAAGTCAGAGATGGTGATTATATTCTTTTATATGCTGCAGCAGGCGGTGTAGGCTCAATAATGTGTCAGTGGGCAAAATATTTAGGAGTGAACGTCATAGGTGTTGTTAGTACAGAAGAAAAAAAGAAAATAGCTTTGGAGAATGGCTGCTCTGAGGTTTTATTGTATGGGGAAAATATCGTTCAGTCTGTTAAGCGGATAACAAATAATTATGGAGTTCCAGTTGTTTATGATCCTATTGGTAAAGACTCACTTTATAATTCTTTGGATTGTCTTAGCCCTAAAGGCTTGCTTGTCAGTTATGGCAATGCATCAGGTGTGATAGATTGTCTTCCAGTTTTAGAGCTTTTAAAAAGGGGCTCTTTATATGTGACAAGGCCAACTTTATGGAGCTATATAAAAGAAAAAGAAGATTTTCAACAAGGGTGTAGAGAGCTATTTGATCTTGTAAGAGAGAAAGTAATTACTGCAAATATTGGCCAGAGTTTTCCATTAGAAAGGGCAGTTGATGCACATTATGCTTTAGAGAGAAGGCAAACTAAAGGTTCAACAATTCTAATACCGTAGATTTCTAAATTATTTCTATTGGCCAGATTATTGGAAGTATATACATTGTTATTATAAAAATAATTACTGAAAGAGGAAGGCCAAGCTTTAGATAATCAGAGAATCTATAACCACCAGGGCCCATAACTAAAATATTTGCTGGATGAGAGACTGGGCTTGCAAAACTTGCCGAAGCTGCAATTGCTACGGCCATCATTGCAGTTTGAGGATGAATGCCTAAATTTATACTTGCTGAGAGCACAATCGGAGCCATCAATACTACTAGAGCGGCTGTAGGTATCGCCATTGTTGCAATAGCAGTAATAACATAAAGACCTGCTATTACCCACCAAGGACCTAAAGGAGATAAAACGTTCATAACTTGATTAGCAATTAGAGCGGCGGCACCACTATTTTCCATTGCAGTGCCAAGTGGCAACATACCAGCAATTAAAAAAATAACTCTCCAGTTGATAGCAAGGTAAGCTTCTTCCATGCTTATACACTTGAAAAGAATCATCAATGTTGCTCCAATAATGGCCGATATATATATAGGAAACCATCCAGCAAGAACAGAAAATAAAACTACTACCATTATTGATATAGCGATTGGCGCTTTTTCTGTTTTAGTTAATTTCTGTGAGTCTGGCGTTAAAACAATAAAGTTGTTATCTTTTTGAAAGATATTAATTTGTTCTCTAGGACCAATAGTTAATAAAGCATCCCCTAGCTTAAGCTTTTCGTGATTTAAATTTGACCTTATAGCCTTTCCCTCTCTCCAAATTGCAATAGGCTCTAGACCATACTTATCTCTAAAATTTAATTCTGATAGCAATTGACCAATTAAACTTGAACGCGGATCTAAGATTATCTCAATGATATTTAATCTATCTGATTCAAGTGTGTTAAGAGGAAGCTTAGATGATTCTTGTAGCTCAAATTCTTGAAGCCCTCTTAGAGCATTCAAATCCTCTTCTTGACCTTCAATTAAGAGTATATCACCTCCTTTAAGGTTCTGATCAGAAGGAGGCATAATAATTAATTCTCCTTCTCTAAATATAGCTAGTAACCTAAAATCAAAAGCATCCCCAAAGCGGTTTTTACTAAAATTCTGACCTGCAAGTGTAGATTCTTTTGGAACACTAACAACAAAAAGACTATCTTCAAGACTATATATTTCTATTAATTCTTTTTCTTCTATTTCTCTAATACTGCTAAACTCAAGAGATCTATTCAGCTCTTCATAGTTTTCAGGGAGTGTCTGTAATAGAAGATGATCACCTTTTTTTAGAGGGACTGAAGATAGATTATTTCTCCTAATCAGCTCTCCTCTTTTAATCGCAAGTATGTTCGATCCGTATTGTTTTCTAAATTCTGGATGTTGAATTAGGTTTCCAACTAAAGTCGAATTATCTTCTAAGGATACTTCAACAATTTTCATTTTTGTTGACATTAAGCCCTGCAGGACAGGTGCTTCTCTTTCGATAACAAGCTCACTCCATCTTAAAAATTCTTGAAATCTATCAAGAGTTCCTTGGATGATTAATCTATCATTGGCTTTGAGCTTCTTGTTTCTTGGAGGCATAAATTCTGTATTAATTCCTCTTTTTATTGCTAAAACTATCAAGCCAGTCGCTATACCTATTTTACTTTCTGTAAGAGTTTTTCCCTCTAGTATTGAATTTTTAGGTACTTTTATTTCAAAAGTATGAGATTGTAAGCCATATTGCGTTCTTAAATTTCTCTGACTTCTTTTTTGGATATCTTCTTCAAGGGCCTTCTTAGGTAGAAAATGTCTACCAAAAATTACCATAAATAAAATACCTGAGAAAACGCAAACTATGCCAATTGGAGCGAAATCAAATAGTTTGAACGCCTCAAATCCTGACTCCGTTAATGAATTGCTAATTAAGAGATTTGGAGTGTTTCCTATTAGCGTTGTTAATCCTCCCAATAAACATCCATATGCAAGGGGCATTAATAATTTTGAAACAGGTACTCTTGTTCTTCTTGCGATATCAATCACTACGGGTAGCATCAAAGCAGCAACCCCAATATTATTCATAAATGCTGAGAAGAAGCTAGCTATTAACATGACAATAACAATCATATTAATTTCTTTTGCTCCAGCTATTTTTAAGATTGAATTACCAATAAGATTGGCAATACCTGTTCTAGTAAGGCCATCACTAATAACAAACATTGCCCATATTGCAATTACTGCTGCGTTCGAGAAACCGGCTACTGCTTCTGGAGGAGAAACTAGCCCTGTAATCACAAGAGAGCCCATAACTATTAAAGCTATTAGATCCATTCGGATCAATTCTGTTACGAAGAGGACCAGAGAACTAGTTAAAATAAGTAAGACAATGGCTATCTGGATTGTCAAGTTATCAATTTGAGCTTATAGCTAATCCCACTCTTTCTCTTCACCATTTTCTGGTTTAACAAAACCAAGAAGACAGCCGTTAGATTTATCTTTTAGGTGATGACATCTTACAGAAATATTATCTCCAATATTGACATCCCCTCTTGCCCAACCTCTTCTAACTAAGGCATTGGGGCTACCTCCCTCTAAGGCCCAAAGGGTATTTTCACCCTCTTCATTAGAAACATTAAGGTAGATCCAGGTATGAGGATTGATCCATAGAAGATCCTCCACTACTCCTTCCATCTCCATATAGGTAGTCATTTCATAGTTGCCATGTGAGTGATGGGCTAAAGCAGAAGTTAATAAAGCTAAAGCAGACAATGAGGCCAAAATAAATTTTTTCATATAATTCCCCTAAGAATATCTTTAGTCACCTAGTGTTCTTCTATCTATATCAGCAAAATCACCTAAGAGCCAACCCTGCCTTTCTTCCGCATTCTGCTGAATTAAATTCCAGCCAGTATTATGATCCTCTCCATAGTCATACCTTACATAATTTTGATTCGAATCTATAAATCTAAGAGATTGCTGAAAATGACCTTGAGGCGGGTAGTTTTCTGGTACCGTTGCATCTGCTATATACAGCTTCTTATTATGTAGAAAAATTCCTATAAAAGATCTTGATCCATCATGGTTTGTTAATTGTAGTTGATGTCCAGGGATTCTATCAATATGTGCCCAGATATCTAGAGTAACCTCTTTAGATTTTTTTCTATAGTTACTTGCAGCATAAGCAATAGATGCTAAAACATCTATAATATCATAAGTGTAGCCAGCAGGAGCATCAGCTTCTGTTTTGTTTGTTCTCTGACTATGAATCTCTTTATAATTAGTGTAGTCAATTACAGTTAGTGAAAAATTATTACTACCTCTTGACGCCGAATAGATCTTCCCCGGAAAAACTGCTCCATACTCTGATGGGTAGCTTATGTATTCAATCTCCGGCTTACCAGGAAAATTGATGGAAAATAAGTCATCCATATCATGAAACATTTCCCATTCTTGACAAAAAGCAGGAAAAGAAAATACTAAAGAAAATAATAGAATATAAAGATATTTCATAGATCAAATTATAGAAAATTGTTATTTACCCAATAATATTATCATTTTTAAATACATTTGTTTAGTCCTCTAACAGCTAAAGAATTACACTAAGTTAATTTTAGAGTTCATTTCCTTCTGTATCTATAAGACTAACATTGCCTAAATTAAGCTCCCTTATTTTTGATTCTATTAGTGATAAGTCACCTACAATAACCCAAGTGAGTTTTGAAGGAGAGAGGATTTCTTCTGTAGCCTCATTTACTGACTCAACATTGATTGAGTTGACTAAGTCTTCATATAGGTTCCAATAGTCATCCGGAAGATTAAATCTTATCATTCTTGCTAAGTCATTAACTATTGATCTATTTGTTTCCCATCGACTTGGAAGGCTAAGTGTACTTCTACTTTTGCTTGAGCTAACTTCTTCTTCAGTGATTGGTTTATCCCCAAGTATTGCTTGGATTTCAAGATTCATTTCAGATAATGCTTCTGAAGTTTTATCTGTCTGGACTGAACCATAGGTAATGAAAGGCCTCTGGTTGGTTGTTTCTAATATTACCGAGCGAATACCATATGACCACCCCTTATCTTCACGTAAATTCATATTAATTCTAGATGTGAAGCTTCCACCTAAACTATCATTCATTGCTTGCAAGGATTCTTCTAAATTATTTGCTTTTGGTGGAACAATATGGCCAGTAAAAATATAACTTTGATCTGCACCAGGCTTATCTATAAGAAAAATATTTGCTTCTTCTGGAAGAGAAACCTCATTTATGATTTTCTCGGGAACATCAGCAAAGCTCCAGTCTTTAAAGAGCTCTTCAAGCTGAGGCTTAATTTCTTCCATTTTTGTATCACCAGCAACTATTAAGGTCGCATTATTAGGTCTAAACCATGTTTTATGAAACTCTACTAAATCTGACCTTGTCATCCCCATCACAGAACTTTCATTTCCAGATCCTGTCATAGGTAAAGAGTAGGGGTGATCCTCACCAAATAGCAACCTAGGAAATACTCTTTGAGCCATTGAAGATGGAGTAGCTTGTTCTTGCCTAATTCTTGAAATCATTAGCTGTCTTTGTCTTTCTATTTCCTCGGCAGAGAAGTTAGGATTAAGAATTATATCGCTATAAATTTCCAGAGATGATGTAAGATTAGCTTTTAGTGAAGAAAGATTGACATATGAATAATCTAAGTTTGATCCGGCTTCAATTGATGCACCAAGTCTTTCTAGTTCCTGACTAATATCATTCGCACTTCTACTTGTAGTTCCTTGGTCAAGAACATTCATAGATAGGCTAGCTCTTCCTGGAGCGCCAAATTGATCAGCAGCATATCCTGCATTCAATTGAAGACTAAATTGTATTAGTGGTATTGAATTTCTCTCTACTAAGATTAGATTTAGACCATTAGATAATTTACTAGTTTGAAATTCTGGAAAAACTGCTTCAGGATAATTAGTTGGATATGGTAATTGTGACCTATCTGCTAGATTTTCATCACTGCTACTTAGTGTTTGATCGTAAGGTAAGATTTCTAGAGTAAATGCTGGTTCTGCTAGCCATTTACTTGTTACATTAATTAAATCTTCTTTTGTAACTCCCTCTACTCTTTCAAGATATACCTTATAAGAATCTGGACTATTTCCATAAACTGTGTTCTCAGCTAAAATACTAGCCTTTCCTGTAACACGCTCTGTAGTTCTAATAAAGCCTGCTCTAATATTAGTTTTTGCTCTTAAGAGCTCATCTGTAGTTGGCCCTTCTTTTATAAATAAATTTACTTCTTCATTAATAATTGAATTAATTTTTACTAAGTCTTCTCCTTGCTTAGCTGTAGCCCAGATTAGAAAGCCCCCTGCAATCTCATCTGCCATAGCATAGGTACCAGCATCAGTAGCAATTTGTTCTTCATAGACTAGCCTTTGATATAAACGTGAAGTTGCTCCCTCGCCTAATATTAAACTAGCAACTTCTAGCCAGTCAGCGTCTTGATTGCCCCATTCTGGTGTAGGCCAAGTCTTATAGACTCTAGCTTGCGGCACTCTATCTTCTACAACCATTTTCCTGTTTTGACTTAATTTAGGAATCCAAGATTCAAATCTTTCAATAGGCGGGCCTGGAGGAATGTGACCAAAATATTTTTCTATTTTTTCCCTAGCTGTTTTAGCATCTATATCTCCAGCTAGGACAATTGTTGCATTATTTGGCCCATAAAATTTATTAAACCAATTACGAACATCTTCGAGGGTTGCAGAATTCAAATCTTCCATCGAGCCTATTACTGACCAAGAATAGGGATGACCCTTAGGAAATACATTAGTAGTAATATAATCAAAAGCCTTGCCATAAGGCTCACCTTCTCTTTGCCTCTTTTCATTTTGAACAACGCCTCTTTGCTCATCAAGTTTCTGCTGATCTATTGCACCTAATAGATGACCCATTCGATCAGATTCTAGCCATAAAATTAAATCTATTGCGGTAGTTGGAACGGTTTGGTAGTAGTTTGTTCTATCTGTATTAGTTGTCCCGTTATAGCTAGTAGCACCAACTTTTTGAAGTGGGCCAAAAAATTCATCGTCATTATTTTCACTACCATTGAACATTAAATGCTCGAAAAGGTGAGCAAAGCCAGTTTTGCCTTCTTCCTCATTCATTGATCCAACGTGATACCATATATTTGAGGCAATTATTGGAGCTTTCCTGTCTTCGTGGACCACTACTCTTAGCCCATTATCTAGGACAAACTCTTCATAGTTAATCTCAAGTTCTTTTTCGATAGTGGTTGTTTTTTCTTTTGTGCTAGGAATCAAGATAAAATCTCCTTTTTGTCCACATCCAGAAAAAAAAATTACTATCAGTATTAAAAATTTATTTTTCATTCAGTTGTATTAGTTTAATTGAATTCATAGGTTGTATATTCTAAAAGCTAGACCAACAATTGTCTCTATTTTTCGAAGAATTTTATTTTAGTTTTATATAGATTTAAAAGATTAACTATAGTTTAATAAAAATTTGTAAAATTAGGTGTAATTCAGTGAATGAAATTCTTTTATTAAATGGTATTTTAGTTAACGAAGGTAGAGTCTTTGAGTCTGATTTATTGATTCGAGGCGATAGAATAGAAAGAATTGATCCAGATCTTTCTCATATACCTGTAAATAAAGTGATTGATTTAAATGGCAGCTATGTTTTGCCTGGCTTAATTGATGATCAGGTCCATCTCAGAGAGCCTGGTATGACTCATAAGGGCACTATATTATCTGAAAGCCAGGCTGCTATTTGTGGAGGGGTAACAAGTTTTTTAGAGATGCCAAATACTTCTCCACCTACTATAACTTTGAAAGCAATAGAAGATAAGAAAAATAGAGCAAATGGTAATAGCTTTGCTAACTATGGTTTTTATTTGGGAGCAACAAATGATAATTTAGAAGATATAAAAAATATATCAAAAAATGATGCTTGTGGTATTAAAGTATTTATGGGTGCCTCAACAGGAAATATGCTTGTAGATGATCATGAGGCTTTAGAAAATATTTTTAGATATTCACCACTGATTATTGCTACTCATTGTGAAGACTCTCCTACTATTTGGAAAAATGAGAAAATTTTTAAAGAAAGATATACTAGCAACTTGTCAATCGAACATCATCCAAGTATCCGGTCAGAAGAAGCATGCTTTAAGTCTTCGTCATTAGCTGTAGGTCTTGCAAAAAAATATGATTCAAGGTTACATGTTCTTCATCTTTCTACTAAGAAGGAATTAGGCTTATTCTCTAAGGGAGATCTTATAGATAAAAAAATTACCGCAGAGGCATGCGTCCATCATCTTTGGTTTGATGAATCAGATTATGCTAGCTTGGGAAATAAAATTAAGTGTAATCCCTCTATTAAATCAATAATTGATAAGAAAGCATTAATTAATGCTGTGAATGAAGATATAATTGATATCATTGCAACAGACCATGCTCCACATACATTAGAAGAAAAAAAACAGCCATACTTATTAGCACCTTCAGGCTTGCCATTAGTTCAGCATTCTTTGCTAATGTTATTACAGTATTATCATCAAGGGTTATTTAGTTTAGAAAAAATAGTTTCTAAGGCATGTCATAATCCGGCAAGGTTATTTAGCATTAAAGAGAGAGGATTTTTGAGAGAAGGTTTTTATGCAGATATTGTAGTTGCTGATTTAAGTAAAAAGCATGATATATCCAAGGAGAATTTACGATATAAATGTGGATGGTCACCATTAGAAGGTCTTTCTATGTCTTCAAGTGTCATTATGACGGTTCTTAACGGAAAGATTGTTAGTCAAAATGGAAAGATTTTAGGCACAGCAGAGGGTAGAGAACTAGAGTTTAATTATGATTGACAATATAACTTAGAATTATATAAGATAACTAATACAACACTCTCCTAAGTTTAATTTAGAGTTTATTTAAATATGAAGAAAGATTATCAATTTGTGATTCTTAGTATTGAAAGAGCTTTAAAGGTTCTTTTGGGCGATCAATCTATAAAAGATCGTCTCTATAATGCCTATTCTGAATATATTGCAGATTTGGATGTTTCTAGTTTTCCCAAGGACTTGCAAGAAAAATTCATTCATCTTCATAGTATCATGCATAAGAAAAAATCTATTTCTAGTAATGATCAGGTTTTAGCGACAATTCGAAAAATGTCAGCACTGGAAGCAAGTGTCTATAGTAAAGAAATATTTTCAATTTACCGCTTGATTGCCTCCTATCAATTAGAGAAAAAAGAAACACTTGGCCCTTTAAAGGTAAAAAAAGTAAAAAAGGAAATAAAAAGTGTTCCAAAATTTTTATCAAAGTCTAGTTAATTTATAATCTCCCTCTTCTTTTCCAATAAAAGTTAATTCTATAAGTCAGAAGTATTAATAGAATTAATGAGTAAATTATAGGCTCTATAGTTGTAATTCTAACTTGCCAGAAGTAGTGGATTACACCCAAAATAGCTATTAAGTAAATTAGTTGATGTAACTTAGCCCATTTCTTTTTTAATAGCCTTTGCATATTATTGGTAGAGGTAATTGCTAGGGGTATTAGTAGTAATAAAGCTATAAATCCCAAGGTGATGTAAGGGCGAGTAGATACATCCTCTATAATGGATTGCCAAATTAGCTCTCTATCTAAAATTACATAAACAGTTGCGTGCATTAGAATATAAAAAAAAGCAGCTAATCCTAATATTCTTCTTAATCTAATCAAAAAATTTAACTTAGTTAATCTTCTTATAGGAGTAATTGCTAGAGTGATTAAAATTAGATTTAAACCATTTTTCCCAAAGCTATGTAATAGCGTCTCTATAGGATTTGCTCCTAAGCCACCAGCAAAACCGAAAGTTTTGAAGATAGAGATTAAGAAAGGGAGATAGCAAAGAGTTAATACAACATACTTTGTTGTTATTATTTTAGCATTGTTCATTTAATAGTTATGCTTGAATTTCAATAATTCAATTTTAAATCTAAATTTTTATAAAGATATGAAACTTCTTCTTGATAGCCATTAAATAGTTGCGTAGGAACCTTTGCAGAGAAGAGCCCTTCACCAATTTTTCTCTCATAGGCCTGACTCCAACGAGGGTGAGAAACCTCAGGATTAACGTTTGAGTAAAATCCATATTCTCTATAATTTGCTGTTTTCCAAGTAGTCTGAGGCATTTCTCTTGTAAAGTTAATACGGACTATAGATTTGATACTTTTGAAACCATATTTCCATGGCACAACTAATCTAATTGGCGCTCCATTCTGATTTGGAAGTACCTCACCATAAACTCCTACTGCAATAAAAGAAAGAGGATTAATAGCCTCCTCAATTGTTAATCCTTCTCTATAGGGCCATTGAAGCGATCTATATCTTACTCCAGGCATTTGATTGGGATCATTTAAAGTAAAAAATTGAACATATTTTGCATTTGAGTTTGGATTTAAATAATCAATTAACTTTTTTAGAGGAAATCCTACCCATGGGATAACCATAGACCAAGCCTCAACACATCTAAATCTATATATTCGTTCCTCAAGAGCGTTTAGATCAACAAGATCTTCAAAATCAAATGTACCCTTTTTCTCTACTTCGCCATCAATAGTAATAGACCAAGGCCTTGTTTTGAGGCTATGAGCATTTTTAGCTGGATCATCTTTTCCGGTTCCAAATTCATAGAAATTATTATAATTCGTGACATGCTCATACGGTGTTAGTTTTTCATCTGAACTTTCTTGCCAAGTTGAGATATTTGATATTTGACCAGAGTTAGGAAAACCATGACCAGTTGAAATTATATTAGTTATAATGGAAGGAATTATGCCCATTGAAATACCAGCTTTAACTAAATTCCTTCTATCTCTAAATATAGATTCTTTAGTTATCTCAGAGCTTCTAATTTTTTCTTTTCTATTTATCAACATAATAAAAATTTAATCTTTTACAATTATGATCAATAAATAAACAATTTAAAAGACTTTCGTTACTTTGTTTAAAAAATTGATGTTAATTATTATTGAATCTTATACTAATAAGAAATATTTTATAAAGCTCACTATCTGTTATTTGGCATACATCATGCATCAAATAATGTATATTAATCATTTTAAGGGGGAAATTATGAAATTGATAACAGCTATAGTTAAACCGTTTCGTCTAGATGATATTAGGGCCGCTTTGGCTGAAGTGGGTGTTCAAGGAATGACAATATCAGAAGTCAAAGGCTTTGGAAGACAGAAAGGGCATACAGAATTATATCGTGGAGCTGAATATTCCGTAGATTTTTTGCCTAAGCTAAAGATAGAAGTTGCTATTAAAGATGAGCACGTAGAGAGAATTATAGAGGTAATCATTGAGTCAGCAAGAACAGGCAAGGTTGGGGATGGAAAGATTTTTGTAACTAATTTAGATGAGGTTTACCGAATCCGTACAGGAGAAGTAGGGGACCAAGCAATTTAATTTTGCACTTTTTTAGTGCATTGCTGATTCAAAATAGTGCATATTTATTTTTCTCCTCTAAAGGCTATAGAAGTTTAGAGATTTTTTTTTGGCACAGATCCTGCATGTATAGTAATTAATACTATAATAATAATTAGGGGTAACAATGAAAAAGATACTTTTTGTTCCAATTATACTGGGACTTTTTCCTATTCTTGGCTCAGCTCAGGATCTAGACACTGGCGATACATCTTGGATGTTAATTTCAACAGCACTTGTCTTGTTTATGACTCTTCCTGGGTTATCACTTTTCTATGCTGGATTAGTTGGAAGAAGAAATGTACTTTCAGTTCTAATGCAGTGTTTTTCGATTGCCTGTTTAATGTCAATTCTCTGGGTTATTTGTGGCTATAGTCTAGCTTTTGGAAATTCAGTTAATGGCTATATTGGCGATCTTTCCTTGGTCTTTTTAAATGGTATATCTTTCGATTCTACGTCCGGAACAATACCTACAACCGTATTTGTTATGTTTCAAATGACTTTTGCAATAATCACTCCAGCATTAATGGTTGGAGCTTTTGCTGAGAGAATGCGATTTTCTTCGATGCTACTTTTTACTAGTCTTTGGTTAATTCTTGTCTATGCTCCAATTACTCATTGGGTTTGGGGCGGCGGCTGGCTAGGAGATTTAGGGTTTAGAGATTTTGCAGGAGGCGCCGTAGTCCATCTTACTGCTGGGAGCGCTGGTTTGATAGCTGCAATTGTTATGGGGAATCGCTCAGGTTTTCCAAGTAATACGCTCCCTCCTCATAATCTAACCATGACTGTTACAGGAGCTTGTATGCTTTGGGTAGGTTGGTTTGGTTTTAATGCTGGTAGCGCTGTTGGAGCGAATGGTGGTGCAGGTATGGCTATGCTAGTGACACATATAAGTGCATCATTAGCCTCACTTACTTGGATGTTTATTGAATGGCTTAAGTACGGTAAACCAAGTGTTTTGGGAATAGTTACTGGTATGGTAGCTGGTTTAGCTACTATTACACCTGCTTCTGGCTATGTAGGTCCATTAGGAGCTATTGTTATTGGTATATCAGCTGGCGCAGGCTGTTTTTATGCTACGCAATTCATTAAGCAAACTCTAAAAATAGATGATTCACTAGATGTTTTTCCTGTTCATGGTATTGGAGCATTGATCGGTCTTTTGCTTACAGCAATTTTTTCTTCTGCCCAATATGGAGGTGTAGGACTTGATGAGGGCGGTATATTTAGTCAATTTAGCATTCAAGTTTTTGGAAGTATTGTCACGCTAGTCTGGTGTGGGGCATTAAGCTATATTCTTTTGAAGATTGTTAATTCAATTATTCCACTTAGAGTTAGTGAGGATGAGGAATCTAAGGGCCTTGATGTAGTGCTCCATGAGGAAGCTGGTTATAATTTATAGTTATTAAGTATTAGAAATAGCGAGATTTTAATGAAGATCTCGCTATTTTATTCTCATGGCTTGTAATAAAAGGAGAAATTTCTTAAGACTTTCTCTGTTATTACTATTTCTCCGTCTATAATTCTTGGTCTGAATCTTGATCTAGCTATAGCCCTTAAGCTTGAAGCATCTTTTAGGCCTTCTGGTTTTGACTCAATCAATTCTAAATTTAAGGTTCTTCCAAATCTGTCTACATCAAACATAATTAAAACATTTCCTGATTCCGATTCAGGATCAGATGGTTCGCTCAAGCCTCTTGAGGTAGGATTTTCTCTAAGAACATAGATAGGATCATTGAATCTACTTTTACGCAATTCTTCTGCATTTTCTAGATTACCTAAAATTTGCCAAGCCTGGGTATACTCATCTCTAGTATTTTTAATTCTATTAAAAGCAGTGTACCAATCCCCCATGGCAATCAAGATATCAGCTAAAATTAATTCGTCTCTAACATCTTGATTCTCAGCAATCTGAAGAGCCTTCTTTAGAGAGCCTATACCTCTCCCTTCTTGAAATTTTTGGTCTCTATAGCTATTAGAGATCTCTACTAATGGCTTGATTAGGCCTTTATTATTCTGCCCTTCATTTTTTTCTATTATGGCTATAGCTCTAGAGTATAAAATTCTTGCTTCATCAAATCTATAAGACCTTCTCAGCCAGTCTGCATGTTGATAGATTCCTGGTAGAACTGCTATTGTATCAACCCCATGTACTCTCTCCATTAGCTTGAAAGCTTCTAGCTGAATTTCATCCGCTGCATCATAATTTTCCATTTCTACCATGACATTTGATATATATCTCATTATCAGTATTTGTTCTTCATTGAGTAAGCCATAAACTCTTCTACTCAAAGTTCTTGCTTCATTAAAGATGCTTATAGCATCATAAAAATTTCCTTTTTCTTGATTTGCAATTCCTAAGCCTACAAGAGGAATAATGGCTGATTCAGAATAAAAACCTTCTATATCCCTAAAGATATCTATTGATTGAAGAAAGTGTTCAGAAGAATCATCATATAACCCAGCATTATTTTCTATATTACCAAGTGTATTGAGAGCCTGAGCTAGCTCTTGGCTTGCTCCAAATTCTTCTTCTGTGATAAAAACAATTCTTTCAGCTAATGGAACGGCATCCAAGAATTGCTCATTATCTACTAGATTGACTAGTTCTAATTCTGCTTCAATTAATGCTGCTTTATATAGTGCTAAATTAGCCAAGCTTTCAATTGCTTTTTGATTTAGCGCAGTCGGCTCTGAATCTATCAGCGATTGATTATCTTGATTATCTTGTGAGTATGAAAAATTAAAGTAAAAAGTAAATATAAAGATAAAATTTATTAATTTTATTGCGAGAGAACTACTTACAAATTTTGGCTTTAACTTAAGCATTTATCTCAATTTTACATAAAAAAAGGTTAAAATTGTTAAATTAATACGTAAAAAAATTAACAAAGTACTTAATTAGTCATATTTCTAAAGATTTTTTTGTTATCGATAATTGTTGTAGAGGAGGCTCTCTAGTTTATAATTACCGCCATCAATGGAGCCTTTATAGAAACTTTTTAATTTTTTATGTTTGGAATTAGTTTTGAGTCTTAAACCAATGAAACCTACAAAAGTTTCTGAGAACGAATACTTTCACCAAGTAGTTGATTGTCAGTGGGGCTGTCCTGCCCATACTGATGTCCCAGAATATATAAGATTAATTGCTCAGGGTGAGTTCTCAGATGCTTACATGCTTAATAGGGCATCAAATATTTTTCCAGGTATTTTGGGAAGAGTTTGCGATCGACCATGTGAGCCTGCATGTAGACGAGGAAGGGTTGAAGAAAAACCAGTTGCTATTTGTCGTTTAAAACGAGTGGCATCAGATAATAGAGATGATATAACTTCAAGGTTGCCAAAGGCGCCAGAAAAAAAGAACGGGAAAAGAATTGCTCTTATAGGCGCTGGTTGCGCCTCCTTAAGTGTAGCAAATGATCTAATGCCTTTAGGTTATGACTGTACTATATTTGAAGGCTTAGAAAAACCAGGAGGGCTGATGAGAACGAATATCCCGTCATTCAGGCTACCTGAAAAAGTACTAGATGAGGAAATGAATTATATTATCGATATGGGTGTAGATCTGAGGTTAGGCACCCGAATCGATAGTTTTAAAGAGCTTATGAAGGAAGGATACGATGCTATTTTTGTTGGAACAGGCGCTCCAAAAGGAAAAGATTTAAAAATTCCAGGAAGATATGACAGTGATAATATACATATTGGTATTGAATGGCTTGAGTCAGTCGCTTTTGACCATATTGATAAAATAGGCAAGAAAGTTTTGATTATCGGTGTTGGCAATACGGCAATGGATTGTTGTAGAACTTCCTTGCGGTTAGGTGCTAGCGATGTGAAAGTCATGGCTAGAAAGCCTAGGGATTTTTTTAAGGCTTCTGATTGGGAACTTGAAGATGCAGAGGAAGAAAAAGTAGAAATAGTTGTTAATCATTCTCCAAAGGAGTTTGTCATTAAGAATGGAGTACTTAAGGGAATGATTTTTGAGAAGATGCAATATGAGACCGATGAAAAAGGTAAAATTACCAACACTGAGGTAGTAGGAGAGGAATTTTTCCCTTGCGATGATGTGGTATTAGCGATTGGTCAAGATAATGCTTTCCCATGGATAGAGAGGGACCTAGGTTTAGATTTTGATCAATGGGATGTTCCTATTGTTGATGAAAATACTTTTCAATCGACTCTACCAGGTGTTTTTTTTGGAGGCGACTCAGCATTTGGCCCTAAGAATATTATTTGGGCTGTAGAGCATGGACATCAAGCTGCTATTTCAATTCATAAATATTGCCATGATGAACCTTTAGATGAGCGTTTGCCAAGAGGCGTTAATCTTAGTAGTGCAAAAATGGGTATACATGAGTGGAGTTATAGTAATGATTTTGATGCCTCATCTCGTAGGCTAATGCCTAGTGTTGATCTTAAAGAGAGGTTTAGCAATTTGGACATTGAGGTTGAGCTTGGTTTTACTGTTGATCAGGTTGTGACAGAGGTTGAGAGATGCTTAAATTGTGATTTACAGACGGTTTTTTTTCCAGATTTGTGCATTGAATGTGATGCTTGTATTGATATTTGTCCAGTTGATTGCTTAACCATTACTCCAAATGAAGGTCAAGAAGCTATTGAGAAAAATCTTACTACACCCAGGCTTGATCAAGATCAGCTTTTGTTTGTCTCTGAGCCGTTGAAGCAGACTGGTAGAGCAATGATTAAAGATGAAAATCTTTGTGTTCATTGTGGCTTGTGTGCTGAAAGATGCCCAACAGCTGCATGGGATATGCAAAAATCAAATTTAGATGTACCTTATGCTATTGATGAAATGAATAATGGAAAAGCAAATTGTCAGTCAAAAAGAAAAGCAGGGTAAATGACTTTGTAATTAGGATTGCTAATGTTAATGGCACTGGTTCTGCTAGCGCTAATACATTGCTTATGAAGTCTATTTTTAGGATGGGAATTCCTGTTACTGGAAAAAATTTCTTTCCTAGTAATATTCAAGGCTTACCTACTTGGTATGAAATAAGAGTTACTAAGGATTCGTACTTAGCTAGATCAGGTGAGGTTGATATTATGGTTGCTATGAATGCCGAAACATATCAGAAAGACCTTGATGAAGTATCGCCTGGTGGAGTTTTAATTTACGACTCAAGTTGGCCTAGAGATACTTTTGACCATAGATCAGATATACAGATTCTTGGAGTGCCCTTGGCCAGGATGTGTAATGAGCACTTTTCTAACGCCCGAGCTAGGATATTGATGAAGAATATTTCTTATGTAGGGGCATTAGCTGCTCTTCTTGAAATAGATCTTGAGATAATTAAATCCTTATTAACTGAGACATTCGCGTCAAAAGCTAATCTAATTGATTCTAATATGGAAGCTATAAAGCTTGGTTATGATTTTGCTAGAGAAAATTTTTCATGCCCTCTTGAAACTAGAACTAAGAAAATGAATAAAACGAAGGGACATATAATGATTGATGGTAATACAGCTGCTGGACTTGGTTGTGTTTATGCAGGCGCCACTGTTGGTGCATGGTATCCAATAACGCCATCAACAAGTCTCATGGACGCGTTTAAGTTTTTCTCTGAAAAGCTTCGTAGGAATAATGAAACTGGTGAAAGAGACTACATAATGATTCAGGCAGAGGATGAGTTAGCTGCTATTGGAATGGTTCTAGGAGCAAACTGGAATGGTGCAAGATCCTTCACTTCAACAAGTGGACCAGGAATATCTCTAATGAGTGAATTTCTAGGTTTGGCATACTATGCTGAATTACCAGCAGTTCTATTTGATGTTCAGAGAGTCGGTCCATCAACAGGAATGCCTACAAGAACTCAACAATGTGATATTTTATCAGCGGCATATGCCTCTCATGGTGATACTAAGCATATTATACTTTTCCCCTCTAATCCAAAGGAGTGCTTTGAGATGGCTAAAGAAGCTTTTGATCTAGCAGACCTTTTCCAGACTCCAGTTTTCGTTTTGACAGACTTAGATATAGGAATGAATGATTGGATGAGTGAGGAGTTAACTTGGGATGATAAATATACCCCTAATAAGGGGAAGGTATTAAATGCAAGTCAACTTGAGAAAATAGAGAAATTTTATAGATATTTAGATAGTGATGGCGATGGAGTAACTTATAGAACTTATCCCGGCATTCATCCAAAAGGCGCATATTTTGTAAGAGGCTCAGGGCATAATAAATTTGGAGGCTATACGGAGGATTCTGCTGAGTATCAGGAAGTTCTAGATAGGTTAGTTAAAAAATTCGAAACTGCCTCTAATAAGGTCCCTAAGCCAGAAATAACAAAGTGCAAGAAAAAAACAAAATCAGCTATAATTTCTTTGGGTAGTTGTGATTATGCAGTCTTAGAGGCTATGGATGAGCTTTCAGAAAAAGGTATTCATTTTGACTATTTGAGATTAAAGGCATTTCCTTTTAGTAAAGAAGTAGTAAGTTTTATTCATGAATATGAAAGTTTATTTATTGTTGAGCAAAATAGAGATGCGCAATTAAAAAGCTTGTTAGTTATAGAGACAGATTATCCTAAAAAGTGTATGCATTCAGTTCTTAATTATAGCGGTTTACCTATTAGTAGTGGTTCTATAGTTAATGAAATAGAAAAAATTATTGATAAAGGCCAAGCAGCATGAGTTATATTTCTAAGCCAAAAATTGATCATGGAGGTCTCCGTAAAAATAAATTGGGTTTAACTATTCAAGATTATGAAGGAGGGATGTCTACATTATGTGCTGGATGCGGACACGACTCGATAACAGCAGCAATATGTCAGGCCTTTTTTGAGCTTGATATTCCACCTCATAGAGTGGCAAAGCTAAGTGGTATTGGATGTTCATCTAAAACTCCTGCCTATTTTCTTGGTCAGTCTCATGGCTTTAACTCTGTTCATGGAAGAATGCCTTCTGTTGCTACAGGAACAAGTGCAGCTAATAGGCAGATTAATGTTATAGGTGTTTCTGGTGATGGAGATTCACTTTCTATAGGGCTTGGACAATTTGCTCATGCCATGAGAAGAAATATTAATATGACTTATTTAATTGAAAATAATGGTGTTTATGGCTTAACTAAAGGGCAGTTCTCTGCATCTGCAGATATAGGATCTAAATTAAAAAAAGGAGAGCTAAATGAACAGCCTCCAATTGATCCAGTACAAATGGCTTTATCTCAAGGTGCAACTTTTGTAGCTAGAGGGTTTTCAGGAGATAAGAAACAGCTTGTTCCTTTATTAAAAGCTGCAATTAAGCATAACGGATTCGGATTAATTGACATACTGTCCCCTTGTGTAACTTTTAATGACCACGAGGATTCTACTAAAAGCTATGCTCATACTAGAGAATTCTTTCATCCTGCTGTTCATCTTGACTATATTCCTCCAGCCAAAGAAATTAAGACTGCATATGATCAAGGTGAAGCTATGCCAATCGAAATGCATGATGGTAGTAGAGTAGTGCTTAGAAAGCTTGACAAGGGATATAATTTTGAAAATAGAGGCCAAGCTTTGGATTATGTAAGAGCAAAGCATAGAGATGGTGAGATAGTGACCGGTCTACTTTATATAGATGAAAGCGAACCAGATATGCATACAATTAATGCTACTTCGGACACTCCACTTAGCGAATTAGAATTTAAAAGACTTTGCCCTGGAAGTTCAGCTCTAAAAGAAATTCAAAAACGATTTATCTAGGCACACCATTCAAAATGGCATCAAGGTATTTTCTTCCGAAAGTTGGAGGTATCCAATATTTAGACCCTGTCTCCATCCTAAGCCAAACCTTACCGGGGCCAATTTAGTTTGATCTTTTTGATTATATGTTAGACCAAAACCTCCGACAAAATATAAGCTCCCTTCTATTCCACCAAATCTTCCCTGATAAAGAGAATCTATTGATGATAGATCATAAATGAGTATAAATACTTTAGTAGCATTACCTCCTATGTCAAAACCAATAGTTGGCCCTCTCCAGAAAATTTTGCTTGTAGATCCATCACTTAAGAAAAGATCCCCATGGCCATATTTCAGTCCAATACCTATCGATCCAGCAGCTTCTTCTCCTTTTATATATGCGTCAGGTAAGCCATTATCTAAAAAAGCCTGATTTATCACATCAGCCATTCCTTGGGCGGTAGATCCAAAAAATATTTCTGCCTCTCTAAGAATGGTGTCCTGTTGGTAAGGAACTAAAGGGACATTTATTTCTAATGAATTGGTTGTTTCATTTTCAACTGGTTTGCTTTGTTGATTAGAACAGGAAAGTAATAATGTCACTAAACAAAATAATAAATATATTTTTATTATCTTCATATAATTTAATCGTAATCTAGATTAGCTCAACTAGTCAATGTAATATTTTAAATTTAGATATTTATTTTAAAGCACTGGCAATTAGTTCAATAAATTGCTCTTCAGTTGCTACTTTTGAGGCCTCATGAGCATCAATAGTGTAACCATATTTATCTGAAAATTTTTCATAAATAGGTTTTCTATAACTAATTAATTTTGGGAAAATCCACCTAGAAAATTCATCAGGAATAATTTTATCTGGGCTATCTATTTTATTTTCTTTTAAATAATTACCTAATTCAATATCAAGAAATTTATCATTGAAATACATAGGCTTAGGACTTTTCTTTGCCCTTTCAATAATTTTTTCTTCCATATTCTGATCAGCCTTAAGGTAGAGGATGATAGTGTGCTTTGCTAAAAGATTTGAAGTATTTTCATCAATTTCACAAATACTTCCACCTGCGTCATTAATAAAATGATCATAACCATAAATCTTTTTAGCCTTATCTAGAAATTTAACTACATCCTTCATAGCTCCAATCTCTGCTTCTTTATGAAGAGCCTGCCTTTGTTTAAATTCCCCTAGACTAATACCACCTAATTTTTCTACCCCTATTTTTCCGAGAAATGAAGAAACAGGTGAAAGATTATCAACAGTTATGTTACTGGCTATATATATAGAATCGCTTCTTAAAAGATCCCTAAGAAAATCTACTTCCATGGCCTGTTTTTTAATATTATCTAGAATAGGCTCCGCAAGATATTTTGTGCCTATTCGATAGTCACCAGAGTAGTGAAACCATTTAGATTTAGGTAGCTTGTTTGCTAGAGTAGTTTTACCAACGCCTGACATGCCTAATAGAGTTATAGGTTTATTTGGGCTTTCTAAAAATTCTTTTGCACTAATTCTCATTTGATAATTCTAACAGTTGGGGTAACAATTTAAATTTTCTCAACTATTAATTTCTCCAGCTCCATTGGATCGAAAAAAGATTCTTTGATGGATTTATATCGCTCAATTCTCTTGTAAAGGTGAATCTTATACTACCTTTCCTATATGATAAAGAGCGCATCAGCTCAATTGAGCTGATTTTTTCTTTTGTTATTGATATTGTATGATTTTTTCCATTACTTCTATTTATCTCAGATTTTCTTGCTACTACCGACCATATGTGACCCTCATCATTGATTATTAAACCACCAAGACTTAGCATTCTGCTATCTGAATCTATCGTATGGCCAATTGATCTAGATTTGTATCGGTACCCAGATTTATAAATAGAGTGCTCATATGCACATCCTAATTGAGGAGAGCCCCCAATCACATCGCAGGAAGTATCACTCCATTCAAAGAAAGATCTATAGTTATTTCCTAAAGAGTTAAATCCCCATGTTTCTATTCCTACTTGGCCCATATAGGCACTAGGAAGACCATGAAATTCATCTTCACCAATCCATTGAGTATATATTGCGAAAGGCAACTTAGCCTTTTTGAGTGAATAACGAAGATCAAAACCAGCCAATTGGTTACCAGGCTCCTCTTTAATAGATATGTTATCGCCGCCATTATCATTGCCTAACAACATATTAGTAAATGTATTACTATTACACTCTCTCCCTTTTCCACAAAATTGTGCGACCCTAGATAATCCTACCTCTAAATTATTTAAGGGCTTAAACCCCATTCTCCACCCGAAAAGGTGTGGATACTCTATATTTCTATTCTTTTCTAATTTTCCATATAGTATTTGTGTAGTCCATGGCCCAAGCCATTTAAGAAAAGGAATATCAAATTTTTTAGCCACTCTTCTATTGATAGAAAGTGAGTGTATCCCCCTAATATTATTTGAGAATATTAGGCTTCCATCCCAACCAGGGCCCCACCATCTACTAGCTGCATTTGCCGAGATGAACCAGTTTCCTATAGCCATTCCAATATAGGAGCCTGTTGGTCTAGCACTATTTTTTCCAATATGGGTTTTATCAACTTTGGCCCTAAGGTCAAAATAAAATCTCCCTTTCGATGTTGCTAGCCGCCAAGATAGCTCTTCATTTTTTCTTGGTCTAGATTGATATCCTCTTATCCTATCTGTTTCATTTGAGGCAGAGAAGCCAAGATTTATTTTAATATCATCATGTGATTCTTTCTCTGGAAATACTCTTTCTAGTGCTGTAATCAGGTTTGGACTATTTTTAATAATTTCATCTCTATTTAGTGAGATTCCTGATAAGAAAATTGGCCATCCACTAATCGGCGCAGTAATAATTCCTGCATCTGATAATAGCTGTATATCATGCTTTAACCTTAGATCACCTGGTTGAATTAATTCAGAATAGGCATTGCTAGAAAAACAAAAAAATAGCAAAGCAATTGATTGAGTGAATTTAATATATCTAGTAGAGTATTTCATTGCGAATATTATCACTTTAAATAGATAGATCACCTAGTTTTTTTGAGAGAACTTTAACATTTAGGAGGATTAGTTTTTGAAAATTGCACTACTTTTAGGAGGCTCTAGTATGGAGCGTGATATTTCTATTTCAAGTGCAAAGCAAGTTATTTCAGCTTTAAGGTATTTAGGCCACGACGTCCATACAGTGGATTTATCTTTAGGATTTCTCAGTCAAGCTCAAGAAAAGCAAATCCTTGATAGAAAAATTAAATTAAAGCCACCTAAGATTAGAAAAGAAGATGAAAGCATTTTTTATGAATTTATTTTACGAGATAGCTTTTTAAAATTCGATTTAATTTTTATAGCATTGCATGGTGGGATTGGTGAAAATGGAACTATTCAATCTATTTTAGAAAAAAAATCATTACCCTTTACTGGTAGTGATTCTAATAGTAGCTCATTAGCAATGAGCAAAGATAAAAGCAAAAAGGTATTTTTATCTAAAAAGATATTGACACCAAGCTGGCAAATTTTTGCTGATAACTATGATCTACATAGTGATATTGATTTTCCAGTAATTGTGAAGCCAGATTCTCAAGGATCAACAGTTGGATTAAGTTATGTAGATCAGAAAAGTGCCATGAAGGATGCTATCGATTTAGCAAAGATATTTGACAAAAAAGTAATTATTGAAAAATACATCGCAGGAAGGGAGCTTACGGTCGGTATTCTTTGTGATAAGCCACTTTCAGTTGGAGAAATAATACCAAAAAGAGGTAGTATTTTTGATTATGAATCTAAATATCAACCTGGATTCGCAGAGGAAGTTTTTCCTGCGAATATAAGTAAAAATTTAGAGGTAAAGATAAAAGAAATAGCTAAAAATGTTCATGATTCACTTGGGCTTAATAATTATAGTAGGGTAGATTTTAGAGTTGATGCCGATGAAAGAATTTGGTGCTTAGAGGCGAATACTTTACCAGGATTAAGTGATAGTAGCCTTCTCCCTAAGTCTGCTCTAGCAGTTGGAATTTCGTTTAATGACTTGTGTAATAAAATAATATCCAAGCCTTTATAAATTCTATTCTATCTTTTTTAAATGGTGGGCCCGGGAGGACTCGAACCTCCGACCAATGGATTA
>CENZ01021790.1_pt1 | contig 162938 bp, 149 predicted proteins | sample 361341 | NCBI WGS metagenome assembly CENZ01 (sample SAMEA2619782, study PRJEB7988) | marine metagenome | biome: marine biome (ENVO:00000447); feature: deep chlorophyll maximum layer (ENVO:xxxxxxxx); material: "saline water (ENVO:00002010), including plankton (ENVO:xxxxxxxx)" | depth 50 m
TGCATTTTGTGTGCCAGAAGCCGTAAAAATCCTAAGCCCGTGAAAGTAGGTAGTCTTTAGTCGAGGGCGATATCAGAGCGGGTAGAATCGAGGCTATTCTGGCGCAAACAGCGCCAACACTGGCAGACACTGTGCCAGATATGACAGGGAAAAGGTTTTTATAGCAGAGCTTGGTCCACCAGCCCGTGCGAGCTAGATATTGATTAGACTATAGGGAAGTCTACTGGCTAGACTGATAGCGGAAATTGAATGAGCCGGAATAAACAGTCGGATCACCCTCTACCGCTGTGCTCCACTCCACCACGTACTCACCTGGTGTAACCGGATCCATGATTTCTATCATCAAGTCATCTGCCGCCATGGTGTGCAGACCGCGCAACTGATGCTCCCCATTGGGGCCGATCAGGCGCAGGCTGCTGCGCTCAACATCTGGCAGCGCGGCATAAAACAGGCGCAAGGTGCGAGGTGCTCTATTGAGAGTTGCCCCGACTTCCGGCTCGGCACGCAGCAACGGTGTGTACCCAGAGTTTGAGACACACCCAATCAGGGTGAATATGACCAGGGCAAGAGCGAGTGCTGCGCGCAACTTTCTCATGGGAATTTTTCTCCAGCGAAGCCAAGTAATGAAGGTCGGTAGTCTACAGATATCTTGATGGTGCAGAAAGAACGATGCAACTCGTGAAGAATAGAATATGTGACGGGGAGGCGGCGACGCTCGCGAGCTGCGTACACGAGTCGTCAATTTGCAAACCGTTCGAGCGCTTAGTGCTCGTCTCGATCTGACTTTACTTGGGCTAGCTCTTTGGCGAAAGCATCCAACTTGGCGCGAATTTCTTCTTCTTTGAGTTGGCGCATAAAAAGCTTATCGCCATCAACACCTTCGTCAGGCAGTGAATCAGTTGCGGATGTTTCGATAATAACTTCAGCAGGTTTTGACATGCTATCCAGACTCCAGCTCCTGGCCATGTGTATTCCAAACATCAAATTGGAAACTGTGTTTATTCTTATTCGTCACTGTGCATGAAACTCAATCAGTTCAAGCAGTGCGTGAATCGGCCCGGTAAATTCCGACAAGACAACTAAAAACTTGCCACTCCGATACGCAACGCAACATATAGGCTAGTGCAGTTAAAGTCAAACTATATGTAGTAGTCGAAGCACAAAAAATGCGCTGACACACCTGTCAAACCCAAGCCCGCCAACCAATAAGCGATTGAATTACCGCAATTTATCCCCCTACTTGAATTTTTAAATATAGGACACCCATTTTAATTTCAAATGGGTGTCCTTTGAATTTATTTTGGATTCATTCAGGTTTGGCAGATCAATAATTGACCACGCGGCAGTCGTTTCTCATGAACAAACCGAATCGCTATCAATTGGGTGGCGAAAAACCGTAGGCGCGAGTTGATTCGGGACAGTCGGGTACGAACATACCCATGACAGGACGTCAGTTGGCAGCTACTAAAATAGTTTGTGTTAGGGTTTACGTGCCGAACAATTGTTTGGCTGGTTTGGCGCCGCGGATCCATTTGTCCGGGTGTTTGAATTTTTCGCCAGTCTTGATGCGATGCTTGTGGAAGTTAATTATTGATGATTCGGTCCCTGCCGCATGGGCGTAGTAGCGATGGAACTTCGTCACCCCTTTGAGCCAGGATCGAGTCCCTATATTGAGGTCTCCCAAGACCGACTGTTTATCTTCCATGACAGCCAGTGCTTTCTCTTTTTCATCCTTCAGCAAACTCAGTGCCTTGACCGTTGTATCCAGTAGATCGAAATAACTCTGCTGAGAGATTGGTAATGACGGGCTTGTCTCGGACACACCAGGCAACTCAGACAAGGATTTAAGACGGGATTGTCGGCTAGCAGACTGACGTCCTAACAAATGCTTAGCCGCTCGCCTGGTCAGCAGTCGGTGCTGGCGATAGCTGCGATTCTTTACTTGTTTGGCGTGAACAATCAATCTTTCCTGGATAGAGGTGAAATCACTGCTGTCCAGGGCATCGGTAATACCAGCACGTACCGGATTAAGGTCGACGTATGCCATGCAGGTTACCAGGGCTTTCTCATCCAGCAGAGCCTGGCTCTTGAACCGCCCTTCCCAGAATCGCCCGCTGCATTCGTCCTCTCGATTCGCCCGGCGGGCGAAAGATTCATTCAGGCAACGCATGAACCAACTGATGTCGCTGAGGCGGCTGCGCCGTTCCTCAATTTTCTTATGCAACTGCTTTTGGGCAGTCTTGGACTTTCTATTAAGGTAAAGCGTTTCAATCAGCTTGCCATTGCTGGGAAACAGCGCAGTCCAGCGCTTGATCACCTCTTCATCCGACCAGCTTTTGGCATCGGCCAGATCGACGTGTAAGACGAGATGATAGTGATTGCTCATCACCGCATACGCGCAGACGTCAATTGCAAACCCGGCGGCCAATTCCTTGATACGAATCACCAGCCATTGTTTTCGGTGGTCAAAATTTCGACCACTCACTGGATCATCACCACATAGATAGGCGCGCCGAACACAGCGGGAAATGCAGTGGTAATAAGGCGTCTCCGAGAGCGAGACTTGTTGAGAACGAGCGCGTGTCACTGGTTTTATATTATTATCGAGCGCGAGGATTTCAGCGCACTAGTTAAAGCGGACGGTCGATTTTAGAGAGTTTGTAGTACTATGCAAGGCTGCTGTAACTATGCTGACAAGTGACACTGACACACTCTCCCATCGGACGAGTGAAACCGGAAAATCCAAGGACAAGCAGCCAAGATATGAGAATCGGAGTAGACCTGGGCGGCACCAAGATAGAAGGAATTATCCTGAGCCCACACGGAAAACTGGAACAGAAACTTCGTATTGAGACTCCTGGTCAACACTATGAATCTATACTGGAAGCCCTTTTAGAAGTTATCGTCACCCTGCAGCAGCAGGCGAATAAGACTCTAAGTGTAGGTATAGGGACTCCTGGCGCCTTAAGCTTTCCCGCTGAAGTCATGAAGAATTGCAACTCCATCAGCCTGAATGGTAGAGCTCTAAAGAAAGATGTCGAAGCGAAACTAGGCTACGAGGTCCGTATCGAAAACGACGCTAATTGTTTTGCACTTTCCGAGGCCCACTACGGTGCTGGTGCCGGCGCGAAGTCAGTATTTGGCGTCATCATAGGAACTGGCACGGGTGGTGGTGTTGTAATCAACAAGGCGCTACTTACAGGCCCCAACAGCATTGCCGGAGAATGGGGACACAATTCACTGCCAAGTTCCGCTCGTGAACTTATCGACAATGACCGTCGCTGCTATTGTGGCCGCAGCAACTGTATTGAAACTGTGCTTTCAGGTCGTGGACTGAGCCGAACTCACCTGGATCGGACCGGAGAGCAGGCAAGTGCCAAGGACATTGCAAAAGCAGCCTACGCTGGTGAGGGTGAAGCGATAGCTACTCTCGACATCTATATTCAGCAACTTGCCCAGTGCCTGGCAACGGTCACAAACTTGATCGATCCTGAAGTCATTGTGCTGGGCGGAGGGCTCTCCAACATCAAGAGGCTCTACGACAGCGTGCCAAGCGCCATGGCTGACTATGTATTCACCGATAAAATGCTGACAAGAATTGAGGCGCCCAGTTTTGGTGATGCCAGCGGCGCCCGCGGCGCCGCCTGCCTGTGGCCAATAGCTTGAGTGCTTGGCTAAGCGCTTAAATCGACTAAAAGCGCCTAGACATCAAACGGATGACGCAGCGTGATGGTCTCTTCACGATCTGGCCCTGTAGAGATTATATCTACCGGAACTTCAATTGCCTCTTCAATGAAACGGATATAAGCTCGAGCGTTTTCTGGGAGATCCTCCAGACGCTTCGCGCCAGCCGTTGATTCAGACCAACCGGGCAGTTCTTCATACACGGGCTTAAGACTCTCGAAGTTATCGCAGTCCATGAGGCTACCGGACATCGCCTCAACCCCTTCATAACCAGTACAGACCTTTACCATATCCAATCCATCAAGAACGTCCAGCTTGGTCAGGCAAATACCCGAGACGCTGTTGATTCGCATGGCCAGTGTTACTGCCGCCGCATCAAACCAGCCACAGCGTCTATCGCGTCCAGTGGTCGCACCTTTCTCGTGCCCAACAGTAGCCAGGTGCTTGCCTACATCATCGAACAGCTCTGTCGGAAAAGGCCCTGATCCAACCCGGGTTGTATAAGCCTTGGTGATTCCCAGAACGTAATCGAGATACAGTGGCCCGAACCCACTGCCAGTTGCGGTTCCACCTGCAGTGGTGTTGGAGGAGGTTACGTATGGATAAGTGCCATGATCGATATCCAGCAATGAGCCCTGGGCACCCTCAAAAAGAATATGATTTCCCGCTTTGCGGTGCTGGTGCAAAATATCAACGGTATCCCGGATCATTGGCTTGATTTCTTCAGCTTGCTTCAAGCAGGTATCGAAAGTCTCTTCCGGGTCAACCCGGTCGGTCTTAAAATAATTTTCCAGCCAGAAATTATGATACTCAACCAGGCTACTAACCTTCTCCTTAAACTTGGCCTCGTTGAGAGTCTCCGCCAATCGGATACCACGGCGGGCAACCTTGTCTTCGTAAGCCGGGCCAATACCGCGACCGGTGGTACCAATTTTCTGATTGCCACGCTGGAGTTCCTTGGCCTGATCCAGCTTCACGTGCGAAGGCAGAATCAGAGGGCAGGCTCCTGAAATCTTTAATCGCTCGCGTACTGGAACCGAACGCGCCTCCAGTTCCCCGATTTCCTGAAGCAGAGCATCAAGACTCAACACCACGCCATTACAGATCAGGCATTCAACGCCTTCACGCAATACACCGGAAGGCAGGAGATGAAGGACCGTCTTCTCACCATCAATAACAAGGGTGTGGCCAGCATTGTGTCCGCCTTGAAAGCGCGCCACCACGTTAGCTTGATCAGTGAGCAGGTCGACTATCTTGCCCTTGCCTTCATCACCCCACTGGGTACCGAGCACTACGATAGATTTTGCCATGATGTTTCAGGCTTCCTTTTGTCCAACTAATTCAGAAAGAGTTTGTTAGTCCGTCGTTATAACTACGACTGGACCTGTTGCAATAGCGGGCTTACACCACTTTCCAGCTGCCATCTTGCTTGACCAGTCTGCGATCGCAGCGCAGCGCCAGCATCTCTGCTTCATCTGCTTCGCCATCACCTAGTGAGGTCACGACGATTTCACCAGATTTACGCAGTTCTTCTACAACGGTCACAAGTGCCGAATCGTCGGCATCAGGCGCCAGAATTCCTGAGGCAAGTGTAAACTCTCGCTGGCTCAGTTTTGCCAGGATTTTCAGATCACTGTCAAAGCCAGAAGCCGGACGGGCCTTACCAAAGGCTTCGCCATTATCGTCATAGCGGCCGCCTTTAGCGACCGCCCTGCCATATGCCGGAGTATAGGCGGCAAATACAATACCGGTGTGATATTCATAACCACGGAGCTCGCAAAGATCGAAACCTAAACTGATAGCGCCAAGTCGCCGCTTGGCGCCTTCTGCAATTTCAATCAATTCATCTAACTCGTCAACCACAGTAGATGGTGCGTCAGCAAACACCTGTCGAGCACGCTCCAGCACGGTCTCATCACCGCTAAGGCGAGACAGGTCCTGCAATTGCTGACGCAAATTTACATCCGCCACTGCTGAAACCAAGAGCTGATCGATCTCGTCGTAGGCCTTGCGCTGCACCGCTTCAAATAACTGGCGCTCGACTGACGGTTCAAGCTGGGCACCCTCTAACAGCGAGCGGAATACACCAACATGGCCCAACACTATATGCACATCTTTGATGCCCGCACGCAGCAGAGACTCATTCATCATACAAATCAATTCAATATCCGCGGCAACACCAGAGTGGCCATACAGCTCTGCACCGATTCGAATCGGCACTCTGGAAGTCATGATTCCCCGGGGCTTGGTATGCAAAGTGCTGTCGGCATAACAGAGCCTCACTACGCCCTCTCGGTTTAGCGAGTGCGCATCGATGCGCGCGGCCTGTGGGGTGATATCGGCGCGAATACCCATCATCTTTCCGCTGAGCTGATCAGTAATCTTAAATGTGTGGATATCCAAATCTTGAGACGTCCCTACCAGCAGGGAATCAAGGAATTCGATCAACGGTGGGATGACCAGTTCGTAGCCCCAGGACTTGTACAGATCGAGCAGGTCACGCCGAAGTAGCTCCAATCTGTAGGCTTCCGCGGGCAAAATATCCTCTACGCCGTCAGGCAGTAACCATCGCTTTACTGAAGTCATAGTCAAGATTCGTACTTGTTAAGGTTCTTGCTGGTTTGTTTACTAGATTATTATCAGGAGAATGACTGTGCCTGTCAGCATGCTGGCCAGACCGATGATTCGCAGCGTCGTATCGTCAATCTCATCTATTGCCTGCAACATGTGCCGCCACCGCTGCGGCGCTACAAAAGGCAGTATCCCCTCTATTACCAGCATCAGACAGAATGCTATCGCTATTTCATGCCACATAGTTTGTCATGCCACCGGTTGACCTTGTTGCTTTACTTCAACTCAGTAACGTAATTTTGGCTCTTTCGCCAGGGCTAAACTAGCAGCCAAAAATAAACCTGAATCGCGTCAGCGATTCAGGTTGTCCGATTGAATTGTAACTTGGCTAATGAGTGAGAGCGAAGAGGCTAGTGCGCCCCTTCAGTTCTATTAACTGTTACTGAAGCACTCCATTCTTCAAATATTTGAAGTAATCACTGTCAGGATCCAGCAATAGCACATCGCCCTTTGAGCTGAATGTTTCCCTGTATGCATTCAAGCTGCGTGTAAACGCATAGAATTCAGGATCTTTGTTATAAACCTCGGCATAGATGCCTGTGGCTTCAGCATCACCCTCACCTCGAATCCGTTCCGCATCGCGATAGGCTTCCGCTTCGAATATAACCGCCTGGCGATCGGCATCTGCGCGGATTCCGATGGCAAGCTCCTCACCGCGCGAACGCAGTTCCTGAGCCTCGCGGTTCCGCTCCGTAATCATTCGATCGTAAACCGAGGAACGAACATCGTCTGGTAGATCGATGCGCTTGACCCTGACGTCAATGACTTCAATACCGATGTCAGACGCGGTGGTGCGATTCAGATCTTCCGTCAAATCCGTCATCAGCTCATCGCGCTCGCCCGAAACCACCTCAATCAGAGTGCGCCCACCTATCTGGTCTCTGAGACCATCATTGATTCGCTCGGCTAGCAGACTACCTGCGGTGCTGGTGTTGCCGCGGGTGGATACGTAAAACTGGCCCACATCCACGATACGCCACTTGGCGTAGGAATCGACCTCCAGTGCTTTCTGCTCCAGGGTCAAGAAACGTTCTGAAGGAGAATCTTCGGTCTGGATTCTTGCATCAAACTTGCGAACGGTATTCACCCAGGGAATCTTTACATGTAACCCAGGCTCTATATCTGCATTCACCAATTCACCAAACTGCAGCATCACTGCACGTTCAGTCTCCTTGACCACGAACAGTGAATTTCCGAGAAGTAATAAAGTCAGAACAACCAGTCCTACCGCGATAAAACTCTTCATGGTCTACCTCCTCTGCCACTGCCAAGCCTCGAACGGTCAACCGTGTTGGCCGAGTTCGGTGCCGGCAAGTAAGGCGCCAGCTGGTTTGCCAAATCACGTAGCTCCTGAGTCGAGCCAGAGCTCAAGCGACCGGAAGCTGCGTTCTGCTCCATGATTTTGTCCAGCGGCAAATACAGCATATTGTTACCACCTTCGACATCAATCATGATCTTACTGCTTGCAGTCATCACAGCCTGCATAGACTCAATGTAAAGGCGCTGACGTGTGACCTCTGGCGCCTTTGTATATTCGGTCAATAGCTGGTCGAAACGAGAGGCTTCACCTTCGGCCTTCGCGATGGCTTCCTGTTTATAGGCATTAGCCTGCTCGATTTGACGCTGTGCTTCACCGCGAGCCTCAGGGATACGCTGGTTTGCATACTGCTGCGCCTGGTTTTGAGCGCGCTGCTCATCCTCTCTTGCACGGATCACATCATCAAATGCCGGGCGGACAGCATCGGGTGGCTGGGTATCCACAACGTTCACTCGCGCGACCCGGATCCCGGTATTGTAGATTTCCATGTAGTCCTGTAACCGATCTCCTACCGCTGCCGCCATTTGCTCACGACCAGTGGTGAGAATTTGATCCATGAAGTTACTGCCGACTTCATGGCGAATAGCAGACTCAGCAGCATTGTCCAGGCTTCGCTCTGGGTCCTGCACAGCCAACACATAATCGACTGGATCTTCGATGAGATATTGCACAGTCACTGCAATATCTATGATGTTCTCATCGGTGGTGAGCATTGCCCTGTTTTCATAGGTCTTGGCGTTAAGCTCCGAGACGTTTACCAGATGAACTTCATCTACCAAGGGCGGATTCCAGTGCAAGCCTGGCACTACCGTGGGATCGAGCACCCTGCCGAAGCGCAGCACGACGCCGCGTTCAGCCTCATCTACTACGTAGAAGCCCATGAAGCCCCAGATTACCGCTGCAACTGCAGCCATGCCAACCAGCAGGCCGGCCGACATGCCACCTGCACTGTGCCCACCGCTGCCGCCGGCATTGCTACCGCCACCGCCACCGGACTTGCCGAACAGGCCATTGACTTTCTTGCTCAGGTTTTTGATGACTTCATCGATGTCAGGTGGCCCCTGGTCACCACCGCGACGGCCACCACTACCCCACGGGTCGTTGTCTTTACCGTTATTACCAGGTTCATTCCAAGCCATTGGTTTCTCCACAGCTTTATAAAACGCAAGATTCGATTTTAGCATTTAATAGGGATTAACACAGTCTTTTACGACGCCTAACTAAGCGCTGTTGGCTGCGGGAAGACTGCTTTCCGTGGCCTTCTCAGGCCAGGATTTAGGGCCTTCCGCAGGCCGGACCTGCTCCCCTAGTTGAATAGTTTCCTGAGCCAGCAATCGTTCCAACTCAGCCCTCGGCAGGCGCAAATCGATCAGATAGCGCCCTTCTTCGTCCATAGTCTCAGCAGTAACAAAGTTATTTTCGTAAAGTTGACTACGTAATTTCGCCTGTCCCGGTTGCAGAATAACATTTTCATTTACCAGGCCGTCGGCAAGTAACTCAGTGATCGCATTGTTTAATAGCTCGATGCCTGCACCAGAATGTGCTGATATCCAGACTCGAATCGGCTTGCCGGCATCGTTTCTTTGAATCCGAGGCGCCATGCCGGGGATCGCGTCAATCTTGTTGATCACTTCGAGCCGCAGCACCTTGTCCGCGCCTATTTCAGCGAGGACAGACTCTACCTCTGCCTTGAACTCTTCGTGGGCCTCATTGGCCCCATCAATTACGTGCAACAGCAGATTGGCCGATGAGGTCTCTTCAAGTGTCGCGCGAAACGCTTCCACCAGGCCATGGGGCAGATGACTGATAAAGCCAACGGTATCGGCAACAATCGCCTGCCCAAAATTCGGTAAATCAATTCGACGCAAAGTCGAGTCCAGAGTGGCAAAAAGTTGATCTGCCGCATAGGTCCCGGCATTGGTCAAGCGATTGAACAAGGTGGATTTTCCAGCATTGGTGTATCCAACCAGCGACACAGTAGGTATCTCGGCGCGCTTACGCGAACGTCTTCCCTGATCCCGTTGACCTCGCACCTTATCAAGGCTCTTGTTGATTGCCTTGATTCGCTGCCGAATCATACGTTGATCCAGTTCTAGCTGTGTCTCACCCGCACCGCGCATGCCGATACCACCTTTCTGCCGATCAAGGTGCGTCCAACCCCGTTTAAGGCGTGAACTCAGGTGTTGCAGCTGCGCGAGTTCAACCTGCAGCTTACCCTCATGACTGCGAGCCCGCTGCGCGAAAATATCCAGAATCAGCCCGGTCCTATCCAGCACGCGGCACTCTAAGTATTTCTCGAGATTGCGTTCCTGACTTGGAGTCAGGGGGTGATTAAATAGCACTAACTCAGCTTTGTGGGCATGCAGAACTGCTGCGATCTCTTCCAGCTTTCCACTGCCAACGAAATAACTAGGGGAAGGTTGTCGACGCGTGCCAGTGATCAATGCCACTGGCTTCGCGCCTGCAGATAAGGCTAATTCTTCGAACTCTGATGGGTCATCTCGTTCAGTGTCTGACTCAATGGTCAGATGAACAAGAATCGTGTTTTCGCCAGAATCTGGCCTGTCAAAAAACAATCAAAACCTCAATTAGGAATTCCCAGGTTCGCCGGTGCCTTCATCACTGCCATCAGCCTGACCCTGCATCGGTACCTTCACCATGCGCGCGGGAACGACTGTTGAAATGGCGTGCTTGTACACCATCTGGCTCACTGCGTTTTTCAGCAGGATGACGAACTGGTCGAAAGATTCGATCTGGCCTTGCAGTTTAATACCGCTCACCAGATAGATAGACACCGGAATGCGCTCTTTACGCAACACATTTAAGAAGGGGTCTTGTAGGGTATGCCCTTTGGACATTGATTTTCTCCTTAGCTTTAAAAAAACGAGAATCCCGGCGTGGAACTGCCGGACTCGCATGGTGCCGACTCAATACTCCTACATTGAGACTGACTCCAGGTATTTCAAGACGTTATCGATGGATTTGGCGGAAGGCTCGTCCAATTGCTGCAAGTTTGGCCAACTGCGCAACCAGGTGGTTTGCCGCTTCGCGAGCTGTCTGGTGGCAATGATACTCCTTTCGACCATTGCATCATAGTCCAAATCACCTTCCAAATATTGCCAGACTTGCCTGTAACCTACTGATTTTATTGAGGGAAGCTTTAGGTGAAGATCCTCGCGGTCGTATAACTCCTGCACCTCTTCAATCAGCCCGCTGGCAAGCATGACCTGGAATCGCGCCGCAATCCTTTCATGCAATACGGCCCGTTCTGCCGCTTGGATCGCCATGAAGTGCAACGAGCAGGGTAAATCCGCGGCGGTTTTCATCGACTCAGTCGCGTGATGTGCCGACAGGGATTTGCCCGTCAATCGATAGACCTCCAGAGCCCGCTGCAACCGCTGCGGATCATTACGGTGGATGCGCGCCGCTGACTCGGGATCAACAGTTGCCAGTTCAGCATGCACGGCCTCCCAGCCCAGATTGGCGGCCAACTCCTCGATTTCGCGACGAATCTCAGGATCAGCATTAGGCATATCAGCCAGTCCGTCCCGAAGCACCTTGAAATAGAGCATGGTGCCGCCTACCAGCAGCGGCGTCTTACCTGCATCCACTGCTTCCTGCATGACCCTGATGGCATCGTCGCGAAAATCAGCGGCCGAGTAGGCCTGGGACGGATCCATGATATCCATCAGCTGATGAGGGTACTGCGCGAGGGTCGCGGCGTCAGGCTTGCCGGTGCCGATGTCCATGCCCCTGTAGATCTGTGCCGAATCCACGTTGATCAGGCTAACTGGTAATTTATCAGCCAGTTCAAGCGCCAATTGGGTTTTGCCGACCGCGGTGGGGCCCAGCAGGCATATTGCTGCAGGTTTTTGCGCCTTGGAATTAGAAGCCGGGCTATTCACTGATCCCCTCAGTTATAACTACAGTTGCAGTCGCAGCTACTGCCCGCGCAGAAAGAGCTTATCAAGCGCGTCCAGGCTCTGATAAACCCAGGTTGGCCGCCCATGGTTGCATTGACCCGAGCGCTCCGTGGCCTCCATATCCCGCAGTAGAGAATTCATCTCGGGGATTGTCAGATGTCGATTAGCGCGGACCGAACCGTGACACGCCATGGTGGAAAGCAGCTCATCATGGTGCGCCTGAATGCGCTCGCTGCTGCCATACTCGAGAACATCTGAGAGCACATCGCGCACCAGCTGCTCGACATTAGAATCCTTCAGCAGGGTTGGTACCTGCCGCACCACAATGGATTCCTGCGCGACTCGCTCCAACTCTATGCCAAGGCCCAGCAAGGTTTCGCGCTGCTCTTCAGCACAGTCCGCTTCAGTCTGGCTTACAGCTATCGAGACCGGTACCAGCAGCGGCTGCATTTTTAACTTCTCGTTCAATGAAGCGGCTTTCATGCGCTCGTAGGTAATGCGTTCATGTGCTGCATGCATATCAACGACTATCAGACCATCTTTGTTCTGCGCAAGAATATAGATGCCATGGAGCTGCGCAATGGCATAGCCCAACGGTGGAATTTCTTCATCTGCTTCATAGAGCTTGGCCAGCGAGTCAAGCTGTGGCCGCGGCTGCGCTGACGGCTGGTAATACTGTCCACGCTCAGCGCTGCGAGAATAGTCGCTCAGCTGATGCACACTGCTTGACTCGCTGAGGGTAAGAGGCTTCTGTGACTGCATCTGATAAAAGTCATCGCTAGCACCTGAATGGGGCTGATTGGCTGGTGCCTCAGCGGCATCAGCACTAGCTGCGATGTGGTCCTCTGGCCGCACTTCGGCCAGCGCTTTATGCAGGGCACTGAATAGAAAATCATGCACCAACCGACTATCCCTAAACCTGACCTCGTGTTTGGTCGGATGCACATTGACATCAACCGCGGCTGGCGCAAGTTCCAGGTATAACACATAAGCAGGGTGTCGCCCGTGAAACAGAACATCGCGATAGGCCTGCTTGATAGCGTGTGCCACCAGCTTGTCCCGAATAATTCGGCCATTCACGTAGAAGTACTGCAGATCAGCCTGACTGCGGGAAAAGGTAGGCAAGCTGACCCATCCCCAAAGCCGCAAACCGGCTCTCTCCATGTCCACGAACACAGAATTCTCTACAAAGGCCGGTCCGCAGACCAGCCCCACGCGACGCTGCTTCTCAAAATCACTGCGCGCAGCTTGAAGCTGATGTGCGCTGCGCTGGTTGTGATTGAGGGTGAACTGTACGTCGAAACGGCTCAAGGCCAGCCGCTTTACTGTTTCTTCAATGCGGCCGAATTCAGTTTTTTCAGTGCGTAAAAACTTCCTGCGCGCCGGTGTGTTGAAGAACAGGTCTCTGACCTCCACCGTGGTTCCCTCAGGATGGGAGACCGGCGTCACTGCCGCCTCCATGTCCTGCCCCTCAACCTGAACCTGCCATGCCAGCCCATCGCTTGCAGCGGCGGCCAAGGACTGCAGGCTCAGGCGGGAAACTGAACTGATACTGGCCAGGGCCTCACCACGAAAACCAAGACTGCCAATGCTTTCAAGGTCCGCCAGTTCCTTGATCTTGCTGGTGGCGTGTCGGCTCAAGGCCAGGGCCAGATCATCCTTCTGAATACCCGTGCCGTTGTCTCGCACGCGAATCAGCTTGACCCCACCCTGCTCGACATCAATATCGAGGCGAGTCGCACCGGAATCGAGACTGTTTTCCAACAGCTCTTTCACCACTGATGCGGGACGTTCAACGACTTCACCGGCAGCAATCTGATTAGCTAGGCGCTGACTGAGTAGATTAATTCGATGCATAAAGAGTGCCCTGGATAGGGCAGCCATTGTAGCACTATCCCACGGGCAAATTGCTGGCTGGATTGGCTTCAGAGCGAGGGTATTTTCAGGACCTGACCAACCATGATGCGGTCGTTGCTCAGCTGGTTGGCGGCACGCAGTTCGGCAACGCTAATTCGGTACAGCTGTGCGATCTCGGACAGGGTCTCGCCTCTGCTGATTGTATGCTCTGATGCCGGGATGGGAGCAGCACCAGGCAAACTCAACACCTGTCCCACTTGAATGGTATTGCTCTGCAAGCTGTTGCTGGCTTTGAGTTGCGCCAGGCTCAGACCAAAGCGTTCCGCAATCTCAGACAGATTGTCGCCGCGCTTGACGGTATAGGAACCCGGCGTAATGCCGTTGGCTTTCTGCCAGGCGACGAGTGTGCCTTCGGGCGGCGTCTCGTAGAAATAGTTCATCACGCCCTGGGCGATTGCAGCCGCCATGCGCTGCTGGAATCCACGGGTGTTAAGGCGCTGCGCCTCCTCGGGATTCGTCAGGTAGCCAGTCTCGATCAGAATCGACGGAATGTCTGGTGAGTTCAGCACCTGCAGAGAGGCTTGCTGCACCTTGTCCTTTCGAATGCGGGTGATGCCATCGAGACTCTCCAGAATCCGGGTACCTGCGATCAGACTTTGCTCCATGCTCCAGGCCATCTGCAGCGATACCAGGGTGAGCGCAACATCGTCATCAAAGTTGCCGATGGCAAGATCGCCCCCGACTCCACCCAGCAAGTCCGAACTGTTCTCCTTTTGCGAGACCCGCGCCGAGTTTTCCCGGTCAGCTCGGTCGCCAGACAAGGCATAAACAGTTACGCCCCTTGCCCTGCTATTGCGATACCAATCTGCATGGATTGCCACAAAGAGATCGGCGCGCGACCGGCGCGCGATTTCCGGGCGCCGCTTGAGTTCGACGTAATAATCCCCTTCCCTGATCATGACCGGTTTGTAGCCCGGCATACTTTGCAATCGATTAAACAAGGCCTGTGAGATGGCCAGGGTGATGTTCTTTTCTTTCAGGCGGCCGTCGTAGCCGATCGACCCGGGATCTTCGCCACCGTGTCCGGCTGAAATGGCAACCACAATTTCGCGTCGGCCGTCTGGTTGCGGTGCAGGCCGATCGCCAGTGCCAGCGGTGACTGCTGCGTTGGGGCGCGGTTCCTTATCATACAAGTCAACAACCAATCGGTTACCAAACTCGCTATTGGGCGCAAGCGTAAAACTGGAAGGGTCCACCGCGGTCTCGAGATCCAGCACGATGCGAAGCGTGTCATCGTCCCGCTCCCCAGAACGAATTGCCCGGATCGGGCTGCTGGTAAAATCGAGCCCATTGAAACGTTGGCTGGTGGCAGAAGAATCAATATCGATGACCAGCCGGTCCGGATTATCCAGCGAGAATAGCGTGTAATCCACGGCTGCACTGAGGTCAAACACGAGTCGCGTGTGGTCTGGTGCGCGCCACATCCGCACATCCTGCACTTCCGCGGCATGCAGGCGGCTAACCTGGCTCAACAGGAGCAGGAAAATGGTCAATCTTGTGGCTGAACTCAGGGACATCTGTAGCTTACTTCTCACATCAAATGCATTTCACATTCAATTCATTTCATAAACGGGCCCGCAATGCTTATTTTAGCTGGGGCTCGGACCGGAGTCCTCGTTGTCTAATAGTTTCGGCGGGATTGTCACAATCTTGCGGCAATACGCTCGCCTTTCGCCGTGTGGGTTTGACAGCTGATTTCACGCCCCGTTCCAGTGCCGCGCAGGCTAATACTCAGATCCGGAGCCGGAATCAGATCCCTGCCTCGTTCTGCCCACTCCAGAAGACAAATATTCTGTTGCTGAAAATAGTCATCAATGCCCAAATATTGCACTTCTGCGGGATCAGTCAGACGATACAAGTCGAAGTGATAGATCTTGCAGAGCGAGAACTCATAGGGCTCCACCAGGGTATAGGTAGGGCTCTTGACTGCCCCATGAAATCCGAATCCTCGAAGGAACCCCCGGGTGAGCGTGGTCTTGCCCGCGCCCAGATCTCCCAGTAGATAGATCACTGCGCCCATTGACCTGCAACCGGGCTCACCCGACTTCGTCTGGGCATCATCGGGATTCAGGAAAGTCGCCCGCGCGAGCGCAGCGCCAAAATCCAAGGTGGCCTCTTCATCTTTGAGAGTGAACTGTTTCGAAGTCGACATATGAGCAGTAGGCTAGAGATCAGGGTTCAAGAGTTGACGGATCAGCGGCAGCAGATCAGTGGCCAGCATGCCACGTTGCCCACTCTCGGCAGCGGCAAGATCCGCCGCTTCACCATGGACACAGACTGCACATTGCAGAGCCTGGTCATTCGGCAATCCCTGGGCGACCAAAGCTGCGGTGACGCCGGCAAGCACATCACCCATGCCACCACTGGCCATGCCAGCATTACCTTCATCACACAAGAAAGTCGTGTCCGTGGCGAATGAACTGCGAATTAATGAGCCACTGCCTTTAAGTAGGCAAGTACCACCCCACTTCTGCTGCATTGCTGCTATCGCTGCAAATCGATCTGCTTTTACCATATCCAGGCTGGTATCAATCAGTCTTGCCGCCTCACCCGGATGTGGGGTTAGTATCCAGGTCTCCCTTTTAAGCCCAGTCTGGCCATTGTCCCTGTCAGCCAACAGGTTAAGCCCATCAGCATCAATGACCAGGGGGGTTTGCTGAGCCATCTGTGTCGCCAGACTGCGCGCCAAAAGGTCCTCGCCCCAGCGACCACGACCCAGACCTGGGCCCACGACAATCACCGTGGCTTTGGCCAGGAGTTCTGCCGCGTCGAAGCCTTCATCCTCGGTACCTGCCACCATGAGCTCTGGCCTGCGCGCAAGCATACCGGCCCGGTGTTCAGATCGCGTAATCACCGAAACCAGGCCAGCACCACTGCGCTGCGCTGCTTCCGCGGCCATCAAAACCGCGCCGCCATAGCCACGGTCACCACCGACCACCACCACATGGCCAAAAGTACCCTTGTGGGACGCAGGTGCACGGGGCTTGATAGAGTCCCGAACTGAATTGATATCAATGCGTTTTACACCAGGTTTGGCTGCATCTGCGTGGAGATAAACCTCGGACGGCACCCCCAGATCACTGAAGAAAAGTTTGCCGATATAGTCAGGCGCAGAGCCTGTCAGCAGACCTTGCTTCATGCCAATAAAGGTCACGGTAATGCCTGCGTCAACCGCGCAGCCCAGCGGCTCACCGGTGTTGGCATGCAGCCCTGAAGGAATATCTACCGCCAGTACCGGTTTGTGGCTGGCGTTTATAAGGGAAATTGCGGCGGCATAATCACCAGTCACTTCTCGATCAAGCCCTGTTCCCAGCAGCGCATCAACCAATACCGTAGGGCTGTCGCCTTCCGGCTGCTGGTAATAATCATTGAACGCGACCAGCTGCACATCTTCTTTCCGAGCCATAGCGCAGGCCTTGGCGGCATCTCCTCTTAATCGATCGGGAGATGAGAGGTACACGATTTCGCTCTGTAGACCTTGCTCAGCTGCGAGCGCGGCGATCACATAGCCATCTCCCGCGTTGTTGCCGGCGCCGGCGAACACCCGCAATCGTCTGGTTTCCGGCCAATGCTCCAAAAGCGCAGCAAAGCAAGCCCGACCGGCCCGCTGCATCAGGCTAAAGCCCTCAATGCCAAACGTGTCGATTGCGAGTCGATCGAGCTGTTGCACTGCAGCCGCCTGATACAGGTCGCGGGGCAGTCGGGAGGAATATTCAGCCATAGCTCAGGCTTCGGTTAGTGGATGGATTAGCAGACGACAGTCTAATTGAATTTTTTGATCAAACGCCGAACTAGACGCAATGTGGTTTCCAACTCTTCAGTCGGTATGTCTTCAGTGTTTTCGATTGCCCAGGGGTCCTGAACTTCCCGGAGCATATTATAAGTTTCTTTGCCATCTTCACTCAGGGTAACCAGCGCAGACCGCTTATGCTTCGGATTCTCAGTGTAGAGTAGCAGGCCATCTTCTACCATGACATCCGTAATGCGCTGCACCGCCTGACGGGATTGCCCAAGGACTCGGGCAATACCAGGCACGGTGAGGCCGGCGCTGGACAGGGCAATGGCGCCTATGACTTTCCAGCGGGCATGGGTCAGGCCTAGCTGCTTCGTCATGGCGTCGCCTTCGGCTATCAGCAAACCGTTCAGCCGAAATAGCGATAATACCAGGTCCAGAAACAGGACCCGTTTGGGCGAATGCACAGGTACCTCCCGTTTTTCCAGCCTCACTGGGATTTGATCTCCGCCACACAGAGGCATGTTAGCAGGCGCCGATAGCGCCATAGGATTAATGTCAGCATGTTGTCATTTACACTTGGCGCCGTCAATCTCTTATGTTGTCTGGACGCAGACAAACTAATCATTCAACTCGTGCGTCTGGCAACTCATTAGCATCGCAGTTTCTGTCCAAGCAGATGCCTGCGACTTGGCCTGAAATTCAGGATCTATCCCTAGAACTCACATCAAGAACCAACACCATGATTACTCACAATGCCCGGTTGATCGCCACGCTGGCTGCTGCAATCGCGCTGCAGGGCGCGGCCCAGGCTCAGCCTCAACTCTCAGGCACGCCTGATGATCTACGAGGGTTTCTATTTCCTAGACCACATACTGTCAACATTAGCGGTGACGGCGAAATCACCGCTTACAAAGACCAGGCCAAGGTCAGCCTGATGGTGACCACGGAAGCCCGCGATCTGTCCCAGTCCATGACGGCCAATCAGGAGCTACGCAATGGCTTGATTCAAGACTTCATCAGCGCCGGTATTCCCGCTGGGGATATCAACAATTCCAAATTCTCGAGTTCGCCACAGTTTGGCTTTTTTGGACGTGATCCCTCGTCCTATGAGGTCACGGCCCGGCTCGAGGTCGAGGTCGAATCTGAAGAGCATTTGCAGCTTCTCGCGGCAGCGGCGGATGAGAACGATGAAGTCGAATTCGAAAGCACCGAGTTTGAGCATAGCGAAGCAGAGGCATTCGAAGTTCAAGTGCGCGAGTTAGCGTTGCAGGATGTTATGGAGCAGAAGGCTTACTACGAAAGCAATCTCGGGATTAAGCTTCAGGCCATCAACTTTTATTACGGAGGCGTCCAGCGCATGTCTCGCGCCATGCCTATGGTGGCGATGGAGATGGCAGCAGATGTCGCCAGCACTGCTGTGCAGTCAGTCGCGGCGCCCGCTGTCGCCCCTACATTCGATGAAGTAGAATACCAGTCCTCTGTGACGGTGGTATTCGAAATTGTTAGCGATAACTAAGTGCAATCGTGGCAAACATGCTGCCACTCTTAGCCTGCTCTGCGCGGTGCTGCTCACCGCGCCAGCGAGCCTGGGTGACGTACTTGCTGACGCCAGGCTTCTACTGCGAGTAAGCAATACCGCAGAAAACTTCGAGACCCGCACCCAATCCCAGATCCGCAACATTCTCCGCACCTATGCCAGTATCGTAGCCATGGAGAGCGACGTTGAACTTCCGGCAGGAATCAGATCGACCATTGCGGCGTGCTACACCCGGGAATATGCCTGGGAAAATTTCCGGGGAGGCTTCGCAGAGATAATTGCCGAACATCTAAGCCCGCAGCAAATCCAGCTGCTCATCGGCTTTTATCGCAACAGGGGATTACCCCCTTCTCAAATCGACACCTTCAAGGCAACGATTGCCAAAGCGGAATTGATAGAAGCAAGTAGCGCCGACTATATATTCAGCAGCAGCCCAGGCTGTGTGCATCGAGATGCTCAATTGATAAGTTCTTTTATAGATTCGCAAAGCCTTCCTTCCCTGCTGGGCACCAGCCTTGAGTAAGCCCGGCCCTGAAAATTCAGACCCGGTCATGCAAACAGGCGAGCCTGCCGGGGCAGCGCCGGCCGACATCGAATTGGACAAGCTGGAGTGGCGAGAAGCCCTTGAAGACATCCTTGCATGTTATGGCACCCAGGGCGTGCAGGAAATCCTGGCCAGTCTCGGTAACTGGTGCGCGGAACAACAACTGCCGGTGCGAGTCGGCAACGTCAACACCCCTTATCTGAACTCCATTCCTATTTCGCAGCAAGCAGACTACCCTGGCGATCTTGAACTTGAGCAGCGGCTGGAAAACATCCTGCGGTGGAATGCGATGGCCATGGTCCTGCAGGGCCAGGATGCGGGAACTGGCGTAGGCGGCCACATTGCAACCTACGCTTCTGCGGCAACTCTGATGGAAGTTGGTTTTAACCATTTCTTTCGCAACCAATCAGAGAGCTACGGCGGCGATTTAGTAATGCTGCAGCCCCACACCTCGCCCGGCATCTATGCGCGCTCCTGGCTAGAAGGACGCTTGAGTACCGCGCAATTGAAAAATTTCCGACGAGAACTGCAACCTGAAGGCGGCCTCACCTCCTATCCCCATCCGCGATCAATGCCGGATTATTGGCAGGTACCAAATGCCTCCATGGGCCTGTCAACACCCACAGCCATCTACCAGGCTCGATTTGCCAAGTATCTTGAGAATCGGGGACTGAAGCCCCGGCGTGGCGGGAAAGTCTGGTGCTTTATCGGTGATGGCGAGGCCGATGAGCCGGAAGTATTGGGAACGATTAACATCGCCTCAAGGGAGAAGCTAGATAACCTGGTTCTGGTGATCAACTGCAATTTACAGCGCCTGGACGGCCCGGTAAGAGGCAACAGCAAGATCATCCAGGAACTTGAGGCGTCCTTCACTGGAGTGGGTTGGGATGTGATCAAAGTCATCTGGGGTGGTGGATGGGACCGACTGCTCGCCGCCGATAGTCAGGGCATGCTTCGCCAACGCATGGAAGAGTGTGTGGATGGAGACTACCAGCGTTATTCGGTCCTGCCCGGCGACCTGCAGCGAGAGCATTGGGTGGACGGTAATCCCGAACTGGAACAGATGATGAATGCCCTGTCCGACGAAGAGGTAAAACAAATCAAGCGCGGCGGACAAGACCCAGAAAAGATTTACGCCGCCTACTCCAGGGCTGCAGCCAACACCGAAAAGCCCACGGTGATATTAATCAAGACTGTTAAAGGTGATGGACTGGTGGATGCTGCCGGCAGTAATACTGTCCATCAGAAAAAGAACTTTGATACGGTGCAGCGTATCGCGATAGCGCGTAATTTCGGTATTCCATTGAGTGACGCCGAAATCGAACGTGCCGCCTTCTATCGCCCCGATCCTGGCAGCGAAGAAATCCGCTATCTGCACGCGCGGCGGGAGGCTCTGGGTGGCGCCATACCCGAGCGCAACAGCAACTGCATCAGTCTGGCCCCACCGCCATTGGAGCGCTTTGCCAGCTTGTTGCGCAATCCCAGCAATCGACCCCAGTCCACCACCATGGCACTGGTGCGGATCCTTTCAATCTTGATGAGAGAGGACGGGTTAAAGCAGTACATAGTCCCAATCGTTCCCGATGAGGCGCGAACCTTTGGCTTGGAGGCCTTATTCAAAATTGCGGGCATTTTCTCCCTGCAGGGGCAACACTATACGCCGGTGGATGCGGACACACTGGTGGCTTACCGCGAGGCTGAAGACGGTCAAATCTTGCAAGAAGGCATTTGCGAAACTGGCGCCCTGGCTTCTTTTCTGGCAGCCGGCACGGCTTACTCGATTCATGGCCTGCCAATGATCCCGTTCTATTTTTTCTATTCGATCTTTGGCTTTCAGCGCGTCGGGGACATGATCTGGACCTGCGGCGACATGCTCTGTCGCGGCTTTTTGATTGGGGGCACTGCAGGCCGGACAACACTGAATGGCGAAGGCATTCAGCACCAGGATGGACATTCTCAGGTCATCGCCAATACTTACCCCAACCTGAAGAGTTACGATGCCGCCTTTACCTACGAACTGGTGGTTATCGTGCGCGAGGGAATCCGCCGCATGTACCAGCAGCAGGAGAACATCTTCTACTACCTGACCGCTTACAATGAGAATTATGTAATGCCTGTCATGCCAGAGTCAGAGGCTGTTGCTGAAGGCATCATCAGAGGAGGCTATTGCTACTCTTCAAGCGAGACTATCGAATCCTCGCAGATACACCTGCTCGGCAGCGGCTCGATCATGCAGCAGGTGTTGGCGGCTCGCGATCAACTTGAGGCGCTCGATTACAGGGTGTCAGTCTGGAGCATTACCAGCTACAACGAACTCTATCGCGAGGCTGAGTCCTGTGAGCGACTGGCCAGGTTGCACCCGACCGCAGCAGCGCCCCAAGCTTACATAAAGGCTATGTTCGCCGACACTAGCGGCGTTTATATTGCAGCCTCCGACTATATGAAAACCCTGGCCCGCAGCATCGCCCCTTGGATGCCTGCCAGCTACCAGGTCCTGGGCACAGACGGCTATGGCCTGAGTGAGTCGCGGGAGGAGTTGCGAGACTACTTCGAGATTAGCGCCGAGCACATTTGTCATACAGCACTGGTGCAATTAATGCGCACACAGACCAAGGGCAAGCGCCGTATTCAGTCGCAGATTGATGCCTTGGGAATTAACCCGGATAAACCAGATCCAGCACTGCGCTAGATCCCGTGATACGTCTTTTGCGCACAGGAATCAGTGCGTCATGGAATACATCAGGTAGTTAATACCAAGTCGGTAGGCCGAGTTAGCGTAGCGGGTCGGATACGCCTGATGATAAGTATGCTCCCAGCCATCACCCATATCTGAATTCCAGTTGATCAGCACCATGACGCGACCTGAGTCATCAAGGATGGCGTGGTTGCTGGCATAGTCGATCCCCTGCTCGCCAAAGTCATCGGAGCGATAAAGCGCCGGAATCATCTGTGGGCCATCGATATCGTAGTAGACATGGAATATCTCATGGTCAGACTTCAACTCGACGATTTCGCGATCTGGAAAAACCTGACTGAAGGCCGCGTAGAAATTGTCCCACTGGCGCTGCCCCCAGAAATCATCGATTAACAGAAAGCCACCCCGCAGAAGATATTCGCGCAGGTTTTCGATCTCTTTGGGGCTGAGCACGATGCCGCCATTCTGGCCAACTTCCAGCATGTAAAGAAACGGATAATAAAAAATTTGCTCGTCGTCGAAGCGCAGCACGATGGGATTGCTTTCGACCTTGATATTGGTCAGCCGTGACACGCCCCGCAGGAAGTTCATATCCGCATCGGGGAAGTCGATTGACCAGGTGCCATAGCCGAAGCCGCCGCCCCAATAGGTATCAAACTGAACCCTGACGAAGTTAAACTCACCTGAGTCTTCAACGCCCAGATCGTAAACATCAGCATCTGTACCCGCGATGGAAGGGAATACCTGCGCTGCTCCTAGCCCGGGCAGCAAGCTTAGCAACAGCACTGTAAGCAACCGAATCGGCAAGATTTTAAGCATTTAAACTCATCAAAAATTAGGAACCAATCAAGTGTGGCTATATTCCGCGAAAGGATCAAGCACACAGAGCCAACTTATCCGCAAAATATTCGAAAATTTCCTTTCCATATTTCAAATACGATAAAACCAGTCAGCGGTCGTGACATAAGGATATGCATGTGGCCGGTTTGGTTGTCCCTAATTTCTCAGAACCCCTATTTCCAGATTGCCCCGCCTATCCAAACCATGCAGCGCTTACCGGGGCAAAAGCCCGCATCGCTTTGAACGGCCTTCATTACTGCAAGGTTTTAAGCTGACCGGATGAGCAAAGAAACGCGTTTGGGAAAGCGGGGCCTCAACGTAGCGAATCGCAATAATCTTCATCACTCACAGCAGGCGTGAACCAGATATAGTCGTAAGCGGGCTGGGCACCAAACTGTTCGAGGTATCGCGCAGGCTCGTTTTCATCTGCAACGACTTCCAATAGTGCCAGGCTGACTATGTCTTTTCGCTCCAACTGCACATCACCTGCAAGCAAGTAGTTTGGGACGCCTAGATCGTGGCGCACATGATAATTACCAGCGAGCAACACAGCCATGCCATCCGGAACCCTCAGGTTCTTTGCCATGGTGAAATCTCGCGTCTGTTGGACCCGTACCATTGGCGGAAACTGCGATTCCGGCAACATGCCGCAATGACTCTCGTCGATATCGCTGTTGAGCTTTGCCATGGTTTCGGCATCGAAAATATCTGCGATTGCTACGGGGGTTGGTGCGCCATATACCGCTCTCACAGTCTCCAGGCTTATGTTTCCTGCAGTTACTGGCACAGAGCCATCATAAGCAGCACGGAGAAGCGGCCCATAAAACTGCCAGTCCCAGCCCTGTTCATCCCAGTATAAAAACTCCTGCATCGCTGCATCTGAAGCGAATTCTGTTTCTAAAAACCGGCTCAAGGGCTCAGAGGCATTGCTTTCGAGCATCTCGAAAGTCATTTGGCTTACAGCACCGTCACTGATCAAGCGCTCAATTACAGCTAACTGAATCGCGTGATGATCCGGGTTGTCGTGTTTCTCACCTAATAAAAGATAACTGGCACTAATCAAACTCGGCCAAAGGTTATCTGGACTAATAAACTGCTGTTCACGGCTGCTCCAGATTTTCCCCACCAGCTGATGATCTGCATATAACACTGACTGCCAGTTCTCAGGATTATCGACCTGCGCCGAGAGTGGGTGACTTAGAGTCAGGACTGCAATGACAGTGACAAAGATTCGCATGCTAGTTAGTGCCTCCCATCTGCTCCCAGTTCCCATAAATTCCATCGTCCCAAAAATTCTGAAAATAGGCGATCGCGGACAGTTTTTCGTCATCAGTTAGAACCTCAGCAAATGCTGGCATTTTGCCGCCGAAGGGAATGCCGCCTTCGTTGACGACCTGCATGAGCAGGGACAGAGGATGATGCCAGGCATGGGCCGTGCCGTTCAGGGGCGGCGGTGGAAACGAGCCGTCATCCAGTTTTTGGCGCCAGTCTGCAGCCAGGCCCTGGGCTTGGTCGCCATGACACTCTGCACAGTGACCTTGAAACACTACTTCACCAGTTGCAACCTGGGTGGATGTATACCAGCGGCCCGGCACTTTAGCCTGGCTTGCGCTAGTGGCACCGCTACCGGCTTCCGAACAGCCCACCAGCTGCGCGGCAATGACAACAAACAAGGTAACTGGAATGCTCCTGGCCATCGCTCAGACTTCTTTCTTGGGGTAATCGAATTCTTCCAGCCTGGCGCCGCGCTCTTCGATCTCACTCCAGCTTTCGATTGGCAGACTCATCTGCACCAGACCACAGGTCGGAATATTGTCGATTTCAGCCCCTGTCATCAGGTTGGCAAACTCGGTTATCGCCGGGTTGTGGCCTACTAGCATGGCCGATTCAAAATGATCATCCACCAGGCGGGCAGCTTTCAGGAACATACCGGCCCCGGCGAAATACAGCTCGGGATTGCTGGCAACCTCATCAGCATCGAAGCCCAGTTCCTCCGCCATCAATTTCGCAGTGGTTTTAGCGCGCACCGCGGGACTGCAGATGATGCAATCCAGCTGACTGCCCCGCTGCTGGAAGCGACTGGCCATCTCTGGTACATCCCGTCGGCCACGGTCCGCCAGCGGACGCTCAAAATCCTTCAGCTCTGGGTCATCCCAGCTGGATTTGGCGTGGCGCAGTAAATAGAGCGTTTTCATGGAATGCGTCAGAACGTTTTCAGCGGGTGAAGAAACCGGTTTCAGTGCCCGCAGACAGGCATTTCAGCCTTATACCCCAATTACCTGACCAACTCCAGAAAAGTTCAATTGCTAACGAAACTGCAAGGCGGACCGAAAACCAACAGTGATCATTCTTAATGTACGGCGGTGTCCACCAGACCATTGGCAATCACTACACCCGTGAAAGAGGTAGTAAACATGCTAAAACTTAATTCGCTCGTCATTCTTGGCGCGCTGACCCTATTCGGCACTGCGGCAATGGCGCAGGAGGAAGAATCCGGCCTCACCACAGAAGTGGAGCTCGGCGCCGTCTTCACCAGCGGTAATGCGGAAGCTGAAAGCATTAATTTTCGAGGAGAGGTCGACTGGAACCGAGGAGGCTGGGATTATGGCTTCTTGATTGACGGCCTGCGGCAATCCCAGAATGACGTATTGGCCGCTCAGCGCTTCTACTATGTGGCGAACGCCAATTACGAGCTGGATGAAGTGAGTTTCATCCAGACCAGGCTGGCGCACGAGGACGACCGCTTCAGTGGTTACGACAGTCAGACTGACCTGACCGTGAGTTATGGTCGCACTACGCTGACGAATCTACAGAACATGAGCCTTACTTATGAAGCCGGTCTCGGTTATCGCCAGAGTCGCGCCGAGGTGGAAGATTTCGACGAAGCCATGTTTCGTCTTGCCGGCGACTACCAGTGGAATATCTCTGAGTCAGCCGACTTTGGACAGACTTTGAGTGCGGAAGTTGGTAATGAAACCAATATTTATCGCTCCGAGAGTAGCATCGAGACGCGAATTCTGGACAATCTCTCGCTTAGATTCTCTATTTTCGTTAAGCACCAGACTGAAGTACCCGTTGGGCGCAAGAAGACTGATACAGAAACCGCTATTACCTTCGTAATGAATTTCTAGCAGGTATTCCAGGAGTCCCGCGATGGGAGGTCTGGGCGCTGCTGATGAGGCCCAAGCATGACACCTGTCGTTCGACTCTATTGGCTAATCGCCCTGTTCTGCCTGCCACTGAGCCTGGTGTGGCTTCATGCTAGCCTCGGTGGCACATACGCCCCTGGCACACTCGCCGCACACCCCCTGCAGCTACTCCTGTTCCTGCTGACGCTTGGCTGGACAGCTGTGGGTGGCTACGATCTATTCTTCAGCCCGAGTAATCTGCGTCGTAACTACCCGGTACTGGCCAATATTCGCTATGCCCTTGAAAAATTTCGGCCTGAAATTCAGCAATATTTTATCTCCAACAACCAGGAAGAACGCCCTTTCAGCAGGGAGCAGCGCGATCTAGTCTATCGACGGGCGAAAAACCTGAGTGACACCATTCCATTTGGCACCGAGCGTGACATCCTTGCCGAGGGATATCGCAGCCTGCTGCACTCAATAAACGCAACGCATCTTGATGAGAGCCATGGTCGGGTGACATTCGGCGGACCGGCCTGCAGCAAACCCTATAGCGCTTCCAGACTCAATATCTCGGCGATGAGCTTCGGCTCTCTCAGCGGTAACGCCATCAGGGCGTTGAACAAGGGCGCCAGCCTGGGAGGGTTTGCTCACAACACCGGCGAAGGCGGCTTGAGCCCACATCACCTGAAATACGGCGGCGATATTATCTGGCAAATCGGCACGGGTTATTTCGGCTGCCGCCAGAAAAACGGGCGCTTTGACGACGGCGCTTTCGCGGACAGGGCCAGCCGCGACTCGGTCAAGATGATAGAAATCAAGATTTCCCAGGGTGCAAAGCCCTCTCATGGGGGCGTCCTCCCCGCCGCCAAGGTGACCCAGGAAATCGCTGACATTCGCCTGGTGGAAGTTGGCCAGACCGTCAATTCGCCTCCCAGCCACCCTGAATTCTCCACCCCGATCGGCCTGCTTGAGTTCGTGCAGCGACTCCGAAATGAAAGCGGCGGCAAGCCAATAGGAATTAAACTCTGCCTTGGGCATAAGCATGAGTTTCTCGGCATCATCAAAGCCATGGTAGCAACCCAGATTGCGCCGGACTTCATTACCATCGATGGCTCTGAGGGTGGCACTGGTGCAGCCCCTGTGGAGTTCACCAACCGACTTGGTGTGCCCTGCCTCGAAGCGACCTACTTCGCCAACCAGGCGCTGATCGGCGCCAATCTGAGGGACTCAATACGTTTGATCAGTTCCGGGATAACAGCCAGCGGTTTCGACATGCTGGAAAAAATTGCGGTTGGGGCAAACGCAGTCAATGCAGCGCGCTCGATGATGTTGGCGCTGGGTTGTATTCAGGCACGCAGTTGCAACACCAATCTTTGCCCCACCGGCATCGCCACTCAGGATCCTGCCCGGGAGCGGGCGGTAGATGTGGAAGAAAAAGCCCAGCGTGTAAAGAACTATCACGAACGCACCATACACTCTTTTCTTGAGCTGTGCGGTGCGATGGGCCTGGAAGATCCGGACGATCTTGCCCCCGAAGATCTCTTGCGCCGCTCGGAAAATATTATGCGATCCTTCGTGCAGAGCTATGCTGCATTAGAGCCGGGACAGCTCTTGTCGGATGACATACCGGCATCATTCAAGACTGACTGGGACCGGGCCCAAGCAGCCAAATTTTGAGTCCACTCTGGCAATGCGCGACTTGTAGGCAGCAGCAGTTCAGCGCTACTGATCGCAAGCACGGAAAATAAGCGTATGATCATTGAGGATCGCTTTCGAGCAGGTCCAAATCGCTGTTCCCCTGGAGCTTGTGTCATGCGACAAACTACTCGACCCTTCATTAGCACGCTGTTTTGTTTTTTTTGTTTATTTTCAACCGCAGCGGACCAGGCTGACAGCCGCCTCGACGCGCTGTTTGAGCAATTGCGGCTCAGCGAAAGCCCTGTACAAATCAGGACCACGGAAAGCGAGATCTGGTCAATCTGGCTGACCCACCCCAATAGTGACGTTGAGCGCCTAATGGTGCTGGGCACAGAGGCCATGAACAGGCGTCAGTTTCCTGAGGCACTGTTAATCTTCACCCAGATCGTAGAGAACTTTCCTGAATTCGCCGAAGGCTGGAACAAGCGTGCAACCTTATACTACCTGGTGGGGAACACAGAAGCGTCTATCAGCGATATAGAAAGGACCCTGGCATTGGAGCCGCGACACTTTGGCGCGCTGTCCGGGCTGGGGCTGGTTTATCTGCAACAGGGCAAGTTGACCCAGGCCAAGGACGCGTTTGAGAAACTGATTGCTGTCCATCCGAACAGTCCCAACGCTCAGGAAAACCTGCGCCTGGTGAATGAGCAAATTGCCGTAAATATTATCTGACGCCGAGCGCAGCTTGGCTCGCTTTATGTCGCCCACAAAAAAAGGGATGCTCAGAAGCACCCCTTTTTTGACAGAATCAGTTAAGACTTATTCCGCGCGGCTACCAGTCACTGCGAAGGCGCCGAAGTCGCTGCCGAATTCACCAGAGACGGAATCACCTTCGACTGAACCTGAGAAATCGAGCACAAGAGTCTGGCCTTGGGCGTCTACCTCAGCGGAAAAAGTGATGCTATTGCCATCGTACATAACGCCTTCGATTGGCGCTTCACCCAGCTGATCTGAGCCCATCATGCCAGACCCGTCGGCATTCAGAGTCAGGGTGGCAGGGAGTGCACCCAGGGGAGTGTTCATTTCTACATTCCAGACGCCAACGCCAGGAGGAGTAGAAGCAGCACAGCCAACCAGCACTAGCAGGGAAACTGCCAACCATCCGCTAAATAATTTTTTCATACTAAAATATTCCTTTTGTCATTCACTCAGGGTTTTACCGTTAGGTTTTTACAAAGGAAGCCTGGAGTCACCGTTCGGTAAAGCGCTGTGCTTTAACCCCAACTTCTCTTCTGGAGCTGCCTCAATTGCGAACCGTCTTCCCTATTGTCCTGTTAATAGCGCGGCAGTCAACCTCAATAGGCGGCAATTTTGGGCGTTTTACCCCAAGCGACCCTCAGGGAATAACCCAGGCGTCGAGCCAAGTTTGCTCTGACATAGAGAATTCAAGCTCCTCAAGCAGCGCCCGCTCGATACCCGGCATATGCGCGGCGCCGTAAAACAGACTGATGCGCTGTCCTGATCCGTCGCTCAATACCTGCTGCAGCTCACCCAGGGCCGCCGCATTCCGGTCGCCAAGAATTGTCACCTGGGATTCCAGCTCAGCGCCAATAATCAATCCACCACTACGCCCCAATTCCTGCGCCACCAGATATTTAAGCGCCTGGCCCTGGTTGTCAGCCGCCAGCGCAGTCAGCAAGGACAAAACCGTAAAGGACGAAACTGCGCCACTGCCATTTAATCGCGCCTGCTGCTCGCTCGCCATCTGCGCGGCGGCGAGATTCATAAACATAGTGAAGAAATTTTCATTCTTGGCATCCATGATGGACCTAAGCTCCTGCATGCTTAGGTCGGCATGGCGAAAATTGTCTGCGCCATAGTTTATCTCCTGCAATTGAAACTGCAGCTGGAGATAGCTCGCCATCGCAGCTTGCACGAATCCGATGGCAGAACCACCATCATCGCGTGCCTGCTGACTCAGGTCAGGATCGGGCTCACTGGTGACCAGCTCGTAAAGCACCACATCGCGCTGTTCAAAATAGGCATTGAGGGCCTCGTAATACGCAGCATCAGCAATATGGACAGCAGCAACCAGCTCAACCTCTGTTCCATTTTTTGCTACATAGCGATTTATCGAGGTTTGCAGCTTGCCTTGCCATTGCTGACCATCCTCAACGAATCGCACGAACTGGGCATGGGACGATGGTGTCACTAACAGAGCGAGCATTGTGAATACAATAATATTCAATATGTGCCATATGTACCTTTTCATTGCGGGCAGGATATGAATCGGCTCAAAATTACAATTGCTGTTTGTAAATATCTTGATTGCTTTCATCACCAGGCAAGCTCCAGAATCTGCAGTACATCATCAACTGATAAAATTGCGCGAGGATTTCTTTTCACCACTGGATGCTCAAACGCGCGCTCTGCAATTTCATCCAGCTTAGATCTCGGCACATTCACTTCCCGCAGGGTCGTGGGTAAGCCAAGAGAAGCAATCAATTTTTTGACGACGGCGTGAGCTGGCGCCGTTGGTCTCCCCATGGCCGCAGCAATTGACGACATCTGTGCTTGCAGCTCTGACTGATTCCATTCGAGCACCGCCGGCAGAATCACACAGGAGGTGTAACCGTGAGGAACCCCGCACAGGGAGCCAAGAATGTAGCCGATGCCATGGCTCGCGCCATGGGGCACAGTACCCAGACCACAGCATGCCAGCCATACGGCCTGCTGGTTTTCATTCAATGCCACTGCATCCGACAAACTTTCTTTCACAGTTGGTAACGACTCGCTGAACAAACGCATAGCATGTAGAAAATGGCCGTCGAGAAAGGGTGTGCTGTGGCCAGAACAATAGCCTTCCACGGCATGATCCAGAGACCTGATTGAGGTGGATAACCAGAGCCACTGCGGCGTGTGTGCAGCCAATATCGGATCATAGAGAATAGCTTGCGGACACAGATGTGGTCCTTTGTAGCCTTCCTTGCTGCCAGTCTGAGTATTCAATATGCCCGCATTGTTACTAAATTCCGCGCCCGACAAGGTGGTCGGAATGGCAATCTGTCGAATCGCTGCCGCAGCCGAGAACAAACCAAAATCTCCGTGCTTGCCCCCGCGACTGCCATCTCCCTGCTGCGCGTACTCCAGAAGATCTGACTCGGCATGCAGATCTTGTTCCATCGCTAACTGCACGAATTTGCAGGCGTCTATTACCGAACCACCACCAATACTCACGATTACATCAGCATTGCTGCTGCGCACGCGATCCAGCAGGGCCAGCGCGTCTTCACGCGGCGTATGGGCGCTAACGCCGGTGCTGAGGCCAGCAATGCCAGGAGGCAATGCTTCCCGCAGACCTTCGAGTTCCGCGGTAGCAGTGGCAAGACTTTTTGATGCGACTAAAAATGGACGCTGGTATCCGTATTCTTGCAACAGCCTCGGTAACGCGACCTCGGCGGGTTCAGAAAAGATTACCTTGTGCAGCGCGCTGTATGTAAATTCCATGATGCCTTGCTTACTTATGAGGCGAACAGCGAGTGTATGCCGATAGCACCGCTGCTTGCCACTTGCACATCGAAATAGCACCTTTAGCGCGGTACAATCTAGGGATCAAGAGCAATTGTATAGCGAATTCGCCGACTCAGGCGCAGGACTAAGAGGTCTTCGATCATGGCAACTTTCAAGATTAACGGTGAAGAGCACAGCCTGGACGTGGAGCCCGAGATGCCCCTGCTTTGGGTGCTACGGGATGAATTGGGCATGATCGGCACCAAGTTTGGCTGCGGTATTGCGTCCTGTGGTGCGTGCACAGTCCACGTCAATGGCAACGCGGTACGCAGCTGCGTTCTACCGGTATCAGCAGTGGAGGGTCAGGAAGTTACAACAATAGAAGGGCTGGCGGAGTCTTCGGTCGCGTTTTACGAACCAGGCGCACTAACCGCAGTGCAGCAGGCATGGATTGATTACCAGGTGCCGCAGTGTGGTTACTGCCAGTCCGGCATGATCATGGCGGTTTCCTCCCTGCTGACAGTGAATCCAAACCCAACCGACGCCGAAATTGACGCCAGTATCAATAATGTCTGCCGCTGTGGCTCCTATCCTCGGGTGCGTAAAGCCATCCGTTCGATAGCTAGCGCATAAGGAGATCACGCTATGAAGATTTCCAGAAGACGTTTTATTCTGTCCAGCGCAGCTGCAGGTGGCGGCGTGTTGATTGGTTATGCGGCGACCCGTCCCAGCCGCCACCGTGTTGCCAACGATACCCTTGCACAGGGTGAAGAAAGATTCCTGACGTCTTTTTTAAAGATCGAGCCTGACAACAAGGTTATCGTTTATGTAAATCATTCCGAAATGGGCCAGGGTAGTCATACAGCACTGGCCATGATGGCGGCGGATGAGCTGGATGCGGCCTGGGAAGACGTTGCGGTTGAGCAGGCACCTGCCACCGATCTCTATGCCACCGGTGATATGGCTGTAGGGTTTGCTGGTGAATTTGATGTACCTGCCTTCCTGATGCCACTGATCGAAGCCAGCGCGATGAAGATTGCCCAAATTGGCAACCTGCAAACAACCGGTGGCAGCGCTTCCATTCGCTTCACAGGCCAAATGGGCATGCGCGTAGCCGGTGCGGCCGCCCGCCAGATGCTGATTCAATGTGCATCTGAGCAGTGGGCCGTACCCGCCAGTGAATGCACTACCGCACTGGGCTATGTCCAGCACAATGCCAGCGGTCAGTCTCTCAGTTATGGTGAATTGGCAGATGCAGCAGCTGCCCTAGAGCCGCCAGCCGAGCCAGTATTAAAAGACCGCTCTCAGTTCAACATCATGGGAAAGGCGATCTCGCGCGTTGATATCCCCGCCAAGGTTGACGGCAGTGCCTTCTACGGTCTGGATTATAAAACCGATGACATGTTATTCGCCGCAATTCGATTAGCTCCCGTTTTTGGCACCAAACTGGTGTCAGTAGATGCCAGCGAAGCGCTGAAGCGCCGGGGCGTGCAGAGAGTCATCGAGCTGGAAGATTCCGTCGCGGTTGTCGCCGATAACTATTGGCGAGCAAAGGAAGCCCTCAGGCTGGTCAAGACTGAATTTGAAAGCTCTGATAACGACGATATTTCCAGTGCAGATATTGCGGCTCAGTTTGATGCAGAACTGGAGTCTAGCGGGGGAAGTGAAGATTTTGAACTCGGGGACGCCGGTGGCAATCTGGAGCTGGCCGAAGATCAAATAGAAGCAAGTTACCGCGTGCCTTATCTGGCCCATGCCCCTATGGAGCCCATGAACTGCACGGTGCATTTGCATGACGGCATTGGTGAAGTATGGACCAGCACCCAGGATCCCCTCGCAGTGCGTGGCCGGGTCGCTTCCCTTGCTGGGCTGGGTGAGAACGATGTTACCCATCATCCAAGCTATCTCGGTGGTGGATTCGGTCGACGTCTGCCCTTTAACTGGAACGTGATAGACCACGCAACCAAGATCGCAATGGAATTTAGTGTTCCAGTTAAAACCGTATTCAGCCGCGAAGACGACATGCAGCAAGATTATTATCGCCCCGCTGTAACGTCCAACTTCAAAGCAGGTCTGAATGGCGACGGTAAGGTCATAGCCTGGCAGAACCGCTATACCGGGCCGGTACAAACTCCGGGTGCGGCGCATATTCCCTATGACATCGCCAATCAGTCCATCAGATATGTCGACGGCAATACCCATGTGCCCGTCGCTGCCTGGCGTAGCGTGGACCACTCGCAACAAACTTTCTTCACCGAGTCATTCATTGACGAGCTCGCTCACCGAGCCGGCACCAACCCCTTTCAATTTCGCATGGAATTGCTGCATGAACATCCACGTCATCAGGAAGTTCTGCGCGTTGCTGCTGAGGCTGCTGGCTATGGCAGGAATTTGCCGCCGGGCCATGCGCTGGGACTGGCAGTTCAGGAGAGTTTTGGCAGCATCTGTGCTGAAGTAGCCGAGGTCTCTATCGACGCAAATGGTCGCCCAATAATTCACAAGGTAACCGCTGCAATCGACTGTGGCTGGGCGGTAAATCCGGATACCGCCGAGGCACAGATAGAATCGGGCATCATATTCGGACTGACTGCAGCGATGTATGGTGAAATCACCATTGAAAATGGTCGGGTCGCACAGAATAATTTTCCTGATTACGAGATGGTTCGCATGGCAACTTCACCCGAGATCGATGTGCATATTGTTGAATCCGGAGAAAGCCTGGGTGGCCTCGGCGAACCTGCCACGCCACCTATCGCTGCAGCGGTTACCAATGCGATTTACATTCTCACAGGCCAACGCATCAGGGAATTGCCCATCAGCAGGCATGACTTTTCACAAGGCAGTTCACTCGCGGGAGGATGAGCAAGCCATGTTTGGCAGCAGACCTGAGTTCATCGCTTTCCTCAATGTCGCGGTTGCTGCTACTAATTTGGTTAAATGTTTTAGTCCATTGTTACGTCAAGCACTAGATCCTCAGGACTGCTGCCGAGTCGCTCCGAATCCTGTCAAGACCAAGGCAGAGTCCATTGAGTCTGAGGCACAGCCCGCGCCGTGTTAAACTCTGAGAAAATCCCAGCCTGGTAACGTCAGTGCCCTTACTTATAATTGGTTTACTCCTGTTTCTACTCCCTCACCTGCTGCGGGAGTTAGGGCTGCGGGACAGGCTCATCGAAACTCTGCAGTCTGAGGCCGCCTATAAGGGCGCCTTAAGCCTGGCGGCCTTGCTTGGCCTCGGCCTCATTATTCTCGGCAAGGGACAGGCCTCTTTTTCCATGGTGTGGCAGCCCTTTTTTGAATGGCGGGTGTTGAGTCATGTGCTCATGTTGCCTGCTTTCATTCTGCTTGCCGCCGGCAATATGCCTCCCTCACACTTAGGCGCCACAGTGCGCAACCCGGTGGTGTTGGGCGTGGTGTTATGGGGAATGGCTCACTTGTGGGCAAACGGGGATCTTGCTTCTGTGCTGCTGTTTGGCAGTTTCACAGTTTGGGGGGTGGTTAAATTCACCTCGCTGGCGCGGAACTACGAACTTCCAGCAAAATCCCCCCGCATTTTCTGGGACATTATCGCTGTGGTGGTTGGCCTGATCCTTTATGGGCTCATTACGATATTTCACGGACAAGTTTTTGGAGTAGGATTAAGTCTTGCCTAAGTTATTTCACACAATGCAAACCCGACTAATTGCGCTGATCATTTGCTGCTTGCCATTTGCGGCCAGCGCTCAGCAGTTAAACCAGACAGACTGGGACGGAGAATGGCTGGCAGAAGGCACGCTATTCCGGATTGGGGTCAAAGTCGAAGACGGTATCCTGAAAGTCAGCCAACTCGAATCCATGGGCCAAGTCTGGAACAACGAGGATGGTGAAATCGACGGCAATGTTGCCAAAGTCAAGGTAGATTACGCGGGCGCCTCCGGCATCATTCAGGCAGAGCTCATCAATGCCGACACCGCCGTGTTATTCGCAGCGAGCTGCCAGCCCGACTTCATGATGGTATGTGTGCTATCGAAGGATCGCCAGGCTGTCTTTAGAAAAGTTGACAGCCCAGCGCTGGAATCAGATCAACTCAGCGTTGATAACTAGATCTCGCCGATCGATTTAATGACCTTGCCAACGATGCCATATTCAATGGCCTCTTCGACGGTCATCCAGTAATCCCTGTCTGTGTCTTTGGCAACGCGATCCAGGGCTTGCCCGGTCTCGTCAGCAATGAGTTGGTTAATGCGCGCGCGCATCTTAACTATCTGCTCGGCCTGAATCGCGATGTCAGTCGCATCACCTCGTGCTCCGCCAAGCGGCTGGTGAACCAGGTATCGAGTATTAGGGAGTGAGAACCGGTTTTCCTTTTTAGCTGCCAGAAAAATAGTTGCCGCAGCGCTGGCAACCCAGCCCGTGCCAATTACCCTGACTTCCGGTTTGATAAATTTAATCATGTCATAGATGACATCGCCGGACTCCACATGGCCGCCGGGCGAGCTGATGTAGAGAGAAATAGGCTCGTCTCCATCTGCCGCAAGCGCCAGCAAGCGTTCAGTTACAGAGCGCGCCAATTTGTCGTCAATATTCCCGAAAATCGTGATCGATCTGGATTTGAACAGCTTCTCATCCATAAACCCCGAGCGTGAGGGGTTCGTATTGTCCTTGGAGTCTTCGTCCTGATAACTGTGCATGCATTCGTTCCTCGCTAATTTACTAGCTCTTCTTCAATTATTTCTGTGACTGCTGGCAGACAATCTGCTTGCTGGGTTCTGATGTAAGCGATCAGCTTCCATAAATCGTTCTGCCCCTCTGGAAAGTTATTTCCAAACCCGACCATGCGCGTGCCTGGGATACCTGTCGTGACAATTCTAAATATATCTTCGCTGCTGCTTCCGTAGCTCGATTGACAATCAAATAAATCGACGTCCTCACCTTGTTCCGGCTCATCATCGTGACAATAGTTTGCGCAGCTTCCAACGAAGATGCTGTAACCCCTTTCAATCGCCGACTGGTCAGTCATGTAGACCTCAAGCAGGCTCATGCTCACGTCGGGCTCTGTCTCTGAACAGGCACTTAGCAGCAGTGTGCTGCAAAATAAGATGCCAGCGAGACTGGAAAATCTTTTGCGCTGAATTCGCCGCATGCCTGATTACTCCGCTCACTCCGGTTACATCGACTATTGCGCGTCTGGCAGCCGCCGTATTGGCACGCAGATTAAACAGAATCCCCCGGTGATTCAATAAGGGGCGTTTCTAACTGCTGGTGTGGGTCTCAATTCCTAGCGGCTTGAAAGTTATGAGTAACTGCGGCAACAGGGTCAATGAACCTGTGAGCGCGACCAGCATCGCCAGACTGGTCAGCAGGCCAAAGACAATCGTAGGAATAAAATTGGATAAGGCCAGAATAGAGAAACCTGCCACGATCGTCATCGATGTGAAATACATGGCGCGCCCAATGCTGTTGTGACAGAAAAACATGGTCTGTCGATAGTTGCCGAAACGTGGAAACTCGCGCTTGAAACGGTGCATGTAATGAATCGTATTATCCACACCAATGCCCACAGAAATTGCCGCGATTGTGATCGTCATGATATCCAATGGGATATTAAGCCAGCCCATGATGCCAAGCACGAATGCGGCAGCGATGGCGTTAGGTATGATACAAAGCACCGCGATAGAGAATGAGCGAAATAACGTAAGAAACATCAGCATGATTGTCAGCATGACAACGCCGAGAGTCAGAATTTGCGACTGGAACAGACTCTGCAGCACATTGTTGTACATCACCAGAATGCCGGTTATCCGCACATCCTCCTCCGCAAAACCGAACTCTTCTTCAACGCCGCGCTCTATTCGCTGCAACAGTTCGTTGCGATTCAGATCAGGTGCCGATTCGATCACGCGCACATTAAAGCGGGTTTGATTGTCTGCCACCGAGATAAAGGGATTGAGTACAGTGTCCTTCAAGGCCTCAGGTATGCGGTTGTATAGAATCGCCCACAGAAAACCATCAACCTCCTGGTTGCCGTTCAGCGCCTCGGCAAGTTGCACAATAGCACCGAAAGACAAGACCTTGCCGGTCTGTGGATCCGCGTCAAGATACTCATGAATGGCCTGTATCTGCTCCATTTTGGGTGCAGTGAACCAGTAGGCGTCGCTATTGACATCACTGTCGCCAAAACCGTCTCCAAAGCCATCGTCAAACCCATCATCGAAGCCGTCATCAAAGTCATCACCGAAACCATCACCGGCCTCAGGCAGATTGACTACCACATCAAAAGACAAGGTCCCGCCGAGTTTTTCATCGAACAGGCTCATACCCTGGTAAATTTCAGTACTCTCACGAAAGTAGTCGATAAAACTGTTTTCTACCCGCAGCTTGCTCAGGCCAATCAAGCTGAATAGCAAAATCAACCCATATAGCACGAGCACATTGGTTTTTAGTTTATCTGTGGCACGCGCCAGAAAATCAGTCAGGTTAAGTCGCAGATTCGCGCTGACCTGACTCTCATCCTTTTTTAGCAGACTCATGATGGATGGAAAAAGCGTGAAAGCAACAACCAGCGCGGTCACCACACCCATCATCATCATCCAGCCAAAGGTTATGATAGGCAGGATGCCGCTGACGATCAGGGAGCCAAATGCAACTGCTGTCGTTAAGGCGGTATAGAGGCAAGGCCGAAACATAGACAGCACTGCGTGACTCAGTAATTTGTCGTGATCACCATAGTGCCGGGTCGCCCTCAATTCCCGATAGCGCACCGTCAGGTGTACTGTCAGGGAAATAGTGATAATCAAAAGCAGGGAGATGAAATTAGATGACACTACGGTGACACGCCAATCCATCAATCCCAGCACACCCACCATAATGGTACCGGCCACGGCGCAGCACATCAGCGGCATGGCAACCCAGCGAATTTTTCGGAATATCAGGCCGAGTGCAAATATAATGAGCAGAACTACGGCACTGCTGAAGGTACTAAGGTCGCCCTGCACAAAGGTCACAAGATCATCGGCGATCATGGGCGCGCCGCCCAAATAGATCTCTGCTCCGTCTCGATAGCGGTCCAGGGTTGCCCGAATTTCCCCGATCATTTCATGTTGCCGATCGGCAGCCTGCACGCTATAGACCGCGTACTCCTCTTCAACCGCAACCAGCTCCGCCTGCTGCTCTGGCGTAACCTCACCGTCCCGCGCCAGCCCGCGCAACTCAGTGCGACGATTGACCAAGGAACGCGCCTTCTCATCAATTGCAAAGCCAACCTGCATGCCGGCTGTTTCTCCATCCGGGCTCAGCAGGGCATTACGGAATATCGGGCTGGAAATGATCTCTTCCCGCGCCGCTGCCAGGTCTGTTTCTGGATCCAGCAGTGTCAGATAGTCTTCAGAGATTCCAGTGAGCGGCGTGTCGCCGAATATTGGCACATTGAGAATGCTGTCCACAGACTCGACCCGCTCTATGCTCAGCAGGTCCTCGCGCAAACGCGTCAGGATTTCCAACTCGGCTGGATCGAACAGATCTCCGTCAGGGGTATAGGCTACGGTTACAGAATCGCTGGTGCCGTAGCGATTATTGATTTGCCGGGAAAACTCCAGATCTGGATCATTTTCCAACAGCAGGGAATCAGCGGAGGCATCCAGACGAAAGTACTGAGCATGCCATGCGAAAAAGGCCACAACGACCAGCAGTCCTGCGATCACGAGTCGGGGCTTTTTGAACACTACGTCGCTGTAGAGCTTGGCTATGGAAGACGACATTTTAACTGTGCACTACTCAAATTGGGCTGTGACTATACGCGTTTTCACAGCAGTTATCGATGAACTATGTTGAACTTTAACGACGAGAAACGGGATCGCGATGAGTGTCTGGAGCCGGCCCAAATACCCGGCCGAATGAGCTTATCTCGATTGCCCCGCAGGCTCAAATTCGGACCAGCGGGCGACGGCTTGCTGCAAAATGCTCCCTGAATCAGTTACTGAATCTTGGAATGCGCTGGAAAGGAGGTTAAGCAATTGTTTTCTATGCATAAAATAATTGCGAGAAGAGACCCAAACTGAGCTCGCGGCCCTGCAACAATCTGTAATTTTGCGACGAGCCGAACTGGGCGCATCTGGCTAATATTGCTAACATTATCGCTAGTTGCCAGAGACAAGCTCTGCCCCAGGGGAGTCCACGGACTTGATACGGGAATGCTAGTGACAGCCTTGGCAATGAAGCCGTTAATTTGCGCCACTACTAGTCTCGATCTGAAACGGGTGACGAGTCATTATGTATGATCAGGGTCAAGGTATAGGTCACAGAAGACGCAGAAGATTAGGAAAATTAAAGAAGGCAAGAAAAGCCAAGAGCCAAGAAAGTGCTAGATAAGGACCGAAGAGACAGACGTCCAGGAGTTAGAAATGAAATTACCAAGCAGATTAATCCTCACAATCTTTGCCCTCGCGTTCTCGGCTGCCGCGCTGGCAGACGAGTGGCTGCGCACGATTCCAGAGTTTGAGTTGACCGACCAGCACGGCGAGACCCACACCCTCGCAACCTATGAGCAGTATGACTACGTGGTGTTCTACGTACAGGGCGTTGGCTGCCCAATCGCCCGCATTGCCCTACCCAACTACCGAGCGGTAAGGGACGAGTATGCGGATAAGAACATCGGATTCACCATGTTCAATTCAAATATACAGGACAACCTGCCCCGCATTGCGAAAGAATCGGATGAGTTTGGCATCGATTTCCCCATCATGAAAGATGAGGGCCAGCGACTCGCCAAGGCGCTGGGCGTGGAGCGAACCGCCGAGGTTTTCGTGGTCAATCCGCGCACTCAGGAGGTGCTGTTCCGAGGCCCAATTAACGACCAGTTGGGGTACGAGACGCAACGCAATGAGGCAAGCCAGCACTACCTGAAAGATGCCCTGAATACAGTCATGGCAGGTGGTGTGGTCAATATGGACGACATTCCCGATTCCAAGGGTTGCCTGGTCGCAATCTTCGATACTTGATTAAAATCTGGTGAGTTAGAGAAATCAGGCAATAAAAAAGGGAGGCATAACCTCCCTTTTTGTGTAGGGTGTAAAATAAACCGCTCGCTGTTAAGTGACTTAGACTCCAGTTACGTCACTAGAGTAAGAATGATTCCGCAGCGCCCAATTTACCCAGAGTCAAATAATCTGGGTCTTTGGTAGTGCAGAGCAGAATGATCGCGTGCTACGTTTCGCAGGTCAATAAAGTTATTTTAGGTCTTATTGCATTGGTTTTAAGTTAAGATGAAATACCCGTCTACTTAGTGGACGACGACCTCGATTTGCTGGATGCGCTTGCCCTCTATCTAGCGCAGGTTGGCTTTAACCCGGTATTGTTCAGCTCCAGCCAGGCGTTCCTGTCTTTTGATGAACTCTCTGAGAGTGGTTGCGTATTGCTGGATAACCACCTGCCAGACATTTCGGGACTGGACGTTCAGAAAAAACTCAGCGCGCGCGGCGATAAACTGCCCATAGTCTTCATGAGCGGCGACAGCCGCTTCAAAGATGTGGTCGCCGCCATCCAAGGTGGGCCGTGGGATTTTTGGAAAAACCTTTTTCACTGGCAGAACTTAAACCTGCTATTGAGGAGGCGTTGGAGCAAGCCAGGCAGCAAACCGAAGCACTTGCCGAACTCAGCGAACCCGATATCCCATCCCTCACTCGGCGTGAGAAAGAAGTCTATAAGCTTGCGATCAAGGGCTACTCAATCAAGAAGATTGCCGAAGAACTGGACATTTCAACCAGCACGGTCGAATTCCATCGCAGTAATATCTTACTCAAAGCTGGTGTCACCAGCATCGCCGAGCTGATTGCCCGCGCGCTCGAGTCGCGTTAACCAGGATTTCGAAACAATCTGTCTGCACTGTCTAAACTGACTTCAAACTATTCAACGAAGGCACGTTCAATCACGTACTGCGCCTTGATACCTTGCCGGGATTCCTTGAAATTCCAACCATCCAGAATAGTGCAACAATCCTTGAGCATGCTTGGGCTGCCGCAGATCATGAAACGGTCATGCTCAGCGTCTGCAGTCGGCAGGCCCAGGTCAGAAAAAAATCGGCCGCTTGTCATCAAGTCTGTAAGCCGACCCTGATTCTTATAGGGTTCCCGCGTGACCGTCGGGTAGTAGACTAGCTTCTCGCAAATGGTTTGCCCGAAGAATTCATTTTCAGGCAATTGCCCGAGGATGAAGTCCTGGTAGGCAAGCTCGCTTTCATAGCGCACACCATGGGTCAGAATGACGCGGTCAAAGCGCTCATAGACTTCCGGATCCTGGACAATGCTGATGAATGGCGCCAACCCGGTGCCGGTGCTGATCAGGAAAAGATTGCGACCAGGCAGCAAATGATCCACCACCAGGGTGCCGGTAGGCTTGCTGCTCACCAACAGTTGATCTCCAACCCGGATGTTCTGGAGGCGGGAAGTAAGGGGGCCGTCTGGCACCTTAATGCTGAAGAACTCTAGCTCTTCATCATAGTTGGGACTGGCGATGCTGTAGGCACGCATCAGGGGTTTGCCTTCAACCTCCATACCCAGCATCACGAAATGCCCATTTTCAAACCGAAGCGAACGATCTCGGGTGGTCTTGAAGCTGAACAGCGAGTCATTCCAATGATGAACGTCGGTAACATTTTGAGTAGATAAGGCCGCCACAGCAAACTCCTCCTGGATTTAGGCGGGCGCAAGTTTAACGGCGGGTGATATATCTGTAAAATTGATTATATTAATATGATCTATTTATTTATTAGATATAGGCCGGTTTTTAAATACAGGTTCAGCCCAATGCACTTTTCTCTAAAACAGCTCGAAGTATTTCTGGCGGTTGCCAATCACGAGAATGTCAGTGTCGCCGCCAGGGAACTCTCAATGTCTCAATCTGCCGCCAGCACTGCCTTAAAAGAATTAGAACAACGCTTCGAACTACAGTTTTTCGATCGGATCGGTAAGCGTCTTCAGCTCAATGAAGCAGGCAGCGCCCTGCGCCGCCGCGCCGCGGCCCTGCTATCTGAGGCGTCAGAATTGGAAAACAGTCTGCTCACGCATACTGAGGTGGGTGAGTTAAAAGTCGGGGCTACCTTGACCATTGGCAACTATCTCGGAATCGGCATCCTGGCGGATTTCATGGCGGAGCATCCAGAAGCACAGGTGAAACTCACCGTGGAGAACACGGCATCCATCGCTCACAAAGTACGCAATTTTGAGCTGGACATAGGTCTTATCGAAGGCGAGTTGCAGGATCCGGATCTGGAGATAATCTATTGGCGCGATGATGAACTCGCACTGTTCACTGCCCCGGATCACCCACTGGCAGGTAAGAAATCCCTCAGCGAAGCAGAGCTGCTGGAGGCTAACTGGATTGTCCGCGAGCCTGGATCAGGCACCCGCCAGGCCTTCGATCGCGCCATGACCGGCATCCTACCTAATCTAAAACTGAGATTGGAGCTGCAGCATACCGAAGGCATCAAACGGGCTGTAGAAGCGGGTCTGGGCATTGGTTGTTTGTCCAGGCTCACTCTGGAAGAGGCTTTTAAAAGGAAAACACTGGTACCATTGGCGGCGCCGCAGCGACACTGGCAGCGCAAGTTCTATTTCGTGCTGCACAAACAGAAGTATCGAGGAATCGGTGTGACCAGCTGGATGTCTCACTGCCGCAGGGTATAGCGCAAGCTACAAGTGAACGTATTAGTGAACATCATCGTAGAAATCAAATGAAACTGGACTTATCAGCCCTTGCCAATCGCGTTGCGACCCTTTGTGTTGAGCGTCGCCTGGCGTTGTTCACGGCCAGTGGCCTGATGATGGTCATGCTGGCAACCGGCATACTGTTGACCAGTTTCGACGGCACTTTCAACGCCTTGCTGACGGAAAGCGACCCTTATCTGGACGAACTGGAAATCATGGATGACGAATTTCCGATTCCAACGGAAGCGGCGTTCATCTTTGTGGCCCCCGAAGGTGGCACCATTTTCGATACCGCAATCCTGCGTGCGATTGAAGACCTGCGAGAGAGCTATGAAGTCGTCCCTCTGGCCGACTACCTGTCCACCATTATCAATTGGGTCTCACCTGAAACCCAACGGCGCCTGTTCGCCAAACGCATCAACGAATATTCAGAGGCTGAACTCAGCGCGCTAGCCGAAACGGCCATACAGGATCGCCTGCTAACCAATAACTTACTGGCCAAGGACGCCAGTCTGACTTTTGGAAACCTGTCCCTGAATGCCCGCGATGCCGGTGTTGACCAACGCATGGAAATCGCAACTGCGATCAAGCAGCTAAGGGATGATATCCGGGCTCGCCATCCCGATGTTGAGCTGTACGTCGGCTCTGACTTCATTCTGGAACAAAGCAGCCAGTCCGCCATGATCAAGGATCTCACCAGCCTGCTGCCCATCGTAATAATTATCTGCGTGCTGGTGATCTGCTATTGCTTCCGCTCCATTACCCTGGGTGCAAGCATCCTGATCCATGTCTTATTTACGACGATCTGCACGATTGGCACTGTGAACTACTTCGGATTTTCCTTTAACAGCATTTCGGTGATCGCACCGCTGGTGGTGATCATTATCGCTGTGGCCAACAGCGTCCACATTATCTCTATCTATAAACAGGCGCTCGCATCGGGTATGGATCACCTGCAGGCCATGCGCCACAGCCTGGCCTATAATTTCCAGCCAATATCGCTGGCCGCTGTAACCACGGCAATAGGATTTTCCTCTCTCAACATGACCTCATCTCCCGCAATTCAGGATTTCGGTCGGATCGTGGCTATCGGTATCGTCTTTGCCTACAGCCTCACCTTTACGCTGCTCCCCGCATTAATGGTGTGGTTCTCACGACTTGCCGGCAATACTGAGACTCAGAGTTCCCACTTTCTTCAGAATGGGCTCGAACGGGTGATCAGTTTTACCCAGTCTCGGGATAAACCCATTTTCCTCGGTTGCACGGCACTGGCAGTCTTCACCGCAATGTTGCTGCCGCTAAATGAAACTGATTTTAATCGTCTGGACTTCATCGCAAATGATGATGAGATTCGCGAGTATTACGACAAGGTTGCTGAGAATATGAATCGCGGCCCGGCCCTGACCTACGCGATAAAAACGCCAGTAGAAAACGGTGTGGTAAATATAAAGTTTCTGCGCGAAGTAGAAGCGTTCACGAACTGGATGACCAGTTTGCCGCGAATCGAGTCCGTTGGCAGTCTCAACGATGTGCTCAAAACGATTAACCAGTTCATCAACGATCAGGACCCGGAGTACTACTTCCTGCCTGATGAAGAGAGCACAGTAGAAAATTATCTTGACGCCTTCGCACTGGTAAACAGCAAAGAATTTCCCATGAGCGGATTCATTAATGATGACTTCTCCGCCATCACAGTATTCGTCAACGCCACCCAAATCTCCAATCAGGAATTGCTCGACCTGGATCTCGAGATCACACAGCGATTTTCAGAGGAATTCAGTGATGCCACTCTGATTCACGGCAGTGGCCTGCTCGTGTTTTCCAGAATGGATGAATTGGTTACTACGGAACTACTGCAGGGCTATTCTGTCAGCCTGATGCTGATCACCTTAACCCTGATATTTGGCCTCGGCAGCCTTTATTTTGGCATCCTCAGCGTGCTGCCCAATCTATTGCCTGCGACCATGGTGTTCGGATTCTGGGCACTGTTTGTGGGCCAGCTGGATCCTTTCGTCATGATGCTATTCAGCATCAGCATTGGTCTGGTAGTGGACGATACCGTGCATATACTGAGTCACTATCTCGAGGGTCGTCGCACTGGCGCAAACCAGGCCGAAGCCGTTGCTCACTCTATAAGAGTGGCAGGCCCAGCACTTACAGTTACCACGCTTGTCCTTGCGCTGGGTACGACAATCCTTATATTTGCCAACACCATCTATTTTCAGCAGTCCGCCAAACTGCTGGTGCCTATTGTGGTGCTAGCCCTCGTGCTGGATTTGCTCTATTTACCCACGATTCTCAAGCGCTTTGATAACCGCTTTCCCGCCAAACCAATTTCGCAATCCTGAAGATCACACAAACACACTAGAGAGCTGTATTTTATTATGGTCAGCAAAGAAGAAATGATCGCCTGGTTCAAGAGCGAGTTCCCACAGGCCCGTTATGAGATTGAAGAATTCACCGCAGACAGCATTATCGTGCGCCACCGGGTAGAAGAGCGCGACTTACGGCCGGGCGGCACGGTCTCAGGTCCAACCATGATGGCACTTGCCGACACGGCAATCTATGTCGCCCTGCTGCGGCAAATTGGCTTTGTCGCACTGGCCGTCACCACCAGCCTCAATTTCAATTTCCTGCGCAAACCCGTGGCGAACGCGGATATTCTGGCAGAATGTAAGTTGCTGAAGCTTGGCAGGTCTCTAGCGGTAGGAGAGGTGTCTATCTACTCCGACGGAGATGAGGCACCGGTGGCCCACGCCGTGGGGACCTACTCTATTCCTCCGAAAAGCTAGAGTGCATCAGCACTAAAGCAGGCCAAGCAGACACCCTCAACTAACTCTTGTACTTTAGCCGCTGTGATTTAATATCGGAATCTGCTGTCCGAGACCAAGACACGGCTTGACTACAGAGTCTCGATGCTAGGGCGAGTGCAGAGCTGCCGACTCAAGAATCAGTTTGCTCGGGCTGTGCACTGGCGCCAGCTTCCCTTTAATAGCAATTGAAAATAGTCCGGGAACAACGAAATGTTTTCAACTACACAGATGGTGCGCCGAGCTGCGCAGAATCAACCCAAAGTTCTGGCCACCGTTGACGGTGATCGCAAACAGACCTGGCACGAGTTTGTGCACAAAATTGCCTGCTTCGCCGGTGGACTACAGCGGTTTGGCTTCGACAACGACGATTGCGCCGCCATTCTGGCCCTCAATAGTGATCGTTATTTCGAATTCATGTACGGCGTGCCTTGGGCCGGAGGAATCTTCCAGCCCATTAACACCCGTCTGGCCGGCCCGGAGGTGGAATACTGGCTGAATGATTCGGAAGCCAGCATCTTGTTTGTCGATACCACCTTCGCGCCACTGGTGGCGCAGATCAAGGACCGACTGGCACACGTAAAGCAATTTATTTTCGTCGATGACGGCGAGACCCCTGATGGGTATATCCCTTATGCCGAGCTGGTCGACGCTGAGCCTGTCGCCGACACCGGTCGCTGCAACGAAGATATCGCCGGGCTGTTCTATACCGGCGGCACCACCGGCCGCTCCAAGGGTGTCATGCTGACCCACACCAATCTGGTGGTTAATGCGCTACAAGCGGTTTCCATGATGGGGGTTCAGCAAAGCGATAGAATATTACACGTGGCACCTATGTTTCACATAGCGGATGCCTTCGTATGCATGATGGCTTCAGCGTTATGCTGTTCCAATTATTTTCAGCCAGCCTTTGATCCCCTGGCTACACTGAAGGGCGTTCAGGACAATAAAATTCAGCGCATGCTGCTGGTGCCAACCATGATCAACATGGTGGTTCACCAACACACGATTGGCGACTACGATCTGGATGCACTGGAAAGCGTCTGGTATGGCGCCTCACCCATGCCCGAAGCCGTCATTCAGCAGGCACTTAAAGTTATGCCCAAGGTGCAGTTCTACCAGGCCTACGGCCAAACTGAAGCTGCCCCGGTAATTACCGCCCTGCTGCCGGAACGCCACACTTTCGAAGGCCCATTAGCCGGCAAGATGAAGTCCGCCGGCCAGGCCCTGCCCGGCATCGAAGTCTGCATCATGGGCGAGAACAACCAGCGCGTTGACTATGGGGTAGTGGGCGAAGTCTGTATGCGTGGCCCTAACATCATGAAAGGCTATCGCAATATGGAGGAGCAAACTGCCAACACCATTATTGACGGTTGGCTGCACACAGGGGACGGCGGTTACATGGATGACGAGGGCTTTGTCTTCATCGTCGACCGGGTCAAGGACATGATAATTTCGGGCGGGGAGAACGTCTATTCTGCCGAAGTGGAGAACGCCCTCTATCAGCACGAAGCCGTGAGCCAATGTGCTGTAATTGGCATCCCTCACGAGAAATGGGGCGAATCAGTTCACGCTATCGTGGTGTTAAAAGAAGGCGCAACAAGTGACGAGGCGGAGTTGATTGAACACTGCAAGTCACTGATCGCTGGTTTTAAGTGTCCACGCTCTGTGTCGTTTCAAAGCGAGCCGCTGCCGCTGTCGGGCGCAGGCAAGATTTTGAAAACTGAACTGAGGAAGCCCTATTGGAAGGAAGGCGAACGCAATGTTAATTAGAGCTTGCCTAGATGCTCCGTGGCGGCAGGTTTCCCTGCTCGCGATTTTCTGTTTTGCTTCTGCGGTAACACTCGCCGCAGAGGTCGAACTTACCGCAGCGACAATCGAGGAAGTAAATACCGCCATCGATGCCGGCGAGCTGAATTCGGTGGAGTTGGTAGAGTTGTTTCTTGATCGTATCGACGCTTACGACAAGCAGGGACCCGCGATCAATGCAGTGCTGACTTTAAATCCGGAAGCGCTTGAGCAAGCGCGCGCACTCGATGAAGAAAGAGCTCGCAGCGGGCGTCGCTCCCCATTGCATGGCATTCCAGTATTGCTGAAAGACAATATGGACACCGCGGATTTACCCACCACCGCTGGCTCCTTCCTGTTGCAAGACTCGATTCCACCTGACGACGCTTTCATTGTGCAGCAATTAAGGGAAGCGGGCGCCATCATTTTGGCCAAGCTCAACATGAGTGAATTCGCGTCCGGCGGCGCCATGAATTCTCTGGGGGGGCCAACCTACAATCCACATGATACGACCCGCTCTCCTGCTGGCTCTTCCGGCGGTACCGGCGCGGCAATCGCCGCTGGCTACGCCATGATGGGGCTGGGCACCGATACTGGGGGGTCGGTACGCGGGCCTTCTTCAGCCAATGGCATCGTTGGCCTCAAGACTACCCATGGTCTGCTGAGTCGCGACGGTGTAGTGCCGCTGGCACTATCCTTCGATACTGTCGGCCCCATGGCCAGGAGTGTCTATGACGTGGCGGTTTCCTTGGGCGTCATGACCGGAATTGATCCTGCGGACGACTCAACCATAAAGAGCGAAGGCTTGTATCACACAGATTACACCCAATTCCTTGATGCCGATGCGCTGGATGGTGCCAAAATCGGTGTGGCCCGGGTGTTCATGGATAGCGATCCGGAAGTGGACTGGATCATCGAGTCCGCCCTGCAAACCATGCGCGATGCAGGAGCCGAAGTCGTAGACATTAAGATTCCGGGTTGGCTGATGGACGTGCGCGGTCGCTTTTACCGGGCAATTCGCTACCGCGAATTCCGCGCCCAGGTCGAAGACTATCTCGCCACCATTGGGCCTGAGTATCCCAAGACGCTGGATGACATCATCAAGCAATCCATGCGCCTGACTTCACGACGGGAAGACGGTGCGATTCCGAACCCGGGGCGCTGGAACCTGATGATGAGCGAAGATGACAGCGGTGAACTGGAGGACTATGAGTATATCGCGGTCCGCGATCATGCCCTGCCGCTGGTGCAAAGCGTCATGGCAGGGATCATGCGCGACAATGAGTTGGATGTAATCGTCTATCCCACGTCGACGACACGCCCAGGCCGGGTCGATCCAGATCCCAACCCGAATGGCGCACCTGGTGGTGGCGGCTCACCGGTGACCCTGGCCAATATGTCTGGCTTTCCCGACATCATCGTCCCGGCCGGATTCACCGGCATGGGCCTGCCCATCACTATCTCTTTTATGGGGCCTGCTTTCAGTGAGCCACGGCTGCTGGGACTGGGCTATGCCTTTGAGCAACTTACAAAGGCGCGACGGCTGCCCGTGTACACGCCTGCGCTGGAGGGGGAAGAGATCTCCTACTGAGATCTCCAAGCGGAAGCAGCTATTGCTCGCGTCGCATAAGAGGCTAGTCTAATGCGTCCGCCGGTTGCGGGAAGCTTGCCGGAAAACTTAATTCCTGCTGCGGGCGTTTGGTTTGCCTCACTCGGAAGTCTAGTGCGAAGAAATTGATCAGCAGCGCAAGTTTATCTTAGATGACAGGAGCAGAGGGGTGCAGGATCACCCTGTTTGAACACTGCCTTCGAGATGATCCTGGCTAGTACTTGATCGCCAACAGATGGTCGGCGGATTCAATCAGGGTGTGACTAATCTCAAAAGCTGGCATCGCTGTGTGAGCAGAACCATCTGAAGACGGTGCGATGATGAATAAGGTAAGTGACAGGACGGATATGGCGTAGAACACGAAAACTCTTGTTTTCATTATTGTTTTCCCCTGTTGTTTTATTTATTAGGGTAATTGAGCGATCTAGCGTTCATCAGTCTGCGCCTCTTGTAACAAATTGTCACGCTTTTTATGCGGATTCCCGATTTGCTGATTCGGCAGGGTAAGACCTGGCGAACACAAGTGCATTACACAGTCGCCAGAGCGAATCTCCAGACTCCAGGATGAGTCAATGAGTGGCCGGTGCCAGTATACCAAACCGAAGCAATAATGCTGGGCCCTGCCATCGCCTGAAAACAGGCTTTTCCCGCAGCCTGCCAGTCACCCTGGCCGCGATGACCCAGAACCGTCACTTAGCCAGGTCCTGTGCCGGTACTTAGGCTGTCTAGTCTATGAAATTACCGTCGAATCACTTAACAAGCGTAACAGTACAGTCGACCTGATTTGCCACCGCCTGACTCACGCTGCCCAAAAAAGCACGCTTGATCCCGGTGCGCCCGTGGGACCCCATACTCACCAGGTCAACCGCATTCTCCTTAACATATTTCACTATTTCTTCTGCCGGGTGTCCCCAAACAGTCACCAACTGCGGTTCCGAATTAACCTCTCCGAGCGCGCGGGAAGTATCCGGCAACTCTTTTTCCTGAACCTGCTTCTCCATAACGCCACGAATCTCATCCACTGATTTCATGCCACCTGGCACCCCCTCATAGAACTCGCCTGCACCCCAGGCACTGGCAAGTAAATTATCATCACTCTGCGCGCATAGGATGATGATATTTGCGCCAAGAGCCTTGGCCAACTGCCCGGCATAAGCGGCCGCATTAATCGCTCCCTGCGACCCGTCAGTAGGTACGAGTATATGATTGATTTCAGACATATTGCCTCCAATCGGTAGCGCTGGTTTTAAGGCTGTTTAGTACAGATAGCAGCAAGCGCAAATAATTAATTGCTCAGCGAATCGACAGACTATTTCAACGTCTATCTACTGGGACAATTCGTCTACCGCTTACAATAGAATGCGTAGCGACCGGCCTAGTTTCTGCTGATCACTCATCATCATCCACACTGGGAATGGGTCCCTGATTCTTGCCATCAACCTCCCATCGTCGCCATCCAGCCAGTATACCCATCAGCCCGTGATTGCCTTCATGGCAGGCATACTCGTAGATTGGGTCTGACATACGTCGCATGGGTAGTCTCGCCGACCAGGGCTGATCCCACATATTGGGATCTTCGATGGTAACGTCGTAGTCAAGTGTATTCTCATCGACCCAAGTGATGTGCTCCACAATCTTCAGGTTCGGTGAGGTATTGCGCCAGCCGTACTCCGGATAGAAGTGGCGGCTTGTGATCACCAGGGTATCCCCATCCCAACGCGCGATAGACCGACCTGCCCATTGGTTAAAGGGCGCATCGAAAGTGTCGGCGAAGGGAACGATGCGCGCGTGATGCACCATCTCCGTCATGATCATGACGTGATCCTCAGTCTGCACCAGCTGCATATTGTTGTTATAGGAGCCGGGGAGCAATGGTGGCCCAGTTCGGTTGTTTATAATGCAGCGATCGTTGAGGGTGCGTGCCTCTGGGCCCGCGCTATCGCGACGCACCTGCTGCATGTAAGCAGCCCGCGCTTGACCACTTGCGTTCAGTGGCGGCAATCTGCCATTGGGCGGATCATAAATCAGCGAAGTACGCCGATCGGCAATAGTGTCATTGCCACGCTCATACCAGAACTCATTATAGGAGATCACCCCAGGCGGATAGCCGGCACCACCCACAGAATCGATGATCAAATCCCGATTCTGCCGCCGATTCTCATAGGCGGCCCACTCCGCCGCTTCCTCAGCTGTCAGCGTCGCCTTGTCCGCCAGCTCTGGCGGTCGCTGTAGCGGCGTAATGGTACGAAAGGTATAGGTGCCCTGAAGATCGGGTTGTCCGAACTCCGTGCGTGGTACCGCGCTAGTTTGCGCGTAGAGTGGAGCAGTAAGAATGCCCGTTACGAGGGCCAGGGTGCTTAACCAGCGCTTGTGCATATTTGCCTCCAGCGGTGTTTTTATTATCGCAAAGCAGGTTTTGCAGTTTGAAGTTTGGACACTACTCCATTACATCATGTTTTTGAAGAGTCAGGCACTGTGAATCGAATGGAATTAGAGCGCTGTTCGAATAGCCTGCTGCACCAACCAAGAAGCACATTACTAACAGCCCAGGGTGGGCGGTCGATGAAAGAAGAATTAGGAGGTTATGGGAGTGAGGCCGCGCTTAATGTTCGATCGAGGTCTGTCCCTTTTATTTTCTCGCTACCGCAATACTCTGACAGACACATAACGCTCTGAATAATGGGCAGGGCTTTAGCCATGTCCTTGATTGATTTGATTGTTATGTGTCGTTAGCACTAATTCAAAACCTTGTTATCAAGGTACTCAAGAAACTCTGGCGTCAATCTTGACCGAAACTGTTCCCAACTAAATTCCTGATAGAGGTCGCTAGTAAGTACTTCTCTTGTAATGTCTGCTGTAAATGGTGGTAAGTTGCCTTCTAGAGATTGAAGATACTCCCACTCCATTCCTAGAAGCACAGACTCTATCGTCGATTGAACTCTAAATCTTTCAACTTCGCTGAGCTCAGCTCCGTTGTTGGCTTTGAACCAGATTTCAGCAATGTCTGTATCTTCGAAAACAGCTCGGCGAATATATCTCCTGTTTTCCAGCGTATCGGCAGATGTCTCAAGCTGCAACAATCTATTGTTCTGATTAATCTCGATTCCGACGAATACTATTCCTGCTACTACTCCAATATTGGCTATAAGAGAAAGCCATGTGTTCAATTTCTCTAGCTTCGCAGTAAAAAGATCCTTTCGAGTTGCACTAGATCCGAGTTAGCACACATAACAGCTTAATACGAAGCGGACTTCATATTCTTTTGGATGTTTGGTCTCAGTGTACGCGCGACACTTTTGAAATTGAAGATAAAATCATTTCGACAGTTAGGATACATCTCGCGCAAACGAGCCGTCCCGGTTTTCGCGCCCATGAAAAAGCCCCGGCAAATTGCTTTGTCGGGGCTTTTTACACAACAGTATCAGCTTACTTCTTGGCTTTCGCTGCCTGTCTTTCTTTCTCTGCTTCTACCACAGCGTCAGAGACTGACTGCGGGCAAGGCATATAGTGCGAGAACTCCATAGAGAACTGACCACGACCGGAAGTCATGGTACGCAGGCTGCCAATGTAGCCGAACATTTCCGCAAGCGGCACATCCGCCTTGATGCGCACCCCCGTGGGTCCAGCGTCCTGGTCTTTGATCATGCCGCGACGACGGTTTAAATCACCAATCACATCACCCACGTGATCTTCCGGTGTGAAGACATCGACCTTCATGATCGGCTCGATGAGCTGGGGCGCAGCTTTCGGCATTGATTGTCGGTAAGCGCCACGTGCAGCAAGCTCGAAAGCCACCGCGGAGGAATCCACTGCGTGAAAGCCACCATCATAGAGTTCGATTTCAACATCGAGCACCGGAAAGCCCGCGATTGGGCCATGCTCCATCATGCCCTCAAATCCCTTCTCAATCGCTGGGAAGAATTCTTTTGGTACATTACCGCCCACAACTGTGGAGCCAAATGCATAGCCGCTGCCTGGCTCGCCGGGCTTAATGCGGTAATCAATCTTACCGAACTGACCAGATCCACCTGATTGCTTCTTGTGGGTGTAGCTATCTTCGATTTCCTGAGTAATGGTTTCACGGTAGGCAACCTGAGGTGCACCGACTTCCAGCTCAACGCCGTAGGTACGCTTCAAGATATCGACTTTAATATCCAGGTGCAGCTCGCCCATGCCTTTGAGGATGGTTTCGCCGGAATCTTCGTCGGTCTCAACACGGAATGAAGGATCTTCCGCGACCATCTTGCCAATCGCGATGCTCATCTTCTCGACGCTGCTCTTGTCTTTCGGTGAAACTGCAATTGAGATAACCGGATCCGGAAAGATCATGGGCTCAAGCGTACAAGGGTGATCAGGGCTACACAGAGTGTGACCTGTTTGCACGACCTTCATGCCAACAATGGCAAAAATATCACCGGCCTGCGCTCTATCAATTTCATTTCGGTCATCGGCGTGCATTTCCACCATGCGGCCAACGCGCTCGGTTTTGCCTGTGAATGAGTTCAGGATCGTGTCGCCTTTGTTTACTGCACCGGAGTAAACCCGAACGAAGGTCAGGGCTCCAAAGCGGTCATCCATGATCTTGAAAGCCAATGCACGGAATGGCTCGTTTTCATCAACCAGAGCGACTTCACCGTTGGGCTCACCTGCCTCATCGGTTAATGGCTGCGGGTCAACCTCAGTCGGATTCGGCAGGAAATCAACAACCGCATCCAGAACCAGTTGAATACCCTTGTCCTTGAACGCCGAACCACAGTAAGTGGGGAAGAAGTCCAAAGCGATCGTTCCCTTACGGATGCAGCGCTTGATGTCATCGATGGAGGGCTCTTCACCTTCCAGATAAGACTCCATCAAGTCGTCATCTTGCTCAACAGCCATTTCAATCAGCTTTTCACGGTATTCCTCAACCTGATCAACCATGTCTTCCGGCACATCGCGGAGCTCGAATTTTTCAGGATTGCCTGGATCAGGCCAGATGTGTGCTTTACGGGTCAGCAAATCTACGACGCCGATAAAATCATCTTCAGTGCCGATAGGCAGTACCATGACCAGAGGATTCGCGCCAAGCACGTTCTCAACCTGACCAACAACTCGGAGGAAGTCTGCGCCTACACGGTCCAGCTTATTGACGAAAATAATGCGCGAGACTTCTGACTCGTTGGCGTAACGCCAGTTGGTTTCTGACTGGGGCTCAACACCGCCTGAGCCACAGAAAACACCTACCCCGCCATCCAGTACTTTGAGCGAGCGATACACCTCAACAGTGAAATCAACGTGCCCCGGGGTATCAATTATGTTCAGACGGTGATCTTTCCAGAAACAGGTGGTCGCCGCAGACTGGATCGTAATGCCGCGCTCTTTTTCCTGATCCATGAAATCCGTTGTTGCGGCACCATCATGCACTTCACCGGTTTTATGGATCTTACCGGTCAGTTTAAGAATGCGCTCAGTGGTCGTGGTTTTACCGGCGTCAACGTGGGCGAAAATACCTATGTTTCTATAAAGTGATAAATCGGTCATTGTGCTGCTCAAAGGTTAGCTATCGGGATACGTGAAAAAATGGTGCGATATCATACTAGATTTCACCTTGAAGCGAGAGATAATAATGAAGAAAGAGCTGAGAAACGGTCAAGAATTCACCTGATTTGCCACAAAACTGACCTCCCCAGCTGCTCGGAGCCTGAAAATAGGTAAGTGAACGACTAACCCGGGAACCCTTGGCCTGATTAACAGCCATAAAAAAGCCGAGCAAAGCCCGGCTTTTCTGGTTCTCTCGTCTCGAGAACAGGAGCAGACTTAGTCGTCGCCGCCCTGATTGGTGAACTTGTAGTTCACCACACCGAAGAACATCTCGTCCCAACTCTCATTACCCCAGGGCACTGAGCGCTCAGGGTCAGGGTTGGCTGGGTTCTGGGTGGAGTTGTCGAAGGCGCCCACTACACGGATCTCTGTGCCTGCCGGAACCAGCTTGGGCTCTTCATACAGGTATGACAGTTGCCAGTTGTAGTTGTACTTGGCGACATTGATCAGCTCTTCAGTCGTGCCGTCTGGATAGTCAGCGTAGAAACGCATGTACTTGCCGCGGAAGTGCATATGCGGCGTGAAGCTATACAGATGGGCTTCGCGATCGATGGAGATGGTCTGAACCTGCTCAAAGGCGGGATCGTTTGGCGGGATATCAGACCAGTTGAATGGAAAGATACAGGCGCACTGACCTGACATTCTCTCTGATGGAGGCTCATCCTCTGGATAGAACCACACACCAACCTGACTGTTGTCAGTGGTTTCCTTACCGTAAGGCGTGTAGTGCATGTTCAGGTGCAGCACGGAACCCGCCTTAATCAAACCGCCAGTATCGGGTGGATTCATCTCTTGAATGAAGCCTGGAATATAGGCTGCAATATTAGCCTTGTCTGGGTTACCCGGTCCGCGCAGGAAACCCCGACGAGGCTCATCACCCGGGAAGTCCAGGCGATTGACCGTATGGTGCAATACCGCGCGGTCTCCAGCGATTATCTGGCTACCCTTCATCCAGCGATCTTCAGGCATGTCGAAAACGACTTCGACGTTAACAAACACGCCGTTGCCAGTGGCTGGAACCGTAGTCGCTGGAATATCCAGGATCATGTCTGGCTCACCATAGGCCCACTTGGTTTCTGGCCAGGTCAACTGAGTCAGCGGATCTTCGTTGCCATCTCTAGGCGCACCGGCTTCAGCCCAAGCAATGATGTTTCGGACGTCCTGTTCTTCGATCTGGCGGTCATTCAAGAAATCACCAATGTGACCATCGATGGCGCCTGGCGGCATGCGCTTGGTCATCAGGACCTCGCGAATCATGGGAGACCAGCCCTGCACCATGGCATGGCTGTCCATCGCGAAAGGCGCAACCCCGCCTTCGCGGTGGCAGGCAGCACACTGCTCAGCCAGCACTGGCGCAATGTCAGCAACATAAGAAGGCACAGGCGTCTCTGCGTAACTGATCTCGGCACCAGCGACCGCAATTTCTGGGGTGCTCACGTCGTCACCAGCCAGAATCTCAGTCAATGCAGTCTCTGCACCGTCAACGCTACCGCGGTATTGCACGGTAAAGCGGCTAGGGTCGAAGATCAGCACCTGGCCAGTGTGGGATATCCCCATGGCCTCGGAGATAACACGATGGTCATCCATCAAAACCGGGATATCGACGCCGTATTCGGCGACTTCAGCAACAACGGCTGCCCGATTCTCGAGACCCATCGGATTGATCATCAGGAATTCCACACCCTTGGCGTCAAATTCTGCTTTCAGCGCAGTGAACGCAGGCAAAGCTGCTTCCGTTGCATCGCTGTCGACCGCCTGGACCAGGAAAGCAACGGCTTCATGGTCATCCAGGTAGCTCATGCTGTGGTGATAACCATCCTGGTCAATCAGCGCAAAGTCGCCAACTCTTTCCTGCGCCGCGGCCAGTCCTGGCAACATTGCAGCAGCGAGAAGCGCGTATTTCATCTTGCTCGGCGTTTTCACTTATTTCTCCTCAGACAGTCCCAAAGGATTCAATCGATTCGCAAGCGCCAGTGGGCTTCGGCGCTGTCGCGAGTAAGCAGGGATTGGTGATTAACAAACCAACATCCCCCCGGAATTAAGACCTATAGCCTAATTACTACGACGTATTGCGTCAATTAGATTCGCCTCGACTCATCCCGAGAATTACACGCCTGGCGGCCAATTCAGGGCCGCCCTCTCAACATCAGGGTATGCGGATCAGCTCTAGCAACTTGGGGTAGAGCGCGGGATTGGCGATCAGCAGGTTCTTATTGTAGAACTGAGGATCAATATCTTCGGGCACGGGCCCGAAGTGCCCGCACTGCGCACCTGCTTCCTTGGCAATCAGACGGGCGGCCGCGAAGTCCCATAAACTCAGGCTTTCGTAGTAACCATCGAGACGACCGGCAGCGAGCCAGCAGATATCCAGGGCCGCAGAACCCAGGCGACGAATATCTGCACAGTTATGAAGGATATTACGCACACGTTCTACCATCTCATCTATTCCCTCCTTTATGTAAGGGAATCCGGTGGCAATGATGGTGCGGGAAAGTTCAGCTTCCTGCGCCACCCTGATGGTCTCGCCATTGAGAGTGGCGCCTTTCCCCAGCTCAGCGCAGAACATTTCGTCGGTGAAGGGGTTGTACACCACCCCAAGGCTGATCTGGGCATCGACACAATAGGCAATTGAGACAGCGGACTGGATGTGACCATGGGCATAATTTACGGTGCCGTCGATTGGATCAACGATCCACACCGATGCATCAGATTTCCATACGCGCTGCAGCTCAGGTGATGACTCTTCTGAAAGAATCAGGTGCGCAGGAAATTGCTGTTCGATGCGCGAGCGAATAAGTTCGTCCGCCATGATGTCAGCATTGGTGACCAACTCGGTGCCACCCTTATAATCATGGGTCAGGTCTGCCTGTTCCCGCTCCAGCACGATCAGACCGCCCGCTTCCCGCGCTACCGCCTGGGTAAATTCCATTAGCTCTGTCATTGCCGTTCCCGATTCATAAAAAATGTGCTGATACTAAAGAGATGTCACGCTGCTGATGGTGATGCCGATAAGAATCTGGATATGTCAGCTCTCAACCGCGCGTTAAAATATGGTGTTTTCGCCACAATTGCCACCCTGATCAACCTGTCGACTCAGGAGCTTGCTATCAGGCTCTACAGCGGCCCCTTCGACATTTACGTTGCCCTGTTGCTTGGCACGGTCACCGGCCTGGTAAGCAAGTACACCCTCGATAAGCGCTATATCTTCGCCTACGCCACCAAATCTCACCGGCATAACCTGAACAAATTTCTCGCCTATACGTTCACGGGTGGTTTTACTACTGCTGTGTTCTGGGGGCTGGAGCTTGGCTTTGAATACTGGTTTGGTGGCAAAATCGCCCGCTATATCGGCGCCGTGATCGGATTGAGCATTGGATATGTTGTAAAATATCGGCTGGATAAACATCTGGTGTTTGCCCGCGCAGCTGATTCGGCAAGCCATAGTTTAAGCAGCCCAACGACAGAAACTTGATCGAAAGCTAAAAAGCCTGCAAACACAAGGCAACCAATCCACCAACAGCGAAGAAACCACTGATGCTTCTCACCGGCTGGGGTCGTTACCCAACTGTCACTTCACAAGTGACTGCACCTGGCAATGTCGATGCCCTGACCAAGCAACTGCCCGCGTACCCAAGCGGCACATGCCTCATCCCTCGGGGTGCGGGCCGCAGCTATGGTGACAGCGCACTGGCCGAGCAGGTGGTAAGTAGCCGCTTCCTGGATAACTTTATTGCGCTCGATGCTGACAACCTGCGCATCAGTTGCGGTGCCGGGGTAACCCTCGCTGAAGTTTTGAGGCTGTGCGTACCGCAGGGGCTGTTCCCGCCGGTATTGCCAGGCACAAAACACATCAGCATGGGCGGCGCAATTGCTGCAGACATTCACGGCAAGAATCATCATGTTGATGGCACATTCTGTGATCACGTCGAATCCATTTCCCTGGCACTGGCCAGCGGCGAGCTAGTGCACTGTTCTCGAAGCGAGAATAGCGAGCTATTTCATGCCACCTGCGGCGGCATGGGACTCACCGGCGTAATCGTGGAGGCCAGACTCAAGCTGGCAAAGGTTTCAAGTGTCTCAATTAATACTGAATCGATAGCTGCGGCGAATCTCAAGGAGAGCCTTACGCTGCTGAATGAGCACAATGAAAAGAAATACGTGGTGGCCTGGGTCGATTGCCTGGCGCGCGGCGCCGCGCTAGGTCGCGGCATCATTCACTGCGGCGATCACAGCGATGCTGGCGAGCTTCGACATCGGGAAAGCAGTAGCATTGGCGTGCCGTTCACCACACCGGGTTTACTGCTCAACCGCGTCACCATGGCAACCTTTAATAATCTCTACTTCAATCGTCACTCGTGGGCAAAGGGTGCGCGGCAGCAGTACTACGACAAGTTCTTCTTCCCATTGGACAGCATCCGCAACTGGAACCGGCTTTATGGCAGCAGGGGCTTCTTGCAATACCAGTTTGTGTTACCGGACGAATCTGCTGAAAGCGGCTTGACGGAGATACTCGGGGCCGTGAGTAGCGCTGGCAAGGGTTCCTTCCTTGCCGTACTGAAACGTTTCGGCGCAGCCAACGAAAACCTGTTGTCCTTCCCGCGGGCAGGACTCACCCTGACCCTGGACTTCAAGTTTGAGCCCAGCTTACTTTCGTTGCTGGATGAACTTGATGCCATGGTGTTGGCACATGGCGGTCGCCTATACCTGGCTAAAGATGCGCGCATGAGTGAAGCAGTATTCAAACAAAGCTATCCCAATTGGGAGGCGTTTAAAGCCATCAAGGACCGGGTCGATCCGGACGGCCTGTTTGCGTCGATGCAATCGAATCGACTTGGTTTAAGCGGTGCCGACATGGGATCATCGACAGCATGAACATTCTCATCATCGGCGCCAACTCTGCGATTGCCAATGCCGTGGCCCGGCGCTATGCCGCTCGCCACTGCAGCCTGTTCCTGGTGGCGCGCAACGAGAAACGTCTGCAGACCCAGCGGCAAGACCTCGAAGTACGGGGTGCGAAACGGGTAGGAATCCATGTACTGAATGTGCTGGAGCACGATAAGCACGCAGAGGCCATTAAGGCCGGACACGCTTTCTTCGATGGCGCGGATATCGATATCGCTCTGATTAGTCACGGCTCACTGCCGGACCAGGACGCCGCAGAGGCAGACTTCGAATTGGCAAAACGGGAGATCGACGTGAACGGTCTGAGCGTGATCTCTCTACTTTCCCATCTCATTCCCCCTTTTAAAGCGCAGGGTCGGGGCATATTGGCGGTAGTCACTTCGGTAGCAGGCGATCGCGGACGCCAGCCTAATTTCATTTACGGCGCCGCCAAATCCCTGGTGTCGACCTATCTGCAGGGCCTGCGCGGTAAACTGCTGCCGCACGGTATACATGTCGTCGATATTCGCCCAGGTCTGGTGGATTCGCCAATGACGGCGCAGTTTGAGAAAGGTGCGCTGTGGTCCACGCCGGAACTGGTAGCTGCCCCTATAGAGAAGGCCATCGATGGCAAGCGGCACACGGTCTATGTACCCGGCTATTGGCGCATTATCATGGGCATCGTGTGTTCAATTCCCGAGGTGGTCTTCAAACGACTCAAGCTGTAAATTTTGACCGCTACTCCCACACAGCCCCAATCCAGTCTGCCGCTCTATGTGGACCTCGATGGCACCCTGATAAAAACCGATCTGCTGCTGGAATCGCTGTTACTGCTGCTGAAGAAAAATCCGTTTTATGTTTTCGCTTTGCCTTTCTGGTTACTGGCTGGGCGCGCGCGATTCAAGGCGAAGATTGCGGCGCGCGTTTCTGTAAGTTATGAGATGCTGCCACTGAATTCTGAGTTTCTGAGTTTCCTACGCAGCGAAAAAACCAAAGGGCGGCATCTTGTACTGATTTCAGCCTCCAATGAAAACATGGTGGCAGCATTCGCCCACAACCTCGACCTGTTTGACAAGGCTGTAGGCAGCGATTATCACACTAACCTGAAGGCCAATGCCAAGCTGCAGCGCATCAACGAGATGAATGCCAATGCGCCGTTTGCCTATGCTGGCAACGCCAGCGCTGACCTCCCCATTTGGCAGCAAGCTCAGGAAATTATCCGGGTGAACTGCAGCAACAGCCTGGCGCAAGACCTGGCTGCCAACAAACCACGACAAGACTTCGATTTGCCCGGCTCACGTTGGCCCCTGCTATGGCAGACAATGCGCCCGCACCAGTGGTTGAAGAATGGCTTGTTGTTCATTCCGCTTGTGCTGGCGCACCAGCTTGACGATATGCATGCCCTGCAGCATGCCGCCATTGGTTTCCTGTGTTTTTGCCTGCTTGCCTCCAGCGTCTATTTACTAAACGATCTGTTAGATCTGGAAGCTGATCGCCGTCACACCAACAAATGTTCGCGACCACTGGCAGCCGGGGCGCTGCCCATCCAGCACGGCGCTGCCGCCGCTGTGGTTCTGTTTACCGCAGCATTGCTGCTGGCGCACCTGCAGCCGCTGGCCTTTGTCGAGGCGCTGGGCACTTACTGGTTGCTTACCCTGTGCTACAACTTTCTGCTGAAACGAATCTTTCTCTTGGATCTGTTCAGTCTCGCCTCGCTTTACACCTTGCGCTTGATTGCGGGAGCCGGCGCAGTAGGGGTGATTGCCTCTCCCTGGTTACTTGCCTTCTCGATGGCTTTATTCTTTGGTCTCGGGGCAGTCAAACGTGTTACGGAGTTAGTGAATAAGGGCAAACTTGAAACTGAGAGAATCGATAGCGAGCAAGAAGCCAGCTTTACTTTGCCCGGTCGCGCCTATTCAAGCCAGCATCGTGAGCTACTTATCCTGCTGGGCACAACCGCCAGCGCAATTGCGGTGCTGGTTTTTCTGCTCTACATCTATGCGGAAGAAACCATGGCGCTGTATAACTCGCCACTCATTCTCTGGCCTATTGTGGGTTTACTGGGTCTCATACTGATCAGGGTCTGGCGCTTTGCGATCACGGGAAAGCTGCATGAAGACCCGGTACTGTTTGCCATCAGCGATCACCCCAGCCAAATAGCCACGGCATTGATGTTTCTGGTGCTGTGGCTGGCTATCTGAAAATCTACCGTCTGCCTAAGGGTCGGCCCAGGTCGACATACGCTTATAGAGATTGGCAGGTTCGGCATCGGCGAGTAAGGCATCAACAATTACCGCAAATTCAGGGTCTACGAGGTCCCGCCCGATTTCATCCCACCACTTCTTCCCAAGCTCCGTGGAATGATTGAAGACTATAACCTGCTGATTGGATTGCCAGGATGCTTCATCCAACACGCCATTCATGTATTGGAAGTACTCGAACTCTCGGTTCCTCATATACAGGGAATACATGAAGCTCAAGCGTAATTGATCTTCTGCTGACAGCGCCTCCTACGACCCAAGCCGGGCAAACACATCAGCGTGTTCCAGATTTGCAGTCAATGAAGCTACATCATTAGCAATCAACGATTGGCGCGTCTCCGAGCGCAGCAGTTCGTTATTCTGATTAATTCCGATGGCGAGGAAAATCAGGCCACCAATTACGCCAATCTTTGCGGCGAGATTTAGCCAGTCGTTAAGTCCATTTATTTTCAATATTGATAACTAGACAATCATACTCAGAATGCCATGATGAAAACGCAGATGGTTCTCAATAAAGCTCGAAATAAAAAAGTAACTGTGGTCATAGCCATCGCGCTGATTGAATCCCAATAGCATACCAGCGGCGCTGCAGGCTTCGACCAGTAATTCCGGCTTGAGCTGATCTTTTAGAAAATCGTCTGCCGAGCCCTGATCTACCAGCATGGGTATGGGTCGGGTGGCATTCTTTACCAATTTGACCGCATCGTAATGCTGCCAGGCATCTTGGTCTTCACCCAGGTAATTCTTTAGCGCCTTGGTTCCCCAAGCGCAATTGACTGGTGAGCAGATAGGCGCAAAGGCAGAAACGCTGTGATACTTATCGGGGTTTTTCAGGGCGATGGTGAGCGCACCATGGCCACCCATGGAGTGACCGAAGATGCTCTGCTTATTCAGATCCACGGGAAAATGGCGCTGCAGCAACTCAGGCAGCTCTTCAACCACGTAGCTATACATATTGTAATGCTTATTCCAGGGTTCCTCGGTGGCGTCTACATAGAAGCCTGCCCCGAGACCAATGTCATAGGCACCCTCGGGGTCATCCGGCACAGCTTCGCCACGCGGACTGGTATCAGGTGCCACTACGATCAAACCGAGCTCAGAGGCCAGGCGCTGAAACCCCGCCTTCTGCACAAAGTTTTCATCGGTGCAGGTCAAGCCCGATAGCCAGTACAACACCGGCAGCTGTAAATCTGCTCCCATGGCCAATTGTTCCGGCAAGAAAACAGAAAAGGTCATTTCACAGATGCAGGTGGTGGAAAAGTGCTTGTAGCGCGACTGAGTGCCGCCAAAGCATTTGATGCTGGAAATTTGTTCGAAAGCCAAACCGATTCCTTACAGTCTTGTTCCTGTTGATGCCGTTGTATTGTAGACAGCTTGGAACGGAAAGACTAAAGGAATCGGCAGGTTTCAGAGCTAAGCGAATCGTGTTTACCAGTTCCTGCGGAAGCGATTGCGGTAGTCACCGCGCTGGCGTCGATCAATGCGGTCTCGTTGTCGTCGGTCAAAGCTCCCGCTCCGATTGCCGCGATTGCGATCCCGGAAGTTACGATCCGGCTGACGACGCTTAAAGTCGCTTCCTCGAAATGGGTTGTGTCGATCCTGTCGAAATCCGCGATCAACTCCCCGGTTATTAAAACCAAATCCTCTGCCTGCGCCTGCGAAGTCACGATTCCAATCGTAACCGTTCCAGGTAAAGCGCTGACCGCGGTTGTTTATGACCCAGGGCCGACGGTAGCTGCCGCCGATCTCAACAGCACCACCCGGCGCCTGATCCCAGTCGCGTCCATTCCAGCGATAGATTGCAAAACCACCACTCTCGCGCTTACTGCCCAACACCCAGCCGTCTGCCACAGCTATGGCTGAACCTGGCACCCGATAGCCGCCGCGGTAAATCGCGTAGCCATCACGGTGGCGCTCGCCCAGTCGCCAGGCCCCGCTGTTGCCGCGATCACGGAAGCCGCGGTCATCGGCCTGAGCCGGAGCCGGAATTAAGGCGAGCACTAACAATGCGCTTGCCAGATGTCCGTACAGAGTCGTTTTCATGGCGATTTCCTCCTTACAGTTTGCACTGTGGGAGAAAGTATCGCCCGGAATAGCTGAACGGAGGGTGAACTGGTGGAGCGATTTTTACTACTGGATTAGCCTCCTGGAAAGCTAGGAAAGCGCGGCCAACAAGCCTGTAGTAGCCGCGGTATCAACGTACTCCCGCAGCTGCACAATCTTGCCATCTTCTATATCGGCCACCACACAGGCCATGAGATTCAATTCACTGCCATCTGCGAGGGTGCCTTTAATCGCATGCTCTTCGACAAAGCCATTACCAGTGTTGCTGCGAATTGCATCGTCATAGCGAAAATCTGACACCACCGCAGTGACCGCCTGGGAGAATTGAATCAGGGTTTCCAGGTCGAATTCGTTGTTCAGATTCTGGCGGGCTTTGAAAGTTGGTGCGCACAGACTTCGGACCGTATCCATGTCTCCACTGGCAAAAGCTGCAAACAGGGCAGCGGCGATTTGTTCATTGTTCATTTACACATCCTTCCATATTGGTATTCATGGCAGCTGAAACTGTCAGCTCTCGGTTAACTCTTCAACAGAAACGCATCTTCAATTGGGTCCCACTTGCTGGGTTTATTGATGCGGGTAACCTTCATTGGCTTGCGAATTTTTGGCTCAAGCACCGACTCAAACTCTTCTACAGCGAGAAACTCGGGGTCCAGCCACTTGTTGATTAACTCCCCGTCCTCAAAATCCAGCATGAGCGGCATGGATTTTGGATGAATGTTGTCCCATTGTGGCGACAAGGGTGGCAGGGTAATGATTGACGCAGAGTAAACCAGCTCACCGGTATCATGTTTCAAATGCGCCTTGTAGAGGCCACCGAAAGCAATCGCCGAATCTTCCAACTCAATCATGTGATAAGTCTTTTTATCACCCAAACCTTCAACGAAAGCGCTGGCCGGAATGATACAGCGGGACTCACGGAAAGGCTTGTAGGAGATGCCGCGCTTGTTATCCAGTTTGTCAGAGCGGGAGTTAAAGCTGGCGTACTTGTAATTGGGTTTAAGCGTATCGTGATCCAGGAACAACCACCAGATCGCTTCCGAGACTTTTCTCTCACCCTCGCTATCGTGAATGATTGCGATGCGGCCACCCGGGGCGATGTCATGACTGGTATGACTCGCCTGCAGGCTGATGCCCAGAGACTCACATAGCCACTGCACTTCGGGGCTGTCGATCAGATTGAAGCGTCCGCACATTGCTTTTCCGCTTGGGGGAATAGTAAAGTCCGAGTGTTCTTCACCGGACTCATCCCAAGAGTTTGCTTTATACAAAAACAACAGGGGAATCGCCATGAAAAGCGCAATCCAACGCACCCAAACCCTCATGTCGCTAGTCCTCGCGGCTGCGATGCTGCTGTCTGCTTCTGTGTCAGCGCAAGTGTCACCTGAACAGGCTTCTCGCTGTGAAAACCTGCTGGATCTGCGCAGCCTTACCCTGACCCGCGCCGAAATCTCGGAAAACCCTGAGGACGGTTCTTCCTATTGCTATGTGCGCGGCATCATCAGCCCCGCAATTCACTTTCATGCGCAGCTGCCCCTGCCTGAAAACTGGAATGGCCGCTTCCTGCAGTGGGGCGATGGCGGCAAGGACGGCGACCTCGATTTCGCCAACCATCGGGTGGCCGAGGGCTATGCCGTAACTAACAGCAATATGGGACATGACAACGGGGTTGAGCCAGGGGCTTCCTTTGCATTCAACAATCGGCAGGCCGAAATCGATTTCGGCTACCGTGCCGTGCACCTGACCGTGGTCGCAGGCAAACGCCTGGTACGGGAGTACTATGACAACTCCGCCGAATATTCCTACTTCGAGGGTTGTTCTCAGGGAGGGCGTCAGGCTTTCATGTCAGCACAGCGCTACCCGCAGGATTTCGATGGCATCATCGCCGGCGCGCCGGCATTCAACTACCAGGGTCTCAACGCGGCAGGCACCTGGAATCTTCAGCGGGTATTCCGTGACAATCTTGTCGGCAACCTCGCGGTGGATACCAATGGCGATGGCGGCTACGACAGTCTTGGCCTGATTAATGTTCTACACGAGAAAGTGCTGGAGAAATGTGACGCCAACGATGGCGTTAGGGATGGCGTAATTAATGATCCATTGAGCTGCAACTTTGACCCGGCACTGGACCTCTCAGACGCCATGTGCCCAACCGGCACCAGCACAGATAGCTGCTTCACCACGGCGCAATTGCAGACCATTAATGATCTCTACAACGGCCCCAGCGATGACGCCGGGCGCGCTGTTTATCCCGGCAAGATGTTCGGTTCCGAAACCCGCTGGCCCGGCTATTACATCCCCTGGGAAGGCAACAACATGGGACCATCCAAGCTTATGGGTGTTGCCGGTGATCACATGAACTACCTTTTCTATGAAGAGGATCCAGGTGTCACAGTTCCCGATGTGCGCGATTTGAACTACCAGGCCAAGACTTCAGGTGTCATGCCGGAATTTCATTGGATCGACTGGGACATCAATGATTTCTTTTCCGGTAAAGGCGATCTAATGAAGTCAATCACCGACGCTAACGATCCTGACCTGTCGCGTTACCTGATTGATGCGGGGGGCAAAATGTTGATCTACCACGGCCTGGTGGACACCCTGATTATCGCTACTGATACCATCAACTATTACAACGAAATGGTGAATCAGACGTTTGCTGGCAGTATGGCCGAGGCGCAAGACCACGCCCGTATGTTTCTAGCTCCCGGCATGGGTCACTGTCGTGGCGGTCCTGGCCCCGACACCTGGGATAAGCTGGTACCGCTGGTTGAATGGGTCGAGAACGGCAATGCACCTGACAGCGTAATCGCAACCCACAGCACTGCGGGTGAGGCAGACAACGAAAGACCGCTTTGTGTCTATCCCCAGCAGGCACGCTATGTCGGGCCAGCGGGTGGTGCCGATGATCCTGCCAACTGGCGGGCTGAAAATTTTCAGTGTCAGTAGCTCGTAATGGCCGCCTGATCGGTGCCATGTAGTCTTGCCTGGACCCCAGGCACTGCAACGCCTGTTGGGCGCAACTGTGTGCTTGGGCTTGGTGGCGTGTTCGAATTTTGTGCCAGACACGAGATAGGTATTAACTTCCGCGGCACGCCGTGAATACATCCCTGTAGGCTCGGCGCCTGCTCCCTGCGGACGACGGCCGCTGAAGTTAATACCTATCCCGTGTCCTCGACTACACCGCTAGATTTGGTGTGGGACAGACTTTGATTAAGCATCGAATACTGTTAGCTTTCCAGAAGAGAGAGTTCAAATAACAAAAGCCAAGAGGTAGCCATGAAACCCGGCCGCATTTTCACTGCTTTTCTTTCCTTAATTCTACTGACTGGCAGCTCACTGAGCTTTGCCCAGGGAGTCTATCGCGCCCGACTGTCACCCATGCCCACCACGCCCCAGACTGTCACAGAAATTCTCGGCGAAGGTGAAGTAATCCTTACTCTGAGTGGTAATACGCTGGAGGTTAGCGGGACATTCAGTAACATGAGTTCCATCGCCACTGGCGCCCACCTGCACAACGGACCACCGGCGCAACCCGGCCCTGTGGTGCACACCCTGGAGATCGATGAAGCTACCGGCGGCGAGATTAGCGCAAGCCTGGAGCTCACGGATGAACAGGTCGAAGCGCTTCGAAACAATGCGCTCTATGTGCAAGTCCATAGCGTCAATAATGCGCCGGGTGAGTTGCGGGGATGGATTTTCCTGCGTAGCCACTTCGATAACTAGTAGCAAGCTGTCCTCGAGAAAGCTGAAAGCCCCAAAAGAGTTCCTTATGAAAACTACCCAACAGCAAAAAACTATACTGCCTGGAAAACCGATCAAGCTTGCCGCAGCGACACTTGGCCTTGCCGTGTTGACTGCCTGCGGAGGAGAAGCACCGTCAACTACGGCAATTGAAGTTGCGACCACACCACCGGTATCAGCCGAGACAAATGCAGTCACAGCGGCTGTTTCTTTTGATACCCAGGCTGACTCAGGTGCGGGCCTCTATGAGCTGAACTGCGCGGTCTGTCATGGCGCCAACCTGGAAGGGACCACCCTGGGACCGCTGCTGTCGGGCAGTAGCTTTATACAGCGCTGGGGTGGGCAGACCCCCGCTCTACTGCTGGGCAATATCCGGGCAAATATGCCGCCGGGCGGAAATGAAAGTCTGACTGAGGGAAACTATATCGATATCGTTGCTCATATTCTCAGCGTGAATGGTGTTGACAGCGTAGTGGCTGCGCTAACAGCGGAAACCGATTTTGAGATTTCTGACAATATCTCGCAAGTCGTGGCGCGCCGAGAACGGGCGGAACCACCGGCGCCTGAAGGATTAACCGTAGCCGGTAACACCGAGGATTTTGTGCCCTTTGTCCCGCTTAGCGATGCCATGTTGAGAGACCCCAGCCCTAACGACTGGCCCATGCATCGTCGCAACTACTACGCCCACTCCTACAGCCCGCTCGATCAGATCGACAAGGGCAATGTGGGCAACCTGACTCTTGAGTGGGTCTGGAATATGCATGAGGGCGACTCGGAACCGGCGCCGCTGGTTTACAACGGGATTGTCTACCTGATAAATCCCGGTAACGTTATCCAGGCGCTGGACGGCAAGACTGGCGAACTCATCTGGGAGCACTGGAGTGGCCCGGCCAATCGCCAGGACATGCGGAATATTGCGATGTACGAGGACAAGATCATCCAGGCCACCACGGATGCCCGCCTGGTTGCCCTGGATGCGCGCACCGGTGAACAGGTATGGGAAGCTATAGTCGCAGATAACAGCAAGGGCTTTTCGAACTCCTCTGGCCCGATAGTCGCTGATGGCAAGGTGATCCTGGGGCTGGCGGGCTGCGCGCGCTATATCCCTGAGGACTGCTACATCAGCGCCTATGACGCCGATGATGGTGAGTTGCTTTGGCAATTTGAAACTATTGCGGAGATGGGAGAACCCGGCGGCGACACCTGGGGTGGCCTCGACAATATCTTCCGCGCCGGCGGTGAAACCTGGATAACCGGTTCCTACGATCCCGACCTGAAGCTCACCTACTGGGGCACAGCACAACAGAAGCCCTGGGTGCCGGTATCTCGCCACATGACAATTAACGATGTCGGCCTCTATACCAACTCAACGGTTGCGGTCAGCACCGATACCGGCGAGCTGGACTGGTATTTCCAGCACGTGCCAGCTGAAGCGCTGGACCTGGATGAGGTGTTTGAGCGCGTGCTTATTAATCGTGGCGGTGAGCAGTTGGTTTACTCGCTCGGCAAGTACGGCATTCTCTGGAAGAACGACCGCGTCACGGGCGAGTTCAAAGGCTTTACGGAAACGGTCTTCCAGAATGCCTTCACCCATATCGACCCGGAAACTGGTGCAGTGACCTACCGCGAAGATATCCAGAATGCCCAGCTTAACGAGTGGACCTCAGCCTGCCCTTCCAGTGCCGGTGGCAAGGACTGGCATTCCATGACCTACCACCCACCTTCGGGACTGATCATTGCGCCCCTGAGCCAGACCTGCCTGGAAAATGCGGCCCGCGAGGTCGCTCTGGTTCAGGGCGGTGGCGGCCTGGCGGCCAGTCGCAAGTTCTTCGAGATGCCCGGTACCGATGGCAACCTGGGTAAGGTCGGGGCCTACCATGCGGACACCATGGAAGAAGTCTGGAGTCATCAGCAGCGTGCCTCGCTGCACACCGGCACTATCTCTACTGGCGGCGGTCTGGTGTTTGTCGGTGACCTGGATCGACGCTTCAAGGCTTTCGATGTGGATACCGGCGACATCCTCTGGGAAACCCGACTCGGGACGTCGGTGCAGGGACATCCGGTCTCTTTTGCTATTGATGGCAAACAGTATATTGCTGTAACCACCGCCTTGGGTGGCACCAGCCCACGCACAGTGCCAGGTGTTATTGCGACGGAGATTACCTATCCGCGCTGGGGTAATGCGATCTACGTTTTTTCCTTACCGGATTAAGCGCGAGCTGAACTGAATCGAGAAATGTAGCAAGTTGGCCAACGCGACGCTGTATTTTTTCTGCGGGAAGATGGGTGCAGGGAAAACCACCCACTCAAAATCGCTTGCTACTGAAAAGAATGCGGTTCTAATTTCGGAGGACGAGTGGCTTTCGAGACTGTTTCCTAACCAGATAGAAAATTTTGAGGATTATCACCACTACGCGGCCAGACTGAGGCCTTTGGTTGAGGCCCATGTGACAAATATCCTGGAAACCGGCACTGACGTGGTTCTGGATTTCGCTGCTAATACTGAACGGCAGCGCAATTGGTTTCGAGATCTTTACAATGCGGCTCAGGCTAAAGGGCAGCTGATCTACGTAAAGGCCAGCGATGAAACCTGCCTTGCCCAGCTTGCAAAACGACGTGTCGAACAACCCGAGCGTGCCCGCTTCGACAACGCATCAGTTTTTGAAGAAGTAAGCAGTTATTTTCAGGAACCAGATGACCAGGAAGGAATTGACATAGAAATCATTATAAGAAGCTGAACGCAGTCACCTGACTACTCCAGCACTCATTACCTTGTGCGAGGTGTGTGAACAATGAAAGCCCTAACAATTACAAGTCGCTTTCCCATAGCCCTGACCCTTCTCGCTCTCACTGCCTGTGGTGAGTCCATGCAACAAACTGCCGCACCGGCAGATACGCCAGCCCCGGGACCAAGCTTCGCCAGCCAGGCGGACGCCGGTGTAGCGAGCTACGCCATGAGTTGCGGCGCCTGTCACGGCGCCGAGCTGCAGGGCTCCGCGCTTGGGCCCATGCTCAGTGGGGGCGGCTTTCTCGGCAGCTACGGTCGGCAGTCCCCGGCTGACTTCTTCAATTTTGTTAAGGCAAATATGCCGCCTGGAGGCAATGAAGGAATAAGCGATGACGACTACTGGTCTATCGTCGCGCATGTCATGCGCACAAATGGCGTGGCGGACACCAACCCGGTGTTGGATGCCAGCGCCAGCTATGCCATGGCAGCCAATATTCCTGGCGTGAATCCCGCGCTCACGCAGCAGCGCATCGAAGCAGATAGACCCACTGGCGTGGTCGCAGCCGGCACGATTGAAAACTATGCCCCGGTGACCGATGCCATGCTCACCAATCCATCACCAGATGATTGGCTGATGCTGAGAGGCAACTATCAGGCCTGGAGCTATTCGGAGCTGGATCAGATCAACGCGGGCAACGTCGGAGAGCTGCGTCTGGAATGGATGTGGTCCATGCATGAGGGAGACTCTGAACCATCACCGCTGGTTTATAACGGCGTCGTTTATTTGATTAATACCAGCAATATTATTCAGGCCCTTGATGGCCAGACCGGCAATCTGATCTGGGAGCATCATGCCGGTCCCTTCGATAGTGAAGACATGCGCAACATCGCGATCTACAACGACAAGATTATCCACGCCACCACCGATGCACGCCTGTTAGCTCTGGACGCGCGCACTGGCGAGAAGGTCTGGGAAGTGGAGATCGCAGATGGCAGTAAGGGCTTTGGCAACTCCAGTGGCCCTATCGTGGCAGATGGCAAGGTCATTCAGGGCTTGCTCGGCTGTTCCCGATACATCGAGGATGACTGCTACATCAGCGCTCACGACGCCAACACCGGCGAGTTAGCCTGGCGTTTCAATACCATAGCCGAATCAGATCAGCCCGGCGGCGATACCTGGGGTGGAATCGAAGACCTATTTCGCGCCGGCGGGGAAACCTGGATCACGGGCACTTACGATCCCGAGTTAAATCTGACTTACTGGGGCACCGCGCAACAGAAACCTTGGATGCCCGCCAGTCGCTCTCTTTCCATCAATGATGCGGGCCTGTTCACCAACTCAACCGTTGCGGTGAATGTGGAGAACGGCGAGTTAGACTGGTATTTCCAGCACGTACCTGCCGAAGCCCTGGACCTGGATGAAGTGTTTGAACGCGTGCTGATCGACCGTGGCGATGACAGGCTGGTGTTCTCAATCGGCAAGCACGGCATCCTCTGGAAGCATGACCGGGTATCTGGTGAATTCATCTCCCACCAGGAAACGATCTTCCAGAACGCCTTCAGCAATATCGATCCTGAAACCGGTGCCGTGACATACCGGCAGGACATTCAGAATGCGCAGATAAATGCGTGGATCTCTGTGTGCCCATCTACAGCAGGCGGTAAGGACTGGCACTCAATGTCCTACCATGAACCGACTGCAAACCTGATAATCCCGCTAAGCCAATCCTGTCTGGAAATTGCTGCCAGGGAGGTGCCTCTGGTGCACGGAGCAGGAGGCACCGCCGCTAACCGTCGCTGGTTTGAGATGCCCGGCTCCGACGGCAACATGGGCAAACTCGCTGCCTACAACGTGGATACCATGGAAGAAGTCTGGTCCTATGAGCAACGTGCGGCATTCTTGACAGGCGTCCTCTCCACGGCGGGCAATGTCGCCTTTGTGGGAGACCTGGACCGTTATTTTCGTGCCCATGATACCGACAGCGGCGAGATCTTATGGGAGACTCGTCTGGGCACTTCGGTACAGGGGCACCCCGTTAGTTTTGCCATAGATGGTAAACAGTATATCGCTGTCACCACGGCAATGGGTGCACGTGGCGTAAGCCCACGGACAGTGCCGAGGGTAGTGACTCCCGATGTGCGCCATCCGAGCAGTGGTAATGCGTTATACGTGTTCAGCCTCGGCAACTAGAGACTTTAGCTATCACTCGAGACGAGCAATCGGGGCTAAAGCCCCGCGCCGGAACCAGCGCTTTCGCTTCGCCATAAAAGTCACTTGGGGTAGACTCGCTACGCACATATTGGAACCAGAACATGAATGAAGAAACAGACTCCCCTGAGGTGACTCCAGACCCAGAGCCTGCGCCCAGCAACATCGGTCGGATAGAGTGGGTCGACCTGACAGTTGGTGACGCTGAACACATCAAGAGTTTTTATTGCAACGTCGTGGGTTGGAAGAGCACGGATGTTGAAATGGGCACTTACTCAGACTTCAATATTAGCTTGCCTGAAACCGGGGACACGGTTGCGGGCATCTGTCATGCCCGGGGCCTCAATGCCAATATGCCCTCCCAGTGGCTACTCTATGTGCGGGTAGCGGATGTGACATTGAGTGCCGCCGAAACCGAACAGCGTGGCGGCAAGGTACTGGACGGGCCGCGGCGCATGGGGGGCAGCAATTTCTGTGTAATCGAAGACCCGGCCGGTGCAGTGCTGGCGCTGATATCAGACTAATGCCTGTTTTCCGGGGTCAATGTCACTGTGGCGCGGTGCAGTTCGAGATTCACAATCAGGAGGCACTGGAAGGGCCAAGGCGCTGTGACTGTTCCCTGTGTCAAAAGAAGGGAGTGGTGATGGGCACGGCGGGGATAGCCGATCTCATCATCACTCGGGGCGAAGACAAACTAAGTCTGTACCAGTGGAATACGGGCACTGCCCGTCACTATTTCTGCTCGGTCTGCGGTATTTACACTCACCACCAGCGCCGGGTCGCACCGGATGAATTTGGATTTAACCTGGCTTGCATAGAGGACGTTGATCCCGCACTCTTTGCCAGCGCACCGATGACCGACGGACGGGCACTCTCCCTGGTCGAGGAAGCAGAAGCACGTAAACCATAACCTTCAGGAACCCGGTATGGGAACAATCGAGAGAATCTACTTGGCGCGAGGTAAGCGCCAGGCCATCGAGCAAGTTGAAGCAGCCAGCCTGGAAGCAGGCAAAGGCATTGTCGGCGATCGTTATCACCAGCTTGCCGAGCAGCACCTGGCAAAAGGCATGGAGGTAATGCAGAACCATGTGAGCCTGGTGGAGCAGGAAGCGCTGGATAAGTTCATGCAGGATCAAGGGCTGCACTATGACTACGGCGACTTCCGCCGCAGCGTAATCACCTCAGGCATAGATCTAAATGCCTTGGTCGGAAAGCAATTCCGGCTGGGCAATGCGGTGCTCTATGGCGTCGAACTATGCGAACCCTGTTCCTATCTGGCGAGTATTATTCATAAGTCCGTACTGCCGGAAATGACGGTAAGCGCTGGTTTGCGTGCCACCGTGATTGAATCAGGTGAAATCAAAGCCGGGGATTCATTAGGCGAAATTGGATCCGCTGCTAGACCTGAAGGCCAGCAACCAACATAACAAACCTAATTGGTAAGCAGATGATATTTCGAATTCTCCTTGCGGGCTTTGGCATGCTGCTCAGTACCTTGCTGCAAGCACAGACCGAACCTTACATCTTCGTACTCGGCGTTGGTCAGGACGCGAGCTTTCCTCAGGCAGGTTGCTACGAGCCCCGCTGCATGCCGGCCTGGGAGGACAGCTCGTTGCGCCAGGAGCCCACCGCCATTGCCGTCATTGATCGCGCTAACGAATCCAGTTACCTGTTTGAAGCGACCCCGGAGTTTCGCGACCAGCTATATCGATTGCAGCAAGAGGCGGCGCAACCCTTGTCTGGAATTTTTTTAACGCACGCCCACATCGGGCATTACACCGGGCTCATGCATCTAGGCAGAGAAGCCATGGGGACTCGCGATATGCCGGTTTATGCCATGCCGCGTATGTCGGCATTCCTGAGGGACAACGGACCATGGAGCCAGTTAGTAAGCCTCGGCAACATCGAACTGCGGGGCTTGCAGCACATGGCGCCAGTAAACCTCTCAACTGTTACAGTAACGCCATTCCTGGTGCCCCATCGTGATGAATATTCTGAAACCGTCGGCTACCGCATTCAGGGACCAAACCGCTCTGCGATTTTTATTCCCGACATCAATAAATGGGAAGACTGGGATGAGAGCATTGTAGAGATGGTCGAGTCAGTGGACTATGCACTGATCGACGCATCATTTTTTGCCGATGGTGAACTCGGCAATCGAGACATGTCCCAGATTCCGCACCCGTTTGTAGCTGAGACCATGGCCCTGTTCGAAGATTCAAGTTTGACTGTGCGTGACCGCATCTGGTTCATCCACATGAATCAGTCCAATCCACTATTGAACTCTAATACTGAACAGACCCGGATGGTGTTGGAAAATGGATTCAATGTGGCGCGGGAAGGCGTTCGGCTTCCACTCTAATGATTTCCTCGTTGCCTGTCAGAGACAGCCCTGAAATTGATACAGCAAACGAATCACGAATAGCATTCGGCGCTATGTAGGGGGCAGCTCACGAGCCGCGACGATTTAGTTGCTGCGGCGTTTTTTTAGAAACAGCCTTGACCAACTGCACCGCACTATAGTCATTAACCGCCTGCTGAGTCTCGTCCATGATATTCAATACCAGGGGGCCGGAGTCGAAGACTATTGGTTCATCCATCGGTTTACCGCTGAGCACAACCACGCGTTTTCCTGCTCCAGCCAGCGACGACTCGTTCAGCTTCTGTTAAGTCAAGCTCTTCCATACTAATATAAATAAATTTCGTTAAGGGCCAGTCCAAGCGCGAGTAATTGGGTAAAAGTTATGAAGAGATCAATTCTAATTCTGTCACTCGGGGCCGCTATCCTGCTCTGTCAATCCGCATCAGCAGACCACCGGTCCTACAATCCCGGATTTTCTAATTGGCGCGTAAACAATTCTTATAGGCCTGGCGGCGGTGGTCGATTTTACCGACCTACGTACAGTGGTGTCTTCGACAGCGGTTATTATGGTCGGGGGTTCAATGGCCCGCGGCACCGAAACCGCGGCGGCCTCGTCAGCTTTTCCTACAATAACTATCAGCCCAGGCGGCGACCCCACTGGGGAGTTCGGCACTGGGATGGCGGTGCTTTCGTGGGTAGTGTAGTACTCAGCTCTCTGCTATTGCAGCCGGTACGCGATCGTAGTGTCGAGCGCATGGTGTATCGAACCCAAGCGGCTCCTTACGCTAACGAAGTCGTCCATGCAGGTAAAACCAGATACACTAGCGCCATCAGCAGGCGTCGCCTATTGCGAGATCTGGAAGGCAACTGTTTTGAACGAACCATCAATGGCGCTGGCGATGAGGTAAGAATTGAATTGGATCCCTATGAGTGCGCATACTAAGTTGCTGCTTGGGGTAGGGCTGAGCACACTCTTCCACCCAATTGGAAATCTTTGATCGGAACATTCATCTCGCCTCCCCCTCCAAATTCCGGCCCATCTATTTAAATAGTCTGCGGTCACCAGTGATTATCGAACGCGCAGACGTAGCGTTGTATGGTGCGAAACAGCGGGGGCGCAATTGCGTGCGCCTTCAACAGCTAACCGGAGACCTGGAGTTCGCAGAACCAAGTCGCAAACCGATGCTCGACGAGCAGGAGCCTGCTACCAGCCAGCAAAATAAGCACAGAGGAGTAGAACGCGTCTATGAAACAAGTGTTTTTGATCCTTTTCACATTCAACTTCCTAATCGGGTGCGCCACTTCACCAACCAATCGCCGCCAGGTGGTTCTATATTCTGAGTCAGACATGGCTCGCCAGGGTGAACAGGCCTACCGTGAGATGCAGACCGAAATACCAGTCACTACCGATAACCGAGAAACCGCTTATGTGCAATGCGTTGCGGATTACGTCATCGAAGCGCTCGAACCCGCACAACGGGGCAGCGTAGGCTGGGAAGTCACCGTTTTCGACAGCGAGCAGGCCAACGCCTTTGCCCTGCCCGGCGGTAAAATTGGTGTCTACAATGGCCTGCTCGACGTGGCCTATAACCAGCATCAACTTGCAGCAGTCATGGCCCACGAGGTCGGCCACGTGTTAGCCAATCACAGTAACGAGCGCGCCAGTCGATCCGCGCTGCGAAATGTCGGCATCGCCGCAGCAAGAATTCTTGGCGCCTCCGACACGACCCTGCAAACAATCGACTTCGGCTCGCAGCTTGGGCTCACTCTCCCGTTCAATCGCACCCAGGAAAGCGAGGCTGACGCCATCGGCGTGATGCTCATGGCGAATGCGGGTTTTGAGCCAAAGCAGTCCATTGCGCTGTGGGAAAATATGAGCGCCGATGGCGGTCCCCGCTCTCCCGAATTTCTCTCTACTCACCCATCACCTGACTCTCGCATTGGCGCATTACGCGACATGATGGAGCAGGCTAATGCATTGCAGCAGCAGGCTATTGCCAGAGGCATGGTGCCTGATTGTGTGCCGGGATTAGCGAATTAGCAGTTTGTTTCGCAAGTCATTTGGCAAAAAGCTGCCATAGAACCGCAGCCGACGAGAGGAAAAATTCAGGGTGACTTTTTCCAAAAACTGAAAAGCACTCGAAGTGAGCCAGGGATGGCGACATTGGCCGTAGGCCAATGCGAGGGAGCAACACACCAGGGATTTCGCAAAATTCCGCCAGTGTGTTGCGACCGACCTAAGGAAAAATTCAGGGATGAATTTTTCCGAACAAAAAAAACAAACAATAAAATGGGGCTGCCCACAATGTAGCGACAACCCCATCCCTGCTTGAGAAGCTAAGTTACCGACCGTTGCCTAACGGCTGTGGTGTGATGCCCGTGTAACTAGGAAATAATAAGACCATACACAGGCTAGTCGGGAATTGACCTATATCAAGTTGCGTGCTCGGAAGTTCGCGGGGCGGTCACCGGCGCAAACATGGCATAGAGAAACCTTGCGAGAAGACCTTCAATATATAATAAAGTAAAAACTTTACTATATATCCTTGACCCGGCGAGTGGCTGCCAAAAAAAAATCGACATTCTTGTTGTGTCACCTCTTGTAATACACTACATGTAGTGGTACTGTTGCCAGTGCAACACAGCATAGTGATCTGATGTCGTATTGCACAGTTTGGGCGCCACCCCTCCACACCTCTTAGTTAGCGCCCAAACACTCCTTGAGATCCCCGCCGCTGCCTGACTCGCGTGTGCAGGCAGCGGATCGGGGGCTCATTTACCGCCTTCATTACGCGCTCGCTCACATCCCAAGCCTTCAATATTTGTTGCATTCATTAAGTCGCCTCAATTGTAAAGCGCTTAAGTCGGCTAAATCCCCACATGAAAGTGCTAGAATCCTGTCGGATTTAAGACTGACCAGACCATGACTGACTCTTCGCCTACAGATCTCGCCAACACCGACAGGCGAAGTTGCCGCAATTGTGGCCAGTCCATGCAGGGTAGCTACTGCGCCCTTTGCGGGCAGCAGGATAAAGAAGTGCTCAGGCCCTTCATCTTTTTCCTTCAGGAAGTGCTTCGGGTCGTATTTGAGCTCGATGGTCGCGCCTATAAAACCACTTTCCGACTGCTGACACGGCCGGGATTTCTCACCCGCGAGTACTTCGTAGGCAGGCGCGTGTCCTATACCCCACCCCTGCGACTCTTCCTAACTATTAGCATCGGGTTTTTCCTGATTGTTTCGGTAGTGAGCACCCTGCGATCATTGCAGGACACTATGGGAGAGGCGGTAGCGACGCAGGAAGCACCAGCCCCGGGCGAGGCAGAGGGGCCAGCTGCAGAATTTACTGAAGTCTCTGAGATAGACGAAGATTTTGCTGACGTGCTCGAATTCACGAGTTCCGTGACCCTGCCATTCCTGGACGAACAGGGTAATCACAACCTGCAGTTACTCTTGACTGCACAGGTCAGGTCAGGTCTAACCTTGAAGAACTAACCTCTGACCCCCGAGACTTTATCGTCGAGTCGCTGGAATATGTCACCTTCTTTATGCTTTTTATGATGCCGATCCTGGCCCTGCTTCAACAAATCATTCTGGTCCTTTGCCCACGATACTATGTGGAGCATTTAGTGCTTACTTTACACAATCATGCCTTTTTGCTACTGATGATTTTTATCACTATGGTACTAGGCATTTTTGAGAACGTGACCCTGGCCTACATCTGCGTTGTGGCGGAATGGCTTTCGGCGATCTCTGCCCTTTGGATCTTTGTGTACCTGTTTCTCAGTTTGAAGCGCTACTTTCAGCTTGGCTGGTTTACTGCAACCCTGGCTTTTTCCATTACCAGTATTCTCTATACCATCGCGCTCGCGGCCGGCATGTTCTTGTTTGGTATGCTGTTTGTGATTTTCGCCTGATTGTCAGGCTGAAAAAGAACATAAGATTCAAGGACTTGAAATTCTGGGAAGCCGCTGCCGTCGCAAATTGCCTAAGCAGGGCGTGGCATCATATCATCGGCTAATCTGCTGCAGGTGCTGAAACAGAATTTGCAGAGTCTGGTTTTACCCTGTGCGGTTCCACCCAACAAGGAATAACAATAATGATTGTCTTCGGTGTTGCTCTTCTATCTATTTGTCTGATTCTCGGTATGCTAATTGGCGAGGCCCTCGGTGTACTGCTGGGTGTGGATGCCAATGTTGGCGGGGTGGGTATTGCCATGCTGTTTTTGGTGTTTGCCAGCAATTCTGATGCACTAAAGGCGTTGACACAGGGTACTGCGGGAGACGGCATAAAATTCTGGAGCGCCATGTATATCCCCATAGTGGTTGCCATGGCGGCACGTCAGAATGTTACCGCAGCGGTTGACGGCGGGGTGCTGGCATTAGTGGCAGGTGTCGCCGCTGTGGTTGTAAGCTTTGCGCTAGTGCCTATCTTGAGCAAACTGGGTAATCCGAAAACGCCATCCTTCGACTCGGAGGAGGCCAGCTAATGGACATTATCGAAACGGTATTCCTGCGCAACAGCCTCGTCGTCGCCTTCGCAGTGATCGGTGTAACGATTTGGATTTCTTATTTTCTCGCTGACAAACTCACCAATGGGCGCATCCATGGCTCCGCAATTGCGATAGCGCTGGGTCTGGTCGCAGCCTACTTTGGCGGGGTAGCAACGGGCGGTAATACTGGAGTTGCTGATGTAGCCCTGTTCAGCGGCATTGGCTTAATGGGTGGCGGTATGATGCGCGACTTCGCCATCGTGGCGACGGCTTTTGGCGTCCACTTGAGCGAACTCAAGAAGGCTGGCCTGGCAGGCGTCATCTCCATCTTTGCCGGCGTAATCGTGTCGTTTGTCGTGGGTGCAGCAATCGCCGTGATGTTTGGTTACACGGATGCCGCAGCAATTACCACCATCGGCGCTGGCGCAGTCACCTACATCGTTGGCCCGGTAACCGGTGAGGCGATAGGCGCGACTGATGCCGTGATTACCCTGAGCGTGGCCGCAGGTTTGGTGAAATCGATACTGGTGATGATAGGCACCCCCCTGGTGGCACGCTACATTGGCTTGGATAATCCCCAGTCCGCCATGGTTTTTGGCGGCCTGATGGGGACTACCAGTGGCGTCACGGCAGGCCTCGCTGCGACTGACCCCAAACTGGTTCCTTACGGTGCCATGACCGCGACTTTTTACACCGGGGTTGGCTGCCTGCTAGGGCCTTCAATACTGTACTTCCTCGTTAGTGGCATCTTCTAAAAACATTTGATCAAAGCGAACTTCACATGGCAGTTAATACTTTTCCTCAGCTAAGCAATGACAACGACAAGGTCGCCCTGGTCGAAGTAGACCAGAGTTACAGTTACGGTACCGTAAACGAGCGCATCGACCGCTTTGCCAGCGGACTGCTCGCGGGCGAGCAGGATCTCGAAGAGGAGCGAATCGCTTTCTTCATCCCGGCGTCACTGGATTATGTGACAGTCTTGCATGGCGTCTGGAGAGCAGGTGGCATAGCAGTGCCGTTGAATGTGGCATCCGCTGTGGCTGAGCTCGATCATTACCTGAGCTGCGCTAGCGTCACGCGCATGATCGCGAATTCTGAGTATCACGAAGCGCTTAGCGAGCTATGCGCTTCGCTCAACATCGAACTTGTCAGCGTCGATCAGGTGTTAGCCGATAGTGTCGGGGCATTGCCTAAGATTGATGAGACCAGGCGTGCCATGATGCTTTTTACCAGCGGCACCACCAACAAACCCAAGGGTGTTGTCAGCACTCACAAGACCATAAAGGCACAAATTACTACATTGATAGACGCCTGGGAGTGGAGCGAGAATGACGTCATTCCACTGTTTTTACCGTTGCATCATATTCACGGCATCATCAATATTCTAAGCTGCGGTCTATGGGCCGGGGCCACCGTGCATTTGTTTTCGAAATTCGATATTCCCAGAATTACAGAACAAGTGACATCTGGCACTTATAATGTATTTATGGCGGTTCCTACGATTTACGTTAAACTCATTCAGTACTTTGACAGTACCGATCCGGCAACGGTGCGCGCCATCTGCGATGGCTTTGCGGAAATGCGACTGAATATTTCTGGCTCTGCGGCCTGCCCGGTCAAACTGTTCAAACAATGGCAAGACCTCACTGGGCAGGTACTGTTAGAACGCTATGGCATGACCGAAATTGGCATGGGCATATCCAATCCCTATCACGGAGAAAGGCGTGCGGGCTGCGTAGGCCAGGCGCTACCGGGTGTTGAAGTCCAGCTGTTTGATGAGTACGACTCCCCTATTACGGAGGAAGCGCTCGCCGGCGAGATTCGCATCAAGGGCGAAAATGTATTCCTTGAGTATTGGGACAATCCCAAGGCCACTTCTGAGTCTTTTAAAGACGGCTGGTTCTGCACCGGCGATGTGGCAGTGTGGGAAGATGGTTTTTACCGCATCATGGGTCGCTCCTCGGTAGATATCATCAAATCCGGTGGCTACAAGCTGTCCGCTCTTGAGATCGAGGGTGTGCTGCTGACCCACGACGACATTGCCGAAGTGGCGGTGATTGGGGTTCCAGATGACACCTGGGGTGAAGCGGTGACCGCATTCATCGGCCTCAAACCGGGGGCCAGCCTGGAGTATGAAGACCTCAAGACATGGTGTGAGGGAAGAATGTCATCTTACAAGATCCCCAAGCACATCAAACTTGTTGATGCGCTGCCCAGGAATGCCATGGGTAAAGTCACCAAGCCCGCACTGAAAGAACTGGTCTAGCCAGGCAACAACTTACTCTGCGCCTGATTTCCCGCTCATGAAATCAGGCGATCGGGGTTAAGCTCTGGACTAATTCAGCGCTGATCAGTGCCGAGAGACGGTGCAGTTGATATAATGCCCATCGATTTTGCGCGGGCCCGATAGCCTGAACCAATAACCCATCGAGTAGTAAGCACTTTTGAAAACCGAGTTTCTAGGTAAAACCGTCTCTGGCCCATTTACCATCCCCTCAGGCATCGTGACCTGTTCCGCCAATATCATTCAGCGCTTTTTCGATCTGATACCCGAAGTCGGTGTGCTCACTACCAAGAGCATTGGGCCAGAGCCAAGACTGGGGTACCGCGAACCTGTACTCACCCAATACGAAGCCGGCAGCTTCACCAATGCGGTGGGCCTGACCAATCCCGGCGCTGATCGCTCGGCTGAGTTACTGGGTGAACTCAATATCCCCGACGACAAGTTTCTGCTGATTTCTATCTTTGGTGGTAGAGTAGAGGAATATGTAGAGGTAGCGCGAAAACTTGCGCCCCATGGCGATGGGCTGGAGCTCAACCTGTCATGTCCTCACGCCAAGGGCTACGGCATGGCCATGGGCCAGGACCCGGAACTGGTGCGGGAAATCGTGAGTGCCGTTAAGGCAGCCGTAGCTATCCCGGTCGTCGCCAAGCTGACCCCGAACGTGCCAAATATCGGCGAGATAGCCGCTGCAGCGGCAGCCGGTGGTGCAGATGCGCTGTGCGCTATAAATACCATGGGCCCGGAATGTTACAAGAGTCATGGCCACCCCATCCTGACCAACGGCAAGGGCGGTGTCTCAGGCAAGGCTGTCCTGCCTCGCGCGCTGGAATGCGTGCGAGAGATCAAGGCCGCCGTGAATCGCCCCATCATCGCCTGTGGCGGCATCAGCAGCGCAGCCGACGTTAGCGAGGCATTTGCTGCCGGGGCCGACATCATTGGTATTGGTTCCGCGCTGATCGGCATGACTACCAATGAGATTGCCGAATACTTTCAGGCCATGGTGCAGGATCTGTCAGCCAAATCCGAGCAGGCCGAAGCCCTGGTGCGCTATGACATAGACATGAACTTTCGACTCGTCACCCTGGTCTGCAATGAACGTATAACAGATGACATATGTATCCTCACCTTCGATCGGAAGATCGAGATCGAAGCCGGACAGTTCATTTTTCTGTGGATTCCCGGACTCGGTGAGAAACCCTTCTCTGCATTGACCGATGATCCGTTTCAACTGGCGGTGATTAACCTAGGTGAGTTCACCGAGGAGTTGATGTCCTTGGAGCCCGGCACTGAAGCCTACGTCAGGGGACCCCACGGCAATGCTGTAAGCCCCGAGCCTGGTGCTCGGATCATGGCCGTAGCCGGTGGCACAGGCCTCGCTGCTGTTTATCAGCTCGCGCGCGATTTCGGCAACACGGAAATCTTCTTCGGCGCCCGCAGTGCCGAACGACTCTACTTCGTGGACGAAAGTGCGAAAGTCAGCGACTTGCACATCGCCACTGACGACGGCAGCCGTGGACACCATGGCGTCATTACGGAATTGCTGGAGCAGCGACTCGAAGCGCTGTCGCCGGAAGAAAGGGAGAGCCTGGTGTTTTACAACTGTGGCCCTGCCCCTATGGTCAGAGCCGCTGAAGTGGTGGAACGCAAATACTGCAGTCCCGAACGCATTTTCAATGCCATCGACTACTGGACCAAATGCGGAGTCGGCATCTGTGGTGCTTGCGATGCACCAGATGGTCGCCGACTCTGTGTCGATGGCCCTTTTCTTGATGCCGCAGACAGCGACAGAAGTGCTGCGATTAATTCACCCGTTATTGGCAGTTAGCGCCCGGCTAGCATTTAACTAACCGTTACCATCCCGGCTTAGTCATCGCCACCAGAAATATTCCTGGCACAACCACCACCGATGCCATCAGTAACTTGATGCGCAGTGCCTTGTTGCGACCGCGTTTCAGCGCAAAGGTGCCGAAAACGATATACAGAATCAGCATTAGAATTTTCAGCGTCACCCATCCGACCACTATGGGATATTGGCGGGTCATTACCACTAGTGCGATGGCTGTACCCAATAACAGTGTGTCGTTGAGGTGAGGAAGAATTTTCGCAGCCTTGGTCTGGAGCAATGCTGACTCCATCACCATCCAGTAACCGCGCAAGGAAAACCCTAAGAAGGAGATAACGGCGAACGTAATGTGTGCGTGTTTGAGAATCAGGTACCAGCTCATACTGGGATTTTCACTTCACATGGGCTAACTAGACACTACTCTCACCTTCATCTATCAAGCCATTTTTGAAGCTGCTGACACATCTCGACAAGTCTTGATGCTTGCATTAGCATGAATCGAAATGAAGCAGTAGCCGGTCATGCTGGAACTCCTGTCTGATTATCCTGCCGTATTGTTTGACGCTCGATGCATAAGACTTGATTAGCTGGCGCGGTTTAGTTGCGACCCGGATACAGAATCTGGTGGCAGTAACTAGAGACTTCCCCTCTAACGAAAACAAGAACCGGGGACCATCATGCAGCGCCGCGAATTTCTTAGCCACTCCCTAACCGCGTTAGCCGGACTATCAATCGCAACAAATTCCGAGGCCCAAGACCTGGAAAACGCCGCACCGCGAGATTGGTCCGGTAACACGCCACTGCGTTATCCTGACCCGGACCTGATTGCCCTCGACCAGCGCTTCCAGCGTTACATCCCTTTTAATACACCAATCCAGCGGCACCATATCGGCACTTTCTGGGCAGAGGGACCAGCCTGGAATGGCGTTGGTCGTTATCTGGTGTGGAGTGATATTCCAAACAATGTGCAGCTGCGCTGGATTGAAGATGACGATCGCGTCACGGTGTTTCGCGAACCCGCTGGCAACAGCAACGGCAATACTTTCGATTACCAGGGCAGACAATTGTCCTGCGAGCACGGCAATCGCCGCGTCGTGCGCTATGAATATGATGGCTCGGTAACGGTCATCGCCGACAACTTTGAAGGCATCCCGCTGAACTCTCCTAACGATGTCGTAGTCCACCCGGATGGCAGTATCTGGTTTACTGATCCACCCTATGGCATACGCGGAGACTATGAGGGCAATCGCGCCGAACAGGAGTTGCCGCTGTCTGTCTATCGCGTCGACGCTGACAACGGCAGAATTAGTCGGGTGACCGATGACATCGATGCGCCTAACGGTTTGTGCTTCTCCCCCGATTACTCACTGCTGTATGTAGCCAATACTGGCGCAGGTCGCGATATCAAAGTGTGGGATGTCGATGGTGCCCGCCTTCGCAATGGGCGTGTATTTGCAGAATTAGTCAATCCCGTGAATGGCAATCGCACCTCAGCTGACGGCATCCGCTGCGACGTGGACGGCAACGTCTGGGCGGGCGCGCGTCCCGGCGTACAAATCATTGCTCAGGATGGGGATACGATAGGCGTGATTCGCTTGCCGGAAGTATGTGCCAATATCTGTTTTGGCGGTGCCAAGCGCAATCGGCTATTCATGACGGCAAGTCAGTCACTTTATTCGGTCTACGTTGGGGTTCGTGGCGCCGGCATCGCCTGAATGTCTTTTATCTTTTAATCCAGTCCGACAGTCCCCTGCACAACCCGGTTCGGTTTCATTGCAGCCGGGTTTTCTGCTCTAATACGCCCTCTTTTGCATTCTTCAACTCACGAAGGGGGAATTATGAGTCTAAGAGTCCTACGTCATAGCCTGAACCTGCTGGCAGCCGCTGGCCTATTCGCCATTAGCCTTACAAGCTACGCGGATATAGAGCAGTCCAACCTGGATGCGGTCACCGCAGATCTGCAGACGCGCATTGATGCCGGCAAGCTCTCGGGTGCCGTGGTCATGGTTGCCCAGAACGGTGAAGTCCTGATGAATGAGGCGCTGGGCTACCAGAACGTGGAAGACCAGGTGCCCATGAGCACCGACACGATCTTCCGTATCTTTTCCATGACCAAGCCCATCACCGGCACTGCCCTGATGATGTTATGGGACGAAGGCAAATTTCAGCTGGATGACCCGGTAGAGAAACACATGCCCGAATTGGCTGGCATGCAGGTCATGGTAGAACAGGACGAAGACGGCAACTGGGTAACCGAACCAGCTGATCACCCCATGACTGTGCGTGAATTGATGAGCCATACTGGTGGCCTGGCGTACACGCCACCCCTTTCGCAAGGTCCTGTGCCCATCGCGTATGCTGAGGCCGGCATTATGAACCTGACGGGTGCCAGCCTCGCCGAGTCCATGCCCGCATTGAAAGATATTCCGCTGACTTATCAGCCCGGTACCCAGTGGGTTTACAGTATTTCTGTTGACGTTCAGGGGTACATGGTAGAGCGCTTGTCTGGCATGAGCTTCGGCGAATTCTTGCAGACCCGCCTGTTTGAGCCATTGAGCATGGTAGATACCGGCTTTTATGTGCAGCCTGCAAACCATAGCCGCTTGTCGCGGCAATACGCGCCCAACAGTGACGGTACTCTGCGCCGCACCGACGACCGCGGCGGCATTGCTGCATTCGATTTCAAGAGTGCACCCCGGTTTGAGTCTGGTGGGGGTGGTCTGACCTCGACCGTGGCGGATTACATGCAGTTCGTGCAGATGCATCTAAACAAGGGCGAACTGAATGGGGTACGCATCCTGTCAGAAGAAGCGATCGAGCTGATGCGCAGCAATCAGTTACCGGACGCCGTAGCCAATATCGGACAGCTCTATCCAGGCAATGTGTTTGGCCTGGATTTCGCTATCGTGGAAAATTCTGATGCCTACCAGGGCGCTTCGGAGGGCACCCACTGGTGGTGGGGCATCGCAGGCTCCTGGTTCTGGATCGACCCTGTTGAAAACATCGCCTTCATCGGCATGATTCAGAGTGATGACATTCTGTATTCGCTGCAGGTACACGCTGCGGCCAGAGCTGCGATTTACAAATAGTCCGCGCCAATTGTAAACAGTCGGCGAACCCCCTTGGGTTCGCCGACTGAATTACACCTCTTCTCAGTTTCTCTGAAGAAGCTATACCACAAAGACCTCCCCAAGCGTTTTTGCAGCAGGGTTTGATAAACCTGCAGTGTTATCGCCCATGTCTTGCCATCGCTTAGGCAAACCCGAAAGATTATCCTGGCTCAGAAGAACTGACTCTGTTCTCTAATCCAAATTCCAGCAACTGTAAGGGCCTTACCTGCGGAGTGGCCCGTTCCGACAGTGAACAAAGTGCCGATGCCGTATTCACCATCAACCAAACCAGAGTGCAGATCAGCAAGCGCCGTGAGCCTAAGATACTGCCTATTACCAAGCTGGGTAGTGGCAGTTCCAACCTTATACTCTACGGTGCTGCCAGCCGCAGCAGTGGTCTCAATACGCCAGGCAGCAGTTTCAGCAGCACTGACAGCATCGATGTTCGTGCCAACCTGTTCATACCCAGCGAACACCAGTCGCTTACCGGTATTACTTATGTGGTGATTTCAGTCGAGGGAACGGGCTTGTTCTATCGCGACGCAGCAGGCGCTTATCAGACCTGGAATGGAGACATAGCCAGCCTGCAGGGCAATATCAATCCGCGCGCGCTTGATTTCAGTAAAGAGTTAGTTGCATTCAGTGAATTCGTCCCTGCCAACTTCGGCGTAAGCAGCGCCAACATCACTGTCTTTTTCGCCTATGCTATTCCGGGCACCGATGTCTTTGTCTATTCCAGCAACGGCATAGCCTTCACGATTCAGTAGCAGATCCTGTTGCCTGCCGGTCTTCCGGCTAAGGTCTACTGGTCGTTTCTAGCCTGAGCAAAAGGATTGTGGCTACAGACTGGAAATAACGTCGCGAATATAGGCCACGGCTTCAGTCACCGACTTTCCCTCAACATCCACCAGGCGATTCGCCTCGCGCATTACGTCACTGGTGATTTTGTTCTCAAGAGCAGAGAGGGTTTCTACAAACAGCGGATCATTCATGGCTTCCTCGGATACCGCCAGGAAACCATCATAGGGCGGTAAGGCATTGAGAGGATCCTCAAGCAGCAGAAGGTCAAACTCTGCCACTCGACCATCGGTTGTGTAGGCTGAGATAACATCCACCTGCCCCTCTGCAACCGCGGTATACATCAGCGAGGTATCAAAAGTGAGCTTCTCGTCGAAGTCGATGCCATAGGCTTCCCGCAGTCTGACCCACTCCGGACGCCCGAAGAATTCAAGGTCACCGGCCGCTATCAGATCCTCAGCCACAGGCAGCAGATCGTTGATGGAAGATATTCCCATCGCCTCGGCACGATCCCGGCGCATGGCTAGTGCATACAAATTCTGAAAACCGAGCCGCGCCAGGTTTTGCATCCCGTATTCATCGCTGATGAATTGGCTTACTGACAGCATCACTGCTTCCCTACCTGGATTGTCTTCACGGCTCATCCGATTCGCCCAAACCGTGCCTGAATATTCAAGATAGACATCAACCGTGTTGTTTGCCGTGGCCTGAAATACCACCTCTGTGCCCATGCCCAAGCGCTGCTCCGTGTTGAACCCCGCATCCTGCAGCGCTGCCTCTACGACGCCAGCAATGATGTATTGTTCGGTGTAACCCTTACCTCCCACCACATAGTCAACTTCGGGCTCAGGCAGCAGACTGTAAGCTGAAAAAATACCGGTGACAGCGAGCGCAGACACGACAGCAGTTCGATTGCGCTTGTAGCGTGCCGTGTCTGCAATCTCCGTGCGATTCTCCACCAGCCATTGAATACCACCAATGATGTTATCGAGAACAACCGCCATCAGCGCTGCAGCTACGCTGCCCACAGTTACTGCCACCAGGTTCCGTGTTTGCAGCCCGGTGAAAATATAGTTGCCAAAACTGGTGGCACCCACGAGCGTTGACAGTGTCGCCAGTCCTACTGTCCAGACGGCGGCAGTACGGATACCGGCTATAATCACCGGCAGAGCCAGCGGGATGCGGATCTGAGTCAGTATCTGGCGAGAGGACATACCAATGCCGCGGGCAGCCTCCACCACGTCGTCGGCAACGGTTTCCAGACCGGTGACCGTGTTCCTTACGATGGGCAACATGCTGTAAAGCACCAGCGCGATGATGGCTGGCAACAGGCCGATTCGCCCACCCAACATGGCGACCACCAGCGCCAGGATAGCCACACTGGGAAATGTCTGAATGATGCTTACCGTTGTCAGCAACGGTCGCTTCACCAGGCTGGACTGCGCTGCCCAGATCCCAAGCGGAATGCTGATGAGAATCCCCAGGATTAATGCGATAAAAGTAAGGGTCAGGTGTCCCTTAAAATACGCTGGTAACAGAGAAAGCTGCTCGATCAATATTTCATTCATCGCGCTGTCCCGGTCCGCTCCCACCGCGCAATAGCTGCTCAAGACGGTCGGCCCTGAGTCGAGGCATCTCCACCAACTCACTCACGTAAGGATGAGCGGGCGAATTCAACAATTCTGTAGGCGTTCCTATTTGTAGCACTTCACCCTGTTTCATCACCGCGATACGGTCCGCCATGAGTAGCGCTTCAGTCATATCGTGAGTCACCATAATGACCGTAAGCTGAAGATCTGCCTGAATGCGCTTGAATTCTTCCTGTAACTCAGCACGCGTAATAGGATCCAGTGCGCCGAAAGGTTCGTCCATCAACACAACATCAGGTTCGGCCGCCAAAGCGCGAGCCACGCCCACGCGTTGCTGCTGCCCCCCTGAGAGTTGAGCCGGCAGACGCTGCGCGTATTCCTCAGCGGATAACCCCACCATGGCCAGGGTCGCCTCAGTGCGCGCCTGCACTCGCGCATCCGAATAGTTAAGTAACCTGGGAACCGCCGCCACATTTTCAGCGACCGTGTAATGGGGAAACAGACCTATGCCCTGAAACACATAGCCGATATTGCGGCGCAGCGTCTCCGGGTTCTGTTGCAAAACGTTTTCGCCATTGACGAGGATAGAACCATGACTGGGCTCTTCAAGCCGATTGATCATCCTGAGAGTAGTGGTCTTCCCGCAGCCAGACTCGCCGATGAGACCCAATAACTCCCCCCGCTCCACGGTAAATGAAGTGTCGGCAACGGCATTGGACCTGCCACCGTCAAAGGATTTGCGAACATTTTGCAACTCGATCATGGCTGCACCATACTAGCAAGCCAACTGCTAGTATGTCCTGCTCGATAGCTGGGGTGCAGCAAACTTTCTAATTTCATTAATATTTGCGGAGCGATTGCATCCAGTGAAAATAAAAAGACTCCGGTTCGCAGGCTTGTTGCTCACCCTGCTCCTGGGTGCCTGCGCCGAATCGGGACCCATTGAAAAGGCCCTGTCTTCAGGTACACCTGCAGTAAGTAAGGTGATGGCAAACCTGGCACAGCATGAAGTGCAAATTCTGTTTACCGAAGTAATACGTATGCAGGATGGCAGTATTGTGTTTCAAGATGATGAATTCGGGATGAAGGACGAGCGCTATCACTATCCCGCCAGCACCGTGAAGCTTCCGGTGGCGCTATTGGCGCTGGAGAAGCTGCAGGAAGACGATCGCATCGACCGCTACACGCGCTTTAAGGTGATGGGGGAGCCAAACGGCAGCAGCTTTACCAACGAGTTGATCGAGCTGTTTGTAGTCAGCGATAACCAGGCCTACAACCGATTATTCGAGTTCCTGGGTAAAGACGAGATCAATCAACGCCTCAGCGTCAAGGGTCTGCCGGCCAGAATCTCTCATCGTCTCTCTATACCAGACTCAGATATTTTGACCACGCGAGTAATGCGATTCTCTGGCACAAGTGCTGATCCCGTTCTGATCGGACCCATTGAAAACTCTCCTATCGAGTCAGTGTCGCTGAGCGATCTCAACAAGGGAGTTGCCTACATCGAGAATGGCGAAAAAATTAATGCACCCTTCGACTTCAGCGAAAAGAACTACCTGCCATTACGTAGTTTGCATGGTGTGATGAAGCGCCTGATGTTTCCTGAAAACTTTACAGCAGAACAGCGGTTTCATCTTTCTCCTGCACACCGGCAGTTTGTCATCAGCGCCATGCAAAAACTGCCGAAAGAAGTGGGCTATGAGGAGACCGAATTTCCTGATGGCTATGCGAAATTTCTCGTATTCGGTGATCTTGAGGGTCGCGCCCCTGAGCGTCTCGAGATTCACAATAAGTCGGGGTGGGCATACGGCTACCTAACGGACACAGCCTACATCCTGAACAAGGAATCCGGTCGTGAATTCATTATCACCGCCAGTATTCACGTCAACGCCAACCAGACATTCAATGACAACGAGTACGAGTATGAGGGGTTAGGTGTGCCATTCCTGGGGGAGTTAGGACGCCAGCTTATTGGCTTCGGAGAGCAATCGAACTAGTTTTGGCCCGCCGCTTCCCTGCCCAGCCGCAGCGCGCTGCTGGCCCCCGCCGACAAACCGCTATCCACTCCCACAGTGACAAAACGAAAGCCTTGTTCGATGCGCTGCTGCACAGTGCGGGCGTTTGTAGTTATTGCGCAGGGCACATCATGTTCTAGGCAAGCCGCTAAAACCTCTTGAATCGCCGCCTCTACCTCGGGTGCCGCCGGGCTGGTATAGCCCATTGAAGTGCTCAGATCAGAAGGCCCGATAAAAATCCCGCCCACACCAGGCACGCTGATGATCTCTTCGATATTGGCGACGGCCTCTGGTGACTCGACAAACATGATGGCCAGCAGTTCACCCTGAGGATCAAGCGGCCACACATCGGCCCGGGCATGGTAATCCCGCACACCCCAGTACCATACCGCATTGGATGGGTTGCGACCTCGCAAGCCCTGGGGCTCATAGTCATCGACGCCATTGATCTGGGGATAGCGGGTTGCCCGCACCGCCAGCTCAGCCTGCTCGCGATTCTGGATGGCGGGAAACATGATGCCGTAAGTCCCCACATCCAGCACTTGCTTAGCCTGGGCGATTATCTCATCAGCTCCTCCGGCGGCGGGAATACGTACGAAGGGCACCACATCAGGCTGGAGATTGCCTTTCTCAAGGATGCTGCGCTTGTTGGTCATGCCCAGCAGGAATGCACGCAGTCTTTCCACATCGAACGGCGCATGCTCCATATCGATAAGGATGAAATCCAGGCCCGAGTTGGCCATGGCGCGCGCGTTTGTTAGGGAATAGTCAAAGGACAACAGGCCGAAAGCGGGCTCATCTTGCTCGAACAGGTCGATGAGTTTATTGAGTCGCACGGTATCAGATTGAGCAGACACGCTGGCGGCAAGTAGTGCCGCCAGTGCTATGCCTATGGTTCGCCACACAGTAGCTGGTTTCATTGCTTTGTCGCCGGCAAACACCGCTAGCGCTGGTACCAGGGGGGCTCAATCAGCAGTTCAGAATCAGCGCTCGGCTTGGGGACAAATTTTTGTGAACGACCATACTGGTTGTCGCCGCCAATCAAATTACCTGCGGGGTCAACACTAAAAGTGTGCACCTCGATATAGCCGTCGGGCAATTCGAGTGGCACCAGCCAGGTGTATTTGAGATTGCCTTCGAAATCGAAATTCAGAAATCTGAGTGGACCGAGATCAGTAATCCAGAAATCGTTTTCGTTGACGATGATGTCCAGGGGCAGAGTCAACGGCGAGCCAATAGAGCGTTCGAATTCGAATACCGCTGGATCGTCAGTTGCACGGAACAGGTTCACCTCGTTGCCCATGCGATCAAGCACGAATACCCGACCCTCAGGGCCAACAGCAACCGCATGGAGCGTATTGAACTGACCAGGTCCATCACCCTCTCCACCAAACTCGCCCAGGTAATTCATGTCATTGTCATAAATAATCACGCGGTGATTGTCGAGGCCATCGGCAACCAGGATGCGACCATCTGGCATAAACGCTACGTCCTGGGGTCGGCCGTAGTGGTTTTCGTCGTTGCCAGGCACCAGTTTCTCACCGTAGGTCGCAAGTACCTCGCTGCCATCGTTGGCAATCACATAGATCTGATGAAAGGTTTCATTCACCAGCCAGATTCGGCTCTCGGGATCATACGGGCTAATACGGATGCGGTGCGGACCAGGGCCATCTGAGCCCTCGCAGAGATAGTCCAGGTGATCCCAGACTTCTAAGACTTCGCCATCACCATTAACCACGTACAGGCAATTTTGCCAGGTCCGACGATTGGTTTCCCGCAACACGTTGATACCCACATAGCCTGCATAGCCGGGAAATTCCTCGGGTACCGGATAGGGCATGACGGTCTCGCCGCGTTGGGCAATGATTATGCGGTCTTCAGACTCAGCCCACACGCCAGAGTTACCACCAAAGGCGAAACCAGGCTCCTGGAAGGGTTCAGCCCAGCCTGAGACGACGTTATAGGGGCTCTCGCCAATACGACCGCGGGCGTTGCCCTGCTGAGCCAGGGTTTGGTTAGCCAGGGTCAGGCTGAGAATTAGGGCAGTAACACGGATCAAGATTCCCATCGCGAATACCTCTTTAATAGTCTTGCATTGCTTTTTATTTTGAATTGGTGCTGCGAGCCCCTAATAATGACAAATTCAGAGCAGCGGGTATAGCGCAGCAGCAGTGTATTAGCGAATTCAGCGCGCTCGCTGCAGCGCTTTCTTGGCTAGACGCGCTTTATGCAGCAGCGGTTCGGTGTAGCCGCTGGGCTGCAGACGACCTGCATATACCAGGTCACAAGCAGCCTGAAAGGCAATGGACTGATCAGGATTGGTCGCCATGGGCTCATAGGCCGGGTCATGTTGATTCTGCGCATCCACCACCGCCGCCATACGCAGCAGGGTTGCTCGCACCTGCTCTTCTGAACACAAACCATGATGAAGCCAATTAGCAATATGCTGCGAGGATATCCTCAGAGTAGCCCGGTCTTCCATTAGCCCTACGTTGTGAATATCAGGCACCTTGGAACATCCTACGCCCTGATCTACCCAACGTACCACGTATCCCAGAATGCCCTGCGCGTTGTTATCTAGCTCATGCTGAATCTCTTCCGCGCTGAAGCTGCCAGGCTCTTGCATGAGCGGGATTGCAAGCATGTCAGCAAGAGCGGCTGGCGCGCGGCTCTTCAGAGTCTGCTGCACGTCGGCCACATTAACCCTGTGGTAGTGCAGCGCATGCAATACCGCCGCAGTCGGTGATGGCACCCAAGCGGTATTGGCCCCAGCCTCTGGGTGTCCTATCTTCTGCTCGAGCATCGCCGCCATCAGATCCGGCATCGCCCACATTCCCTTACCAATTTGGCTGCGACCCTGAAAGCCACACGCCAGGCCGGTATCTACATTGTGCTGTTCATAGGCAGCAATCCAGGCCGTGGACTTCATCTTCGCCTTAGCCACCATGGGTCCAGCTTCCATTGAGGTATGGATCTCATCACCTGTGCGATCAAGGAACCCCGTATTGATAAAGACAACCCGATCTCTTGCCCTATAGATGCATGACTTAAGATTCAGCGTGGTTCGACGTTCTTCATCCATGATGCCGACTTTCAGACGTAACGGTTCCAGGCCCAGGAGTTTCTCTACGGCAGCAAAGACATCGCAGCAAAATTCAACTTCTTCCGGCCCATGCATTTTTGGCTTTACGATATAAACACTACCGGCGCGAGAATTCCGCAGTGTATTCCGCCCGAGCACATCAATTGCGCCTACTGCGCCGGTGATGAGGGCGTCTAATAACCCCTCATAGATCTCCCCACCCTCGCTGTCCAGAATGGCTGGATTACGCATCAAGTGTCCCACATTACGCACCAGCAGAAGGCTCCGGCCCGGCAAACTAAATTCCTTGCCCTGGGGGTCAAGGTAGTGCCGGTCAGGGTTCAGCTTGCGAGTCAGCTGCGCTCCATTTTTTTGAAAGGTTTCCTGTAGCTCTCCGGTGATAAGCCCCAACCAGTTGCGGTAGACCTCGACCTTGTCTTCCGCATCCACCGCTGCAACCGAGTCTTCACAGTCCTGAATCGTCGTAATGGCAGCCTCAAGGCAGACGTCTTTGACGGCGGCCGCATCGGTACCGCCAATCTCTGAATCTGGGTCTATTTGAATTTCCAGGTGCAGCCTGTTGTTTTGCAGCAAGATTGCTGATGGTTTCTCAGCCGAGCCCTTGAAGCCTTTGAACTGAGCGGGATATTTTAGGGAGTTAACACCGGACGCAGTTGCCACCCGCAATTCGCTGCCAACAACACTGTAAGCCGTCGCATCGCGATGTGAGGCGCTTTTAAGCGGACAGGCCTGATCCAGAACACCCCTGGCAAAGGCGATAACTTTGGCACCACGTACCGGATTATAGGCCCCCGCGCGGTCTGCTCCATCTGTTTCAGGGATAGCGTCGGTGCCGTAAAGCGCATCATAAAGGCTGCCCCAACGGGCATTGGCAGCGTTCAGGGCGAAACGCGCATTCTTGACGGGCACCACTAATTGCGGGCCAGCCTGCATACTGATTTCCGCATCCACATGGGAGGTGTCGATTTCGAAATCTGGCACGGCATCGGTCAAGTAGGCAATAGAGGTGAGAAATTTATGATAGGCGGCAGGATCTGGCGCACCGCTGTTTTGATCGTGCCAGGCATCAATCTGCTGCTGCAAGTCATCACGCTTTGCCAATAGCTGCGAGTTTCGAAACGTAAACTCGCTCAGCAAGGCTTCTGTGCGCTGCCAGAATTGATTGGGGTCGAGATCAAGGTGAGGAAGTAATTCCTCTTCTACAAAATGCCGGAGCAGCTCATCGACCTGAAGTTGTCCTATCGCGACGTATGCCATGCTTGGAGTTTACTGCGATTATAAATAAATCGCACCAGCAGCGACGGTTAGGACAGATTGCGGGCTGGTGGTGAATCGGGCAGAAATCTAGATATCGTCTTCTTTCGAGGCGAGTCTGGACATTTATAGGACAGATTCGTGCATTCGCTCCAGAGTCGCCTGGAAGCGCTTCGCGTCCTCTGCACCGGTATCCTTGGCAATCGCAGCTGCATTCAATTCCCTGATCAACTGGATCATTTTGTCGCCTTCATCGCGCAGTTGGGAATAACGACGTTCATTCGGAAACAGCTTGGACGATAAGCCCCATACGCCGGCTTCCATCAGCAGCACACCCAGCTAGACAAGCGGTAGCTGCGATTGCACGTCCAACGACGCACTACGGAAAATTGCAGTGAAAATAATGCCAATACCAAGTCCGGTCAGGCCCAGATCGATGCTGCGACGAAGATTACGTTTCACTAGATTAATCTCGTTGTTTCGCTAAATTATTTGTCAGCGATTTACAATTTTAAGCGATCAGACGAACAGTTAGTCGACCAAGCTAACATTTAGCTTAGCGGTAAACAGCATGGTCCGATCCAGATCCTGGGTAGCATAGTCCAGCAGCGTTTCTTCACTCTGCTCAACCATTCCGTCGAACTTGCTTTCCCCGTTTACTACGACTCGCAGAGGCAGGTCAAAATCTACAGCATGGGGGCTTAATAGCAATGTGAATCGGTCCACACCCCGGGCATCCACTTCGAATTGATTACCAGTGCGAGTCACCTGCAACAGCGATGGTCTATCCGCCTCTGTCATCTCGTTGATTTCTATCCAGTGGTTTCTGTTGTATCGATCCGTACGATCTGCCACCCATTGAATATTCGCAGGCAGAGGGTCTCTCGGGTTGTCTGCCTTAAACTCCTCAATCACAGCCTGGTAGTCAGGTAACCAGCTGGTGTTATGCTCACCTTCTTCGATCACCGTCCAAGTGTAGGATACACCCACATCCTGTAATATCTGGATAAATGAGTCCAATGACGCTGCAGGGTACAAACGGTCGTTCTCGCCGTTCACAATGTAGAGCGGTTTATTCATCAAGTTTTCAAAATAGAGTCGATATCCACCTCCGCTCTGCTGGCTTCGCAGCACACCGGGATGACCAATATAGGGAAGAAAGGCAGCCCACTGTGTGGGTTGCTTGAAGGCAAAAAAATAGGCGCCCGTGCCGCCGTCAGAGATACCTGTCATGGTTACCCTGTTTTCATCGACATTGTAGGTCGCTTTGAGCTCATTAAGTATTGCAGGAATATTCTCTGACTGTGAGTCCTGCCACCAATAAGCCTCGGACCAGGCAAATGGGATTACGATAATGCGACCGGGCTGAGCCACCCTCTCATAACTTCTCTGCCAGAAATTTTCCTCTGCATCTGCCCTGGGCCGACCAACACCACCGTGCAACACAAACTCAAGCGGATAGGGCTGGTTCGGATCATAGTCTTCTGGCACATACAACATGTAAGGATATTCTGCGCCTTCCGCATCGATACGCTGCCGCAGCTGTTCACCAGTTGGCACATCGGCATCGTACGCTGGCCCAGCCTGGAACAAGGCCACCAATTCTTCGACACCAGTTTGGCTCGCCAAGATTTCATCTACCAGCGCGGCTCTTGCCGCCGCCGAATCGGCGCGCCAAAACTCAGTGACAACAGCTTCACCCAATTCAGGTAGAGACTCTTGCCCCTGAGCACCTGCCTCAATACCTGCCAATACACAAATGATAAGTGCCAGGTATCCTAGTTTATGTTGATTGCTGCGATTGCTTATGATGACGAAATGCCTCCGATGATTGAACCAAACCAATTAGATAATCTGTCTTCTAATCCAGTGCTCCGCCCAATTCGGTATACACTGCTCGCAAAAAACGGTCAGGATTGCCATAACGATCATTGTAAGCAGCAGTAGGATCTGCGGCCGCAACCTCTTCGTAGCTCATACCACTTTCCACCATCGGCGCAACCTGGTCCCTGACATCGAGAATCATGTCGCGAAACCCCATGACATCCATGCGACTTGAAACATCTCCATGCCCCGGCAAAATCAGCGTATCCGGTCCGGCTGTGCCGATCAGCAGACCGAGCGCCTGAATACTTCCGTCCAGGGTGCCGCCGTTGTTGGTATCGATTACCGGAAACGCCGTCGTGCGAAACACATCGCCAGTATGAATCACATCAGAATCGACGAAATGAATAAAGGTATCGCCATCGGTGTGGGCTGGCGGCACGGGAAAAGCGTAGACTTCTTCACCATTCAGGTGAATGGTGATCGCATCACTATAGGTTAGCACTGGCAGTGCGGCTGCTGGTGACTGTGCCGCCAATCGCACCCGCACCTCGTCACGGGCAAGAATAAGAATCCCCAGCTTCCCGAGATTCTCATTGCCGCCGGTGTGATCACCATGCACATGGGTGTTGATTACGAATCGAATTTCACCCTCATTGAGTTGCCTGATGGCGGCCAGGATTTTGTCAGTAAGGGGCGCATACTGATCATCGATCATGACGACTCCATCTTCCCCAATCGAGAGGCCGATGTTCCCGCCAGCGCCCTGCAGGTAATACACGCTGCCCGCAACATGATGTGCGACTATTTCTACATTGCTGAAATCCTGCTGCGCGTGCGAGGCCGGAGTAAGAAGCCACATAAGACCCAGCAGGGTGATCATTGCTGCCGATTTTGTGGAAAGAGTCATCGTGTTCTCCCTCTTTGTAAACTCGTCGGATTCCAGCATAAGAGCCCGGCCGAAGCTTGTCCACGCTGTAGCAGACAATTCGGCCTATTTTGGTTTAAAGTAACGCAAAAATACGGCTAAAAGCAGGAAATTTCGACTACTGTCGTATTGCCCATACTACTTTGCCGGCTGGAATTACGCAGGTCCCGGGCAAGTGCCCTGAAAACATGAGAAATTCTTCCATACTCACTACGAGTGGCCACATAGGCGCGCTGTCGCTAGTCCTGCTGCTGGGCTTTGCCACCGAGGCTTGCGCGCAGTCTGACCGCGACCCCGACGACCTGCCGCTGTTGGACCTGGATCGCCCCATACGGCTGAATTTTTCTGGCGATTGGGAGAAAGATTTCAATCGCAGCGATCGTTGGGAAGACGAGCTTAACCGCCTGTTTCAGATTCGGCAGGAGCGCGCCGCCTCCCAACGCGCCGGGGTGACGACTCGCAGTGTGCCACGCACATCACTCGGTAATCTCAATCTTAACTCGCTGATGCCTCGAGGCACTAACATTGTCGATTTAGCCCGGCTCGCTGAATATGTGAGCCGGCAGACAACGATTCACATCGAGCAAGATCGCAATGAAGTTCGTATCGAACGCCGCGGCGAGGCTCCCTTGATCTGCAGCATTGAAGATGGGCTCCGCGAGACATTTCGCAGCGAACACGGCAATGAATTTTGCGGTTGGGATGGTCAGCAGTTGGTTTTCATAACCAGTCTGCCCGACGATCTTGAGATCAGCCATCGCTTCGACGTTGCCGCGGATCGAGAAGAACTGCGCATGGTGACCAGTATTTCCCATAAAGGGTCAGCTCCCTTCAACCTGATCCAGGCCTTTAATCGCTATGATGCTGGCACTGATAATCTAAACTGCGTGCTCACCGTAACCCGCGGCCGCATCTGCAGCCAGGTCACGCCGCTGGGTGAAGGCCGGGGTCGGTAACTATGTTGGCGCGTGCGCTATTGCTTAGCCTGATGATCCTGGCAACGAGTTGCAATCAGCTCGCGACACCGCCTCCGCCCCCGGCTGTCGAGTATCCGCAGGTGGGTGACGTCAGCCTGCTAATCGCGCCGCAGAGTCCGGCTGAAGTGCAACTGCTTGATATTGGCATCGTCGTGTTCGACAACATCGAAGATCCAGCTGCAACCCAAACTTACGGTGACCGGGTCTTTGCCGAGGTGAGGGACAAAGAAATCCGTTATCTGCCGTTTCTGCTGCGTAATACCCTGATCGAATCCCAACAGTGGGGCGCTGTGCGGGTGCTGCCGCTAGCGGACCCGTCAGTAGATCTGCTGGTTAGCGGCACAATTCTAGTTTCCAATGGCACTGATCTTGCGTTGCAAATAAAGGTCCGCGACAGCACTGGGCGCAGCTGGCTAGAAAAGGTCTATGGCGATACTGCCTACCTCGCTGACTATCCCGAGAATACCCGCTTCACCGCGGGCAACCCGTTTAATCCCGCTGCTCACACGGAACCCTACCTCGACCTGTATGAGCAGATCAGTAACGACCTGTTGGCCGTCAGAGTCCTGTTTACTGCAGCAGAGATGCAGAACATTCGCGATGTCTCGCGGCTAGTCTATGCCAATGACCTGTCACCAGAATCTTTTGGTCACATGCTGGAGCAGGACAGCAATGGCCAGCTGCAGGTCATCAGCCTGCCAGCCGAGAACGATCCCATGTTGGCGAGAGTCGAAGACATGCGGCTGCGTCACCATGTCTTTATAGACACGGTAGACGAATACTACGAAGCGCTCCATGACGAAATGCAGCAGGCCTATGTCATGTGGCGGCGCCATGCCTATGATCAGGAAGAGCAGGAAGGGGCCCTTGCCCCTGAACCCATCAGCCAGGATTTTTTCAGTAGCAGCAGTGGCTATCTGACCATGACCCAGCGCTACAACCGATTTCGCTGGAGCAAGATCTACCAGCAAGAATTTCGCGAACTAGCTGCCGGTTTCAACCAGGAGCTGGCGCCTGCGATCCTTGAACTCAACGAACAGGTGCATGGCCTCAGTGGCACAATGAAAGAACAATACATCCAGTGGCGTCGCATTCTCAGACAGCTGTTTGAATTAGAAACTGGCGACGCCTGATTGGCAATCACGCTAAGGGCGCGCTCGATTCAACCCGTGGATTCAAGCTGCTATTCCCCGCAAAACAATTTTGATTTACCCACAAATGCGGTAGTCTCTGGGCATTTCTACAAAAACAACAATAATAAATAGGAGAGTCATTATGTCCGAAACACTTTCGGCAGAGGCGAGTTCACGAACCAAGTGGATTGTCGGTGGTTCGCTGGCAGGTCTACTGGCAGTCGGAATCATCGGTTTTCTAATTTATTCGTCGGTTTGCCCCTGTGACCGAACGCCGGGTGGATTTCTGTTTGGAGAGGCAGCAGATGGCCCGGTGACGGATTGGGCCTTCGCAAACGAAGTTCCCCTGTGCCAACTGCAGATCTACGCTGGCATTCGTCCCCATTCGATTAACCTGAATTGCATGGCGACAGAAACCGGCGAGTTATTCCTGAGCTGCTCGGTTTGTGAGCGCAAATACTGGGCCGGTAAAGTGGAGGCCGATGAGACAGGGGTGATGCGGCTAAATGGTGTGGTCTATCCAATCGTACTTAACCGAGTACAGGACCCCTCGCGCATGGAACAGGCCTGGCGCGCAAGGATTCAGAAATTGCAGACCTTTGGCGGTGGTCCCTATAACCCTACACCAGAACTTGATGCACAGCGCCCTGACCACTGGTGGACATTCCAGGTGACATCACGCAGCTGAGCATTAGCTTGTTCAGCAAGCGAATTCAAAAACTAGTTAAAACGCTAAAATACTAACAAGATTGCACTGTCAGATCTCGTGAGGAATACGACAATGATTAAATCCATGCTTACAGCATTCGCCCTCGCGGCAGCCCTCAGCAGTCAAGTCAACGCACAACAACCCAACTGGGTGGAGTTAGCGGTCCACAATTTCGGCGCTCCCGTCAACACCATGTGGGCGGAAGGCGAGCTGTCGTTCGCGGCGGATGGCACCATGGTGTACTGCAGCGCGCGTCAGGATATGGCCGTGGCAGCTGGCGACCCGAAGGATCTCTATATTGCTAATTTCAATTCAGAAACCGGAACCTGGGATACGCCGGTCAATATGGGCATGCCCGTCAATCAACCACCAGCCACGGATGTAGACCCGCTGCGCATGGGTGATGACCGCGAGCCCTGGATCACAGCCGACGGCAATACCATCTACTTCCGTTCGGATCGTCTCGCGACCACGACACCGCGCAATAATCACGATGTATTTGTAACCCGCAAGGTAAACGGCACTTGGTCAACCCCGGAGCTGGTTGGCTATCCAGTCAGCACCACCGAGGGCGATGAGCACTGCCCTGCAGTTTTGCAGGATGGTGAGACTCTTTGCTTCGCCTCACGCCGAGCTGGTGGCTACGGCGGTTCCGATATTTATTGTGTTAAACCTGATGGCAACGGCAGCTGGGGAGACGCAGTGAACCAGGGGCCAAACATTAATACTGCAGCGGAAGAGTTTCATTTCACCCAGGATGTAGACGGCAAGGTGTATTTCACCTCGAACCGCCCAGGTGGATTCGGCGGCATGGATATTTACGGCGCTGCATCTCGCGGCCCGAATGATTGGGCACCATCATTCAATCTTGGAGAAAAAATAAATACCGCAGGTGCTGATATGTGCCCAGCGCTGCCACCCGGCGGGGAAACCATGGCCTGGTTCTCCTCACGCCAGGACAGCAGCTTCGGCAACGCCGATATTTTCTGGACCAGCAAGGTAAACATCGCAAGCGAAGAATAGTCTCCCATGTCGAATCCCTGGCAGGCGGTGCCTGAAGCGCCAGTAATTTTTCGCGCCCAGTACAAAGTACCGGGCACCAGCCCTTTCTCAGCCCTGCTAGATCTCGGTAACGACTGCTATTTGATCTTTAGCCCAGGGCAGGGATTGGAGGGCTCCCTACCCGACTTCGTCACCCCGAATTCCAAATTATTACTCCTGGCATCTTGTGTCGGTAATACATTCGGCATAGCCGTTTGGTCAGCCGAACACCCTGATGCAGAACTGTTCGCTCCGGATGCTATTCACGAAATATTTAGGAAAAGCGGTGTTGTCGATAAACTACAGTCAATAGGCGCGCTGGCTGCGCAAATGCCCAGTCATTTGCAGATCCACGTGCCGCCCCCGAACAAGTTTCATGAGGTGTGGCTCACTGATAAGCAGGACGAAACCACCTTCTGGATAATAGGAGATGCCTTTCTCAATTTCGAAACGGTGGCAGGAAACTTAATCAAGAAATTTCTACTTGGCCTTTACAGCATCAAACCAGGGCTGCGGCTGAACGAGTTATTTCGCCTCGGTTTGACAGACAAGCAGAAGTTCAAGGAGTGGGCTGTCACACTTTTCGATAAAGCTAACAGACAGGTATCACTCCCTTGCCACTGGGAGATCAACGCCGCAAAGGACTGCGGCGAAAAGCTGAAGCAGATTATTAATGCGATGGTCTGATGCCAGCGGCTGGGGCCGCTGACACCTCACGAGACTAAACCCGGTTAAAAATAAGCTTAAGCCAGATTAGTGGCAAACAGGTTTAGCAGACGACTCCAGGCGCGCTCGGCCTGTTGCTGATGATAGACCTGAGAATCGATCGCGCACCAACCGTGCAGCGCGCCAGAATACACCTCAATTTCAGCATCGATACCCGCAGCATCATAGGCTTCACTTAGAGTAACCTTGGCCTGCGGATCACTCTGGTCATCGTTGTCCGCAACGCAATGCAGCATGGCCGCCCGTGTTTCCGGAATCAGCAGATGCGGGCTATCGGGATTACCGGTAGCCAATCCGCCGCCATGAAAGGTGCCGCCCGCTGCAAAGCGTTCAGGCACGGCCGCCACGGTCCGCATCACCATGGGCCCACCCATGCAATAACCGGTAGTCCCAATGCCCTTGCTGGTATCCACTTCATCCTGCTCATCAAGCCACGCTGTAAAAGTCCTGGCATCAGTGAAATGGGTTTCGGCATTCAGGTTACGGGCCATGGGCAATACCAACTCCCTGATCTCAGGCTGGCCAAAGCTGGCACCCAAGGGAACCACAGGCGAACGGGCATCACGATAAAAAGGGTTCACGGTTAACACTGCATAACCTTCCCGGGCCAGGCGGCGACCCATTTCACGAAACGCAGGGCGCAGCGCCAGGATATCTGGCCAGACCAGCACGGCAGCGTGGCTGCCATTGGATGGGTAGGCAAAGTGGCAATCAGCGACGCCGTCGGGCGTGCGTATCTCCACATCGCGCTCTGAGATGGATTGGGCGTTAGCTACAGCAGGCAACATCATCGCCATGCTGGCGCCAGTGGCTAGCTTGGTGAAATCCCGGCGTGACATATCAGGATGCTCTTCCAGATAGGCATCCGCGTCTTTTTGCGTATCGTAATCACACATGACTGAGTCCTCTTTTACTGCTTTTAATTGTCGTATTCCCGTTGGGGGAGTATGAGAGTATTTGGGGCAGCACAAAAACACAACACCATTAATCCTTAAATCCGCGGTCAGTATGAAGTTAGTTGTCTTCGCCGCCAGCAACAGCAATCATTCCATTAACAAGCAGCTGGTGACCCACGCAGCTGGACTGTTGTCAGGTATTGGTGTGTTAGAGACTGCGACAAATTCGGCACCCCATTTTGGCGCGGATCTCAGGGGCTCCTTATCAATCCCCAGATTTAACGACAATTTTGATACCACGTCAGGGCAATTGACTAATGCTGAATTACAGGCAAAGCTTGAGGCAACTGTAGCAACCCTGTTGGGTTAGCTGCTGTTAAGACAATAAGAAGAAAACAGGCCGACCTAAAGGAGAGTCAGCATGGTAGAACTCAAGCGCCGTAGCTTCAGCAAGGCTCTGGTGGGAGCCGCCGCAGCTTCCGCATTCCCTGCTGTGGTGTTGGGGCAATCAACCCAGGTCTCGACCGTCGCCGGTACCGGTGAGGCCGGCTATGAAGACGAGGGACGAGGCGGGGTGCTGGCGCTGGAGTCCCCGATCAATAATCCCTATGGCGTAGTGCCTGGTCCGGATGGTGCCTTGTATTTTTGTGAGGTAGATACCGGCCGGATTCGCCGACTCGATCTCAGCAACCTGAGACTGTCTACTATTGCGGGCACCGGTGAACCCGGTTTTAGGCCGGAATCCCGACTTCCCCTGGAAACCCCGTTTTCCGCTCCCCATGAAATTCGATGGGATCTGGAAGGCAATCTGTTTGTGGTGGAACGGGACAATCACACGGTGCGTCGTATCGCTGGGCGCACCGGTCTGGTCACCACACTCGCGGGCAATGGTGAAGCCGGCTTCTCAGGCGATGGTCGACCAGCCGTACTCAGTCAGTTACGCCAACCCCATAGCATCGCCTTTGACGCCAGAAATAATCTACTGATTTGTGATATCGGCAATCAGCGTCTGCGCAGCGTGAGTCGAGAGACTGGCCTCATTTCGACCCTGTCCGGAACGGGCGAGCGCTTGGCCACTCCAGACGAGGCACCTCTGTCAGGAACGCCGCTGCTGGGACCCCGCTCCATCGATTGTGACCGTGAAGGCAACGCCTATCTGGTGCTTAGGGAAGGCAATGCGGTTTTTCAAATTGACCTGGCGGCGGGACGCCTGCAGCGCCTCGCTGGTACTGGGGAACGGGGCTATACCGGAGACGGTGGACCCGCATTGAATGCGACCTTCAATGGCCCCAAGGGAATTGCCTATTCCCGCAGTGACAACAGCCTGTATATCGTTGACACTGAAAATCATGTGATCCGACGCCTGTCTCTCAGCACCGGCATTCTCGACACAGTACTGGGAAATGGCGAGCGCGGTGACGGGCCGGATGGTGATCCGCTGGCCTGCGCCATGAATCGACCCCACGGCGTCTGTGCCCATCGGGGCGTGCTATATGTGTCGGACAGCGAGAGTCATCGACTGCGCGCAGTCACCGGGTTAATTGCCTAGTCAGAAGTGGGCTTCAGGAACGCAATTTGTACGAACTAAACGATTTGCTGCTACTGCTGCGCTCATCCCAGCCTGTAATTAGTATTCAAACCCATGAGGAGCAGCGCGCAGTTGACCTGATAAAACGCTGCAGTGTGTTCCTCAATAAACCAATCTTTCAATGGTCTATCACCAGAGGGATGGTTGACGCAGTGTCTGGCAACCATGTTCTGGAGCTGGCGGACAAGGCCGCTAATCAGAATCCGCAAGACCTGCCAGTCTCTGAAGCCAAGCGACTTATTCGAAATGCCATCTATGATGACGATGCCATTTCTCGCTGTGATATCGATCGGGTGCAGAAAGCCAAGTATGAATTGTTGGGCCAGGATGGTGTGCTCAGTTTCGAGTATGAAACCGCGAGTTTCAATCAGGTTGGCGGACTGACTGCGCTGAAGCAGTGGCTCAGTATCAGGAGGGAGGCCTTCCTCGCCGACGAATCTGAACTCACGCTAGACAGACCCAAGGGAATTTTGCTGGTAGGCATACAGGGCAGCGGCAAATCCCTGGCGGCAAAGGCGGTAGCCGGCGTCTGGCATGTGCCCCTGCTGCGCCTCGACTTCGGCACCCTGTGTAACAAATTTTTCGGTGAAACCGAGAAGAACATCCGCAAAGCGCTTTAGCTGGCGGAGGTGATGGCGCCCTGCGTGCTTTGGGTCGACGAAATCGAGAAAGGTATCTCCACCGGGGACTACGATAGCGGCACGTCGCAACGGGTGCTGGCAACCCTGCTCACCTGGATGGCCGAGCATCGAAAGCCTGTTTTTATTGTGGCCACAGCGAATGATATCAAGTCTCTGCGCCCTGAACTCATTCGCAAAGGCAGGCTGGATGAAATCTTCTTTGTCGATCTACCAGCACCATCGACTCGTGCAGAGATCTACCGCATTCATCTGGAAAAAAGAGCATCCGATCCAGCTGCATTTGACCTAATGGAACTCGCCGATCGCAGTGTCGGGTTTTCCGGTGCCGAAATAGAACAGGCAGTGGTTTCAGGCCTGTACCGGTCCATGGCACAGAAACAGGCGCTTTCCCAGACTATGCTGCTGGAGGAAATTACACAGACGCGGCCCCTGTCCGTGGTGATGGCCGAGGAGATTAGTCAGTTACAGGCATGGGCAAAGGACCGCACCGTACGCGCAAACTAGCGCTTTTCTCCAGTACTGGATTGGGGGGGTTAGCGATCAAGCCAAAATGGCATAAAGTGAGAAGTTAGGTCACAATTCAAGAAAAGAAAATTTCTACTTGGACTGCTAGCTTCCCTGCTGCTCCTTGGCAACGGCTCCTTTGCTGATGAGACCAGCATCGATGACTTCGCATTCCTCGCCGGCTTCTGGCGTGGCACCGGCAAACGGTCGCATGTTCGGCATATTCAGTCAGTACAATGATAGTGAACTGGTGTTTACTGAATTTATGGAGATTACTCAGTAGGACGGTGAATTCCTGCTGTGTTTAAAACACTTCAACCCGGATTTTTCCGGTTGGGAAGAGAAGACTGATTACGTGACCTTCAAATTGTAATCAGTAAGCGACAATACGGCTGCGTTTTCCGGCCTTTCTTATCAGGTCAATGATCAGCGCGAACTGACAATTTCATTACGTATGCATCAGGGTGATGGCAGCATTACCACTGAACAATTTAGTTTTTCCCGTGTCGACCTCTAGACAAAACTCGAATCGGCCACGATTTTACGCTGAGTAAGAAATGAGCGAACAACGAATCAAGGAATTGATTAACGAACTCATCAAGGAGTTGGAAAGCACCGATGGGGTCGCCGAGGAAGCTGTTTCTGTTGCCAGGCAGCTGGAAGGCAAAATAGACGACCTGGTTAATCCCGAAGTGGATACCAGCGAGAGTACCATTCCAGATGATGCCATCGCTCTGGAAGCGAGCTTTGCCGCCAGTCATTCAGTAGCCGAGAAGCTTATCAGGGAGTTGATCAATACCCTCAGTCGAATCGGCATCTAACTCAGAGGATGCAGCTCTATGGGAATCGATTTCTCGCGGCTCCCCACCAACGTGCCGATCAAAGAATCACCCCAGGTGTATTTGACCTGCATTAAATCGTTGATGCGATCGCTCTTGTCACGTCGGAGCACGGTTTCATAGCGAGCGGTAACGCCATCGCGCGTCATCTCAAACGAGCCGTTCGCCTGCAGTCGGCTAAACCAACCCGAACCGTCTGCACCCACTCTGAGGTACTGATATCCCTCATCATCGACAATCCATAGTCTGGTGGTCACGGTTTCACCCTTTTCATCCTGAGTATGGAGTTCGACCACCTCCACCCGCTCTGCCGCGATGCGCTCAAGACTAAACAGCGCCACCATAAGCCCAAGTAAAATCCCAAGCCCCCAAAAGACGTACTTCATAACGGTTTCTCCAGGCTACCTCGCTCCAAGTTCAAACACTTTAACATTAAACAGTTTTATATTAAAAGCTTTAGTGTTAAAATATCAGCGCTTTGAACACTCGAGGATCGGCATGGCAAAGACTAATGAAGACATGGGTATGGAAATTTTTGGCTTCTTCACAGAAGTCTCGATCATCGCACAACTCTCAATCAGCCTGTTTGAGCGCCACTTACCTGAGGGTTTAACCCACTCACAGTTTGGGGTTTTGAACTGGTTCCATCGAGTCGATGACGAAGCCACCCCTGGCAGACTGGCTGCCGCGTTTCAGGTGACTCCCGGTGCCATGACCAACACCTTGAAGCGACTGGGAGCCAAGGCGCTGATCAAGGTTGAACCAGATGCAAGCAGCGGGAGACGCAAGCGGGTTACCATCACCCCGGCGGGGCGAGACATGCGGCAGCAAGCCTTAGAGTCAGCGGCGCCGCTGCTGGCGGAATTTGTGGAGGCATTTTCGGCGGGTACCATCGCTGGGCAGACCAGAGAATTAGCGAAGATCAGGGAATATCTGGACGAATATCGCTACCGCGAATCCATAAGACTTGAACCAAAGACAGACAAAAAAATGCCCCTGTCAGGTTAGCCGACAGGGGCATTCAATCTATTGGAGAGGCATGCAACTACCTCAGGGGACTTGAGCAGAGGCGCACCAAGGGCAACTAAGCCGGATGGTGCTGATGTCTCGACTATTTCAACGTATCATCCCAGAGTCCGGATCATTTTTCCCGATAAAAAGTTAGAATCCAGAGTATTCGGCAGATTCAGGCCATTATCATTTCTGGAAATCCCCAGGATTCATGTAAATTTCAGTCGCCCGAGGGCGCACACTAGGAGAACGGTGAGACAACCATGAGAAAAATTTTGCGCTTCATCGGCATTGGCGTCAGTCTGGTGCTGCTATTGATCGGCTTGTTTCTGTTTTCCATGCGTTTCAGCGACGGGCCGATGGAGGTTTTCTCGGGCGGCCCATTTACCAGCGGCGAGCTGAGCTCAGCGCCCGATGATTGGAGTTTTCTGACAGATCGGGACACTATCGAGTTCCAGACCATGGACCCGGCTCGCTCTAGGACTGTGTGGCTTGGCGTACATGATCGTCGCCTGTTCCTGGTCAGCGGTTACATGAACACCAGCTATGGGGGTATCTGGAAACAATGGCCTCACTACCTGGAAGATGATGACCGGGTGATCCTGCGGATCGACGGCAAGCTTTATGAACAACGCCTGCAGCGCATCATGGAGGGCCCTGAGGTGGCCCCTGTCTTGTCTGAATTTGCCCGTAAATATTTTGGCGGAAGCAGTGGTGAATTCACCGCGGACGCTTCAGTGAGAAGCGGCGACACCTGGATGTATGAAGTGGTGGACGGGTAAGCAGTTGGTGAAGATTCAAATTTTTAGCGTCGGTGGCACCATCGACAAGATCTATTTTGACGCCAAGAGCAGCTATGAAGTCGGACCTCCCAACATCTCGGAAATAATTGAAGGCCTGCATCTTAATCCTGAGTTTACGGTGACGTCCTTGATGCAGAAAGACAGCCTCGAGATGAGTAATGAAGATCGCCAGACTGTTAAACAAGCTGTGAAGGCTTGTCATGCTGACAAGATTATTATCACCCATGGCACCGACACCATGGTCGCAACCGCCAGCGTCCTGGCAGAGATACCAGAAAAGACCATCGTTCTCACCGGCGCCTTGCAACCCGCCCTATTCAAAAATTCTGACGCCATGTTCAATATAGGCGCAGCCATAACAGCCGTGCAGACTTTGAAACCGGGCGTGTATGTCACCATGAATGACCAGGTGTTTGCCCACGACCGGGTTCGCAAGGATGTCGAACAGAATCGATTCGTGTCATTATGATGAAATAAGCAGTCATACTAACCGTCTGCTAGGAGCCGCCCGGCCCCAGGAGAACTACTATGAAAATAATAAAGCCTCTAGCGCTCGCTATTACCACTACTTCATTACTGGCTGCCTGCAGCGAGTCGACCCAACAGCCCTCAGGCCCTGCCGCTGATCAGGCGCCCGCGCTGAGCTTCGAAGAAGACCTGCAAACACAGCTGATTCAGGCCCAGCCCGGCGACATCATTGAGATTCCCGCCGGCGTCCATGAGATGACGCGCAGCCTTTCCCTGTCGGTACCTGGAGTGACAATCCGCGGTGCAGGTATGGCGGAATCCATTCTCTCATTTAGCAATCAGATCCAGGGTGCGGAAGGCCTGCTTGTTACTGCAGACAATTTTGTGATTGAAGACCTCGCCATCGAAGACACCATTGGCGATGCGCTGAAGGTCAACGAAAGTAATAATGTCACGATTCGTCGCGTGCGCACTGAGTGGACCAATGGGCCAGACTCGGAGAACGGGGCCTATGGCATCTACCCGGTGCAATCCAGTAACGTACTCATTCAGGAAGCTGTCGCCATAGGTGCGGCCGATGCAGGAATCTATGTTGGGCAATCCACTCAAATCATCGTGCGCGACTCACGCGCCGAATACAACGTGGCGGGTATCGAGATAGAGAATTCGACCTTTGCTGATGTCTATGACAATGTCGCGACAAACAATACTGGCGGCATCCTGGTGTTCGACCTGCCTAATCTCGAAGTTCAAGGCGGCAAAGGCACACGAGTTTTCGACAATCTGATATATGAGAACAATACCGAGAATTTTGCTCCAGAGGGGGCGATTGTTGGTAATGTGCCACCTGGCACAGGCTTGCTGATTCTTGCCAATGACAATATCGAGGCATTTGAAAACGAGTTCAGTGACAACAATAATGTAAATATCATGGTCTATAGCTTCGCCCTCGGCGGTCGCACTATCGACGACCCTGAATATGACCCCTATCCTGAACAAATCTATATCCACGACAATACGTTTATTGGTGGTGGCACGGTCCCCGCTCACGCGCTGCTTGCGAAATGGCATGCAGAGACCGGTGAGAACTCACCTGATATCGTGTGGGGTGGCCTCGTTAAACCGGGCGGCTCGACAGAAAACCTGCTCTGCCTGGGCGACAATCCGACCCAGACATTTCTAAACCTCAATGGCACTGGTGCAGCAGCAGACGTCTCGACTGATACTGCACCACACGCTTGCACACTGCCGCGTCTCGAGCCTATCCAGCTGTCTACTGACCTACCCGGGGATGACTAGACAGCCCTCTCTCTCGACTAATGAAACAGGCCAAGCGGCGCGGCCTGTTTCATTCAGTCAATTCCAGATCCCGCTTTAATCGATTAAGCATACTTGCCGAAGGCAAGGCGTAGACCTTGATCCAACGATCATGGCGCTGCTGAATAGGGTTCACATGACAACTGCTTTGGTTAGCAAGATATGTTGAATTGCCTCAAGGCATGCCTCGAATACGGCGTGGATTTGCGCAAGTGATGGTAATGGTGATGGTGAGTGCAGCTTCCTCGGCGCCTCCGAAAAGGCCCTATGCTCGCCGCCAGGGTTCTCGAAAGGCCATTGCCCCATTCAAACTATTGCTTTGTTGCAGCCGCGTGCTGGGTAACAATAGGTCATGCGGTTAGTCCATGCCTCGTTATCAGCCCTGTTGTTGCTCACTCAGCTGCCGGCCCTTGGCCAGCAGTCTGATGATGACGCCGGACTTCGCTTGCTCATGCAGCTCAGCTCGGATGCGGATTGGAAGCTACTACAGACCACCCCACTAGACTTCGAAGTTCATCACCCCCAGGGGATGACTCGCATCGGCGACAGCTTCTACATGACCGCAGTAGAAACTATTGTGCGGCCCGAGGCGATCCCGGATTCAGAATCAAAATACGACCGCACGCCGGGCGCAGGCAAAGGCTACCTGTTCAAATTTGATTTACAGGGCAAGCTGGAAGCGACAATCAGTCTAGGTGAGGGCAGCAAATACCATCCTGGCGGCATAGACTATGATGGCGAAAACCTTTGGATCTCGGTGGCGGAATACCGCCCCGCTAGCCATTCCATTGTCTATGCCGTGAATCCCGAAACTCTTGATGTCACCGAGGTGTTTCGCTTCGATGATCACCTGGGCGGTGTCCTGCGTAATCCAGCTGATGGCGCGATCTATGGCCTGAACTGGGGGTCACAGACGCTTTATCGTTGGACTGAAACAGAAGCCCGGCGCAGTCCAGCCCTGGGGTACGCAAAGACCAAGACTGGGTCTGACGTTGACTATCAGGACTGCCAGCGAGTCACCGAGCAGGCAATGCTGTGCAGCGGCATGAGAAGCTTACCCATTGATAACACCCACTACCTGACTATCGGCGGGCTGGAGCTTGTTGACCTGAGCAAACTTGAAGTAATGCACAAGATTCGAGTAAGCGGCACTGCGCCAGGCGGCGAACTGCTCACCCGCAACCCATTCTGGTTTGAATATGATGAGAACCAGCGCGGCAACTTCTATTTCGTGCCTGAAGACGACCAAGCCACACTCTACCGCTACGCACCTGCACGACAGTAAAGTCAGTGCTTTGCTGCGCCCGGTAAAAAGGCTCAAGGGAACAGGCTCTCGTTCTCTTGCGCGATCTCCATGTAGGCAGCCTTAAAGCCAGGCAGAAGAAACCCTTCGGCGATCAAGGCATCTGTAGCTGCCTCATATTTTGCCAGGTAGTCATCAAAATCCCCATACAAGCCTTCGATGCTGCTGCGGGAATCACCGGCAGCCCGCGCCTGTGCCGTGGTACCGGCGAATGGAATGTAGCCCCCGGCTAGCCGCGCCAGGGACTTCTCTGCGCCGGTTGCAGGCGCCCGAAGATTCCAGGTCATAAATGTAGCAAGTGGCACTTGTGCCGTTGGCGGAAGAATGGTGGCTGTTGCGAGATCATTATTATCCGAATCAACCTGGGGAACCAGGGTACGATAGATCGCCTGTGACTCTGAGGGATGACGGTCAACAATCCGCTCTCCAAGCCAGCGATTGCCATAATCGTTCAGGCCAGGCGCATACATGGATTCAGGATAATTAATTCCGTTGAGCTGATTCCAGGCCGCAGGGTTGATGTCCCCTCCTTGATGGGACACGACGAGACTGCCATCTGCAATACGGGGATAGCGGGACGGTGGCGGTAACTCTTCTTTAACGACCCAATCATTCATAGCGACCAGCAAGCTGTCACTGATAGGCATCCACATGCTCGGATTAGGCGGCAGCTGGCCGCTGCTGGCTGCACGGGGCCGACCATTGCCGGAGCCGTGCTGGGAACCGCCAATGGTATAGAACCTGACATTGTCAGGTATCACCGCATCGGCGCGCCCATCCGGCGTTGTATGGGGCAGCGAACCAGCCCGTAACCAGTATTCATTGCTAGTCTGGATATGCATCAGCTTAGGTTCGACTCCGGCCAAGCGGGCCCGAGTAAGGACGCCATCCTGGCGGCCTGTGTAAGTGTCAGTGCTATTGCCATAGGTAAAAGGAAACAAATCATTGGGATAGAGATAATTGGAATGATGGCCATTGGTGCGGGTTGGCATCGCAAAGCGCATATTGAACATGCCATAGCCACCGCCGGCGATAATCGGGATTGCGCCCTCGAAAACACTGCGGCCATCGAGGTCCGCGTTGAAGCCGTCGTAAATGAACTGCCGCAGCAGGCGCCCGCTCTGGGACACGCCATAAGTGATGGCATGACTGATTGCAGGGAGTTCGAGTTCAGTCATTCCCTGGGCGTCTGTGCCATATCGAATGGCTGACACCATATCTCGAATCGCCGACATCCCTGCACCAGCCAGAACCGGGTCCCTGGCTTCATAAATCAGTTCATATAGATAACCTGGCTCAAAACCGGCGGCTAGTGACAGGGAGACGTCAACTTGATTACTGTCGGCCACCTCCGTGACGCTGAGGTCAAACTGGGATCGCTCAATGGGTGTTTTTGGGTCAGCCTGGTACAGGCGTCGGGTGAGGCTGGCGGTCTGCAGGCCCTGCTGAGTCGGCGCATAGGCAAGGTGGCCGCCACCTCCGATTTTAATGCTGTCAGCCGCCCTGCCAGTGGACAACTCGTAGCGCACGTCCCCGATAAGCGGCGCCTGTTCTGCGCTGACAATCGGCGCATGCAGCCGCAGCCTGCCTGAGCCCGAACTCAATTCATTGATCCAGCCAGTCACCAGATAGGTAAAGCCCTCACCCGCTACCGGGTGCTGCAAAGATATCTCCGGATGGGTCAGGCTGCGCCCGCGATTATTGACGTGGTATACCAAAGTGCCGTTAGCAATGTCCGCGGAAGGGATCAGCATGCGAAAATCCGCTGAATACTCCACCATCCCCTCCTCGTTGACTGGCGCGTATTCGATATCCACGATGGCGCGATTTGCCGGGTCAGTCGGATCGAGGACAAAATGCAAGATCCCCTCAACCTTGTCATAGCTGTACCTCACTCCGCTCTCGGCCAGCGTTTCCCGTGCGTTGATTTCAACTCGGCTTAACTGCGCCCAGACTGGTTGCGGATGAAAAAGGAAGGAAAGAAAGGTGCTAAAGGTAAAAAAGGTAAGCAATGAAAGGCGGCACATAATGACGCTCCCGGGGTAGCCCCGATGTTGTTATTGAATTGACATCACAATACCCCGATTGTTGCCAATTCGGGCCTCAAGTCAAGACTGAATGCTCAATTCGCGTTGACTCGAGCCGCCTCTTGTTGCCTGCGCCGGCGTTTGTGGACCGCAGGCATCAGCGCAGCCAGGACTGAGCCGACAATCAAAAACAGAGCACCAACTATAGATAGCCAGGACAGCCGATCAGAAAAGGCGTATTCAGGGTTGAAGAGCACAATCAGCTTCAGAGTGCCGATGGTGAATAGCGGAGCCAGAGCCAGCATAGCGCTGACTTTAGATGCATCCCAGAGATTCAAAGCCTCGGCGAAACACCCGTAGGCCACAATCGTGTTAAGGCAACAGAATGCTAAAAGACTAAGTTGATAAGGTGTCAGCTGCCACAGTAAAGTCGGCGTCGCAAAAGGCAGTAGAGTAAAAATAGACACCACGTAAATAAAGAACAGGACTTGCACCGAGCTAAAGCTAAGCAACAGCTGTTTCTGCAGCAAGGCGTAGATGGTCCAGGTAATCGCGGCCACCACGACAATCAGGACGCCGATTGTTTCCTGATTGTCCAGCGAGCTCAATACATCGTATCGGTCATTAAAGAACAGAAGCAGGCCAACCAGGATCAGACTTGTTCCAAGCTTCTGCAGGCCAACGAAGGGTTCTTTATAAATGAACACGCCGCCCAGAATCAGAAAAAGTGTGGTTAGCTGTATCACCGCTTCGCTGGTTTCCGCGTTCACGTAGATCAGCGAAAGCGAGAAGAAGTAATAGTTGCCACACAGACCAAGCGCAGCTACGAGCATCATCCAACGAATCTTAACCGGAACACTCAGCAAGGCCGGCAGGCTGTTGCGGCTCGCAAGCCAGATAAACAGAGCTATGCCGGCAACCAGGAAGCGATACCAAACCACCGTGCTGGCATCCATACCCAGCAGCAATTCTTTCAGCGCAATAGGCAGGACACCCCACATGGCGGCAGCGATTAGCGACAGTATGGCGCCGGCAAAATGATTCTGCTCTGGTTTGTGCATAGCGGACTATTGGTTTGGAAAGAGGTGGCAGACGGTCGTTTTCGAGACGCAGCATGCTATCACGAATGCACGGGCCGAGGACCTGAATTTACGTGCCCTGGCCCCGGAGCAGGACAGCGAACTCAGGAGATCTGAATATGCCGGGAAAAGCGCGCACTAAGAAACTCCATCTGATCCGCCAGCACGGCATGGTTTGACAGGTAGAGAAACTCATATTGATTAGGCACGAATGGCACCGCCAGCAGTTCCATACTAGCCTGTTCAGGTGTGCGGTCTGCCTTTCGATTGTTGCAGCGGCGACAGGACGTCACCACATTGGTCCAGATGTCATGACCACCCCTGGAGATCGGAATCACGTGATCACGGGATAGATCACCCCAGGCGAATTCACCACCGCAATACAGACACAGATTCTTGTCGCGGCGGAACAGGAATTTATTTTCCAGGGGAGGATCATAATTGTCCTTATGCACCTTGCCACCACAGGCAACGATGCTGGGCAGACGCAAAACGGATCGAATACCCTGACGGTTATAGCCGCCGCGAATTTCCATGACGGTGTCACCGAGGGACCAGATAACGAGGTCTTTTACCAGGAGGGTCGCCGTTTCTTCCCGAGTTAACCAACTAACTGGGATGCCGGCTTTGTTCAATCGCAGAATCTTGGCGTTCACGCACAATCACCTGAATCGACTACTGTTGCGGTTAGTGGTGCGGTTGAGAGTCGAATTGCGCTGGGGTTGAGGGACAGTTCAACGCGCCGCTTCATAACTCACTCTTAAATTATCGGCGCAATTCGTAATGACTGTATATCAATAGCTAACTGAGGAAAACACTTTGCCACAGAAATTTCCGCCAGTGTGTCAGTTCTGAAATATTGAGCAGTTACTAATGGTAATCTGAGAGCTAACGCGATCTGCCAAGTTAGCCTAGCATGCGTTCCTGCATGCGTTGCCATCCACCGGTACTGGCCCAATATCCCAACTGCAGCAGCATACCAAGGGCAAGAAAAATCGGGATGGTGCCCCAGTCCCGACCACCAACGCGAAAATAGAATACCGCGTTATAGTTGCGATCTTCTGTGGGATGATCGGCGGTAACTACACCAATATAGGTGCCCTTTTCCAGAAACTCATAGCTGGTGCGATAGAACCCGCCTTCTTCCATGCGAGCCGCCTCATAGAACACGGTGGCGGCCTCCAAATCATCGATAGCTTCGATGTCCTCCCAGGAGGCGAAGCGTCCTACGTCATTCACGTCTCGCACAATCCGGAAATCGAGCACCATCTCCGTAAGCAGATCGTGCAGGTATTCCATAACAAAGACAGAACGGGTCACATTGGGAATGTCTTCACAGTATTCTGTGCTCTCGCTGGTTTCTGGCTGAAACACAGTGAAATGCGCCTGCATGAAATCGATGTTGATGACACAGAGGTCATCTTCGAACGCTACGCCACCATGGCCTGCCGCCTGGGTCGAAAATAACAGCCCCAACAGAAAAATAAGTGAATAGTGCCAGCGGTGACTCGATGAATTGGAAGCGAACAAATTAGGCACTCTTGGCTTGTACGGGATTGAGTTAAATTCCTACGCCAATAGTGAAAGCGCAGATCTACTGCTGCTTTGCAGGTTGGCTCGAGGGTGGCTTACTGGACCGAGATTTCTACCAGGGAATCAGGTTGCCGTCGTAATTAAAAAAATCACCGGCATTATCTGGGCTCAGCCCATCGATAACAGCCAGCATGCCGCTCACACTGGTTTGAACATCGATTAGGCCATTTGGCCCGCCCATATCGGTTCTAACCCACCCCGGGTGCACAACCGCTACACTGAAACCCTCACAGGCTAGATCCACAGACAAACTCTTTACCACTGAATTGAGAGCAGTCTTCGAGCTGCGATAAATATAACTGCCGCCGCCCTTGTTGTCGTCGATCGAACCCATCTTGGAAGTAACATAGACGAGCTTCTTTTCAGTACCCTGCCGGAGGCTGCCAATAATCAATTGCGTTAGCAGCATGGGGGCAATGGCATTCACTCTAATTACCTGTTCCCACTCGCTGCTGCCCACATTGCCGAAATTAGCATCTCTGGGGCCATAGACACCGGCATTATTAATGAACATATCGATCGGTGTGTCTTTAAGTTCGGTGGCAAAGGCGGCCATGGATTGCTCATCACTCACATCCAGATTCTTCAGGCTCAGGTTTTCATTGTTTGCTGCCAGTGCCTGCAGCTCGGTTGCACTGCTGCTATCGCGGCAAGTGGCAATCACCGTGTCGCTGCGCCCAAGAAAATGCTTCACAAACTCCAGACCTAAACCTCGGTTGGTGCCGGTAATAAGGACAGTGGCCATTACTTCCTCCGAATACTGAATCAGCGTATGCAGCCGTTGATTGACTGCAGGGAGGCGCTAATCTACACAGCCTATGGCACGGGGTCAAAGGCTGAATCTAGCTTTTGAAATAAGTGGTGGTGAACCTAAAGTTAGCAACTTCGCTGGTCTTTCGTCTTTTTCTTGCCCCGATAGTTTGCCAAATTAGTCGTCTACTTTTCTGCCAATCCTGCGTCTAAATAACATACAGGGCGGCATTTGCTATACTGCCGCCAGCCTGAGAACGCCAAAGTCCGAAGCAGCGGCGCCGACGTCAAGGCGGCTCAACGTAGATTGAGCCAAGAGGCAGAAGTGAAAAACCCCTGGAGAGCCGCTAAATGCCGTACCCCACAAGGCCCATCGTCAGCCTGATCGGTTTGGCTCTGACCAGCCTGTCCCAGACCGCCCTGGCCCAGCAGGATCCGCAACAGATCCTGGTCACCGGGGTGGTACCAGCAGGCTCCAGTATCGATCGCAGCAAGCTGCCTTACCCGATCCAGATCGGCTCAGCGCAGGATCTGCATAACGTTGGCGGGGCCAGTCTGGCCGATTTTATGGGCCAGAGCTTCTCCAGTGTTTCACTCAATGACGCCCAGAACAATCCGCTACAGCGAGACCTGCAGTACCGGGGCTTTACCGCGTCGGCGCTGCTGGGGCTAGCCCAGGGGCTGGCGGTCTACCAGAACGGCGTGCGCATCAATGAGCCCCTTGGCGATGCGGTCAATTGGGACCTGTTGCCTCAATCCGCTATTAACCAGATTACCCTTAGCGGCGGTTCTAACCCACTCTACGGCCTCAATAGCCTCGGCGGCTCCCTCGTCATCGATATGAAGAACGGCTTTAACTTCCAGGGCAGTAATATTGAGATCAGCGCCGGCTCTTTCGGTCGCACCACGGCCAATATTGAAATCGGCGGCAATGATGGACAGCTTGGCTACTACATCAATATCGAACGCTTCGACGAAGATGGCTGGCGCGATCAATCCGAATCTGCTGCGCTCAATGTTTATGGCAGCTTTGGCTGGCGCTCTGAATACTCCGCTGTAAACCTTAACTTGCAGCACGGCCGCTCTGACCTGATTGGCAACGGCGCCGCGCCAGTCGAGCTACTCGCATTGAGGCGAGAGGCAATTTTCACGGGGCCGGATATCACTGAAAACGATATGACGATGATGAGCCTGGATTTCTCGCACGAGGTATCTTCAACCATTAGCTTCAGTGGCAATCTGTTCTGGCGTAAAAACGACACAGACTCATTCAATGGCGACGGCTCCGAGTTTGCAGTCTGTGAATTCAGCGGCGGTCCGGGTTTGATCGAAGGCCTGGAAGAAGACGATGTGGAAGAACTTGGCATAGACGATGATGACTTGTGCGAGGGTCAGTTTGCCGGCGCCGATGCGCTGGAGAGTTTTCTCAACAACCTTGCGACACAGGCTGGTGAGGATGAAGAATTCAATATCGAGAGCTTCGAGGCTGACGAATTGTCGGGCACCGGTGTGCTGTCTGACCAGGCGATTAACAACATCAGCAACCGGGTACAGCAATCTTTTGGTGGCGATTTTCAATGGACCCTCAAAGGCAGCTTCGCGGGTTACAGCGGGCAGCTGGTGATTGGTGGTTCCTATTTTAAGGGCGAGTCAGACTTTAGCTCGGTGTTGGAGCTTGCCAACCTTGATCCAATCAGCCGCATCACAACTGGACTGGGCACGGGCACATTTGTCGATGAAGCGGCTACGCTCATCAATACCGAGACAGAAACCCTTAGCACCTACATCAGCTCGACGCTGGATTTAACGGAGGCTGTCGCGCTGACACTCTCGCTGCGCGCCAATGGCACAGATGTTTCGCTGCGAGACCAATCCGGGCTGCGACCCGAACTGAACGGAGACCACAGTTTCGATCGGATAAACCCTGCGCTGGGCGTAACCTGGCAGGCTACAGAAAACCACAACCTGTACGCCTCTTTTAGCCGCTCTACCCGCGCGCCTACGCCAATTGAGCTGGCCTGTAATGAAGGTGTGTTTGATCTTGCGGTGCAGTTTGCCGTTGAACGCGGCGATGACCCAGACGATGTAGATTTCGAATGCCGCCTGCCTAATGCCTTTCTGGCTGACCCGCCGCTGGAGGATGTGGTCTCAAGCAGCTTCGAAATAGGTGCCCGTGGATTCCTCGGCGACATCGCCTACTCAGCAGGAATCTTTCACACCACCAATCGGGATGACATTCTGTTTCAAACCACTGGCCGCGCCACCGGACTGTTTGCCAACGTCGATGAGACCCAGCGCGTCGGTTTCGAGAGCAGGCTCAGCGGTCAACTGCCAAACGTGAATTGGACACTTGCCTACAGCTACGTGGATGCCACATTCGAAGATAACTTTAGTGCACTCAGCCCCAATCACGCCTTCGCTAATAGCGAGGGTGAAATCCTGGTCCAGAGCGGTGATCGTATCCCGGGGATTCCGCAGAATCAGGTTAAACTATTAACAAACTATCGGGTGACGGAACGTTTCGGCCTGGGACTGGATGTGGTCAACAACAGCGACCAGCACCTGCGCGGTGATGAGTCTAATCAACTCGAACCAGTTGACGGTTATACCGTGGTCAACTTTCGCGCCCGCTACCAGGTCAGCGATCAGTTCCAGGTCTTCGCCATGGTGAACAACGTCTTCGATGAAGAATTCGAGACCTTTGGATTACTGGGTGAAGAGCCTAACGAGGTGGAAGTCTCAATAATTGAGGACCTCACGGTGCCATTGTTTCTGGGGCCTGCCCCACCTCGGGCCGGATTCCTGGGTGTGCGTTACTCTTTTTAGCTGTCTGCCGCCCACTACCACAACGGCAATCTCAATCTCATTCATGGCCCCCGAGCATCTGCGCAGGGGCCATCTGCCACACTGAAAAAATACTGTATAGCCATCCATGGGTTCGTCAAACCATATCAAGTTGCGTTTGGCTCTACTAGAGTTAAGCTCATGGAAAACCCAATACAACAAACAAGGTTTACACGAAGCATTTCCAAGATGATTATCATGATACTCGCGCTTGGTGTTTACATCGCCGTTCACTAGCAAGCCTCCGCCTCTGTTTGGGTTCCTTAAAGCACGGAATGGCAACGATGGATCAACCCCTTAATTGCGGCCCTCGGCTATGGGTGATAAATCGCATTGCACGGTGCAGCATTATTCTTTCTTGAACCCTTGAGTTATTTTTAAGCCTGCGCGTCTGGCTGAGGACGAATCTCCTGATGCGCCTAAGATCTATCGGCGACCGACGGTGACTAGCGTCTGAATCATCTATTCTCCCTCTGCAATTCCCCTGCAAAACACTTGAAAACTGGCGGTTTCGAGAGCAACATCTGATCAAAGCACCAACCAGAGCAGCTCAATATGAAACTATTTCATTTTCCGGAAAACCCTACGGGCATTTATGTCGCCGCAGGCGCTATGCTGCTTGCTAGTGTATTGACGATTGTAGATTTAGGGCTTTCGTCGGGTGTCGTTTCCTTTGTTTTAATCACTGCGGTGTTAGGTGTGGGGCTGGCTATTGGCATCTTGTATCGAAGTTTTGCCGTGTGGATCATGGCCACCGTATTAGCGAGCATCAATGCTGTAGTCCATGCCTTCCAATTGATCTTCCTGATGATGGCTGTCAGCTCTGCCGGTGAGTACCTTTTGTTCGCAGTCACCCACGCCGTGCCTCTGGGACTTTATACTTTTGTAGTGTTCTATTTGAATTCCAATGAGATCAGGGACCTGTTTGGGCTGGTTCCTCTTAACGAAGACTAGAAGACTAATAGCTAAGTAGAAAAATCTGAAATATTGGCCTGTGTACCATCGTATTCAGAGTCACGACAGCCCGCCCTTCTCTAGATATTATAAGAAACAAGAGGTCGAAAATTGCAGTCACCCCAAACAAAGCAATCCTCAATTTTCCCTACACATGAACCAATGAGGAAACTCCTGACGCTTCTAGTTTCTGTGCTCGTCCTCGCCGGGTGCGGCAGTCCTGGTTCCGATGAGCAGACTCCTGCTTCCACCCTGATAGTTAATGCAATGATCATCGACGGCAGCGGCAGCCCAGCTTATAGCGCGGCGCTGCGAGTCGAGGGTGATGGGATTGCCGAGATCGGTGAGCTTGAAGCACGGTCCGGCGAAACTGTCATCGATGCTACTGGCTTGGTATTAGCACCCGGCTTTATCGATACCCACAGCCACCACGATAGAGGCCTGGAAGAGAATAAAGATGCCTTGCCCATGCTTACCCAGGGCATTACCACTACAATTTTCGGCCAGGACGGCGGGCACGCTTTTCCTATCGCTGAGTTCTATGACGCCTACGAGCAGGCTCCTGCTGCGGTTAACGTTGGATCTTATGTTGGCCATAACACGATCCGCGAAATCGTCATGGCGGCGCGCAGTGAAGAGCCTGCAACAGACGACGAGATTGAAACCATGGCTAATCTGCTCGCGGAAGAGCTGAACAGCGGTGCGCTGGGTTTCTCCAGTGGCCTTGAGTATGTGCCGGGAAAGTTCTCCGACGGCAGCGAAATCGTGCGGCTCGCGCAGCAGGCTGCGACTTTGGGTGCGCGCTACGCCTCTCACCTGCGTTCAGAAGACCGTTTCGTGTTTGAGGCCATTGAGGAAATTATCCAGATCGGCAGATTAACAGGCATGCCAGTGCACTATTCACACATGAAACTGGCTGCGCGGCAGGTGTGGGGTGAGGCGCCAAGGGTGCTGGACATCCTCAACGCAGCACGCGCTGAGGGCATCGATATTACGGGGGATATCTACCCCTACGAATACTGGCAGTCGACTATTACCGTGCTGCTTCCGAATCGTGATCCAAGTGACATAGACGAGATTAACTTCGTGCTGGAAAGCATTGCACCCGCAGATGGCATCATCTTTACTAACTTCATGCCTGACCCAAGCTATGTGGGCTTGTCTATTGCCGATATCGCTGAGCTGCGCGGCAGTTCAGAGGCACAGACCCTTTCCGACGTGATCGCGGAATCCATGGCGTGGAGTGAAGCCAATGATGGTCAAGCCTCCGAATCCATCATGGGGCGCTCCATGCATGAGGATGATATCGAGCAGCTGCTGCAGTGGGAGTTCGCCAACATCTGCTCCGACGGCGGCTATAGCGGCCACCCCCGTGGCTATGGTGCATTTCCCAGAGTGCTGGCGAGATACGTCAGGGACAGAAACACGCTGGCGTTGGAAACAGCCATCGCCATGATGAGCAGTCGCGCGGCGAGCACCCTGGGACTGACGGATCGTGGCCTGCTGCAAGAGGGGATGAAAGCCGACCTGGTACTGTTTGATCCAGCCACTATTAAAGACCATGCGACTGTGGAGAACTCGCAGCAAATCTCCACCGGGATTCAGTCGGTGTGGGTTAACGGCAAGTTGGTTTTAGAAAATGGAAGGGGCACTGGTGCCCGGCCAGGGCAGGCACTGAAACGGCCCGCACTTTAGAATACAAGGAACACCCTTGAAGAAATTCGAATTGAATGAATACGCGCAGCTCGCCGAGATCACTGCCGCGATCTGCGTCGTCATCTCCCTGATGTGGGTAGGTTTCGAACTTCGTTCTCCATCTAGCTAAACCTGTAGACTCATATTGAAGTAATTATTCCTATGTCTGGATCTCTATTCCAACCTTTCGCTATTGAACAGTACATGTCTGAAAACGAACATGCCGTTAAATATCATTTTGCAGAAAGTGGTGTGCACCCGCTCACTTATTCTGAGCTGTTTGAGCTGGCTAGCATAGATACCGACTCACTGTTCGCAACTCTAGTGGATTATCCGCAGGTAAATGGCATCCAGAGCCTGCGTGAAAAAATCGCGACAATGTACGAAGGGACAACAGCCGAGAACATTCTTGTCACGATCGGTGCCAGCGAAGCCAATACACTGGTGGCGGCTGCGATGTTAAATCCGGGCGACAACATGGTTCGCTTTCGCCCTACCTACGAGCAGCTTAGCGGCAATGCAAGCAACTTGGGATTTGAGGTCCGTAGCGTAGACATGATCGAGTCCAATGATTGGGCACTGGACACTGACGCATTAAAACAAGCCGTGGACTACAGATCTGGCATCATCCATGTCGTTAATCCGAACAATCCGACCGGGCGCATCCTGTCCCAATCTGATCGTGACGCGGTAATCGCAGCCGCGGCCAATTGTGGTGCATGGATCGTGGCAGATGAAGTGTATGCCGGAACAGAGCGGGACAGTGACGAGCCCACGGCTTCTTTCTGGGGTGACTATGACAGGGTTATTGCCATTAACTCAATGAGCAAGGCCTATGGTCTGCCGGGTCTGCGCCTGGGCTGGCTGGTAGCGCCTGTGCCTGTGATTGAAGACTGCTGGCGCCGTCATGAATACGCCACTATTGCGGCCACCATGTTTTCCATGAAGCTGGCCGATGCGGCGTTGGAAGAACGTGCGCGGGAAAAGCTTCGAGCCAGGGCGCAACTATTGATCCGCCGAGGATTCGAAACCTTTACCGCCGCACTGGACGAACATCCAGGCGTCTTTTCTGTAGTTCCACCCCAGGCTTCAGCCATGTCGTTCGTCAAATTTGACCTGCCGGTCAAGTCTGATGAATTTGCGAGAAGGCTGCTAAAGGAAGAGGATGTGCTGGTAATACCCGGCAGCAGGTTTGGGGTTGAGGATCACTTTCGATTCAGCTCGGCATTGCTTGAAGACCACCTTAAAGCTGGCTTGAGCCGCTTTAATAGTCTGGTGGAGAGAATTTTAGCGGGTCAGTGATTGGGCTCTGTAATGATAATCACAGAGCCCAACACTGGAATGCAATCAGAGTGGGATAAAGGCCAGCGCGTAGTTAGGGTTCATTGGAATCACTAGCTGGTGCTGCACCGAGTCGTAGCACATTGACGCCGCACTGGGGATGCCGGACGCGATGATTGTCGCTTCCTCACCGGGCTTAATCTCCGACACACTGCCGAAACGCACGCTGCTCACGTACTTGGTGCCGTCCGGCAGAACAACTACGCCGTCGTTACCGCCCTCTACAGCATATTCCGTGTTTACTACGTCACCATCAAGGTTGTAAGTGATCACCGCATTGTCATCGATATTCACTACTACTACGTTGCCATCTGTGTCGATGGCCACGCCATTGGGCACATTCAGTGGTGCGCCATCGGCGAATACTGAAACTTCGTCGTTGGCTGTGATCTTGTAGATCACTTCCGGGGCTCGGGTATTTGAGGCATAGACAGTGCCATCATCGGTCACAGCAATGCCATTAAGAATAGTTGAACCTGGTACTTCAACTGATTTCAGCGGGCGACCCGTTGCCAAGTCAAAGGAACGGATATAGCCCACGTCTACCGTATAAAGCACACCATTACGCACCGCACTGCCCAGCGGGTGGTGCAGCTCCAACCCATCGCGGGTAACACCAATCCATTTGGGTGTGTGCACCGAGCCGTCAGGATTGATCAGGGAAACGAAACCATCGTTCTCGGTACCATCCCCGCGCTCGCCGTTATTCATAGCGAGAATCAGGTTACGCTCTGGATCAAAGGTACAACTCTCAGAAAAATGAAAGCTGCCGTATACTTTGACATTGGATGACATGGGGACTCGCACCCCTGCCTCGTTGACGGCACCGATAGGCTCGCCCGCCTGAAACTCCTGGGCTGTGGTGAGAGCAGAAGTCAGCAGCATGGCGCTCGCTGCGGCGCAAATCAGACTGATTCGCGATGTTTGGGATGTCTTGAAAGTCATAGCTCAATACCTGCTTGATCCTAAGAGAGATGGTAAAAGTCTTGTGAGATGATGCGATCATTTTAGCGATTACTGCGGCAAACTCCAGCGCCACAGTGTGACAATTCTTGTTCCAAGCCGAGTCCAATAAATCTATTGGTTTACCGTCTGAAATTCCTGAGGCATCGGCATATGGCAGGCGATATTTCCTGCGGGTGAAAACTTGCAATGCTGTTTATCTCTATTCAATGCCCGTCGGATTGCTGCGCGGTGGCTGCACGCCACCATACACCCTGCGATCCCGTTCGATAGATAATTTCCGGCCCCGTTCGATTGCAATTTCAAGATCGACATCCAGGTCCGGATACCCGGTAGGGCGCGGTAGCCGAATCGAAAAGGCGTTTTGCTCCAGATCGCAAATTCTCAGTCCCCCTATCCGTGCCGTCGCGCCACTTGTCCAAAGCGCTTCGACGCCGGGAACGATAATGCAGCCATTCTCATCGGGTTCCGGCAAGGTATCCAGGTTATAGGCTTTGACGACAGGAGCACGACCCAGTGCTGCGATGGAATCCACGGCGGTGATCATCGCACCCTGGGGTTCGGAATCATAGCGGATGCGAATGGCGTTACTGGAACAGGCAGCGAGCGCGAAAGCGCCCGTAAAAACCAGTAGCAAGCGAACACTAAGCAGACTGAGGACAGACACGATATCCACCACTCGATTGAGAACACTTGCTCCCAATACTACTCTTTTCACAACAAAGGACAAATGTACGGGGGCCCCGCTTGACGTATCGGATAGGTCATGTGGACAGTTTTAGGAAAGATTATGAGTCGAGCTGCTAAATGGCACCTGGCTTTCCAGTCTTATCGTTTGATAGTGAGCGCCATACCTAGGGATTTCGGCGCAACAGGTTCAAAGCCATATTTGCTATAAAGCGCAGGGGAATGATGATCGGCAATGAGATCAACATAGGCTGATTCCGGTGCAGCCTCATGAATGAACGCCATCACTGCATCCATGACCTGCCGACCCAGACCCTGGCGCTGATAATCAGGGTGCACAGCGATATCGACGATCTCAAAATTACAGCCCCCGTCTCCTACTACTCGCCCCATGGCGATGAGACGCTCTCCGTCCCGGATAGTTGTGACAAACAGACTGTTGGGTAAATCGATTTCTGCCGCCGCCTGGGACTTGGGGGAAAGGCCACAGGCAACACGGAGTGCACAGTACTCCTCACAGCCAGGTTGCTCCTTGGATAGCCTGATTGTGGTCATCTTGACTGCAGAAACTGTACGGCTCGATCCGGAAAATCGGTAAACAGGCCATCGACGTCGGCCTGGAAAAAGTGGATGTTAAGCAGGTCTTCAAAATCTTTGGCATAGCCAGGCATAGCACCTGGGTCTGCCCGGAAGGTATAGGGGTGTACCTCTAGACCAGCCCCATGGGCACGGGCAACCAGATCGGTAATCTGCAATTGATTCTGGCTGGAGCTACGATCCACCACAAGGTTGTAGGACGGGCCAATGCCGTCAGCTGAATACGCCAACTTGGACATGCCATTCGGTTCGAACATCCAGGGGTAATCAGTCGAGTTGCCCAGCAGCATAATCAGATTAACGTCGATGCCTACGACCGGAAAAATTTCCTTCTTGATTAGCGCCAGTTCGTCATAATCAAAAGTCTGCAGGAATACCTTGCTGTCTTTGCTGGTATAACCATATTCTTTTAGCACCTGAACTACCCGCGTGCTGATGTCTTTACCTTCCTGACGATGAAAGGCGGGCTGCTTGATTTCCGGGTAAATACCTATGTCTTTGCCCGTGGAAACATTAAGCCCCTGGATCATCTCGATCTCTTCCTGAAAAGTGGGCACCGAGAATGAACCCTTGCTCATTGGGAAACGGTTGGCAAAGCCCTGCTCTTTCTCACCATCAACCAGGCGAAAGCCTTCCACCGCATTGAGCGTCCTGATCTCTGCAAGGGTGAAATCGATAGCATAGAAGCGTCCGTCCTCGCGGGCGCGGCCGGGAAATTTCTCATCAACGTCTGTGGTGCGATCAAGGGTAATGTCATGCAGCACGATCAGTTCATCGTCACTGGTCATGACCAGATCTTGCTCAATGTAGTCAGCACCCTGCGCATAGGCCATGGCCTTGGCCTCCAGAGTGTGCTCGGGCAAGTAGCCGCTGGCACCCCGATGGGCGATTACAATTTTTTGCGCAAAGCTCGCGGACGCCATCATAGCTGCTACCAAAAAGATCCCAACTGTATTTAATGCTCTCATGATTCTAACCTGTCCCGACTCGATAAGTTACTTGTGAATTTGCCACACAGTGTGTGGAAACTCTGTGACAGAGAGTTTACAGCCTAATCTAGGTTGGGAACTAGTTGTACTCGCTCAGTGGCTTCGAGCGCCCCGCTGTCGGGGGCGCTATTGCTCACGGTCGACCTGCGGTCGCCCTTTATTGTTCGCCATAACACCCCCCACATCGAGGCTTGGGCACTTGTGCTGGAAGATCAATTCGCACCTAGAGAGGAATCGCAGGCTGTGATTCCGGCTCGAAGCCACAGTCTTGGAGCAGCCTGTACTCCAAGTGCCATACTTCGTCAGCAGCGTGTCGCGATCAATAACATGCCATTCGAACCGCCTTTGCCACTTTTCGCCAGAATTCCTCCCAACTCTGCCTTTTTTTGACCCGCGGCCTGCCACATCAATGGTTTTAAATGTCAGCGTCGAAAATCCTATTAATCAGTAACCCTAAGCAAGCACACCACCATGGCACGCAGACAATCCCATTGCCTTTTTATCGAGGGAGAAACCTACAACTGGGCGTCGCCCAGAACCGCCAGCCACCGCCGCCTGATCTTGTTGTCCGTAATGATCGTGATCGCAGGATTACTGTTTAGCATCTTGCGGTAGTGCGCAGCGTGCGGATTGGCGATGAACAACCACTGCAGTAGAAACAAAGCAGCGACAAAGTCGCAAAAAAGGATAGATTTAGAACTGATCAAACTGATGCGGGCGAATCACTGAAGATCAGCGAGCCTTGAGTTCGGCACTCACAGTTAAGATCCCTTCACCACGGCGCACCGTAACCGCAATCTGATCGCCCGGAGCAGCTGCGCGCAGCATGTTGGAGTAAGTCTGCAGGCTGTCTACGGCTGTGCCATTGAACTGCAGAATAATGTCCATACCCTGCAGGCCAGCGACCTCGGCGGCTCCGCCTGGCGTAACGCCGGAAATTCGAACCCCTTCGCCATCGTAAGCGAAATCTGGAATCGTACCCAGGCTGGCCTCGCGTGAGCCTGTAGCCGTACTTACCTCTACCTGTGCATTCTCTAGATTTACACGCAGGGGATCAGTGCGATCAGCCAGGTAAACGATGGCCTCCTCTACCCACAGTGCAACGTCTGACATGCCGCGCAGATCCAGCTTGTCCGAAGTATCCGAGGGCTGGTGATAGTCCAGGTGAGCCCCACTAAACAAATGAATGGCAGGAATGCCGGCGTTGAGAAAGCTGACGTGATCGCTGCTGGCTATGGTCTGGGCCGGAAATTCTGAAGGGACACCAATAGTGAAACCTATGCCCTGGGCCATAAATGGCCACTCGTAAGCACTCTCAGTGCTAAACACTTGCAGCGTACGGCCCTCCAGCCGACCCACCGCGTCCATGTTAACCATGGCGAAAAAATTCTCAGTCTCAAATCCACCCGGCGGATTGTTAACGAAGTGATCCGAGCCCATCAGGCCAGCCTCCTCGCCGGTGAAGGCAACAAACAAGATGGGTCGTTGGGGCGTGAATGCTCGAGCCAGTTTGCTGGCTACTTCAATGAGTACACTAACGCCAGAGGCGTTGTCGTCGGCGCCCTCATAGTCGGCACCTGTATCGGCATCGATCCCCAGGTGATCATAGTGCGCACCCAGTACAATGGGCTCAGCGCTGAGGTCAGTGTTAACACCGGGAATCATGCCGACAACATTCGCAAGCCTTACCAAGTCATTGCCCACAAGCTCATCCCGCCAGCGCTGGAAATAATTGCCGTCAACTGGCTCTAGCCCGGCTGCTTGAAACTGATCAGCAATATAGCGCGCAGCCCGATCCAGGCCTTGACTGCCTAGACCACGACCCTCCATCTCAGCCGCAGTCAGGGCATTACTATGCCTGGCCAATTGCTCTGGTAGATATTTGGGTGGCAACTCAGCAATAGCTGGTGCGGGTACTAGACTGTCCCAGGCTATCGCGCTTGTGAGCGACGGTTTAATCCACTGCAGCGGCGAATCGGGACTGGCCCAGACGCCTTTGACGTCATTGGTTGGCTCTGCGCCAACGAAGCTCAGGTAAGAGTACTTGCCATAATGGGGCAGCTTCTCGATCATACCTGGCATCGCCACCATGTCGTCGACATGTATCCAGCCCACAGCCAATTCTGGGTTGGCCGGATGGCGGCCAACTATCACTGAACTGCGGTTACTGTAAGCGACTTCGCTGCCTTCGATGGTTATGCCCGAGCTACCCGTGCTTACACCATAATTTGCTGCTGATTCCACTACTGTGGCGGAATAAGGGTTGTTCTGACCCAGCACCCAAACAGAGCGATCTGAGGGCAATTCCTCGATGCTGTCGGCGAAGATCAGCTCAAAATCCACACCCTGTCCAAAGCTCTCTGCCAGGCGCGTCCACTGCTCACGATCTTCCGTTGGCATGATGAAAGCAATCTCGCTGGCCCCGAACAGCTCGCCCACAGTAGGCGGTGTCTCTTCCCGATCAAGGGTGCGAAAGACATCAAAAAATGGATCCACCAACACGGCCTGGAGTTTGTCAAAGTCTTCCGCCATGACGCCCTCAAGCTTTTGAGTCAGAGCGATGTCATAAATCTGCGGCTCACTTTCTCCTTCGTAAAAAAGAGCAACTGGCACTTTTAATTGATAGGGATCTTCGAACTGAGTTTGGGCAAACATGATACGGGCGCGATTACCATTCACTTCCTCGACCCTGACTGACAACTCAGGCGCACCGATGCGGTGTACCCACTGATCAAAGAATGGCGCTAAGTCCCTGCCACTGAGTTCACTGAACAGGCCTTCAATATCGGAAAACGAGGCACGCTTGAATTTGAATTGATCATAAAACTGTTGCAGACCCGCAATGAATAACTCATCGCCCAGCTCAATCCGCAGCATATGCCAGAGCATAAGTGTCTTGCCATAGCCGACGGCCTGGGTGACGGCAGAATTGCGCGAAGTGAATTGGGAGAGAGGGAAATCATCGCCAGCCGCGACATAGTTTTTGTAGCGCGCCAGCATTTCCTTGCGGTACTCGTGACCAACGCCATCCATCTCACGAAACAGATGATCGGCGAGATAAGCTGTCAGACCCTCACTCCAGTTGCCAGACTCATAGTCAGGGAAGACCCCATTACCCCACCAGTTATGAAGAATTTCATGGGGGTAAGAAGACTCGAGAATAAAGGGAAAGCGAATAACCTGTTCGCCCAGCAAGGTGAAAGACGGCATGCCATAACCGGTTTCCCAAAAGTTCTCCACCAGTGCGAACTTGGAGAAAGCGTAGTCGCCTAATAGCGGTTCATAGAGTTGGAGATATCGGGCAGTGGCGTCGAGGTACTTGGTGGCCAGGTTTGTGTCAGGCGTTCGCAGATATGCCAGCGCCTCCACATCACCTGTCGCCTGACGATAGATCGTGAAATCAGCGGCGATGAGGTAGATCTCTTCCATAGGCTGTCCACTGCGCCAACCGGTCGGCCCGTCAGCATCACCCTGACTGACAGCAGACCAGGTGCCTGCAGTAGCTGCGAAGCGAGTGTCGAGATCAAAGGTGATCAGACCGTCGTCAAACAAGGGCACCCATACCGATGCCCGACTCAGAAACACACCCTCGCTCGAAATAATGCCAGAGGTTTGGGCAAAACTCTGGGCGTACTCTGCACTATCTTGCTCGGCAAGATCATTAATTATGCCGTTGTAAGTAAGCTGAAAGTCACCGCGAAAATTTGCCGGCACATCGATCTGGTAAACGCGAGTGGGTGCCTCATGCGCGACCGTGGAGGCAATTACCTCAACGGCATTGGCAACAGCATTTGTCACTTCCCGAATCGAGAGATTAGCCCGCGTGATGGTCAGTGCTGCGTTGAGTTCGAACTGCAGCTGTTGTCCGCGCCAGGCATTGGGAAGCCGCAGCTGATCCTGCACCTCGATGATTTCGTTTATAGGATCGAGCTGCACCTGCAGGCTGTGATGCAGTAGTTCCACTATGGGATTGGTTTCAGCACTCGCGGACACAGGCGGCTGTGTTGCCGCTGGCGTTTGCGCCTCAGCACTCAGCCATAGGCAGGTACCGAGGAGAATACTGAATACTAGCTTTGTCACGAATAGCTTACTCTTTCGATAAGTGGTGGTTACCAGCCTAGTCCAGACCCAATAATTCCAGTGCTAACTGATGGTCCCAGTCCGCCATATGAATCTGGGAAGCACCCCCCGGTGTGCGGGTGGTACTCCAGGCCAGTCGACTGCCATCTGGTGAGTACACTGGCAGGATATCCGTGCCTTCAGTGTTGGTTACACGGACAGGGTCATTTAAGCCCTCGGGATCGATCATGAACAGTTCAAAGTTGGCGTGCCCCAGCAAGTTGCTGGAATAGATGATGTAGTCACCGCTGGGGTGAAAATAAGGTCCCCAGTTCACCATGGCATTGGCGGTGAGCTGACGCTGGTTACTGCCATCGGAATCGGCAGTCCATATTTCTGCGCTATTGCCGTCCGGGTTAAAGCGACGCCACAGGATCTTGGTACCCTCCTTATTATAGAAGGGGCCACCATCATATCCCGGCGAGAAAGTCAGCTGCTGCACGTTGCTACCATCAGCATCCATAACATACAGATCCATAAAATAGGACGCATCGTCATCCAGCAGCGCTTGCTCGGCCTTACTTAGTGAACGGGTATAGGCTTCGCGGTTTGAGGCAAACAGGATTTTGCTGCCATCGGGTGAGTATGATCCCTCAGCGTCGTAACCCATTACATTTGTTAAATTGACCAGGTTGCCGCCATCACTATCGGCAACATAAATATCGTAGTAGGGATCGTAGTCCCAGCCGTAGGGTCGATCTTCGCCACTCTCGCGAATAGCGATTTCCTCTGCCTGCTTAGTCAGTGCGTTCGGATCTTCGTGGGTCGATGCGTACATCACCCGATCCAGCGTGGGATGGATCCAGGAACAGGTGGTAAGCCCAATGCCAGTGGAAACCATATTGGTGTCACCGCTAGCCAGGTCCATCAGGTAAATCTGATAGAAGGGATTACCCGGCATCTCGGCCTGGTAAACGAATCGGCCACCATCGGCACTGAAGTAGCCTTCACCAGAGCGGGCACCGTCGGTAACCAACTGGTAAGAATTCTTTAATAGTTGGCTCTCATACGTCGTCTCGAAATTTGTATTCTCCGCTGGCGGTTCCCAGGCAGTTGCCCCGGCGTAGCCGTCAGGTTCAGGCTGCTGGGCCTGGGCTGATATAGCGAACCCACCGACAGCAAGGCCAAGCAAGGCAGACTTTAGAATTGAGGGTTTTTGCTTTGCCGCGGGCTTCATGATCATGAGCTATCCTTTCGAAACTGTAATGCCGTGATAATAATTATTTCTAATCCGATGTGCTGCTATTTAATCAAATCGAAATCCTTCCTGCTGCGGAAATACGCCAAACAAGCCGCCGGTATGGATAAAAACTACCTGTTTTGCGCCAGACAACTGCCCCGCATGGCCTTTGGCCAGTTCTGACACCATGCCGTGGAACGCCTTACCAGTATAAACGGGGTCCAAAAAGATACCCTCGTTGCGAGCCAATTCTGCAATTAGCTCAAATACAGCCTGACCTGCCACACCATAGCCCGACCCCAGATAACCTTCAATGGTATCTATCTCTAGCCCGGAGTCATCAAAGTCCACGTTGTAACGTTGTTTCCAAAGCGACACATCCTCCCGGATTTTTTGATCAAAATATTTCGCGTCGTCACTGACGTTAAACGCTTTCACTTTAGTCTTCAGATCGTAGATCTGCGCGCCCACGATGAGCCCGCCCTGAGTGCCACCTGACCCTGTCGCAGTGACGATATAATCAGGAGTCAGTTTCAGCCTTTCGAAGTCTGAACGTAATTCTTCACAGGCGGCAATATAGCCCCAGAGCCCAATCTCATCACTTGCGCCGACGGGAATAAAAAGTGCCTTGTCTCCCTTTTTAACATAGTCTGCCTGCAATTCTGCCGCATAATCCGCATGGCCGTACCACTTCTCGGTTGGAATAAATGTGATCTCAGCCCCCGCTAGATAGTCCATTAGCAGATTGCCTTCTGGAACACCTGGTTTCTCACCCCGCAGAAGCAGGTGTACCTTAATGCCAAGTCGTGCTCCCAGTACCGCAGTGGCACGACAGTGGTTGGACTGAATCCCGCCACAGGTAATAACGGTATTACAGCCCTGATCACGGGCCTCGGCCAGGCAAAATTCCATTTTACGGATCTTATTACCCGACACCTCTGTGCCTGTTATTTCATCGTGTTTTATCCAAATCTCGGTATCGGAACTGGGCACGCTGAATCGCTCCAGCCTGGTTAAGGGCGTGGGCAGGTGAGCTAAAGAGAGTCTGCTAGGATAATTGAGCATAAGCTATTGGCTGGGATTTATATATTGATAGTGTCGGCTTGATCAAGAGTCACGTATTAAGGATCGCGCAATAGTTGATAAAAGTTGCGCAAAAAGAAAGGGAGTATAGACTCCCTTTTCCGGCCAATACTAGTTGAGTTGCGCTACCTAGGTGTCTAGCTGCCGCCCTTGGGTTGAGTAGCGTCGTAGGACATAGAGCGGGTATTTTCTTCAGACGTGGGCTCAATTGCCTCGCTGTAGAGGAACAGATTGGTCAATACCGCACGCAGATGGATCGAGGCATTCAGATTATCCACAATCTCAGAACCGATTTTTTCCTGGGCCAGTAAAAAACCCAGGGCGGCGCTAGCCTTATGGCAATCCTCTGCAATAACCTGCTCGAATGCATTCTCACTATTCGCCAGCACTGCGCTGATTGCGGCCATGGCTTCCGCCATGCCCTGAATAGTCGGTCTGGCGTGAGGGCCAGGACCTGTTTCCGCGCCAGCTGGGCGACCCTGCGCTGCGTAAGCCAGCAGAAATTCATAGCCGGCTTCGATAGTTTCAATATTGTCCGCGAGATCCACTTGTCTCTCCGTTGCGTTGTTCTGTTACTTGATCGAAATAAAAACCTGATTTTAAAAACAGGGCTTAAAAAAGAGGTGTCAGACGCAATCATCTGACACCTCTTCAGGTTCCGGGTAATGCAGTTCAAGCGCAGGCGGCAAGCCGCCTTTGTGCTACTCCGCTTCCTTGGGCGTCCATTTGGCGGGGTCGTGATTGGCCGCAAGCTCATCCTCGGACATCCAGCCAGAAACCATAGAGCGTGTATAGAAGATCTTCTCTGGACGCAGCGCAAAATAAATATGAGTCGACGCCAACGCTACCAAAGCCAGGGTAGAAAGCCCGTGCAGCAGGAATACCAGACCCAGCTGGTCTTCAGGCATGCTATTAGTTCGATCCCAGAAAGGAGTATCGATCTGCATGAACATCAGCACGCCAGTGATGATTACTGCCAGCACCACTACAGTGGCTGCCCAGTGCAGGCCTTTTTGTTCAAAGTAGTACTTACCAGGCTTGCTGCTTGAATCAAATGGCTCGGTAAAATCCTTTGGTGTGAGCAGCATTGACTTGAAGTCCTGCCAAAACATCGAGCGAATGATGTGCGCGACAATCAGGAAAGTCAGGATTAGACCGCTTATCCAGTGAATGTTTAGCCAGGCAATACGAAGACCGATGATAGGAGCAGTGCCGGTAAAGATGAGGACAAAAATACTCGCCGCCATCAACCAGTGAAACGCCCTATCTATAGACTCATGACGTACTACCCGTCGTCCTTCTGCCGTTGGACGGTCCAGGTTTTTCTTGGCCAGTGCAGCCATGACGATCGCATGGGCAGCTAAAAGCGTCAATACGGCTACCGCGATAACCCAAAGCAAATCCCAGGAAACGCCGAGGATTACTTCCTCGCCCCAAACATCGCGTTTATAGCGGACTATTTCTCCCACTGTACTACCCTCTTAATTTTTTATTTTGTTACTTCTGTTTAATGTGTTTTGGGTCGGCTTTCGTCTGCCAATCCGATCTAAGCTTCGTGCTTCTAATTTAGTAGGCTTGGCTTTGCTGTTTTCTACTAATCCAACGTTTACTTCGTGCTTCAATTTTTAAGATTTCTGGATCAGCTGTAACCTGCTGCTTGCTGATTGATTGAAGCTCGTGGCTTCGCAGAAATTTGCTAATCCTTTTACGATACCCGCTACTGCATCATGTTTTTGGTATCCACCCGCTTTTGAGCAATGCTTACAAAAACATTGTTTGATCAAAAGCGGGAAGATTGGCGGGAAATCCCGGGATTAACCCCGGACCGCTCGTGCTACCAGATTCGCCATCAAAGGCACTTTAAAGTTGTTGTAGTTAAGAGGACGCGCCCCTTCTACAGCCATCTCGCCAGCGCGTGCACCCAATTCTTCAGAGCGCTGCTGACCGCGAATTGCGCTTTCAACACTTTCCAATCGACGTGGTACACACTCGACAGCGCCACATGCGATACGAGCATCTTCAATTGTGCCACCTGACACTTTCATGACTGCGGCAACGCTGGTTAATGCAAAGTCCCACACGTTCCGGTCAGCGACCTTCTCAAAATAGAACTCAGCGTCAGCCCATTCGCCAGGAAGTCTGACGGCGGTAAGAATCTCACCGTCGTCCAGCGCTGTCATGTTTCTGATGTCCCGATCTGGGCCAATGAAGAAATCCTGCGCGGACATTGTGCGCTGTCCACTTTCACTGGAAATCACCATAGTCGCGTCGAGGGCCACCAGTGCCGGCGCAGTGTCCGAAGGACTAACTGCAACACAGCGGCTGGCGCCGAAAATCGCGTGTTCACGATTCAAGCCTTCCGGAGAATCGGCGTAGCAGATATTGCCACCGGCTCGATAGCAATCGAGACCGCGGCGGTAATACCAGCAGCGTGCATCCTGATTCAGGTTACCGCCGAGGGTACCCACGTTGCGAATCTGTGGGCTGGCGACAATGCCGGCGGCCTGCGCCAGCACGCCGTAGCGGGCCTGAATAATTGGATTATTGGCAATTTCAGTCAGCGAAGTAACAGCACCAATCTCAACACCGTCGGCTGTTTCCTTGATACCTTTCCAGGCGTCAATTTGGGTCAGCTCGATCATGGCGCTGGGAGCCTTGTTGCGGTCCTTCAGCCATCCGAAAGTATCTTGACCGCCAGCTAGAATCCAGCCGTCACTGCCAAGTGTGTTCGCCAATGCCAGGGCGTTGTCTTCATCAGTAGGCTGATAAAGCTCAATATCAGGCATTACGTCATGTGATGTGGCTACCATATCAACCTCTGAAGTTATTCTGGGCCAGCGGCACTGCATTTTCTTCAGTACCTGCCAGGTGGTTAAGGATCATGTCAGCGGTAATCGGCGCTGCCGCAAAGTGGTGACCATCCAGGGCGTCCGTGATGGCCGCTGTCAAAGCAGCGGAAACCGCTCCCATTGATGGCTCACCTATTCCGCGCGCACCGACCGGATTTTCAGGATCCGGCAGATCTACCCAACCTGTACCAATCTTAACTGGTGTATCCAGGTACGTCGGTACCTTGCTCTGCCAGTAACCGGTAGACGCTGGTAGTCCGTTTTGGGGATCGTAGAGATGACGTTCGTAGCCGGACAGTCCAATACCCCAGACTGCACCACCGACCAGCTGATTCTTCATCCCCTGGGGATGCACGATAGTGCCGGAATCAGCGATGGTGACCATATCGAGGATGTCGTACTTGCCTGTCTCAAGATCCAATTCAATTTCGCAACAGGTCACAGTGAAGCCTGGAGGATTACCTTCATGACGCGGATCGTGATAAACGCCCATGAAAGCGCTGCCAGCGAGGCGGGATACAGAAATCTGCGTCCACTCAGCCAACTCTTCTGGCAATTCGGCTTCGCCGGTGAACTTACCACCTAATTCCAAAGCGCGCTGTGCGACTTCGGCGTAGCTATAGCCAACTGACGTATCAGCGATCTGATGGACGCGCTCGTTGGAGACGTCGTAATCAGCAGGATCACCACCAAGATCAGTCGCAGCAATTTCCTTCATCTTGTTCAGCATGTCGGTTGCTGCACCAAACATGGTGCGAGTGTTGGTAAAAATGGAGTTGCTGCCGTCCTGTGGTGACGTGATCGGCAGGTGGTTGTCAGTGCGAACATTCAAAATGTCGCAGCTTTCCCAAGGCATCTTCAACACTTCCGCAGCCGCCCGTGAGGTCGACGCGTAGGAGTAAGTACCAAGGTTACCGACACCGTTATGGATCTTCAGGCGTCCGTCTGTACCCATAGTAACGATGCCATCCATACCACTGCGGCCAGCATTGTGATATCCCTGGCCGAGGCCCAGGCCGATCACCTTGCTGCCGTTGCGCTGACGGCGACGAGACTGACGTCCTTCCCAATCAAATTGCTGTGTCGCCATGTCCAGGGACTCTGGCACGTAAGCAGAAGTGAAGGGGGTTTGCCGCGGTCCGGCGACATCGCCGTTGCGTGGTGCATTGATTTTACGTATTTCCAGCCTGCTGATACCGAGAGCATCCGCGGCCTTGTCCATAATCGGCGCGATGATTGGCGCAATCTGGTTTTGACCCGGGCCACGCTGGGCGCCGCGATGACCTGTATTACTCACAATAGAGGTGCCACGAAATCGCAGAGCATCGGGCTGATACAGTACATCGATACAGTCCGCTGCGGACGAGGCGTCGCCGCCGCCGCCCTTACCACCGTTATCAGAAATAATGTAAATGTCACAGGCTGACATTACGCCATCCGGCTTGAAGCCTACCTTGACCCAGCCCTGGAAACCCTGACGAGCGCCACCAATAGTGAATTCCTCTTCACGGGTTATCCGCATCATAACTGGGCGGTTGATCTTTTGTGACAGCTTGGCAGGAATCGCCATACTGGGAATACTGCCGGCACGAGCGCGCTGACCGAAGCCACCACCGGTTGCCGCATTGATGAAGACAATGTCTTCCTTGGGCACGCCAATAATTGGCGCCATACCGTCGGCAAGTGCAGTCAGTGACTGTGAGGTGCCATGCAGGTAAAGCTTGCCATCTTCCCAATATGCCATGGCGCTGCGTGGCTCCATGGAATGGTGAGGATAACCGGCTGTCGTGAACGTGGTTTCATAGACGAACTCCGACGCAGCAAAGCCAGCCTCCAGATCACCCAGTGACCAGGTCTGCTGCGCTTCAGCAGTTGGCTCGTTGCCGGCGCGGAAGCTGGCCACCTGATCTTCGGTCCACTTCTCGGTCGCAAAGCCCTGACGGAAGACGAAAGTGTTGTTGTCGCCCGGATAGCCATTGGGGCCGCCCTCGGCGAGACTATCTAGCGGATCCAGTACGAAAGGTAAACGCTCAAAGGTGACGTTAATGCGAGAGATTGCAGTCTCTGCAGTCTTCTCATCGATCGCGGCCAGCGCCAGGATTGGCTCACCCACCAGAGTAGGTTCATTGGTCAGTATTTTTAGACCGGTGCTTTGCGGCTCGCCGTCTGGATAGACGTCATCTGCAGTAAGAATGCCGAAGACACCGTCCATTGCCAGCGCTTCTGAGGCATCGATATCCAGTACGCGAGCATGGGGGATGGGGCTCGTGAGTAAACGCGAATAGACCATACCATCGCGTGTGTAATCTTCAGCGTATTTGATGCGGCCAGTGACCTTACCAGGTACATCAGGCGGCACGAAGTCTTTACCGATATGCATATAAGCCATGATGATTATCCTAATTGTACGGCACGCATGACGCCGTTGAGGTATGAGTCATAAGAGCCGCAGCGACAAATATTGCCAGACATGGCATGTCGTGCTTCCTCTCGCGTTGGGTTGGAGTTTGCTCTGAGCAATGCAACCGCAGACATTACTTGCCCCGGTGTGCAGTAACCGCATTGCGGAGACAATTCTTCAACGAATGCCTGTTGAACCGGGTGGAGGTCACCATTAGGCGATTCCAGGCCTTCAACAGTCTCAATGCGCGCATTCTTCATGGAATGGGTGAGTACCGAGCACGCGTAGGTGGCCACATCGTCCACTAACACAGTGCAGGCGCCGCATTCGCCGCGATTGCAGCCGAGTTTGGTACCGGTCAGGCCGAGCTTGTAGCGCAGAGTGGAAGCCAGGGTTTCCTGGGGTGCCACATCAACACTGCGCATCTGGCCGTTTACATTAATTCTGATTAGTCGCTCAACTGCACCACTGGGTCGGTCCTGGCCATTGGCCGCATACCACATACCTGTGGTTGTGGCCGCAGCACCAGAGGCAACAACCCCCTTGATGAAGCGTCGACGAGTTACTTTTGAGTTCACGGCTTACATTCGCCTCCGTAAAAATTGGATTGGGAAATCTGCTTCGCTTAGTCGCTGTCTAATATTCTTATTTTTTTGGATCTTTTTCCTGTTGGTCTCTGATACTTCATTTACTCGGACCAGCTGCTTGAGCCTGTACTTATTTGCAAATGAGAATCATTTGCAATTGAGCTTTGTCTGTAGTATCGGAGCAGCGAGTAGAGTAAATCACCCCCTGCTTTTTATCAAGCTGGCCTACCCGTCTCTTGCCCAGAGTTTTTGGCGACTCCAGCGCATTTCCGCGGCCTGAAAAACCCTGCGTTGTCCGTGGAATTTAACCTGATTCTGAAGCTGGTCAGGGTCTTTGAATTTCCCTCGCTCCTGCCTAGCTGGCATTCTGTATGGAGGCCAAGCTGAAATGTCTCCCTCCCTCGCCACTAAGATCAGCAAGGTCAGTTCTAAACTTGACCATGTGCAAGGACCAGAATATGCCGCCAAATGCCATCACTCCTATTGACAATATATTGGCATTTAATGTCAAGAGATATGCAGACAACTCATTTAAAAACAGCTACTTAAGGAAACCGAATATTCTGCGGAAACACCTCAGCGCCTTGACATATTCTTCATGAATGGTATTTTGATCGGCCGCCTTAAATGCTCTCAATCGGGCATGATAAGGGAATTTGAAACACACTACGTTCAGTTCTTATCAGGCTAAACTCAGCAGCGCTAAATGACCGAACCGAGAGGCTCAGCCTCCTCGGCGGGAAAGTGGCGATAGTAAAAAAGAATTGATTAGCGACCGGAGAAACAATTCAACCCATGAGTGATCAGCAGTATCCACTGACGTTTGGCTATCCTGCAAAGCAGGGGCTGTACGACCCAGCCAGTGAGAAAGACTCATGTGGCGTGGGTTTTGTCGCCAATATCAAGGGCCAGCCCAGCCACCAAATTATGCTGGACGCCTACCACCTCAATTCTCGCATGGATCACCGCGGTGGCTGTGGCTTCGAGGCGAATACTGGTGACGGTGCCGGTATTTTGATGGCACTGCCACACAGCTTCTTTCACAAGGTCGCGAAAGATGAATTGAACAAGGACCTGCCCCCAGCCGGAAGCTATGCTGTGGGCATTGTATTCCTGCCGCAGGACGCTACCGAACGTGAGATCTGCATTGACACGATCAATGGCGTCATCGCCGAAGAAGGGCAGCAGTTGGTCGGTTGGCGCGAAGTTCCAATAGATGCGAAGGGAGCGAATGTTGGCCCCGCCGCCCTGATGGCGCAGCCATTCATCGCGCAACTTTTTATCGCGGCAGAGGACGGTCTGGCTGGAGACGCCTTCGAGCGAGTCCTCTACGTTATTCGCAAACGCTTCACCCACAGCCTGCGCAACAACGAATCACTCAAAGAGGCCAAACAGGTTTATGCCTGCAGCCTTTCCACCAAAGTAATTGTATACAAGGGCATGCTGACTCCCGGTCAGTTGTTCCCCTTTTATAGAGATCTGACTAACCCGGCATTCGAAACTCACCTTGCCATGGTGCACTCACGATTCAGCACCAACACTTTCCCATCCTGGGATCGCGCTCAGCCCAATCGCTTCATGAGCCACAACGGCGAGATCAACACCCTGCGCGGCAATGTAAATTCCATGGTGGCCCGACAAGGCAAAGTGGCAACTGACGCCTTTGGCGACAAACTGGAAAGCGTATTTCCGGTCATCGATTCCGATTGCTCCGATAGCGGCAGTTTTGACGCAGTGCTCGAATTCATGCTGCTGAGTGGACGCTCGCTGGCAGAAGCCACCATGATGATGATTCCTGAGGCCTGGCAATCTGATCGCAATATGGCGCAGGAGAAGAAGGATTTTTACGAATATCACTCAGCACTGATGGAACCATGGGATGGTCCTGCTTCCATTGTGTTTTCCGATGGTAAGTATATCGGTGCAGTGTTGGACCGAAATGGTTTACGCCCCAGCCGCTACTACATTACCCATGATGACAAGTGCATCATGGCCTCGGAAGTGGGTGTACTGCAGGTAGACCCTGCCAACGTCAAACTCAAGGGCCGCCTGCAGCCAGGCAAGATGTTTCTGATCGATTTCGACCAGGGCATCCTGATTCCTGACGAAGAAGTGAAACAAATCATCAGCAGCAAACGCCCTTACGGCGAATGGTTGGCCAAACAACGCGTCACGCTCGCCGATATCGCTGGCACCGAGGAAGCGCATTCCCTAGACAGCGAAAACACACTGCAACGCATGCAGTCGTTCGGTTATACCACTGAGACAATGCAGTTCATGCTAATTCCCCTGGTAACCGAAGCTCGAGACCCATTGGGTTCAATGGGCAATGATTCGGCATTGGCTTGTCTCTCTGACAAACCACGCATGATCTATGACTATTTCAAGCAGTTGTTTGCCCAGGTAACTAATCCACCAATCGATTCAATTCGTGAAGAAGTTGTGATGTCACTGCGGTGCTTCATCGGGCCTGAGGGTAATTTGCTGGAAACAACGCCGGAACAAGCCCACCGCCTGAGCCTGGAACATCCGATCCTGTCTAATCGCCAGCTTGTGGATTTAAAAAATATCGACCATCAAGGCATGCGCTCTCAGGTGATCGATATTACTTTCGAGGCCGGCGAGGGCAACGGCTTCATGAATGCGATCGAACGCATTTGTGCGGAAGCCACCCAAGCCATTAGCGATGGCTATGCGTTCATTATCCTGTCCGATCGAAATACTTCTAAGCATCGCATTCCTCTGAGCGCTCTGGTTGCAACCGGTGCTGTGCATCATCACCTGGTTAAGAAAGAACAGCGCACTCAGATAGGCATCGCCGTCGAAACCGGTGAAGCCAGAGAAGTGCACCATCACTGTCTGCTCACCGGATTCGGCGCCGACGCTATCAATCCCTACCTGGCCTTCGAAGCGCTGTGGCAGGCCAACAAAGAAGGTCTGTTGGGAGACAAGTACCCCACCGAAGACGACCTCGTGGCCGGCTATAAGAAAGGGGTCGCCAAAGGCATGATGAAGGTCATGGCGAAGATGGGCATCTCTACCCTGCAGTCATATAGGGGTGCACAAATCTTTGAGGCCGTTGGACTGGCCGAAGAGATTATCGACAAGTGTTTTGCAGGCACAGCCAGCCGCGTGCAGGGGGTAAACTTCGACGTCTTGATCGAGGAGAGTCGGCGCCGACACAGTCTCGGCTATCCGGCGAAAGATTCAGAGCGCATTCCGGTGCTCAACAATCCAGGCGACTTCCACTGGCGCACGGGCGGTGACGCCCACATGTGGAACCCCAATACGATCTTTAACCTGCAGCTTGCTTCACGCAACAACAGCAGTGAGGCCTACGCCGAATTTGCTCGCCATGTGAATGAAGAAGCAACCCAGCAGTGCACTTTGCGTAGCCTATTGAAGTTCCGCACTGATGTGAATTCTTCCATTCCGATCGAGGAAGTTGAACCAGCAAGTGAAATCGTCAAGCGCTTCGCTACTGGCGCCATGAGTTTCGGTTCGATTTCCCAGGAAAGCCACGAGTCTCTGGCCGTGGCCATGAACCGTCTTGGCGGTAAGTCCAACACCGGCGAAGGCGGCGAAGATCCGGCGCGTTTCCTGCCCATGGCAAACGGTGACTCCAAGCGCTCCGCGATTAAGCAAGTTGCTTCGGGTCGCTTTGGCGTGACCGCGTGGTATCTCACCAATGCCGACGAGCTGCAGATCAAGATTGCACAGGGCGCCAAGCCTGGCGAAGGCGGAGAACTTCCCGGCGGCAAAGTGGACGAGCAGATTGCCCGCATTCGTCACTCCACGCCAGGCGTGGGACTAATCAGCCCGCCACCGCATCACGACATTTACTCCATTGAAGATATCGCACAGCTGATTCACGATCTCAAGAACGCAAATCGTGCAGCGCGCATCAGCGTCAAGCTGGTGTCGGAAATTGGTGTCGGCACCATTGCCGCAGGTGTAACCAAAGCCAAGACCGATCATCTGGTCATCGCCGGACACGACGGTGGCACCGGGGCATCGCCATTGACTTCAATCAAACACGCGGGTCTACCCTGGGAACTCGGTGTGGCCGAAACCCACCAGACCCTGGTGATGAATAATTTGCGTTCCCGCGTGACCCTGCAGACCGATGGTCAGCTAAAGACCGGGCGGGATATTGCAATCGCGACCTTACTGGGTGCAGAAGAGTACGGCTTTTCCACCGCACCGCTGATCACTCTTGGCTGCATCATGATGCGTAAGTGTCATCTCAACACCTGCCCTGTTGGCATTGCCACCCAGGATCCAGAATTGCGCAAGAAGTTCAAAGGCAAACCTGAGCACGTGGTGAACTACATGTTCATGGTGGCAGAAGAAATGCGCAGCATAATGGCAGCGCTCGGCATGGGAACCGTCAATGAAATGATCGGTCGCGTCGATCTGCTGGATACAGATAAGGCAGTGGACCACTGGAAGGCGAATGGGCTGGATCTCGGTAGAATTCTTGAACCTGCCCAGGTGATCTTCGACAACACCGAGTTTTACCGCACCCAGGAGCAGGATCATGGCCTAGAGAAGGCACTGGATAACGAATTAATTCGACTGGCGCAGCCAGCACTGGAAAGTGGCGAGACTGTTCACATTGAGCACGAGATCATCAATATTAATCGGGTTGTCGGCACCATGTTGTCCAACGAAGTCTGCAAACGCTACGGCGCCGACATGCTGCCTGAGGATACGATTAATATTAAGTTGAATGGCTCTGCCGGACAGAGCCTCGGCGCATGGCTAGCTAGGGGTATCACTATTACCGTCGAGGGCGACGCCAACGACTATCTGGGTAAGGGCTTGTCAGGTGGCAAGATTATCCTCTATCCACCGAAACAAAGCTCCTTCAAAGCTGAAGAAAATATCATCGCAGGCAACGTAATCTTATATGGTGCCACTGGCGGCGAAGCCTACATCCGCGGTATTGCCGCTGAGCGGTTCGCCGTGCGTAACTCCGGGGCCAGTGCCGTGGTGGAAGGCATCGGCGATCACGGTTGCGAATATATGACAGGCGGTCGGGTTGTTGTGCTGGGTAAGACCGGCCGCAATTTTGGTGCCGGCATGAGTGGCGGCGTTGCCTATGTCTGGAATGAAGCTGGCGACTTCAAGAAGTCGTGTAATACTGAAACATTCGAATTGGAACCGGTTTCTGCTGCAGCAGACATACTGGAGCTAAAACAACTGATTCAAACGCACGCGGACTATACCGATTCTCCAGTCGCCAAAAGCATCCTGGAGCACTGGGAAGAAAGCATCGGCAAGTTTGTCAAAGTCATGCCAACCGACTACAAGCGAGTGCTCGCAGAACGCGCTGCCGCAACCGCAGCTTGATTGGAAGAATTTGGGTTTAGTGGCCAAAACCTCTGGTATAGGGAATAGAGGAATTAATGGGTAAGCCAACAGGATTTAAAGAGTTCGACCGGGAAACGGAACCCTATCGCAATGCGATGGAGCGCCTGGTCGACTACAAGGAAATTTATACCGGCCACCATGATGAGCATCTTGCTACGCAGGGTGCTCGATGCATGGACTGTGGCGTGCCTTTCTGTCAGTCAGGCGAAGGTTGCCCGGTCTATAACCTGATTCCTGAATGGAACGACCTGGTTTACAACAACCGTTGGAAAGAAGCCCTCGACCGACTGCATAAAACCAACAACTTTCCTGAATTCACCGGCAGAGTTTGTCCCGCTCCCTGCGAGGGAGCCTGCGTTTTGGGCATTCACGAACCGCCTGTCACCATCAAGAACATAGAGTGCGCCATTGCCGATCGGGGATTCGAAGAAGGTTGGGTTGTGCCCAACCCTCCCTCTGTACGCAGCGATAAAAATGTGGCTGTTATCGGTTCCGGCCCCGCAGGTCTGGCGGCAGCGGCCCAACTCAATCACGCGGGTCACACAGTCACAGTATATGAGCGTGACGATCGCATCGGCGGCCTGCTGATGTACGGCATACCAAATATGAAGCTGGAGAAAGACGTAGTCGATCGGCGCGTTAATCTGCTGCGAGAAGAAGGCATAGAATTTGTCGCCAATGCAGACGTGGGTGGTTCCGGCGACAACGCTGTCAGCATGGACCAGCTGCTTGCTGACAATCATGCGGTCCTGTTAGCGACCGGCGCCACAACACCACGCGATCTCAAGATCGATCACCGTGAAGGCAAGGGCGTGCATTTCGCTATGGAGTTTCTACTGCAAAACACCAAGAGCCTGTTAGATTCTGAATTGGAAGACGGCAACTATATCAGTGCCAAAGACAAACACGTGATAGTGATCGGCGGTGGTGATACCGGCACCGATTGCATTGGCACATCACTACGTCATGGCTGCAAATCACTGGTCAATTTCGAAATCATGCCCAGGCCACCGGTCGATCGCTCTGATAACAACCCGTGGCCAACCTGGCCTTTGATATTCCGTGTTGATTACGGCCATGAAGAGGCGGCCGCAAAATTTGGGAATGACCCCCGAGTTTACTCAATCTCCGGCAAGGAATTTGTCCGTGATGAAGACGGCAACCTTCTTGGTATCAATACCGTTGAAGTGGATAAGAACTTTGAAGAGATACCTGGCACCACGCAATTTTGGGAAGCCGACCTGATACTCCTGTCGATGGGCTTTGTTGGCCCGGAACACTACGTCAGTGAAGGCCTTGGCCTCGAACTTGACCAGCGTTCCAACTACAAGGCGGAATATGAAGAGTTTCAGACCTCTCACCCCAAGGTGTTTGCCGCAGGTGACTGCCGCAGAGGCCAGTCTTTAGTGGTGCGAGCCATCGATGAAGGTCGCAAGGTGGCAGAAAAAATTGACGCTTTCCTTGGCTAGCGTTTGTTTTCTCACCCAAAGCCTCGCTCGCGCACCAGTCGACACTAGCAGTTGATCGCGTTTCCATTAATTTCCTGACAGTGAAATTGGTCAGTATCTGAAGTTTCAGAATTCTGCGATAATGCAGATGCGCCTCATCACCAAGCCCCAAATTTTGCCGTAATGAATGAGCCAGTCCTCAACCTTACGCACATCGTCAAAAACTTTGGCCAGTTCAAAGCAGTCGACGATGTCAGTCTCAGCATCCCTCGGGGTTCGATCTATGGTTTTCTCGGCCCCAATGGTGCCGGCAAAACCACAACCATCCGCATGATTCTGGAGATCATCAAACCCAGCAGTGGTTCCATCTCTGTCCTAAGTACTGACTCCGCGCTGAAAGTGCGTAACCGCATCGGCTACTTGCCAGAAGAGAAAGGTCTCTACAAGAAAATGAAGGTATGGGCCATTATACAGTATTTCGCCATGCTCAAAGGCATGGATAAACAGACAGCGAAAACCAGGGCCTGGGAGTTGCTGGAAAAGTATGGCCTTAAAGATTTTGGGGAGGCCAAGGTAGAGTCTCTGTCAAAGGGAATGGGGCAAAAGGTTCAGGTTCTGGCTGCTGTAGCCCACGAACCCGAACTGGTGATACTGGACGAGCCGTTCTCAGGCCTGGACCCGGTCAACCAAACTGTGTTGGAAGAATTGATAAAAGACATGGCCGATAACGGCCAGACCATAATTTTCTCCACCCATGTCATGCAGCATGCCGAACGTCTTTGTGACCACATCCTTTTGATTTCCGGCGGTAAAAAAATCTTCGATGGCACTCTCACAGAAGCCAAGGCCAGTATCCCACGACGCGTCATATTGGAAACTTCTGGAGACACCCAAACCATCGAGCAACTTGATGGCGTGATTTCGGTAAAACCGGTTGAGCAAAATTCAGCGCAGGATGCCGCAACAGAATGGCTGGTTGAGATTGGAGAAGACGTGAATCCGCAGGACGTTTTGCGCCACTGCTTTGAGGCCGGTATCAGCCTGAATCGATTTGAGTTTAGTGAACCCAGCCTGCACGACGTATTTGTGCATCTGGTCGGGGACGAAGCCAGGGAGCACAGCGCACCATGAACATGATTCGTCTGATTGCCTGGCGCGAGTATATGGAGAATGTCCGCACCAAGGGATTCTGGGTCACCATTCTGATTATTCCGTTGATTTTCATTGGCATGTACTTTCTCCAGAGTGCGCTGTCCAACGCCACCCCCAGTCGTTATTTCATTCTCATCGATCAGTCAGGGCAGTATGAAAATGCCGTAGCCGTCGCTATTGAACGGGAACATCAGCGCCGAATCCTGCAGGAATTTGTAAATTACCTGATGGAGAATCGCAAAGAGACCGATCTCGAGCAGACTGCCGCCAACGCCAGTAACGCCGCAGACCAGTTAGTTGATGATGTCGATGCAGACGAGGTCGCCGCGCTGGACCAGTGGCTGGAAAATGGCGGCCTCGATTATGCCGTGGCAATGGCTAGCCCCTATCTACGTGATGATATCGAACCGTTTGAACAACCCGGGCCGCAGTTTATTGCCGCCGATCTGCCAGCAGACATCGATGCTAAGGCTACGCCTGAAGAGATAGTCACCGCACTGCGCCCCTATCTCACCGGCGAACAGGAAATCAGCTTGGGCAGCGAATCGGGCAGCCTGTTCGCGCTGATCCTGATTCCGGAAAATATCGACGGCGATATTGCACGACCAGGCGCGATGCCTGCCGCACCAGGAACCAACCGCGGCGTGCAGTATTGGGCACGAAACCTGACCGACTCACGCCTGCCCGATGCCATTATTCGAAGTATCAATGCCGAGATTCGGGAATCCGAATATGCGAACCTTGGAGTCAACACCGAACTGGTACGAAACGTCCAGCGCACGCGCATGCCAATCAGCCAACTCGACCCGAGCGCCGCTGCAGGTGAAGAGATGGTGAGCGTCGCCGACACCTTCCGTCAGTTCGCACCCATAGGCTTTGTTTACCTGATGTTTATTTCCTTGATGCAAAATGTGCAGTACTTGCTCAGTAACACCATTGAGGAAAAATCCAATCGCATCATCGAGGTCTTGCTGGCGTCGGTCACTGCAGACGAGTTGATGATGGGGAAGTTGGTGGGCATCGGCATGGCAGGTCTGACCACAATAGGGACCTGGTTGCTGTCCTTCTTTGTGTTTATCTCATTGTACAGCACTGCCCAAACCGAACTGATTACCCAGGTACTGGAGGTGATCCTGGGTTCAGATCTGATCCCCTGGTTTGTGTTCTATTACTTTGCCGGCTACGCACTTTACTCTGGCGTATTTCTGGCTATAGGTAGCCTCTGCAACACACTGAAAGAAGCGCAGGCACTCATGACGCCCATGATTGTGATTCAGATAATTCCGATCGCCATGATGGCATTCGTGGTAATGGATCCGAATAATACGATTGTCAGAACGATGTCCTGGTTCCCCCTGTTCACGCCCTATCTGATGATGAATCGCGCAGCAGCAGACCCACCCCTTTTCGACGTAGTCGGCACCACCATACTGCTTGTTGCCAGCATTCTGCTGGTGTTATGGCTGTCGGGTAAGGTGTTTAAGCAGGGCGTGTTGCGGACCGGGCAACCACCCCGCATAGTGGAGTTGTGGAAACTGCTTTCAGCTAAAGCGTGATTTGATCTTCCGAAGCGGGCAATGCCACGCTGCGTGAATCAAAACCACAGTGGACACAGCGGCGCGCCCGCAGACTCATCAAGATATTCTTGACGTAAAACTGTTGCTTGCAGATTGGACAGCGACGTCGCGCCATATCAATCGCAAAGCCTGCCCACACACCCATGTAGATAAACATGATTGCATCGATTTCACGACGATTATTCAGCAGTACCCATATCGCAATCATGTAGACAGGCAGAGTCCATAAACACACCAGCAAACGGGTTCTTGCTCGACTCAACTCGCGGCCTGCGGCGGCCTGGTGGGGGAGAATTCGGGGGGTAATCACATCCGGCTCAGCGTGTTTGTCAGACTGCGAGTCCTTTTCCATTTCCTGATTCCGCACGAAACTCGATGCTGTGAATGAACTTCTAATGTAGCGGAGTTAGCTAGCGAAGTATACGGAGGTCAATCGATTACAGCAGCAATCGACTACTGCACTAATGCATTCCAGATCTGGGTCACGCCGATGAACAGAAGCACGCTTGCCAGCACTTTGTTTATCAGGGTGCTACTCTCCTGCAGGTGTGTCTTCAGGTAGGTGCTGGCTAGCACGAATCCATACAGCGCAGTCATTTTTCCCAGGAACACGCCCGCCAGAAACGCAGCAAGCGTAATGCCCATATATTCGAATTCAAAGTACTGGGATATTGCCGCAAGCGCGAAAATCCAGAACGGCACTGCCTGTGGATTCAAGGCAGCTATGAGTAAGCCTTTTTTAAAAAATGATTCCTGTCCAGACGGTTTATCGACCATTGCCGGTTTCGATTCCCTGGTCACAACCACAACCGCCAGAATGACAAACAGAAGTCCTATGCCCAGCTTTATCGCAAGATTGGACTCCAAAAAGCTACTGATCACCATGCCGAACCAAATCGCGATAAGGGCTTCGAGGATTTCGATCAGGGAGCCGGCAATCGCGATTTCAGTGCCTCGTCGGGCGTCGTGATCGACTGTAGTTTTTACTACAGTGAGATTAATCGGCCCGAATGGAATCGTGCCAAGCAGACAGGCAGCGAAGCCCACGAAAAAATAAAGCAGCGGCGTGTCCATTTTTTAGTTATTGCTCCCGTGTGCCCAGACACACAGAGCTTATTGGTAACCCTGCGCCTGCAGATTGAAAAGGGTGGCATACTGACCGTCACTGGCCAGTAATTCCTCGTGGCTGCCTTCCTCGAGGATCTCAGCCTTCTCAAGTACGATTATATGGTCTGCCATGCGCACAGTGGAGAAGCGATGGGAGATGATGATTGAAATCTTGTTAGCAGTAAGATCGCGAAAGTGAGAAAAAATTTCAGCTTCGGCACGCGCATCGATGGCAGCGGTAGGTTCGTCCAATATGAGAATATCTGCCTTGCTGCGCATAAATGCGCGAGACAAAGCGATCTTTTGCCACTGGCCACCACTGAGCTCCTTGCCGTCTTTAAACCAGGTGCCCAGTTGCGTCTTGTAGCCCTGGGGCAGACCCTTAACAAATTCGTCAGCCATGCCCTTCTCGGCGGCTTCTTCAATTAGCTCATCCTGTTCCAGTTCATCAACATCACCAATGCCTATGTTCTCGCCAACCAAAAGCTGATAGCGGGCAAAATCCTGAAAGATCACGCCAATTTTCTTGCGCAGGGTATCGATGTCCCACTCTTTAAGGTCCAGCCCCTCCAAATAGATTGTGCCCTCTGACGGCTGATAGAGCCGGATTAGCAGTTTTATCAGGGTTGTCTTACCGCTGCCATTTTCTCCGACTATTGCGAGACTTTCGCCGGGTCGTATATGCAGATTGACCTTGTTGAGAGCGGGTATATTGCTACCCGGGTAAAAGAAGCTGACGTTTTCGATACGGATGCCATCACTGGGGTCAGGTCCAGCAGTCTTGTTACCGGTGGTCTCCGGTACCTTGTGATTCAGATACTCGGTGAGATTGGACAGGTAGAGGTTATCTTCGTACATGCCGTTCACCGCAGTCAGGCTATTGGTAACAGCATTCTGGCCCAGGCGAAACTGGGCGATATACATTGTCATCTGGCCAATGGTGATCGCACCCGCTATTGCCGCGAAGCCGACCCAGCCATAGGCAAAATAGAAGGCCGCGCTGGCCAGCAAGCCCAGCACATAACCCCAGAAGCCCCGACGCAGGACAAGGTTCCGATCTTCTTTATAGATTTTGCGGAAAATATCCACGTAGCGCTGCAGGAACAGTTTGCCAAGCTGCAGCAACTTCACTTCTTTAACGCCGTCCTCGCGGGTCAGCACCATTTCCAGATAAATCTGCACGCGGCGCTCAGCGGAACGGCGGCGATGAATGCGAAAAGCCTCGCCAGAAAACTTTGCTTCAGCAAGAAAGGCAGGGATGCCAGCCAATCCCAGCAGCAGTACCGCGTAAGGTGAAAACTGATACAGCCAGATGCCGATAGTGAGCAGCGCCACGACGTCACGTGCCAGGTCGAATGTTTTGATGACTAGGCTCAGGGGCCTGCTGGAGGCCTCCCGACGCGCACGCACCAGTTTGTCGTAGTACTCCGCATCCTCAAAATGTGCAAGCTCCAGGGTCAGAGCCTTTTCCAGGATCATGACGTTGATTTTGTTACCCAGCAAGACTCGCAGAATAGACTGACACACCGTGTTGAGTTTCTGAGCACCGGTCATGATCACCACTAGCCCCGCCTCAACCAAAACATAAAATAACACATCGCTACGAGCGGCTTCTGCCGCGTCGCCTGTGCTCTGAATAGCGCTCGCGACCGCATCAACAAACAAGCCACCGACAGATGCGATGGCGGCTGGTAGGACGCCAGAAACCAGAGTGGTTGCAGCCATGACCAAAGTCAGGGTTGCGCTGGTACTCCAGACGATTTCCATAGCAACTCTGCTGTACTGGAAAACAGACAGGAATTTGCGCACGGAACCAGGTTCAGCGCTGCTGGCAGTATCGGTAGGCTTGCTGGCTGAATCGCTGGTGGCCAAGACTTACTCGGGGGTGAATATCGTTAGATTGGAGAGAAGAATACGCGAGATCGACGGCGATGGATTCTAGCACAGCCCTGTTGCTTGGCATGCAGGCTATAGGTAAAAGAGTGCATTGAGGTCTGGGTCTTAAAGACTCCGCGGTAGAGTCTCCAAAAAAAGCCCGGGCACCCAAGCGCCCGGGCCTTTCAACAAACCTCTCTGCAGCGTTTGCGCTACAGCTTGACGAACTTCAGGACGAAGCGATCCGTGTTACGGCCAAGGCTGGGGTCGAATGGACCAACACTATGATCATCCGCTGGGTTATCCAGGATATCGGCGCTGCCTACCAGCGCAAACTGTCCGGAATTAACGATGGCGGACACCGCGTCCTCAAAGGCAATACGGTGCAAAGTGACGTTGTCGGCGCCATGATTACCTGCATGGTCGATAACACCCAGGATGCCACCCGGCTTGAGGGCTGTTGCGATCTGGCCCAGAAAACCCTGCGCTGCGGCAGGATTGGGATTGTGAACGTCATGGAAGTTGAGCGCCGTCAGGGCGAAATCAACACTGCCGGCAGCCACGTCTGAAACCGGACCGAGATGATGCTCGATATTGCTTCGGCGGCTCAGGCGATCATTGATAATCTCCATATTATTATCAACGAAGCGGCCCGGATTGTTTTGCATGATCACTTTGCCACTATCCCCTACAGCGTAGGAGAGGACTTCGGTATACCAACCGCCGATGGCAATCAGATCCATTGCCGTCATGCCGGCTTCCAGTCCAAGAAACGAAAGCACTTCTGGCGCCTTACGATTGGAGTCCCTTTCTTTGTCCGCCGCAGGCCGGCCAGGGTTGTCCATGGCCGAGGCTAATGCGGCAATATCGAGCTGTGCGACGGCGCCCGATGCCATTACGCTGGCTACAAATAAAGTGAGGAGCTTTTTCATCATGTTATTCCTGTCTTTAAATTCAGATCAGCCCGCCACAACGGCGAAAGCTGGATCAGGCAGCACAAACTAGAGCCACCGTCTAGCCAAACCAATTCGACAGGAAGTAGGCTGCACGCGGTCGTCCCCTAGCCTGTTAATAAGCGGTAAATGGGGGGGTTAGTGCAGCCGATGTGAGACTTTGAGTTCGTCCTCGAAAAAGGCTTTGACCTTAAGCAGCTGGCTCAGATCCCCTTCACTCTCCATCAGGGGCAGATGCTGCTCGATATCATTCAGTATATTGGTAATGCTCCCGGTATCGAGGTTGCTGAGATCCAGGTCAAAGGGGAAGTTCCCTGTCTTGGTATTGTCCTTAATCATGTCCTTAAACAGCTCCTTAATGCTCAATTATTCCCTTATTGTGGGGGTGAAACCTTGCACAAGAATTGTATCGACTGACTTTAAGATATCTTCATAAGAAATTCTAATATAACGAGTTTTTGCTTTCGGAGATTTCAGAATTCAGCACCGAGACCCGGCTTTACCTGCCCTTGTCTGAGGTATTACGCTAACTGCCTCGAAGTTCGCGGCGTGCCAGATGACGCGGTCCCTGCTGGCTTTAATAATAACCAGAAAAATACGGAACCAAGCCGTTCCAGGGAGAGAGGAAGCTACGCATGGCGGCTTTCATCCACGCGTGGGCAGAATTTGTTGTAGCCCGTCGAGCCGCAATTCTCGTAGCGACGCTAAGGCTCATGGCTGTTCTATGGTGAGGCTGCCATGCATACGGGCAAACGTGTGCGGCCAAATCTGGAAACGTTCTTTAAAAAAGTCGGTGGTTGGGATGAGAAAGAGCAGCTTTTTAGCGTTTTGGGCGCCGAATATAACGGCTTTGAAAATCTGCAGCTGGCTATGGAGCTGGACCTTATTCATACCCGACCGCACACGTCCAGCATGCTGCTGGCAGAAGACCAAATAGGTGCTGGTGTCCGCGCCTTTTGGACCCCACTAAATCAGCGGCTGCAGATTCTTGCAGTAAGGAATGAATTGGTAGGTAGCACCGGTCGCGTAATCAGGGTATCTGCCGATTACAATTGGTCAGACACTATTGATTTTGGTTTGCTTTGGGTGGACCATCAAACAGAATCTGATTCCCCATTTGTACCTTTTGAAAACAACGACGTGATCCAGCTACAGCTGCGGTATAGTTTTCAAATCTAACAAGAGATTGAACGATGTTTCCTGATGATCTGAAACCTTCTCAACCCTATCACCATGGCGATGTTAAAAACGCATTGATCAATGCAGCCATGAAGCTGATCGATACCAATGAATTAGAAGCGATGAGTCTGCGGCGCCTTGCCAAGGAAGTTGGTGTTACTCCTTCAGCGGTTTATAACCATTTCACCGATAAAGATGCGCTGATGATGGCAATCAAGATTCGCCTTTATGAGGACATCAATCGCTATTTTGATTCGCATTATCCTGAGTCAGATGATCCAGAGCAGACTCTGTTAGATATGTGCTATGCCTACTTTCACTTCTCACGCGAATTCCCCTCGCAGTTCCATTTTATCTTTAGCTCTACTCTACCACTGGAGTGGTCTACGCCAGAATTTGTGAAAGTTTCCTGCTACTGCCTGGTGAAGGCGCGCAAGGCCGTTTATGGCATCTTTGAAAAATACCAGGTGCCATGCAAAGAGGAGGACGTGGTCGGCACCACACTGCTGGTTTGGTCGCAGCTGCACGGCATCGTCATGTTGCGCAACTCGGGCTCCATTCCCGCGGCAGTAACTTACCAGGAATGGCCTTCTGTCTGTGGCCTGCAGGAAAACGAAGAAGTTGAAAATTTGTTGCGTGAGCATGTTCAGATGACGGTGGATGCAATCCTGAGCAAGCAGCGTAACGACAGCCACCATTAGGACTGAAGCTGTCATTTGAAAGAAGCTGACCTTTACCTTCCTATCAAAAGCTTTTTGGAGCAGCAGGATTATGAGGTCAAAGGTGAAGTGCGAGATTGCGATATTGTCGCGGTTCGCGGCACTGAGTCTCCTGTCGTTGTCGAGCTCAAACTGACCTTGAATCTCAATCTTATTCTGCAGGCGGTTGCACGTCTGTCCCTCACCGATAAGGTTTATATTGGGGTTCCGAAATCTGCGCCACTCCTGAAGACGAAGCGGAAGCATGTGCTTAAGCTGCTGCGCAGTCTAGGCCTGGGATTGATTACCGTAAGTCAAAGCCAGCTTGTGGATGCCGTGATTGAACCCGCGCCTTATCAGCCAAGAAAGTCTTCTTTGCGCAAGGAACGACTGCTGCGTGAGTTTGCTCAGCGCGTGGGCGATCCCAATCAGGGTGGTTCCCATACCCGCAGTGGATTGATGACTGCTTATCGGCAACGTGCCATACGCATCGCCACGCTGCTGGAGCGCAATGGTCCAAGCAAGGCAGCGGCCATCGCAACTGAACTGGATGAACCAAAATCACGGGCCATTCTCTATCGAGATGTCTACGGCTGGTTTGATCGAATCGAGCGCGGAATCTATGCCTTGTCACCACGGGGCATAAAAGAACTGGAATCCTGGAAAGAAGATCAGGATTAGGTAGCGGGGTACAGTTGAGTCAGGCCATGCCAATGGCGTGGCGTATGATCAGGTTCTTCGCCGGCGCGACATCATTCACTGCGCTCAGCCCAAAGTTTCGCATCCACACCGCAGGCGGCGCCTGCTCTGCAAACAGATGCTTGAAACCCTCCATGACCCACATCATGCGTAAATTGTGTGGCTTACGCTGGCGTTGGTAGCGTTCCAGTATGCGTTTATCGTTGACTTTCCTGCCGGTCTTCAGACCTGCCTGTAGTGCTTCGCTCAGGGCCATTGCATCAAGCAAGCCCAGATTGACACCCTGGCCAGCAAGAGGGTGGATCGTATGAGCCGCATCTCCCACCAGCACAATACCATCCTGGAAATACTCGGTCGCGTGACGCTGTCGCAAGGGCACCTGAAAGCGTTTCTCCATTCTCTCTATTTTGCCCAGTCGGTGTTCGAAGGCATTGCCGAGTTCCACCATGAACGCGTCATTCGGCAGCGCCATCAACTGCTCGGCGCGCGCAGTGACGACAGACCAGACAATTGAACAGCGATTCTGATCTGACCCAGAATCCAGCGGCAGAAAAGCCAGCGGACCGGTGTCGATAAATCGCTGCCAGGCGGTATGCTTGTGCGGGTGTTCGGTGCAGACTGTGGTCACGATAGCTGTATGCCCGTAATCCCATTCCCTGGTGTGAAACCCGGCAAGCTCGCGGATTTTCGAATTGGCACCATCGGCTGCGACTAACAGTCGGGTTGCGAGCACCTTGTCGTCGTCTGCGTGTAATAAATACTCTCCCGCATCATTCCTGTCGATGGCACTGACATTAAAAGGCGTGATAGCGCGCAGGTTTGCTTTTGCATCGAGGTCTTCATAGAGCGCAGCCGTCACGATTGAATTCTCAACAATGGAGCCGAGCGACGCCTGTTGAACCTCTGCTGCTGAGAAATGGATGGAGCCAGTACCCTCGGCATCCCACACGTCCATGTCCGTATAGGGACACTGGCGCATCGCTTCAATGTGTTGCCAGACGCCGAGTTGCTGAAAAAGCGCCTTGGAAGCTAGGGTCAGGGCGCTAACCCGGGGGTCGAAAGACTCGGGCTGTGAGACAAAAGGAAGACGCTGCTTGTCAAACGCAGCCCGGTCAAGCAGCGCAACCCGCAGTGGATTGCCCTTGCTGTCCAGATCGCTAAGCAGGCGCGCCAGGGTAGTCCCTACCATGCCGCCACCGGCAATCACTACATCAAACGTTTCAGTCTCAGACATGGTCGCCATTATAGGGTTTCGGGCGAGGGCTTTCATGTTTGTCTGCGTACTGGCTGCATTCTTGGCATACAGACATAGGTCCACTCGTGACCAACTCGTGCAACATGGGATTTCGCCGGGATTGCTGATAGACTGCTGCGCGAATCAAAACACGGGCTCCGGGGAAATTATCATGGCACTTACTCTGCGTACAGATCAGCTCAATGACTACATTGGCAAAGAAGTCGGCGTTTCCGAATGGATGCTGGTAGACCAGGAACGTATCAACCAGTTTGCTGAAGCCACTGGCGACCACCAGTATATTCATGTCGATCCAGAGCGAGCGGCGAAGACGCCTTTCGGTACCACGATCGCCCATGGCTTTCTTACCATGTCGCTGATGGTGGAGATGGGCTACGAAGGCAGCACCAAGCTAGAGAGCGCAGTCATGGGTATCAACTATGGCTTCGACAAGCTGCGCTTTATCAATCCGGTGAAGGTTAACAGCCGGGTCCGCGGCCGCTTCCAGCTCATGAGCGCCGAGGAAAAGAACCCCAATCAGTGGCTGCTAAAGCACGCCGTGACAGTTGAGATCGAGGGCGAAGACAAGCCTGCACTCATCGCCGAGTGGCTAGGCATGACGGTGGTCGAGTAATCGCTGCTACAAAAATCGACGTAGAACTCGCATTCTCCATAAAATTTACGGCATACCGGGGCGCCATCAGATCATGAAAAAATCTCTACTCACACTCATTCCATTCCTGACGGCCTGCGCTGGCGAACCACCGCAGAATATAGGCGTGCAAGACGGGCGCCTCGCCGCCTGTCCCGATTCACCAAATTGCGTCTCCAGCTTTGAGAGCGATGAGGAACATGGCATTCAGCCCATCAGAGCAAATTTGCGTCAGGTGGAACAGGTGCTGGTGGGCCTGGACGAAGCCAACATCGTCGAATCCTCCGACGGCTACCTGTACGCCCAATTCACTTCACGCATCATGCGCTATGTCGACGATGTGGAATTTCTGGAAGACCCATCCGAAGGCGTCACCCATGTGCGCTCGGCTTCCCGTCTGGGCTATAGCGACCTTGGCGCAAACCGAAGCCGCATCGAGAACATCCGCAGCCTCATCTCGAACGACTAATCCACAATTTTTAGCCATCTGGGTTCACTAATCGTTTCACGCCAGGAACGGTGGCATTATGACTTGAGCCCCATGGCCGCCCTGGCAAACTGATTGCGCAGCGAAGGCATGAGTTCCAGCCCCACCAATCCCAGCTTGCGCAGGGAAGACCTCATCAGCTCATTGTTGGAAAACATCTTCACCATTTGGTCCGTAAACAGGATGGATTGCTGTTGATCAGCATCCTGCGAATCTAGATAAGCCTGTAACACTGCCATCTCTCCGAGGCCACGCTGATGCCGCCAGGCTGATTCAAGGTGTTGCGCCAGCGATGCGGAATCCCGCAGTGCCAGGTTAAGCCCCTGTCCTGCTACCGGGTGCAAAGTGTGGGCAACATTGCCTAACAGGACCAGGCCGGGCCTTATTTGCTCCTGTGCCTGAGTCAACACCAGAGGATACGCATAGGATTCTCCCACATGGGTAATTTCTCCCAGGCGACCACCAAAGTAATCGGTGAGCCCTGCAAGAAAACGTTTGTCATCGCAGTCCAACAGATCGGCACTGCGTTCAGCGGCCACTGTCCACACCAGCGCGCCGCGATTCAAACCATCAAAACTTGCCAGCGGCAACACGGCCAGCGGGCCCGAGTCCGTGAAGCGTTCAAAAGCCGTGCCTGCATGGGGAAGCTCGAACGCGATATTAGTGATAATGGCGTGTTGGCCATAGTCTTCCTGCTTGTGGCCAATCCCCAGATTTTTGCAGATAGGAGAGCGCCCGCCATCAGCGAGCACTACCAGTGAGCCATTCACTTCAATTTCATGATCGCCGTTTAATACAGTCAGCTGCATACCGGACGCCCGCGGCACTACCCCGGTGATGGTTGCCGGTGCCAGCTGTTCAATGACTGAAGAAGCGGCAAGTGAGTGGTTCAAGACGCGGCCCAGCTCCCGGTTTTCCACCACGTAGCCGAGCGCAGCCACGCCCTGCTCCGCGTGAGTCAGCTGAGTAGAGCCAAAGCGGCCGCGATCACTCACCTGGATTTGCAGAATAGGCGTGACGGTCTCTGCTAGCGCAGACCATAAACCCATGGCTTCATAAATTGTTTTGCTGCCGAAAGACAAAGCCGTGGAGCGGGCATCAAAACTCGGCTGATCGTTCAGATCGCTACTGGCAATGGCTTCCACAATAAGGATTTTCAAATCGGCATTATCGCAGCGCCTTGCCAGATCCAGCGCGAAGCTGGCACCCACCATGCCGCCACCGACGACAACAACATCATACTGAGGCTGTGGTGACTCGATGTGCATGGCTAGGCTGCGGACTCCGCCATGAAGGTCTCGATTTCTTCAACTGTCTTTGGAATACCTTTGCTGAGGATGCGGTAGCCAGCCTTGGTCACCAACACATCGTCTTCGATGCGCACGCCAATCCCGCGCCATTTTTTCGCGACCTTGGTGTTATCCGGCGCGATATAGATGCCAGGCTCGATGGTGGTCACCATGCCGGGCTCTAGCTCGCGCCAGGTATCATCAATCTTGTAGTCACCCACATCATGTACATCCATACCGATCCAGTGACCAACCCGGTGCATGTAAAAATCCTTGTAGGCTTCGCTTTTGATCAGCTGCGCCGGTCGACCTTTGAGCAGACCAAGTTTCACCAGACCCTGGGTAATGACTTTAACTGAGGCATGATGCGGAGCATCCCATTGTGCGCCTGGCCGGACCGCTTCGATAGCAGCCTCCTGGGCTTTGAGCACTATTTCATAAATTGCTTTTTGCTCCGGCGTAAACTTACCGGTGGCAGGAAACGTGCGCGTAATATCAGAAGCGTAGTGTTCGTATTCGCAACCTGCATCAATAAGTATCAGGTCGCCCTCTTTAACTTCTGCATTATTAGTGTTGTAGTGCAAGATGCAGGCATTGTCGCCTGATGCAACGATTGAACTATAGGCCGGGGCACGGCTGCCATTGCGGGTGAAGGCGTAAAGCAATTCAGCTTCTAGCTCGTACTCATGAACACCCGGTTTACAGTAGGCCATGGCACGGCGATGACCTTCAGCAGAAATTTTCGCAGCCTGCTCCATTAGTTTGATTTCTGCACCGCTCTTAATCAGGCGCAATTCATGGAGGATATGATCCAGGACAAGGAACTCCCCCGGAGGATGGGCACCCAGCTTGGCCTTGCTGCGGATGGTCTTCACCCAGTCCATTACTGTGTCATCAAACTGGTCATCTTTCCCCATGGCGTAGTAGACGCGATCACGGCCCTCGATCAGGCCAGGCAGAATGTCGTCAATATCCGAGATGGGATAAGCATCATCGACGCTAAGCTCCGTCAGAGCTGCGTCCGGTCCAAGCAGAATGCCGTCCCATAACTCTTTAAGCTTGTCTTTTTCCTGGCAGAACAGCACCGACTCACCGTGTCTGCGGCCTGGAATTAATGCCAGCAGCGCCCGCGGTTCATCCAACCCGGTCAGATAGTAAAAATCGCTGTTCTGGCGATACAGGTATTCCGTATCGGCATTACGAAAGCGGGGCGGTGCCGCCGGAATCAGAGCAATGCTGTTGGGCTCCATCTGGGCCATCAGCTCTCTGCGTCGGGTTTTTGTTTCTCGATAGGGATGGGACTTTCGGGCCATGTTCTCCTCGTGGGGTCTTGTGCTGCGCTAGTTTACGACTGCCTGGTGCACCATCCATCAGGAGTCTCCAGTATTGTGGCCAAGTTTGCGTTTGGCGTTCAAGGATATAGCTCTGGCCTTCGGGAACCAAGTCCCATTTTTTTAACTCCAATATTGACCCATAAACACCTCGGCTCTATAGTTACCGCATTGTTAATGTAAATCCTAAACTAACGTCAGTAGTGCATTGCACTTGCTGAATTTTAGCGCAAATAAATCAGCGAAAGATCTGCCCTGATTGGTCAGGTTCTCTTGCAAAATCAACTGACTACGCAACTGACCAAGTTATGAGTGACGAAAGCTTTAATCTCCTGAGTACCAAAGTAGATGATCTGATCGATCTATGCGCAGAAATGAAACGCGAGAATCAGATGCTCAAAACAGACCAGTCATCCTGGCAAAATGAACGCCAGCAGCTGATGGAAAAGAACCAACTTGCCAAAACCAGGCTGCAATCGGTATTGGATCGACTGAAGGCAATGGACAATTCCTAGGGGCAATTACTTTGGAGAGCCCCTGGGGATGATCACACCTCTTACTGCAGGCGAAACGCCTGTTCTGGCACCAAAATTGAGCGAAAAGCAATGAGTGAGCAAAACACCGCGGTACAGGTCAAAATTCTCGACAAGGAATATCAGGTTAACTGCCCGCCCTCAGATCAGGAAGCCCTGATCAAGTCAGCCCGTTATCTTGATGAAAACATGCGCAAAATTAAAGGCCGCGGCAATATTCATGGTGCGGAAAAGATTGCGGTTATGGCAGCACTGAACATTACCCATGACATGCTGCGCAAGAATCGGATGATTAATGAAAGCCGGCAGGAAACTTCATTACAGGTGAAGTCAATCGAAGAGAAAATCGATCTGGCACTGGCCTCATCCAGGCAACTGGAAATCTAGGCGCTGCTGTGGCGGAATATTCCTACATCAACTCCATGTCGATTGTGACAGCTGGTTTGCGAGAATAAGCAGCTGTGTCTCTGTGCCGTTTAGTTAAGCTGACTCCCAGCAATCCGCCAGCGCATGCAGCTTCCCTGCCATGTTCCCGCAGGCTATACTTCAACTAAGAGTTCCCTAGAGCATTTGCCAGTCAAAAGTGTTCTTGAGCCGATATTTGTAAATCCGGAGGCAACTCGTTAGATGTTGTTGTGCATGTCCGCACGTCGGAAAGCCTTATACATCGCGGGAGCCACCACCTGAACCCTTCGGTTCAGGGCAAGTTTGGTAGCGGTGTTCCGGGGGGCTTGGTTCTAATCTTGCTGGTTCATTTTAGTCTCACATATGAATAAAGAAGAACGTCATGCCTTACGCAACTCTTTAAGGAACGCGCGAAAAGCACTGAGCAATGCCCAGCAATCAGAAGCCTCTTCGGAACTAGCGGCATTAGTTGCGGACGAAAATTTTTTCAAGCATGCGAAGAAACTCGCCCTTTATATTGGCGTGGATGGAGAGATCGATCCCCGCCCTCTTGTTGACTTGGCGCTTAGTGCTGGCAAAGACTGTTTTTTGCCGGTGATCAATCGAGACACGCAAGAGACTCTAAGCTTTGCACCCTTCGATGCAAAAACTGAGCTGATTGAAAATCAGTGGGGAATCGCAGAACCACCGTTACCGGAAGAAGATATGTCATCGACGGATTTTGATGTGGTGTTTGTACCGCTGGTGGGTTTCGATGCCAATTGCTTTCGCCTTGGTATGGGCAAAGGCTTTTATGACCGAACGTTCAGTTTCAAGATATTTAATCGGCGGAGTCAACCGCTGCTGGTTGGATTGGCACACGATTGCCAGTTGACGGAACCATTCCCTACCGAGAGTTGGGACGTACGATTAGATGCGGTGATTACCGCGGAGAAAATATACCGCCCCGATACTGCATAGGGCGGTTCACTGAGCACTTCACTACCTATCCCTGGCGTGTCTGTCCCTTCTTTAGCGTAAAAACTGGTTTGGCTTAAAAACTTTTCACTTAAACCGTGGCTCACATTAGCGCGCTTTGCGCGACACTGCTGGCCAATACACTCATCACAAATACGGTGATGATTACAAATACCATGTCTGGCTTCTTACTCATCAGTACTCTCCGGTACGGATGCTAAGTAAAGATTTTGTTTTTT